>Ga0066793_10000989_pt1 | contig 12302 bp, 7 predicted proteins | sample PersoiDNA2013189_FD_83876 | JGI IMG/M metagenome (GOLD analysis project Ga0066793, IMG submission 83876) | Permafrost soil microbial communities from the Arctic, to analyse light accelerated degradation of dissolved organic matter (DOM) -... | ecosystem: Environmental > Terrestrial > Soil >...
CCTGCTGATTACGCGCACCACGCTCAATGTTCCGTCGCTGACGGGCGCGGTCATGTGCATGGGAGTCGCGACCGCGAATTCGATTCTGCTGGTTTCCTTCGCGCGCGACCGCATGGATTCCGGAGTGCCCGCGCTGCAAGCCGCGCTCGAAGCGGGCTACACCCGCATACGGCCTGTGCTTATGACCGCCCTCGCCATGATGATCGGCATGCTGCCGATGGCGGTGGGCTTCGGAGAGGGCGGTGAGCAAAATGCACCGCTGGGCCGCGCCGTGATTGGCGGCCTGCTCTTCGCAACCGTAGCCACCTTATTTTTCGTGCCGAGTGTATTTACGATTATTCATGGCCGCCGCCAAGCGCGGCGGCAGTCGGAACAAAAGTAGAGAATTTGTAGGAGATCGCCATTATGCCAGTACAACCGCCGCCTGTAACGACGCAGCAGAACGAGACGCCGCCCGTGCGCCCAGAGATCGATCGGCCTTCCGATCTGGGTCCGGCTCCGGCAGGCCGGGCACAGATTCTGATTGGGGCTGCGCTGCTCGTCCTGATCACCGCGGGCGCAGTTACTTTTCTGAACAGGAAGAGCGAAGCTAACGCGCTGGCGAAAGAAACCGAAGCCGTCTCGGTTCCGACCGTCGCGGTGGTACAACCCGAAGCCGAGCCCGGAAACGACGAACTTGTGTTGCCCGGAAATTTGCAGGCCTTTGAAGAGTCCCCCATTTTTGCCCGGACCAATGGCTACCTCTTGCGCTGGTACAAGGACATTGGAAGCAAGATTCAGAAGGGTGAACTGCTGGCGGCGATTGACACTCCGGAAGTCGACCAGGAACTCTCGCAAGCCCGAGCCAGCCACGAGCAGATCAAGGCGGCGCTGGAGTTGGCGAAGATCTCGGCTGACCGTTGGGCGAATCTGCGCAAGTCCGACTCGGTTTCGCAGCAGGAAGCCGACCAGCAAGCGAGCGGCTACCAGCAGGCGCAAGCCAACCTAGCGGCGGCGGACGCGAACGTTCGCCGCCTCGAACAACTCGAGTCTTTCAAGAACGTATACGCTCCTTTTTCCGGCGTGCTTATTCGGCGCAATGTCGATCCGGGCGCGCTCATCAATTCCGGGGCAGGGGTGGCTGGCAAAGAGCTGTTCGATATCGCGCGCGTCGATCCGCTTCGTGTTTACGCCAGTGTTCCGCAAGCGTATGCGCCGAATATGAAAGCTGGGATGAAGGCCAACGTTACGCTGCAGGAATTTCCCGGCCAGAAATTCATGGGAACGGTGGCTCGCACCGCCGATGCCATCGATCCCGCGACACGCACCCTGCTCACGGAAGTGGATGTTCCCAACAAGGATGGCAAACTGCTGCCTGGTTCCTTCGGCCAGGTGCATTTTGCGACCGGGACTTCTATTCCAAGGATTACGATCCCGGTGAACGCCATGCTGTTCCGAGCAGAGGGACCGCGGGTGGCGGTCGTCGACAAGGACGGCAAGGTGCATTTGCGCCCGATTAGCATTGGGCGCGACTTCGGCGCTACGCTCGAAATTCTTGGCGGGCTCGAGGTAAGCGATCGGATCATCATCAATCCGTCCGACTCACTCGAGGAAGGGCAGCCAGTGCACGTAGCGAAGCCGAATGCAGGAGATGCTCGCTCGTGAAGCGATTACCTCCAGTCATCAAGAGCGACTTGAAAAGTGCCTTGCTGGCCGCCGCGTTGCTCGCGGTCTGTACGGTGGGCTGCACCGTCGGGCCGGGATATAAGCGCCCCACCGCGCAGGTTCCAGACGCGTGGAAAGGCGAAGGGCCGTGGCAGACGGCTGCTCCGAAGGATGCAATTCCCAAGGGCGCGTGGTGGCAGGTATTTCATGACGCGGAACTCGACCGGCTGGAGCAAGAGCTGCTTCCGGCAAACCAGTCGCTGGTGGCGGCGCAGGACCGCCTCTCGCAGGCTCGGTCGCAGGCGCGAATCGCATCATCGGCGTACTTTCCCGCGCTCAGCGCCGATCCCAGCGGGCAGCGCCAGCGCCTCTCCGGCAACCGTCCGCTTTCGGGCAGCACGGTTGCGACTGCGCCCGTCACCCAGAACGTTTTTACCGTCCCGTTTTCCGTTAGCTACGAGCTTGATTTATTCGGACGCGTGCGCCGTAATCTGGAAGCGGCCAACGCTTCGCTGCAAGGCAGCGCGGCCGACCTCGAAAATGTGCGCCTGGTGCTGACCGCCGAGCTCGCCGCCGACTATTTCAACCTGCGCGAACTTGACCGTGAAGCTGGAGTGGTGCGGCAGTCGGTCGAAATCCAGCAAAAAGGATTGGACCTGGTCAACCGTCGTCACGACGGCGGAGTCGCGAATGGGCTGGAAGTCGCGCAGCAGGCCGCGTTACTGGATTCGACTGCGACGCAGCTTCAGCTCGTGCTGCTGCAGCGGGCGCAATTCGAACATGCCATCGCCGTGCTGACGGGGAAGTCTGCCTCGGCTTTCAGCCTTGCTGAGGCGCCGTTCAACGCCGCCCCTCCAGCGATTCCCACCGGAGTTCCCTCTGAGATTCTGGAGCGCCGGCCTGACATTGCCACCAGCGAGCGTCAGATGGCGTTCGAAAACGCGCAAGTCGGTTTAGCGATGGCGGCGTTTTATCCGCATATTACGCTCGGTGGGAGCAGCGGATGGGAAAGCCGCGACATCGCCACACTGATCAACGCTCCGAGCGCTTTCTGGTCGCTGGGTGGCGATCTGCTGCAGCCGATTTTTAATGGCGGCCGCAATCGTGCCAACCTCGCGGCCCGCCGCGCTGCCTATGACGAATCGGTCGCCAATTATCGCGAGTCTGTGCTGGTTGCATTTCAGCAGGTGGAGGATGGGCTCTCCGGTCTGGCGCTGCTTAACCAGGCCGCGAAAACTCAGCAGGCGGCAGTCGCCGACTCGCGCCGCGCGCTCGACATCGCCAACAGCCGTTATGTTGGGGGCGTCACAACGTACCTCGATGTTATTACCGCACAATCCGCGCTGCTGAACAACGAACGCCTGGCAACGCAGTTGCTCGGTCAGCAAATGGTCACTTCCGTTTTCCTGGTGAAGGCTCTGGGCGGCGCGTGGGACGCCTCCGAAATTCAGCGTGAACAGGTGAGGCCGACTCTGGTTCAGGCGGTTCAACAGTAACCTCCACGTTGGTATTGGAGCGACGGGCGTCCTCGCCCGTCCCGATGCGCCCTCCGGACGGGCGAGGACGCCCGTCGCTCCATTAAACAGTTCGTCCGCAAGTAAATGATTTACAAACTTTTACCATCGTTTGCCTTTCAGAAACCATCACTTTAGGAGAGTATGATCGTCTAGTATTTTTGATCCTGAATTCGTAACTGGACGGTGAAGATAGGGATTGATAAGGCGACCAAGTTACCGTTTGTGCGGCTCTCTTATGAACAAGAATTGGCGGTGGATGCAACTCAGCTGGACCTTCCTCCTGCTGCTGGCCTTTGGCGGGTGCCAGAGCGCGAATTCCACAAAGGAAAAACAAGCCCTGGCAGCCACGACCCGCTCCGTACCGGTTGGGTTTGCGTCCGCCGTCCAGCAGGACATGCCGGTGTACCTGACCGGCTTAGGCTCGGTCACCGCCTACAACACGGTGAGTGTGAAGAGCCGGGTGGATGGCCAACTTATCCAGGTGAATTTCCGGGAAGGACAGCAGGTCAAGAAGGGCGACCTGCTGGTGCTGATCGATCCGCGCCCTTACCAGGTGCAACTGGCGTCCGCGCAAGCGCAGTTGTTTAAAGATCAGGCTCAGCTCCGCGACGCGCAACTGAACTATGAGCGTTTCAAAGAGCTGCTGCAGGTTTCCGGCGCGATGTCGCAGCAGCAGGTGGACACGCAAAAGGCGCTGGCGGATCAATTCGAAGGCGCGGTTCGGGCCGACCAGGCGACGATCGACAACGCGAAACTTCAGCTCGTTTATTGCCACATCACGGCCCCAGTCAGTGGCCATATCGGCTTGCGATTGGTCGACGCCGGCAACATCGTCCATGCCAACGACACGAACGCCATGCTGGTCATTACGCAATTGCAGCCGATCTCGGTGATTTTCACTTTGCCGGAAGACAGTCTGCCTGTGGTCGTGAAACGAATGAAGCAAGGAGCTTTGACGGTTGACGCCTACGGTCGCGACGACAAGACCAAGCTGGCAACCGGCACATTGCTTACGATCGACAACCAGATCGATCAGACAACGGGCACGGACCGCTTGAAGGCCACGTTCGACAACCAGGACGGCGTGCTCTTTCCGAATCAGTTCGTCAATATCCGCCTGCTTCTCGATGTGCGCAAGAACAGTACGATCGTTCCCAGTGTGGCCGTGCAGCGCGGTCCGCAGGGAAATTTTGTTTATGTAGTGAAAGCCGACAAGACGGTGGAGGCGCGCACCGTAACCGTCGCGCTCACGCAATCGAATCAAAGCGCGATTGGCAGCGGCCTGCAGGTCGGAGAGGTCGTAGTCACCGACGGGCAGGACAAGTTGCAGAACGGCGCGAAAGTTGAAACTCGCAGCCCAGCCGGAAACCCCAGCGCTTCGCAATCGACTACGCAGCCAACTACAACAGCGCCGACGTCATGAACCCGTCTCGTCTTTTCATCCTGCGTCCGGTCGCCACCTCTTTATTAATGGTGGCCGTGATGCTGGTCGGAATCGTGGCCTACCGGCAACTGCCGGTCTCCGCCTTGCCCGAGGTGGATTACCCGACGATCCAGGTCATGACTTTCTACCCCGGCGCCGCTCCCGACGTGATGGCGTCTTCGGTCACCGCTCCACTAGAGCGCCAGTTCGGACAAGTACCCGGACTGAACCAGATGACTTCGACGAGTTCGTTCGGCAGTTCGCTGATCACTTTGCAGTTCGCTCTCGATCAGAACATCGACGTCGAGGAACAGCAGGTGCAGGCCGCGATCAACGCGGGAACGACGTACCTGCCGCAAAATCTTCCCAATCCTCCGATTTACAACAAGGTGAACCCGGCCGATGCGCCCATCCTGACGCTGGCGCTGACCTCGGATTCGCTGCCCTTGTCGCGCATCGAAGATATGGCCGAGACGGCGCTGGCGCAGAAAATCTCGCAGCTTCCGGGAGTGGGCTTGGTTTCGATCAGCGGAGGGCAGAAGCCGGCGGTTCGGGTGCAAGCCAATCCCACGACCTTGGCTTCCTACCAGTTGGGCCTCGAAGACGTGCGCGCGGCGCTGGCCGCCGCCAATGTGGACCAGGCCAAGGGAGTGATTGACGGTCCGCGCCAATCGTTCACCATTGGCGCCAACGACCAGTTGCTCTCGAGCCAGCAATATAACGGCGTGATCGTCGCCTACCGGAACGGCGCACCGGTACGTTTGTCGGACGTAGCCACCGCCGTTGACAGCGCTGAAAACGTGAAGCAGGCGGCCTGGGTTAACACCACGCCTGCGGTTCTGCTCAATATTCAGCGCCAGCCCGGGGCCAACATCATCAGCGTGGCCGATCGCATCAAGAAAGTTCTGCCGCAATTGCAGGCTTCGATGCCCGCCGCCGTCAAGGCTCAAATCCTCATCGACCGTACGCAGACGATTCGCGCATCGGTCAACGATGTGCAGTTCGAGTTGATGCTGACGGTGGGCCTGGTGGTGATGGTCATCTTCCTCTTTCTGCGGAATCTTTCCGCGACCGTCATCCCCAGCGTTGCGGTGCCACTCTCTCTGGTGGGCACCTTCGGAGTGATGTACCTCCTCGGCTACAGCCTGAACAACCTGACGCTGATGGCGCTCACGATTTCGACCGGATTCGTGGTAGACGATGCGATCGTGATGATCGAGAACATCAATCGATACCTCGAACAAGGTGAGCCTCCCCTGGAAGCCGCACTCAAGGGAGCGGGACAGATTGGATTCACCATCGTATCGCTGACCGTTTCGCTGATCGCAGTGCTGATCCCGTTGCTGTTCATGGGAGACATCGTAGGCAGACTCTTCCGCGAGTTTGCCGTCACTCTGGCGGTGACGATTCTGGTCTCCGCCGTGGTGTCGCTGACCCTGACGCCGATGATGTGCGCGAGGCTTCTGAAGCAGAAGCACCCCGGGCAGGGATCTCGCTTCTACCGCGTCACCGAAGACTACTTCAACCGCGTGATCGCGTTCTACGGCCGCACCCTGAAATTTGTCCTCAAACATCAGACCACCACTCTTTTGATTACGGTAGCAACCCTGATCGCCACGCTGCTTCTTTATGTCTACGTGCCCAAGGGCTTCTTCCCAGTGCAGGATACGGGCGTGATCATGGGGATCTCGGAAGCCGCCGAGAATACGTCGTTTGTGGCCATGTCGCAGAGGCAGCAGGAACTGGCAAAGGCGATTCTGAAGAATACGAACGTCGACAACCTGGCTTCGTTCATCGGCGTCGATGGAACCAACGTCACGCCGAACAGCGGACGCATCCAGATCAATCTGAAGCCGCGCAATCAGCGCAAAGAGACTGCTTCCGAGATCATTCGCGATCTGCAGCCGGACCTGGCCAAGGTCGAAGGCATCACGCTCTACATGCAGCCGGTGCAGGACCTGACCGTGGAAAGCCGCGTCAGCCGCACCCAGTACCAGTATTCGATGGAAGACGCCGACGCAACCGAATTGGCCACCTGGTCTCAGCAACTTCTGCAAAAGCTGCAAACCGTACCGCAATTGCGCGACGTGGCCAGCGACCAGCAGAACAACGGATTGCAGGCAAACCTGATCATCGATCGCGACACGGCTTCGCGACTGGGCATCCTGCCGCAGGCCATCGACGACACGCTTTACGACGCGTTTGGTCAGCGGCAGGTTTCCACCATGTTTACGCAGCTGAACCAGTATCACGTCATATTGGAAGTGGATCCGCAATTCAGGGTGACTCCGGACGATTTGAAGGACATCTATGTCAAATCGTCGAATGGCGCGTCAACCACGGGTTCAACAGGAACGGGAGCGCCAGCGACCAGCACATCTGGCGCCGGCATCTCCCCCAATAGCACGTCCGCCACAAACGCATCGCCGAGCAGCGTGGCCGGTGGTACGCAGGTTCCGCTTTCCGCCTTCACTCGCCTCGAGCTACGCAATGCACCGCTGGCGATCAACCACCAGGGCCAGTTTCCGGTGGTGAACCTGTCCTTCAACCTGGCTCCCGGTGTTTCCCTGGGCGAGGCCACCAAGGCGATCGAACAGGCGGAACAGGAAATCAACCTGCCGCGAAGTATCAACACCAGTTTCCAGGGAACCGCGGCTGCCTTTCACAATTCGCTTTCGAGCGAGCCTTGGCTCATCCTGGCCGCCATCATCACCGTGTACATCGTGCTGGGCGTGCTCTATGAGAGCTACATCCATCCCATCACGATCCTCTCGACGCTGCCCTCGGCCGGCGTCGGTGCCATTCTCGCGCTGCTGATTACCGGCAACGATCTCGGCGTCGTGGCCCTGATCGGCATCATCCTGCTGATCGGCATCGTGAAGAAGAACGCCATCATGATGATTGACTTCGCGCTCGAAGCCGAACGCGTCGAGCACAAACCGCCGGAAGAAGCCATCTACCAGGCGTGCTTGCTTCGTTTCCGTCCGATCATGATGACCACCATGGCCGCATTGCTCGCCGGATTGCCGCTGGCGCTGGGCGGCGGCACGGGCTCGGAACTGCGCCATCCGCTCGGAATCACGATTGTCGGCGGATTGCTCGTCAGCCAGTTGCTCACTCTCTATACCACTCCAGTCGTGTATTTGTGGTTTGACCGGTTGGCGCAAAGATTCGCCCGCTACAAGATCGGGAACCCGATGGAGGAACCGGCTCCCCAGGTTTCCGGGAACTGACGTCATGAATATTTCCGCTCCCTTCATCAAGCGACCGGTCGGAACCTCGTTGCTAGCGCTGGCGCTGCTGCTTTCGGGCGTGTTGGCTTTCACCTTTCTGCCCGTAGCTCCGCTGCCGCAGGTGGAGTATCCCGTCATCTCGGTGGGGGCGGGGCTGCCGGGAGCAAGCCCGGAGACGATGGCCTCGGCGGTGGCGACTCCGCTGGAGCGGCAGTTCGGACGGATCGCCGGCGTGAACCAGATGACCTCGACCAGCCAACTGGGCTCCACCAGCATCGTCCTTCAGTTCGACCTCAGCCGGAACATCGATGCCGCCGGACGCGACGTGCAAGCGGCCATCAATGCGGCACGCAGCCAACTGCCTTCCAACCTTCCCGGCAATCCCACCTATCGCAAGGTCAACCCGGCGGATGCGCCGGTCCTGATTCTGGCACTCAGTTCCGACACTATCCCGCGGCCCAACATTTACGACGCCGCAGACTCAATCCTCGCCCAGAAACTGTCCCAAGTGGAAGGCGTGGGGCAAGTCTTCGTCGGCGGCGGCGCCAAACCCGCCGTCCGCGCCGAAGTCAATCCCATGCTTCTGAATAAGCTGGGTGTGGGCTTGGACGCGGTCCGCACCGCACTCAACCAGGCCAACGCCAACACTCCCAAGGGCGAATTCAGCGACGGCGTGAACGCGTGGACGATTCGCGCCAACGACCAGATCTTCCGCTCCGAGCAGTATCGCAACCTGATCGTCGCGTACAAGAACGGCGCGCCGGTCCGGTTGGCCGATGTCGCCGATGTTCAGGATGCGGTCGAAGATATTCATAACGTCGGGCTGGCCAATGGCAAGCCCGCAGTGCTGATGATCATCTTCCGCCAGCCGGGCGCCAACATTATCGCGACCGTCGATCGCGTGCGAGCCGCGCTGCCGCAGTTGGAAGCTTCGATCTCTCCCGCCATCAAATTAAGTGTGGTTCTCGACCGGACGACCACGGTGCGAGCCTCGGTGCACGACATCGAATTGACGCTCATTATCTCGGTCATACTCGTCATCCTGGTGGTCTTCGCTTTTCTGCGCACGTTGCGCGCCACCTTGATTCCCACCGTAGCGGTGCCGCTGTCGCTGATTGGCACTTTCGGAGTGATGTACCTGCTGGGCTACAGTCTGGATAACTTGTCGCTGATGGCGCTGGCGATCTCGACCGGCTTCGTGGTGGACGATGCGATTGTGGTGCTCGAGAACGTCACGCGCTTCATCGAGCTTGGGATGACCCCGGTGCAGGCGGCGTTTCGCGGAGCGAAGGAAATCGGCTTTACCGTGCTTTCCATGAGCACGTCGCTGGTGGCCGTTTTCATTCCTATTTTGCTGATGGGCGGTATCGTCGGGCGGCTCTTCCGGGAATTCGCCGTCGTGCTCAGCGTCGCCATCGGCATGTCACTGATGATTTCACTGACCATGACGCCCATGATGTGTGCCAAGTTTCTGCGGCCTCTGGGTGAGAAAAAGCACGGGCACATCTATCGCGCCAGCGAATGGGCCTTTGACCGCCTGCTGGGCAGCTATCGCCACAGTCTCAATTGGGTCTTAAAGCATCAGCCGTTGACCCTGGCAGTGACCATCGCGACCGCCTGTCTCAGCGTGTATCTCTACATCCTGGTTCCGAAGGGCTTCTTCCCGCAGCAGGATACGGGAAGGGTCATGGGATCGGTGCAGGCCGCGCAAGACATTTCCTTCACCGCCATGAAGGGGAAGATGAACCAGTTCGTGAACATCGTGATGAAAGATCCCGCGGTGAACACGATCGTGGGCTTTGCCGGTGGCGGTTCCACGTACAACACCGGACGCATGTTCATCACGCTCAAGCCGCTTTCGGAACGCAAGATCAGCGCGGATCAAGTCATTGGACGTCTGCGATCAAAATTGGCGGTGGTTCCGGGTGCAACCCTGTATATGCAGTCGGCCCAGGATCTGACCATCGGCGGCCGCATGGGTCAGGCCCAATACCAGTACACACTCCAGGGGGAAGACCTGGCACAGATGAACCAATGGGCGCCGCAGTTGCTTCAGAAGCTTCGTTCTCTGCCGCAATTGCGTGACGTCAACACCGACCAGCAGGACAAGGGACTGCAAGCCAGCGTTGTGATTGACCGCGACACCGCCGCGCGTCTTGGAGTCGCCGTCTCCGATATCGATAGCGCTCTCTACGATGCCTTCGGCCAGCGCCAAGTCTCGATCATGTACCGGGCTCTGAACCAGTATCACGTGGTCATGGAAGTCGCTCCGGAATTTGCCAACAGCCCGGACGCTCTCCAGAGCATCTATGTGCGCGCAAAGAACGGTACGGCGGTGCCGCTAGCCTCGCTCGCGCACTTCGGGCCGTCGAACACTTCACTCGGGGTCAACCACCAGGGACAGTATCCGTCGGTGACCTTCTCTTTCAATCTGGCTCCGGGAGTTTCGCTCGGCGATGCAACCAAAGTGATTGAAGGCGTCGAGCGCAGCATCGGCTTTCCATCCACAATCAACGCCAAGTTTCAGGGCACGGCCGCCGCGTTCCAGGACTCGCTGGCCAGCGAACCGCTGCTCATCCTGGCTGCTCTGCTGACCGTTTACCTCGTGCTGGGCATTCTCTATGAGAGCTACGCACACCCGATCACGATCATATCTACGCTTCCTTCCGCCGGCGTGGGCGCGCTGCTCGCTTTGAAGATTTCGAATAACGAGCTCAACGTGATCGGACTGATCGGGATCGTCCTCTTGATCGGACTCGTCAAGAAGAATGCCATCATGATGATTGACTTTGCGCTCTACACCGAGCGCGAACACGGAAAGTCTCCGACCGACGCGATTCACGAGGCGTGCCTGTTGCGTTTCCGCCCGATCATGATGACGACCATGGCGGCGCTGCTCGGCGGATTGCCATTGGCTTTGGGCACGGGCACGGGATCGGAACTGCGACGCCCGCTCGGCATCACCATCGTGGGCGGGCTCATTGTGAGTCAGATGCTGACCCTGTTCACCACTCCCGTGGTTTATATCTACATCGACCGTTTGCGACTATGGCTGGCAGGCGTTCGTACCAAGGCTCGCACCGAGGCTCGACCGCCGGTCGTATCGCGCCCGGCGCAGAGCCAGTAGGCAGTGCGAACTCCCGAAAGGCGGATCCCCGCCGGGAGCTACGCCGTGTGGCGTTCCTGACTGCCGTAGCGCAAACGGATCTCGCGCTCCGCAATCAGCCAATCTTGGTTCTCGTCGCCTTTCGCGTCGCCCGCAGTCCCTCTGCGCTGCAGGTAGAGTTCGTAGGCGCGTTGGCGAATCTCTTCTTCGAGATTGACAGGAACGAGGTTGGCTGGCTTCGCATTCTTGCGCACTTCGGGCGCAACCTGCACAGAGGCAGGCTGAATGGAGGCTGCGGTTTTCTTGCTGCGATTGGCGGTAGTGTTTCCGGTTGTCTTGCGGGCCATACAGTACTCCTTACAGATACCCAACTCGAGGAATGGTCTTACGTAATGAATAAGCGACATACGCGCACCCCGATAGCCGCTATCCGACTATTTGCGAGGAATGATATTTCCAATATAACGCGAACGCCTGTGGAAGAGTGCCGCAAGACCACGAAAATTTCTTCCTCTGTGCAAAAATAGGAAACCTTTTGGACAGGGACAAGTTCGCGTTGCCGGAAAGCAGCAAAAGTACTCTGGTAACTTGTCGAAAACTTACCCGTGCCCGCAGGATGGATGAGTAAGGCCTGGGGCCACAACTATGTCATCGACTGGCAATCAAGGTTCCGCAGCCAAGGCCGCCAAGGCCAGCCTCAGCGAATTGGAGAGCATGCTTTCGGAATCTCCGAGTTCAGACAGAGTTTGCCTGAAGCTGGCCCAGATCCTGCGGGTGCGCCGCAACGAAGTGGCACTGCTCAGGCTGGACAAGGGTAGTCTGCGATTTATCTTTCCGCCCGAACTGCGATCCGCGGGCGTACTGCCGCTGACCGGATCGGCGGTTGCAGCGCGGACCGCGGCCGCTCGCACTCCACTTCTGTCGAATACCTTCATGCGCGTAAGACATGTCAGCCTGTTTGAAGCGGTCAAGCTGGGAGCCGAGGTAGAAGATCGAAGCCAGGAGCAAATGCCGATTCAGAAAATCATGTCCGTTCCCGTGCTGCGCTCCGGAAACGTGATGGGGGTGGTGCAGGTTTCGCGCAAAGGGCTGGATGCTTCGCTCGCGGGCGCAGACTTCACCGGCGATGACCTGAAGCAACTGAAGCAGGCCGCGGAAATTCTCGGCCGCATGCCGTTCATGCAGGAAGGTGCGGAGATTTAGTACAACGGCATCGAGCGCCCGCATTTTTCGCGGGAAATCCTCACATCGCCTGTCCGGCGCAAAATCCCGACGCCCACGCCCACTGAAAGTTGAAGCCGCCGAGCTGGCCGGTGACGTCGACCACCTCTCCGATGAAAAAAAGGCCGGGCACTTTCCTCGACTCCAGTGTTTCAGAA
>Ga0066793_10000990_pt1 | contig 12300 bp, 6 predicted proteins | sample PersoiDNA2013189_FD_83876 | JGI IMG/M metagenome (GOLD analysis project Ga0066793, IMG submission 83876) | Permafrost soil microbial communities from the Arctic, to analyse light accelerated degradation of dissolved organic matter (DOM) -... | ecosystem: Environmental > Terrestrial > Soil >...
GTACCAGCATGGCCTGCCATCCCGTCTCGGGCTGGGTGAGGGTCGCCGGATGCTGGTAGAAGGGCTGGATCTGTCCGCTCAGCAAGGGCATGTAGTCGGTCCAGCTGTCCTTCTTGATCTTCTCGGCGACAACCGCTCGTTGCCTGGCCGCGAGCACGTCCTGGCGGCGAGCGGCAGCGTCCTCGAAGCCGGCGTCGGCGCTGGGCAGGCTGATGTCGTCGAGCACGTCCACCGGCTTGTCTTCGCCGAGCAGCACGCCGAGCGCCTCGCGCGAGCGCGCCAGCCCAGTGTAGCTGCTGGAGAGTTGCGCCTGGTCGAAGGCCAGTTGCTGCGCGGCCCGCACCTCGTCGACGCGATTGCCGACCCCGCCGGCGAACCGGGCGTGGGTGAATTCAAAGTGGGAACGATCGGTCGCCACCGCGCGCGCGTTGATGTCGACCTGGCGTTTCTGCGAGATGATGGCCAGGTAGGCGCGCGCCACCGCGACCGCGAGGGTCCGCCGCGTGTCTTCGCTGCTGGCCCGGGTGGCCTCCACGTTCGCGGACGCCTCCGACCACTGCACCCAGCGCTGGGGCGCGACCAGTGGAACGTTGAGCAAGAGGTTGGCGGACTGCTGGTTCTTGGCGGCGATGACCCTTGAAGTCGGATTGCCGTCCTTGTCCAGGCCCGACAGCAATCGATCCGCATCCAGTCGAGTCAAGAGTCCGTTCACCATCAGCGACGGCATCGAACCGGCACGCGCCTCGACCAGCAGCGCCTCGGCACGCTTGATCTCTTGCATCGCAACCACGGCAGTCGGGTTGCGGGCGAGCGCGCGACGCACGGCCTCGGTCAGCGAGAGCTTTTCGTAGACCGTACCCGACTCAGCCGAAACCGGATCCAGTTTCGGGATTGGGGGCATGGCCGGCACCGGCTGCGCCAGCGCGCCTCCCACGCCGGCGAAAATGCCCATGCCAAGAACGACGACAGCACTCAAGACGTGTCCATAAATGGACCCGTCTTGAGAGGTTTTCAGGGGCCGGTCGCGACCCGCCCCTCGTCCGCGAAGTAAATTCGCGGACTTCACCCCGCCTGCGGCCGAGCCCTTGGCTCGGCTTGCCAAGAACTGTCCAATTGATGGACAGTTCTTCAGTCGAACCACGAAGCCTCTAGGCATGCGCACGCTCCTCGGCCTCGTCGTCCTCGCCAGGCGCCCGGCGCCTGGCGAAGCGTTCGAGCGCGGTGTAGAGCGCGGGCACCAGGAACAAGGTGAAGAACGAGGACACGACCAAGCCGCCAATGACCGCGCGGGCGAGCGGCAGGTTGGTCTCGCTGCCCTCGCCGATACCCAGGGCCATGGGCAAGAGGCCAAAGATGGTCGCGATGGTGGTCATCATGATGGGGCGCAGGCGGGTGCGGCCGGCTTGGATGGTGGCCTCCATCATGTCCGTGCCCCGGCTCCTGAGCGTGTTGGTGAAGTCGACCAGGAGCACGCCGTTCGACACCACGATGCCGACCATCATGATGATGCCCATAAAGCTGTTCACGCTGAGTTTGGTGCCCGTGAGGTAGAGGGCAATGAACACACCCGATACTCCGAGCGGCACGCTGAACATGACGACCAGCGGGTCGATGAGCGATTTGAACTGGCTGGCCATCACCATGTACACGAGCAGGAGGGCCATGATGGCGGCGAAAACGAGGCCCTCGAATGCCTTTTTCTGCTCCGCCGTCTGGCCGCCCAGGGTCGCGGAAAACCCATCCGGTGGGTGCGTCTGGTCGACGATCTTCTGTACCGCTTCGCTGGCCGCGCCCAGGTCCGATTCGGGCGCGATGTTGGCCGTGACGTGTACGATGCGCTGCAGGTACTTGCGGTCGATCATGACCGGGCCGCTGCGCCGCTCGATGCGCGCCAGGGTGTCCACGTTGACCATGCCGTTGGCGGGCGTGCGCACGAAGAGGTCACCCAGATCCGAGACGTGACTGCGGCTGCTATCGTCCATGCGCACGTTGATGTAGTACTCGTTGCCAGTCTTGGGATCGGTGTAGGGCACCGGCGCGATCTGCGTGTTCCCAAGTAGGCTGACCAGGATGGTCTGCGCCACGTCCTGTTCAGACACGCCGAGTAGCCCCGCCTTCTCTCGATCCACGATGACATCGAATTCGGGGCTGTTTTCCTCGCGCGTCGATTGCACGTCCACCACCAGGGGCCGTCCCTGGGCGTCGCTCAGCGCTCGCATCTTGGCCATCAGTTCCTTGCCGTAGGTCGAGCCCGCCGCGAAGTCGTACCCTAGAATCTCGACGTCGATGGGTGCCGTCGCCCCGATGTTCTGGATGCGCTTCACGATGCCGCCGATGAAGAAGAATAGCTGCGTTCCCGGCACCGCATCCCTGAGCGCGGCGCGAACCTTCTCCGCCGCGGCCACGTCCGAGAGGGGCCGGTCGACTCTGGGCAGAAGATTCACCTGCAAGCTGGCCGAATGCGTGCCGGTGTTGGAGCTGAAGATCGCGGTTCGGCCCGCGGGCAAGCCGGTGTCCGTGAGGACGGTGGTGTAGATCGGCGATTCCTTGCCGCCGCTGCGGATGGGCGCCAGCTGGTCTTGCACGATCTTCTCGATCTGTTGCGTGACTTGCTCGGTCCGTTCCACACGCGTCCCGATGGGGGTCTTGTACGTGATGCTGAACTGCGACTCGTCGGTGTCGGGGAAGAATTCACTTCCGATCAGACGCTTCAGCTGCAAGCTTCCGAAGAAGAACGCGGCGATGGCCAGGATGGTGACCAGGCGGTGCGCGAGCACCCAGCGCAAGGCTCGGGCGTAGGCCGCGTCGAGCCGGTCGAAGGCGCCGGTGACCGCCGCGGCGACGCGGTTCGGTTTGTGCTCGGGGCGGCCCTCTTTGAGCCAGTAGTAGCAAAGCAGCGGCGTCACGGTTCGCGAGATCCAGAAGCTCATGGTCAACGCGAAGGCGATAGTCAGTGCCAGCGGCAGGAAGAGGTAGCGGGCGATGCCCTGCATGAAGAGCACGGGGAAGAAGACCACGATGGTCGTGATGGTTGACACCAGGATTGGCATCGCGACTTCCTGCGCGGCCAGCAGCACGGCCTGCTTGCGCTTCTGTCCGGACGCCAAGTGGCGGTGAATGTTTTCCAGCTCGACGATCGAGTCGTCGACCAGTCGTCCGACGCCCAGGGCGAGGCCGCCCAGCGTGAACACGTTCAAGGTCTGGTTGGTGAAGAAGAGCAGCATAAAGGTCGCGATGATGGAAAGCGGGATGGCGACCGCGATGATCGCGGTGGCGCGGATGTTCATCAGGAAGATCAGGATGACCAGGATGGCTAGCAGGCCGCCTTGCAGGGCCTCGTGCTGCAAGGCCGTCACCGCCGACCGGATGTACAGCGATTGATCGAACGAAGTGTTGAGCTTCACGTTGGCTGGCACCCCGCGCAGCTTGGCGATGGCTTCGCGAACCGCGTCCACGGTCGCGATGGTGTTGGCCCCCGGCTGTTTGAGCACGCGCAGGAAGACCCCACGCTGGCCGTTGACTCGCACGATCTCGGTCTGGTCCGCGGTCAGATCCTCGACCGTGGCCACGTCACTGACGCGGACCACGCCTTGCGCCTGCCCGGCCGTGGCCGCCGTCGAGCGCACCACCACGTTTCGCAGCGGACGCACGTCGGGCACCTGGGTGTTGGTGAACACGTTGTAGTCGTGATCGCCGGCGCGCAGGCTGCCGCTGGGCAGCAGCAGGTTGGAGGCGCGCACCGAGTTGGCGAGATCGAGGATACCGATGCCGCGCGCCCGCAGCGCCGTCCCGTTCGCCATGACCTCGATCTCGCGAATCTTGCCGCCGCCCACCGAGGCGCTGGCCACGCCGGAGATGCGCTCGAGCTGGGGTTCGATGGTGTTGTAGGCCAGGTCGTAGAGCTGCTTCTCGTCGAGTGAGTCGCTGGTCACCGTCACCGAGAGGATCGGGATGTTGGTGATGTCGAACTTGAGGATGAAGGGCTGCTGGATGCCCGGCGGCAGGGTGTTCAAGATCTGGGAGATGCGCTGGGAAACCTCGAACTGGGCGTTGTCGAGGTTGGTGCCGTAGTTGAACCAGACGCTGATGAGCGAGACGCCCTGCTTCGACGAGCTTTCGACCCGATCAACGCCCGGCGAGGCGCTCACCGCGCGCTCAATGGGCTGGGTGATCGACTTCTCGATGTCGGCCGGGCCGGCGCCGGTATAGAAAGTGGCGATGCGGATGACCGGGATGGTGATGTCGGGGAACAGATCGACGGAAAGCCGGTTCAGGGAAACCACGCCCAGCACGACGAGCATGAGCGACATCATCAGGATCAAGACCGGATTCTTGAGCGCGAGTCGTGTGAGCCACATGGTGCGGGCTGTCCTCGGCTAGTCTTGCTTGGGGGCGGAGCCGGTGGGCCGCGTGCCGGCGATCGTGGACTTGCCGGTGTAGGGGTCCACGTCGCGCGTCGCCCGGACCGTTGCCCCGTCGGCTAGGCTGTCGGCGCCGGCGATGACAACCTCCTCGCCGGGCGCGAGGCCGGAACGAACCTCGTGGAGGGTGCCGTCCTCGACCTCGGCTCCGGTGGTGATGGCCCGGCGTTCGACCTTGGTGTCGTGCAGCACGAAGACGTATTTCTGGTTGGATGAGATCTGGACCGCGTTGACCGGCACGACCGCGGTGTTCGGGTGAGTTTCCCGCCGGATCGAGCCTCGACCATACATGCCGGGGCGCAACTCGCCGGAATCGTTGGGAAGCTGGACCTCGGCCTCGAGGGTGCGCGTGAGCGGGTCGAAGGACGGCGCCACGCGCACGACTTTGCCGGTGAAGCTGCGACCGGGAAGCGCGTCGAGTTCGACGTGCGCGTCCATGCCGACCGCGACGCCCATGGCATCGATTTCGTTGAGGGTCAGGAACACGCGCAGCCTGTCCATGCGCACGACGGTGATGATGGCGCCGCCGCCGGGCGGCCCGACCAGCGCGCCCGGGTCCAGCCGGCGCGCCGACACGTAGCCGGTGATGGGCGAGGTGATGCGGGTTTCGCCGAGGCGGATGGCCAGACCGGAAATCTGCGCCTGCGCCGAGGCTTCCGATGACTCCGCCGAGGCCAGGGCGGCCGAGGCCGACTGCAGCTCCTGCTGGCTGACCACACCCGAGGGCGCGAGCTTGTTGGCGCGCTCGTAGTTGGTGCGGGCTAGCGTGGCCTGGGCCTTGATCTGGCCGATGCTGCTGCGGGCGGCGGCGAGTTGGTCGGGCAGGTCGCTCGGCCGCACCAGCGCCACGATCTGGCCTTTCTTCACACGATCCCCGCGCTCGACGAAGATGGCATCGATGTAGCCGAGCACCTTCGAGCCGACGTCGGCCTGTTCGAGGGGACGCAGATCCACGGGAGCCACGACCTCGATCGGGACGTCGCGCGCGACCACCTTGGTGACGACGACGGAGGGCGCCGGCCGCCCCTTGGGGGTGCCGCCCGACTGAGCGCGCGAGCATCCGGCAAGCAAGGCCAGCGGCGGCAAGGCGAGCACGAGGAGGGCTGCAGGCGCGGAAGACAACCTGCGACGGACATGCGACGACATTTGCGCATTGGTCTAGTCCCGAACATGCGCGGATGCAACCTTGGCATTGTTAAGCAGTGTAAAGGCTCACGGGGCTTGGCGTTCGCGCGCCGCGCGTGATAGGCAGTGTCCGAGCCGTCGCGTGAGCTGCGAAACGCCAAAGGTCGTCATCCTGGGTGGGGGTCTTACCGGGATCTCCGCCGCGATCCATTTGCGGCGGCCGTGGGTGCTGTTCGAGCGCGAGAGCCAGCTTGGCGGCCTCGCCGTCACGCGCGAGCGCGACGGACACTTCTTCGACCGCACCGGCCACTGGCTGCACCTGCGCGACCCGGGCATGAAGAAGCTGGTCGGCGAAACATTGCCCGATCAGATGGTGGAGGTCGAGCGCAAGGCCCGCGTCTTCTCGCACGGGGCGACCACGCTGTACCCCTTCCAGGCCAACCTCTTCGGGCTGCCGCCCGAGGTGGTCAAGGAGTGTCTGCTCGGCGTGATCGAGGCGAAGCGGCAGGCGCCTGGAGACGAGCCCAAGAACTTCGAGGACTACTGTTTGCGCCACTTCGGCGCGGGCATCTCGAAGCACTTCATGATTCCGTACAACGAGCGCCTGTGGGGCGTGTCGCCACGGGAGATCACGGCGGCGTGGTGCTCGCGCTTCGTGCCCTTGCCCAACCTGGAACAGACGGTGGCGGGCGCGGTCGGGGCGAATGCGGGCACGCTTGGCTACAACGCCACCTTCATGTACCCGAAGCGCGGGGGCATCCAGACCTTCGCCGCCGCGCTCGCGGGACGGCTTGATCCGGCCAACGTGCACACGCGGTCGAGCCTCGACCAGCTCGACTACCAGAGCCGCCACGTCGTCGTCGGCGGCGAGCGGGTGCCGTATTCCGCGGTGGTGACGACGCTGCCATTGCCGGAATTGCTCTGCCGCATGCCCGGTTTGCCGAAGGACGTCGAGGAGCACGCGAGCCGCCTGCGCTGCACGACCCTGCGCTACCTGGATCTGGCCACGCGCACGCGGCCGCTGGTGGATTGGCACTGGGTCTACGTGCCCGAGCGGCGCCTGCCCTTCTATCGCGTCGGCATCTTCAGCAATGCGACCGCCAGCATGGCGCCGCCCGGCGGGGGCTCGTTCTATGTCGAGCTGGCCGACCGCGGGCCGGTGACCGAGGCGACGGTGCGCGAGTCGGCGCAGGGCCTGGTCGAAATGGGGGCCATCACCTCGCCGGCCGACGTGCTGTTCGCCGACGCGCGCGAGATCGACTACGCCTACGTGGTCTTCGACGACCACTACTACGCCGCGACCAGCGCCATCTTCGCCTTCCTGGAATCGCACGCGATCTATTCGCGCGGCCGCTACGGCGGCTGGACGTACAATTCCATGGAGGACGCCCTTATCGCCGGGCGCGAGGCCGCCGCCACCATCGAAGCAAAGAGCCCAGGAGAAGGACCATGACCGAAGCCGCCGCCAGTTTGACGCCCGACGTTTCCATCGTCATTCCCATCTACAACGAGGAAGGAATCCTGCGCGGTTCGGTGCTGGAACTGCGCGAGAAGCTGCGGCCCTTCGGGTTTATCTACGAGTTGCTTCTTTGCGAAAACGGCTCGCGCGACCGCACCGTCGAGATCGGCAAGGAGCTGGAGTCCGAGTACCCCGGGGTGGTTCGCCTGCTCTCGGTCGGCGAGCCCAACTACGGGCTGGCCATGAAGACCGGCATTCTCGCGGCGCGCGGCAAGATCGTGATCTGCGACGAGATCGATCTGTGCGACACCCAGTTCTATGCGCGCGCCTTGGCCTTGCTCGAACGCACGGACACCGACTTCGTGGTCGGTTCGAAGGCCATGGTCGGCAGCAATGACCAGCGGCCCATGTTTCGGCGGTTGGGCACGCAGGTCTACAACGGCCTGCTGCGCGCGGTCTGCCACTACCGCGGCACGGACACGCACGGGCTGAAGGCCTTCAAGCGCGAGGTCATGGCCGAGACCGCCAAGCGCTGCATGCTCGACCGCGACGTGTTCGCCAGCGAGTTCGTGATCCGCGCCCACCGCGAGAAGAAGCAGGTGGTCGAGATCCCGTTCGCCGTGCACGAGAAGCGCCCCCCCTCGATCAACCTGCTCAAGCGCGTGCCGCACGTTCTGAAGAGCGTGGCCCGCCTAGCGCTTTCGGTGCGCAAGAACGAGGTGTAGTTTTCGCCGAGCTGGGCCTCCCCCAGCGTCTGCCCCGATCACGATGCCGGTGTGGAATGAACTCGCGCCGGGTGCCGTCACAAGAGTGATGAGCCGCGGCTTGGTACAGTCACTCTACTCTACGCGGGGAACTCTTTGAGGTCGTTGGTGCCACCGTGGACAACAGCGTCCGCCTCGACGCGGGCGGGATTCTCCGCGGTCGATGCGTAGTCCCGAGGGACTTCGCGGACACCGTGGAAGAACGCAGGGTCCGGTTTGGACGCGGGGCGCGGGTGGCCGCTAGCCAGGTGAACGCTCGTCTCTCGGGCGTAGACACCGCGAGCTGCTTCCGAGGCGGTGTGCCCGGGTGCGCGGACCATGAGATCGGCCACGCTGACGAGGCCCTCGAGATGACCAGCCTTGTCGAGCACGAGCAGCCGAGATACTCCGGCTTTGGTCATGAGTTCGCCCACGCGGTCGAGAGCACAGTCGGACGTCACGGATTGCACCGGAGTCGTCATCACGTCCTCCACAACCGTCTGGGCCGCGAGACGATCCTTTCCGATTACGCGCAGGGCGATGTCCCGATCGGTGATCACGCCGAGCGGCTTTCCATCGGCGCTGCAGATCGGCAGCAATCCCACGTTGTAGAAGGCCATCATTTTGGCGGCACCCGCGACAGTTTCGCCGGGCCGGATCCACTGGACGTCATGACTCATGATTTCTCTGCACTGCATGTGTTGGCTCCTATTCGATTCTGGTTCTACGCAAGAAACGGTCCACCGGCCAAAGCCGGCGAGCAAGTGCCTCCCATCCCGTTCCCAGCTGATTGGCTCAATCAAGTTGACGTATTGACGCATTCGATTCGAAGGAGTTAGGACCATAGTTCTTTCGGGTTTTTGAGCGTTGGAGAACCCTGGCGGACCGCGTCGGCGCGACCTTGATAGCATCAGCGCAGCGCGCTGGTGCGGCTTTTGCGCAGGTTCCCTACAGAGAAATCCGCAAGAATTTAGCCTGAAGCCAGACGGCGAGCCATGCACGCCAAGCGGCCCTTGGGCTTCCGCTCACGGTTCGGACGGCGGAGGTAGAGGTCGCGGTTGCCTGATCTCCCGGTCGTCTCAGCGTCGACGACTTCCGCGCATCTTTGAGGTAGCGGTCGAGGGCAGCGGCGGAGCGCCACCGCCATCGGCGTGCGCGTGACGGCTCTCACCTTGTGCTAGGCTGGAGGCAGTCCTTTAATCGCGTTTTTCGGCCGTGGGCGACCGAGTCCTCTATGCTTGGGGCACTTTCGATGAAGCAAATCGCTTGGAGACGTGCGTGTCTGGAATTGCTCGCCGTGGGCATGGTCGGCCTGCTGGCAAGCTGCAACTCTCACCTCCTGCTCAAGTCGGGGGATCCCGAGGTCGTGGTCATCGACCCGCCGCCGGTGCCACCTCCGCCGCAGGTTGAACTGACTGACGCCGGGGTGCCCGGCAGCCTCTTCCCCACGGTCGAACTCGGCGAGCTTCCCGACGGGGCAACCGGTACCGGCGGCGCGACGGGTACAGGCGGCGCGACTGGCCCAGGCGGCGCGACGGGAGCAGGCGGCGCGACGGGAGCAGGCGGCACCACGGCCGATGCCGCACCCGACGCTCCGCCCGACGCTCCGCCGACGGAAAACTTCAAGTGCGCGGCGAACCAGGTTCGTGTCCACGTGCGCGACCTGTGGTCGTCCAAGGTCGATCCGACCATGAACACCATGACCGCGCCGCCCACGGGCGTGATGATTACGGATCCCGTGGGCAACTACATGACCTACGGCGCTCGTGTCGATGGGGTCGACTGCACCTACTACTCGGTCTGCATGCCGAACACCGTCACCAAGATCCAAGTCAAGCCCATCGGCGCGGACTCGTGCCCGGTGGACCCCGCTTCGGGCAATTTCGACGTGTCGTCGTACGCCAAGAACTCCGACGTCTGGATCGAGTACAACGGTTCGAGCAGCACCCTCAAGAACGACTACAGCGCCTACCCCACCGCGACCGGTCCGTTCCACATCACCTCGGATAGCGGCACGCTCACCCACCCGGCCTGCAAGGCCGGACCGCCGCCGTCCATTGTCACGCCCGACGGATTCACCAAGGTCCACTTCCGCTGGCCGTTCGGCGATCCGGTGAAGACCGGCTATCCCGGCTCGGGCTGCGGCGAAGAGAAGCTGGGCTACAGCCCGCCGCCCTTTCCCAGCAGCCTCAAGGTCACGGGCCTGAAGTGCGAGATGTACGCCATGCTCGAGGTCCAGGACGGCAGTTGCCCCTGGTACTACGTGATGATTCCCGACAGCATGTGGCCGACCAGCGGCACCATGCCGCAGATCGTGTTCCGGCTGCCAGACGATTCGAAGGGGCTGTACACCAACAGCATTGCCTTGCCGCCGCGGACCGCCAGCGAGTATTGGATCGCCTACGCCGGCGCTCCGGACAACACCATGGCCTCTGCGACCAAGTGCATGGACTGGTCTCTGCAGACGAATACCTACTTCGTGTACACCGACAACCCCGGGCCCGGCAACGCGAGCTGCGGCGGCGCGACCAAGCCCATCGATCCGTGCAGCCCGCCGCAGCCGAGCGGCTACCACACTGTCCACTTCCGCTACCTGTGGGCCGGCCAGAAGACCTTCACCTTCTTCCCCAAGCCAGCGATCATGCCGAGGTGGATGGAACTGGAGGTCAACGGCACCACTGCTCTCAAGGTGATCTGCTACCGCGAGCAGGATCGCCCCTGGTACCAGTGCCCGGTTCCTGATTCCGCCTTCGGCCCCAACACTACCTGGCGCGCCGTCGACAAACTGCACAGCCCGGAGTGGAATACGGTCAAACCTTGGCCGCTGCCCGCCACGCCCAAGGACTACTGGATTCGCTGGCACTACGGCAAGCCGGACATCCCGCGCTCGGTTGATCCGCCGAACTTCAAGGTGTTCGACTACTATCCCGACGGCACCAACGGCGACTGGTCGGCCACCGGCGTGTGGAACGACGGCATGTGCGCGCCCAAGCCGCCGGCCACACCTGTGACGGTGGGCTTTGGCAATGGCGCGTGGTTCCCGTACAGCAAGACCAAGTACATGTATCCCTACGGCGGGTCGCTGGCCTACATCTATCCGCCAGCAAACCAGACGACAGTGCAGGATCTCTTCAACGCCTTCGTGTGGGAGCGCTACAACCTGTGGAAGCAGAACTGGGTCAAGTACGATGCGGATGCGTGCGGCGCCGGCACCGCGCGCGTTCACAGCGACATCCCCGAGGGGACCGTGAGCGAAGGCCAGGGCTACGGTATTGCCATCGCGGCCGCCATCGGCGACAAGGACTTGGTCGGCAAGCTCTGGGAATTCGTCCGCCACTACCGGTCCCAGAAGAAGTACTGCTTCCTGATGGGCTGGGCCTGGAAGGACAGCAGTAGTTGCAACGGCGCCGACGAGTCAGGCAAGGATGACAGCGCATTCGACGGCGACGTCGACGTCGCCATCGGCCTCGTCTACGCGGCCTTGCAGTGGCCAAACGATTACACCGATATCGCCGTCTCCTGGCTGAAGGGCTTGGAGTGTGAAATCAATAGCAAATACGGTGACGGCTTCAACTACCCGACCAATGGTGACACCTGGGACAAGTCCTACTGCACCGCCGACAAGTGCGACTACGCCCCCAAGACGGTGAATTCCACGTACATCGACTATTTCCCGCCCGGATACTTCCGCGTGTTCGGCGACTTCCTGTCGGCAAAACTCGGAAGCGATGCCAAGGCATCGAACGGCCAGAGCTACCACGACTTCTGGTACAAGACCGCCGAGACGGTCTGGGAATTGGTCGAACGCTGCTACGATGTGACGGGCGTGCACCCGGGCCTCATGGGCAACATGGGCCACATCGACGTTCCGTGCAGCTCCGGTGGTGGCGAGCCCTACGAATGGGGCCGCGCGCTCTGGCGACTCGGCATCGATGCCGCCTGGTTCGGCGACAACAAGGACCTGCCGGAGAATAAGGCAAACTCGTCGCCGCACTACGGAGGGAAGTCACGCATTCAGGCCAAGATGGACAACATCCAGGACTTCTACTCGAACTTCTACAAGAAGAATCCGCCCGAGGCGAATGCGAATCGGTTCTCCACCATCTGCCACCAGCTTGGGACGGACGGCACCGTGTCCGGCTGCGACCCGGCCTACGGCCATAATTCGTACACGGTGAATCTGGCCATGTGCCCGTACGTCAGCGTGTTCAATAGCGGCGGCACTACCACCAGCGACATCCGCAAGGAGGCCATCGAGGAGTCGATCTCGACGACGGTGCAGAACGACCACTACTTCCAGGAATCCCTGGGCGTGTACTCGATCATGTTCCTGACCGGCAACTTCCCCAATCCGCTGACCGTGCCCGCGAACTGACCTGAACCAGCGCGCTTCCGCGGCGGAAAGCGCGCTGGCATTGGGAACACCGCAAGCGCACCCGCTGGCGGACCGTGGCCTACCGCCGGCGTCTCATTCTTCGCCCCAGGATGATGGCCAGGCCCACGGCCAGGACGGCGAAGCCCGACCCGGAGGATTCGTGGGCTGTATGGCAAC
>Ga0066793_10000991_pt1 | contig 12297 bp, 6 predicted proteins | sample PersoiDNA2013189_FD_83876 | JGI IMG/M metagenome (GOLD analysis project Ga0066793, IMG submission 83876) | Permafrost soil microbial communities from the Arctic, to analyse light accelerated degradation of dissolved organic matter (DOM) -... | ecosystem: Environmental > Terrestrial > Soil >...
CAGGCCACCATCGAAGCCGGCGAGATTGCCGGCCTACGAGTCGAGCGCGTCATTAACGAGCCCACGGCTTCGGCCCTGGCTTACGGATACGGTATGGCAGGCGACCAGCACCTGCGGGTTCTCGTCTATGATCTTGGCGGCGGCACTTTTGACGTTTCCATTATCGAACTCGATAGCGGCGTAGTAGACGTCCTGGCCACCGCGGGCGACAACTACCTGGGAGGCGATGACTTCGACGAACGCCTGGCCGGCCGGATCGCCGATGAGTTTGTGCGTGAGCACCACCTCGATCTGCGCGAGCATCACCAGGCGTGGGCCAGGCTCTTACGCGCCGCCGAGGAGGCCAAGATCGCGCTCTCCTCAGTACCGTATGCCACTATTAGCCTCGAGTACGTCGCCGACGATAACAACGGGCGCCCCCTGCACATCCGCCACGAGGTCTCGCAGGGGGAATTTGAAGAACTGATCGACGACCTGCTCACCCGGACCATCAATTGTATCGACAAGGCGTTGACCGATGCCCACCTCGAACCCACCGATATCGATCGAGTTTTATTGGTCGGCGGCTCGACCCGCATCCCCGCCGTCTGGGAGATGGTGACCGAGCGCATGCAGCAAGAACCACACATCGAGATCGACCCCGACGCGGCCGTGGCCCTGGGGGCAGCCGTGCAGGCCGGGATCATCGCCGGGGAAGAGATCGATGCCGTGCTGGTCGACGTGACTCCTTTGTCGTTGGGTATCGAGACCGCCGAGATGACGTTTACCGGACGTCTGCAGGTCGATCGCCTGGCTCCACTGATACGGCGCAATACGACTATCCCCGTGCAGCGCAGCCAGGCTTTCAGCACACTCTACCCCGGCCAGGATGCCATCGAGATCAAGGTGTACCAGGGCGAGAACCCGGTCGCATCACAAAATGTGCTCCTGGGCGAGTTCATGGTGGAGGACCTCGTACCTAACCGGCCGGACGGCCTGACCGACGTGACGGTCACGTTTGAGCTTGACGTGAACGGTATTCTGGATGTGAAAGTGACGGAGCGTACGACCGGCAAACAGGTCAGCGCGCAGCTCAAGGCCAGCAGGCAGCGGCTCAGTCCCGAGGAGATCGCTCTGAGCCAGGCCAGGCTTGGGGAGGCTTACGATAGCTTCGAGCCTGCTGCGCCGGCGTCGGGAATCGATCCCGGGACGGCAACGCTGTTGCACCGCGCCCAAACTGCACTGGCCCAGCCAGATCTGGATGCGGATCTGGCCGATGAGATCAACGGGCTGGTCGCCGACATCCGGCAGGCTACTAGCGCCGGCGACGACGCGGAGGTAGAGGCATTTTGCGACCGGCTGATCGACGTGCTGTTAGAGGTCGAGAGCTAGGAGAATGATGGGGCACTGCAACTCTGCAGTATCGAGCGCGTTGTGTTGCGAGCCTGGGGCGTGTGCAGGGGATGACCGGTGACGAGCCATGCCCAAGGGAAAACGGATGCCTTATCCATGACCAGGTCGACTTCTCAGGCGGTAACCGAGGTCCTGCAAGCGGCCACGGAGCCTCTAACAATCGCTGAAATCATGCAACGTATTGAGCCGATGCAGGTGTTGCGCACGGCCAAACCGAAAGCGACCGTGCGGTCGGCGTTGTTCGAGAACGCGCGGGTTGCCACCCTCGGCGGTCGCCCGGCGCGCTACGTCTGGTGGCCCAAGCACTTACAGTGCTGCTGCTTTCGGCAGCCGTTGGCGCAGATGAACTTCACCACGGGCGAGCTTCCGGTAACCACTGAGGTGTGGAGTGCGCTGTGGCCGGACTTCCTGGCGAGCAAGCTCAAACCAGTAGCGATTACCATCGAGTTGGACAACGGCCCGACGTTGACCACTAAAGTCGAGCATCTGCGCGCCGGCAAGCCGATCTGGGGACTGGTCGGCGAACCGAAGCTGGCAGAAGGGTGCCGGTCGCTGGCGGCGGGACCGGACGACGATTTGATCCTGCGGGTTCTCGATGTGCAGAGGCGGCGGTACGGCCTGTCGTTGGAGCGCGCCGCCACGTTGGACGCGACGGAGCTGCGCGAGCGAGACGAGTACTTGATGGAGGAAGCGCTGGAGGTGGTACGAGCTTCACACGAAGAGGTGGCATTGCATCACCACCTGATCCCCCGGCTGGTGGCGCGCGACCTGTACCGTTATTCTGTGCCGCCCAGCCCGTTGGGGCGCGTGCTGCGTGCGGACTTGCGCTTTGTCATATCTGACGACACCGGGGCGACGTTTACTGCCAGGCTGGTGGAACGGGCCGAAGCCGAGCGCCACCCCTACGATAATTCATTGACGGATGGCCGTCCGAAAGGCCACTGGCTAACGCCGGAAAGCGATGAGGAGCGCCGCGCGTGGGGCGAGTACCTGTTTGACCAGGGCATGGAATACCGCTGGGCTGAGCAGGACCGCATGGCCGAAGCCTACTACCGGGCTGCCTTGATGGTCGATCCCGGCCACGCCGACGCCTGGGTCCATGTGGGGAACACCCGTCTCGACGAGGGCCTGCTCGACGAAGCGTTGCAGAACTACCTGACGGCGGAGGCTGCGGCGCTGGAGAGGACCATCGGCGATCCTGCCACCTACGAAGGCCCGTTCTGGCTGGACCTGGACTCGCGTCCGTACATGCGCGCCCTGCACGGGAAGGGTCTGGCGCTTTGGCGCTTGGGACGGCGCGATGAGGCGGCGGCAGCCTTCCGGCAGCAGCTTGAGCTGAATCCGAACGACAACCAGGGCGTGCGCTTTATGCTGCCCGACCTGGAAGCGGGGCTGAGTTGGGAAGAAAGTACAGCCAGGTTCGAGGAGAGCGAGCAGTCTCGGTCAGACGATGCCGCTTTCAGTAGTTGATTGCTAAGGCTGAAACCAGGGATCATCACGGATCGTCGCCGGCAGTCGTCCAGAGACAGGTCCTGGAAGATTTTGATCCACTGGCCGGTATACCGCATATAAGCAAGATTGAAGCGGCCACCAGGTGATTTGGTTTGTGTCCTGCCCGGTGATCCCCTTGGCAGGCGTCGATCACGCCCTCACTCACGTTATCATGGCGAGACCTGGCATCCTCCGGCGTTTCCATCGGTTCGTTTCCTATCTCCTATCTATCGAACTTCACCAAGTCACAGTGCGACAGAGAGCTGCGTGAGAGAGCGTCAGGCGTGTCACACTCCCTGCTCATTCGGTGACGGGCTCGATTTCTTCGGACTCCAGCCTATCGAGCACGCGCTGGCGCATCTGTACAGCGCGAAACGCAAACCAACGCTCCCGCAGGTAATCCAGAAGAACGTCCTTGAAATAGCGAAATGCGCTACATTCACGTACAGATAGCCGGACAGCGCTCGTGGTGATATTGCTGGGAAGCCTTACAAGCGTTCAATCCGCACATGACGCACTTGCCGGGTAGGTCGAAAGGCCTTATGATAATTCGCCGTGGAGAGGAAAAGTGACTGGGTTGCGGATTCCGTCCGTGAGGTCGGAAGTTCAAGGCGTTTTTGGAGTCTTAACGAATCGGAGACCTCGCGGTTGGTGCAAAAGCATCGTTCGTGAGGTCTCCGGCTGGGGTAAATGGGCGGGGAGGGACTCGAACCCACGACCTCACGGATGTGAACCGTGCGCTCTAACCAGCTGAGCTACTCGCCCTGACCCATCTATTCTAGCATTACCCCGCCAGTATGCAAAATCCTGGGGGTGCGGCTTGCGCGCTTAAGGTCGGAGGTTAGGAAGATTCTATGGCTAAACGCGGCTACGGCCTCGCCTTTCTCATCGTTCTGCTCGCCGCCTGCGCCGCGGCGTTCTTCGGCGGGCGTTATCTGTTACGCAATTTCCAGGGCGGCGCCCTATCCGGCGGCGGGTGGGCGCCTCCCGACCAGCGGACGGCGACCACCGTCGCTGGCGCACCGGTCGCAGCCGCTGCCGTGCCGCCCACCGCTCAGGTCCCCGCTGTGCGCCCGGCTGACTTCACGCCCGACCTGAGCCGGGTGACCGTCGTGCCCTTTGCCTCGCCTACCCCAACCGCCGTCGCTACGCCGGTTGTGGCGCCGGTCCAGACACGGAGCGCGGCAGTGGCTGAGACCGCGACACCCGAACCGTTGCCCACCCCACTGCTACCATCCACCGAATACGTGGCTGCCGGCCCGGTGCGCTACTCGACCGGGGACTGCCCCGGCAACTACATTCTGGGGCGAGTGACTGGGCCCAACGGCAATCCCCTGCCCGACGTGCGCCTTCTGCTGGTCGATGAGTACGGTAACGCCGAGGCCAAGTTCAGCAAGGCGGGCGCCAACGAGGCGGGACAGTACGATTTCCCGCTGTTCGGCGGCCACCGGCGTTTCTACCTGAGCATCGCCGACTCCGGAGGGAACCCGCTCAGCCCGGTGGTCGAGATCGACTACGGTGTGGGCGCGAACCCCCAGGCCACCTGCCACCGCCTCGACTGGCGAAAGCAATAGGCTGTGCGCAGCGACTATTGGTGCGGCGCGTTCTTACAGGTCTTGCCGTCCAGGCCGTTGAGAAAGATACAGAGATCCATGTAGGCCGCGCGCCAATAGGAGTCCGGGTAGCCGGGGCCGATGATCGACCACCAATACTGTTCGTCCTCGCGGGTCCACTGAACGTCCGGTATGTAAATCGCCGTCATCAGCCCGATCCAGGGCTGCCAGTGCGCCGCCGCGTATTGGTAGGCACGCACCAGGTACTCGCCCTGGGTCTTCTCGTCGATCCCCGCCCCGGCGCCAAACCAGTAGTAGGGCGAGTTGGGCCGGCTATCGGTCGTCCAACCGAACTCAAGGATGGCGATGCGCTTATCCTTGTCGCCGTTTTTGACCATCAGCGCGCGTACGTCCTCCACATGCCGGAAAGCGTAGACGCGTAGCAGCTCCGGCGCGCTCGGATCGTTGTTATGCAGCTTAGGATCGTTGACGACTGTCTGTGGGTCCGTCTCCGGGGCAACGGCCCAACCCGTGCCGTGCGCGCCCAGCACATCGAAGTAACCGGTGCTGGACCCGCCCATCGCGTCGTACATGCCCTGGTAGAAGTACATATCCGGCATGGCCACATCGTCGTTGCGCGTGGTCGGCGCCATGCCCGCCGTGATAACCATCGCTTGCGGGTCGGCGTGCTTGATGCCGGTATAGGTGGCCTTGAGCATCTTAGCGTAGGCAGCCGGATCAGGCCGTTTGTTGCCCCATTCGCGCGCCAGATTCGGCTCATTCCAAACCTGGTAGGCCTGCACGCGTCCTTTGTAACGCGCCGCGACCGCCGTCGCGAAATCAGCAAAGTCCTTGGTGCTCTGTGGCGGAGCGCCGGCCCAGAAGGGCACATCCGGAACTGCGCTGAGGCGCACGACCAGTTTGAGCCCGTACTTCTGCGTTTGATCGACAATTCGATCCGTATGTGTCCAGTCAAACTGGCCCTTACCGGCGCCTTCTATGTCTTGCCAGGAGAAGTACTGCTTCACCCAGCGGAAGTTGGCGTCGCGGATCAATTGTAGATCGCGGTCCGCGACTTCTTCGCGCCACCAGAGGAATGCCTGGACGGCGAAGTCGGGCGAGGTCATCGTACCATCGCCGACCGTTTGGACAGGCCGGGTAGTCGGCGAAGGCGCCGTGGTCGGCGCGACTGGACTGGCCGGCGCCGCGGCCGTCCCCTTCGGCTCGGCTGTGGCCGCGGGCGGCGGTGTTATCGCTACCACCAGCGGCGTCTTGGTGGGCGTCGGCGTAGCGCTTGCAATGCTCGAGGCACAGGACCCGAGCAAAGGTCCCAGGGTCAGCGGCACCAGTAGGAGCAACCAGGGCCACACAACGCCCCGGGTCAGACGGGTTTTGGTCATCTAGGTATACCTCCGACGAAACGTCATATCTTTCTTGGGGGGAGTAGTGATCCTCGCTATTTCCCCATCTGCTGCAGCGCAGAGTAAGCAGGGCGGTTAAGGATGCCGAACGCGGCCAACTCGGTGCTCGCCTGGGTCACGTTGTAGTCCAGGTTCCACAGGAAGGCGGCGCCCACATAGCCCGAACTGCGCATGATCTGATAAGCCTTCACGATCCAGTCGGCCTGCATCTGTTCGGATACGCGCGCCTCGTACTCGTAGCCGGCATGCGGGCTGCCGGTGGAGCCCCAACCGAACTCCGTAGGCCAGATACGCTTGTTCGAGTCGCCGTATTTGATCATGGTGTTGCGGTACGACTGCAGTGTGTTCAGGAAGTAGAAGGATGGGTGGTTGGCATGCGATGGCGCCTGGTAGCGGCCCGCTTGCCAATCCTGGAAGGTCACATCGGGCGGATTAGCGAAGCCGCTGGGATGCGCGCCGATGGCGTCCGCGTAGTTCTTCAACCCGGCCCGGTACATCTGATCGAGATACGTGTTATCGTCGATCGCCAGCGGCAGCGGGGCGCCCGTCGGGGTCGGCGCACCGCTGACCACGATCATGCTCGGACATGCCCCCTTGATGGCGCGGTAGGCTGCGGCCAGCAACTTAATGTAGCGTCCGGCATCCAGGGGCTCGTTGCCCCACTCATACCACAGGTTCTGCTCGTTCCATACTTCGATGGCCCCAACACCCTTGCCACAGTAATGGCCGGCAAAGGCGGCCACGAAGTCGGCGTAGTCCTGCGGGTTTTGCGGCGGCCCTTCGGCTGCGAACCCAAAAGCCGGGTTGCGGGCCCAGTTCGGCGCCTTGACGATGCTGGCGAGCACGGTGAGCCCGTTGGCCGCGGCGCTGTTCACCACGTCGTCCGGGAAGTTCCGGTTACCCTTCGATCCCTCGAAGTCTTTCCACGGCACCTGCACTTTCACCCAGGAGAAACCGAGACCGCGCGCCTGCGCATAGTGGCCGCCATAAGGATCCACCTGGATGCCGAAAGCGAAACCGCCTCCCCCGCTCGGCGCGGGTGCCGGCCCTGCCCGCTGGGCCGGCGCGGCCGCGCCGGCCGCCCGCGGTGCGGCCGCGCCGGCCGCCCGCGGTGCGGCGGTGGGCGGGGGCTCTACCTTGACCATGGCGACATTCGCAATCGGGCCACTGACGGTCGTCAATTCGCTGGATACCCAGCCCTTTTTGCCGCTACAGTCAACCTGCCACCACGCGCCATCTTCGCTCTTACCGATGATTTTGCAGCTTGCATCAGCGGCAAGATCGGCAACCTTCGGGTAAGCGGTACCGGGACCGGAACGCACGTTGATCGAGCCGGAAGCCGAGCGCACGGTCGCAATATCGGGGGTCGCGGTGGCGACCGGCGTAGCCGTCGCGACCGGGGTCGGCGTGGGTGTGGGCGTGAAGGTGGCCACGGCTATGCCCGAGGCGCTCTGCTGAACCAGCACCTGCCCGCGATCAACCAGCGCTGCCTTGATGTCAAGGGCGCCGGGGGCTGCAGGGGCGTTGACGATCAGGTTGGCATCACTCAGCGGGCGCACCTGGCTGATCAACCGGCCGTCGGAGCCGCGCATGGTCCATTCGACCGTCAGGTTGCTATCGATCGGCTTGACTTGACCCTGCTGGTAGTCGCGCATGATGGACCACAGATCGGCATCCAGGCCATCCGCTGGCAGGTTCTCAAGCATGAAGCCCTTGATGCTGAACTTGCTCAACAACTGCAGCTTGTGGCTCAGGCTCGCCGCGTTCTCCAGCCAGACAGTCCGGGCATTGCCCTGGTCGTCCTGATAGCGATAGACATAAGTGCCGATGTTGGGATCGTAGACCAGGCCGCTGTTGGGGTGGCTGGAGACCAACGCCAGGTTGATGGGCTTGCCCGGCTCCACCACCGTCTGGTCGACTTGGATGCGGCCGATCAGCGGCTGCAGCGCGTCGGCGTATTTTTTGAGGATCAGATAGCTGCCGGATTGCTCGACGCTTTGCCCGCTCAGCACCATCTCCAGCTTGTAGCGGTTCACTTCGCCGACCGCATAGTTGAGCAGAGCTTCTACCTGGCCGCCCGGGACGTAGGCTCGCGGATCCAGGGGCGCCGGGATCTTGACAGTATCGGCCAGCAGGCCCAGTTTGCGCCAATCGTAGGCGCCGGTGTCCCAACGATCCTCGGCGACCTGCGCGGCCGGTTCGACGCGCACGGAAAGGGTCTTGTTCTGCGCGTGCAGTTTTTCGGCCAGGCTCCCGATGAATGTGTTGAAATCGCCGCTCTCGCCGGCCTCGACACCGTGGTAATCGATGTCGACCCCCGCGTAGAGATTCCCTACGACCATGTTCACGATCGCATTTATCTGCGCATCGCGCTGGGCGCTGTCGGCTAACATGTTATTCAGTAGATCCGTGCGCACGACCGGTCCGTCATAGTTGCGAACCACGGGCACGACGGCGTACGCGTCGCCAAGCTTATCGAAGCTGGCGTCGATCGCGCCGGTGAGCGTGCCGTTATCGCCCAGGAAGATCCCGGTAGGATGCACCTGCGCTAGAGCGCCCTTGCCTTCGGCAGGCAGAGCGCTGGCCAGGGGCAGATCGGCCGATACGGTCGCCGGCTGCGGATTGGTCTGCACCACCATAATCGACGAGGGGACGAAATTCAGCCGCGATTCAAGCTGGTCGTCCTCGCGAATGATGGTGTGCGGCAACCACTGCCAGCTTTGGCTGGCCGTATCCCACGTATAGGCATCCAGCGTTTCGTACGGCTCGCTGTCATTCGGGATCGGAATCGTCCAGGTGGAGGGCGCCGACGCGTCGCCGCGCACCTGCAGCTGGTAGAACGGGCTCTTGGCGTTCAGATTTGCCGGAATCGCCTTGGCGGCCGCGGCCAGGTCTTTGCCGGCGCTGCCCTCGAGGAATGTCACCCGGGGGATGGAGTTAAGCTTCACCCGGAAGGAGTTTTTGACGGTCTGAGGCAGGAAAGTGACCTGTGTCCCGTCTGGATCAGCGATGGTGGCTCCTGCTTCGGTTATCCCGGTCGTGCCCAGGTCGAGCACCCTCTGTGGGACCGAGATGGGCGGGAGGATCAAGGCGGCGATGATCAGGAGCGGGATCACCACGTAACTGATGATCTGTGCGCCTTTCTTGCCTTCCAGCCAATAGGTCAAGCGTGATGTGGTGGAGTTGTCGGGAAATGCCATGTCTTCTGTCGCACTCCTGAAGGGGATGTCGCAACCTGGGTTTCTCGAAACCCGGCTCTTTCGGGAGCCGGACTTCTAGACTAGTGCGCTTGTGTACGAGAGCACTAATGCGCCACGCCGAGGCTCTATGATTCCAAACGAGCTTTTGGCCCGCAGACGCGCTACTGCCAGCGATGTCAGCCGCCGCTGCTCAGATTTACGAATAGATGCTCAGAGCGATGTGCCATATCTCTCGGGTCGAAATGGTGGCCGCTGCGATGACCGGACCGTTGAATCCTGGGAATTTCGCCAGACCCGCCGGGGGGAGGCGCGTAGCAAGCGCAAGACCGGCCAGACACCGGAAGGACGGTGCAGCGACGAAGCGTTCCTTGACCAAATACCTGCGGCCTCCTCTGCCTGGTCAAGCGAGGTGCATTTTATCACAGGGATTTCAGATTTGTCAAACGCACGCGCTCCGCCGTGGAATCAGTCTTACACGCAGTCGTCGTGTCAATTCGACTGGCCTCCGTCTCTATGGTATACTCCGTGCCTATGGTATACTCCGTGCCTATGGATAATGCCCTTCCCCCAAAGTCGGCCAGACGCGCCCGGGCAGGCGAACCCGCGACAGACGCGCGCGATCGCCGGTCCCGTCGCCTGCTCTTCATACTCGTGGCGGGCCTGATTCTCCTCACAGTGGCCGGCCTGGCCTTGCTGGGGACCTATTTCATGCTCTCACGCTCGTCCGGCGCACCGGCTAACTCCACCAGCCCCCTGGTCGCCGTTCACTCCGCCGCTGTTGCGCCGGATATGGCGGTACTGCCGCTGGCCGGTTATGCCGATGACAGGGTGATCAGCGCCGCGCTGGATGCCGGTGAAGCCGAGACGGCTTTCGCCACCGTAGCCTACAGTTCCTTGCTGCCCGACACTCTGCGCAGCGGCCATTGGCTGCTTTTGGGCAGCCGGCTGCAGAATACGGATCCCGCGCGGGCCACCCTGGCCTACCGGGCGGCATTGGACGAGGCGGCGCTGGGCCCGGGACTGAGCGAGCTGGCGCGCGGCGACATCTCTCTGCAGGCGGCACGTGGTTTGCAGGCAGTAAACCAGGGCGCTGTGGCCCGCCTGGCCCTGGCTCAAGCGGAGAACATCGCCCGCTACAGCCTCTCTCTCATGCCTGCCCAACGCCGCGATCTCTTACAGCAGGTGGCCGCCGCCTATCGCGCGGCCGGTGACGCCAAAACGGCTGCGGCGATCCTGAGCAATGTAGACGCCGCCAGCCAGGGACCCGGCGTCAAACTCGAGCCCCCGGCTCAATTGCTGCCCGGCCTGCACGGCAGCGTCGTCTTGCCCACGGCTGTCACCTTGGCCTTGGCCGCCCGCCAGCGTGCGGCAGCCGACCTGGCGACGCAATGGCTGAAGGCGTCGCCCGATGTCCGCAAAGAGCTGGCCGGCGCCCTTGGCCAGGCTCTGCAGGCAGAGGATGGCGCACGCAGCGAGTTCTACGCGAGCGCCAGTTCGCTGGCTTTGCCCGATCAGCTCGCGCTTCTGCATGACAAGGTAGCCTGGCTGACCGTCAAGTACCGTGTGGCCCAGCTAGCCTATGGTCTGTCGCTGGTACCGGATTGGGAAGGGAAAGCTGCGGACCTTGCGACGCAGTTGACCAGCGCCTATACCGAGCTTATCAACGGCTACGGCCAGCAATTGGACACGCTCGGCCCGGCGGATGCCGCGCTGGGACGGGTGGAGCTGCTGCGGCAGGGAGTGCTCTGGTGCCGGCTGGGGCTGTTCCCCGGCAACCGTGAAGCCATGCTCAGCGAACAACTGGTGAACGCCGCGCGCCAGCTCTGGACCCGCCAGGGCAACGCCGGGCTGGTGATCATCGAACAGCAGGCCGCTGGCCTGCGTTTCTACCTGTTGTCTGGCTCGCAGCCGTAGGCCAACCGTCAGCTTTGCGCTCACCAAAACGTTTGACAAAGGATCGGGCCGCGGGTATACTGTGACTAGTTGATATAGAGGGACTGCCGCGGAGTATTCTCCATTATGCCTGAGGTTGTGCAGGTCCAACACGCGACCAACGAAGTAAAGCACCAGGGCCATGCGCGCCGTGGTGCTTTTTTCTATAGGACGAGCAGCCTAACCCGAGGACCTGCAGGTCCTCTCAGCTTATCGGAGCCGAAAGACGGCTATCTAGGCAAGTTAGAGGAGGTAGCGGTATGGATTCGGCCATGATCGCAAAGATCAGCAAGGCCCGTGAGTATGCGCAGCAACCGGAGCGCATTTCCTTTAAGTCCTTTGAGGTGACGTTTCAGGGCAGGCACCAGAACTATACGGTCAGGTTTGACCACGGTACCTGGCATTGCGAGTGTGATTTCTTCGTCCAGCGTGGCGTATGCAGCCATACGATGACGATGGAGCGTGTGCTCGGTGTCATGTTGGAGCAGCACGCCGTGGTGGCGGCATAAGCATCTGTCGTCCCTTTGCTTGAGTATGACATGATCGGGCGGGCAATGACCCGCCCGATCATGTGTCTGGTAGAGTTGGAGAGTCGTTTGAAGAGACGTTGGCAGATTTTATTGGGTGTACTGGTCAGTCTGATCTTCCTCTGGCTGACCGTCCGCAAGTTAGAGCTCGGGCAGGTATGGCAGTACCTGCGGACGGCCAATTACTGGTGGATTATTCCCGGAGTGATAGTCTATTTCGGCGCCGTCTGGGCACGCACCTGGCGTTGGCATTATCTTCTGCGGCCCATCAAAGCTATCAGTTTGGGCAACCTCTTCCCCGTAGTCTGCATCGGCTATTTCGGCAACAACGTTTATCCGCTCAGGGCCGGCGAGGTGATCCGCGCTTTTGTCCTGCGTCGCAATAATGGCGTGCCGGTCAGCGCCTCGCTGGCGACCATCATCGTCGAGCGTGTTTTTGACGGCCTGGTCATGTTGTTGTTTGTCTTTTTTGCCTTGCCGTTTGTCGGCAGCCAGCACATACCGCCGATCTATCGCCAGGCGGTCATCTTCTTCAGCTTCTTTTTCTTGATCGCCCTCCTGGTTTTTGCCTGGATGGCCTTTGACCGGCGGCGCGCGACGATCGTCTATTCCTTTCTGGCCGACCGGTTCGTGCCGGCCCGTTTCCGGCCGCCTCTGGGTGACTCCTACCACCGCTTGATCGATGGTCTTCGATCATTGCGCCGCGGGCTGGACGCGTTGATGGTGTTTGTCACCTCCGTGGTTATCTGGCTGCTCGAGACGGTCAAGTATTGGCTTGTGA
>Ga0066793_10000992_pt1 | contig 12292 bp, 11 predicted proteins | sample PersoiDNA2013189_FD_83876 | JGI IMG/M metagenome (GOLD analysis project Ga0066793, IMG submission 83876) | Permafrost soil microbial communities from the Arctic, to analyse light accelerated degradation of dissolved organic matter (DOM) -... | ecosystem: Environmental > Terrestrial > Soil >...
CGCAGACTTAACAATGTGCTGGGTGGATCAGATTGCTGCGGTTGGAACGCCCTTGTGGATTTCATAAGATCCTCCTTCGGATGAGTCGCAGAAGGAGCATCGCTCGGCCTTTTGTCGCAGGCGAGGGCGAGCCGTCATGAATGGTCCATTGTGAAAAGAACACACTCCATTTTGATTCTCATCACGGCCCTCCAGAGGCGCAGTGACCAGCGTCACCAAGGCACGTGTCAGCACTCACGAACGACACCGCTCCGTTCCGCCAGCGTCACAATGTGGGGGCGCTAGGTTCGCGCCCCAGGAAAGCAACTGTCGCTACGTTCAGGCCGCCGCGGCGATGCGTGGCCCGCTGATCGAGAAGGGCCTCTGGTGTTCGAAAACACGCTCCCGACCATTGTTAACGTCATTAACTTGGCCGCCGTGGCCCGAGTACGTCAACAAGAAAAAGTCGTCCTCGATCAGTTCTCTGGCGGACTTTTCGATTACGCCCAGCAGCGCAGTCGAAGTGGCAGCTTTCGTGAGCAGCGATTGGGCAACGAAGCCCTGACTCCTGGCAATCGTTTCCATGTCACGGGCGTCGTTTTCGCAGGCGACAAGTTCTCCTTTCCAGCCTGCATAATGGACAGGGTCAACTCGATTCAGTCCGATATGGAGAGAAATTCCTTTTGGCTTGGCTCCTCCTAGGATGGTTCCTCCTTTTACAGATCGAAGTTACCGAATGCGGGATCGCAATGATGCTTCCAGCCCTCAGGTTAGCACCGTGCACGAGATGTGTTCTGGTCGGCAAGTGGAAGTCCCTCAGTCGTCCCCAATAATGAGAAGTCTTCTCAAAACAGAGCCACGAGATTGCCCGGAACTCCGTTGAAAGTTAGCGACTCTCGACCGTCATAGGTTACGCAACCTTTCCTTGCTCGACAAAACATCCGGGACGTTTTTCTTTCTCTGCTTCGGATTACTGTGAGACGTTAGTGCGACACGGCGGCGAAAAGCGGCGAGTGCATCAAGGCTTGGAACTTCTGGTCGTCGCTTTTGAAGTGGAGTTGCAGGTTCGAGCTGTCGGAATCGACGGTGGTGGCGTCAAGGGCAGTCTTTTCGACCGGGCTGGCACTGAGTTTTCTGTAAAGCATACCGGCCTTGACGATCGTGGAAAGCGTAGCCGCCGTCATCGAGTCGGCCGTGAGCACACTCAGATCGAAATTCACTCCGCTCTGGAAGTTCATGGTGTAGCGAGAAGCCAGAATGCGCTTCTTGAGGGTCTCGTAGTCGGCGATCCTCGCAGCATCGCCCAGAGCCGAATACATCATGGCCTGGGTTCCCTTCTGGTCGAGGATGCTCCACACGGGCGCACCGTCGACAGCCGACATCTGGTCAGTCATCACCGAGTTGGAATCGAGCGAGGCGCGCTTGCCGTCGCGGGTATCGAGCGCGCTGTGCAACGAGGCCGGAGTGCCGAAGGCCAGCGTGTTGTCGTCAAGGAAGGTCATCACCAAACCGTTGTCCATCGGGTAAATGCTGCTGGTGCCGTATTTGGTGGCCGCGATCTTCTTGAGTTTCATCTTCTTGAGGACGGCTTTGGCGGAAAACGATCCCTGGGCCACGCCAATGGTTTGAATACCCTTCTTCTCGGTCCGGAAAGAGGCGAAGTCGAGCTGGTCGAGATCGCGTTCGGCGTCAATGCCGATGCCCTTCAGTGCGGTCTCGAGTTCCTTCAGGTTGTCGGGCAGCACTTGTTGTTTGAGCGCCTGCGCGGTGGGCGAATCTTTGAGCGCCCGGTAGTCGACGCCGATCAGTTGCTGAATTTCAGAAGGCATCATGGAACGCGCCGACGATGCGATCGGAATGGCATAGCCAGCCGTTGCGCACAAAAGCAAAACCGCGAAAAACAAGTTCTTCATAGAAGTCCTCAAAACGAAGCCCTCAAAATGGGTCTGCAGAGTTTAGATGCAAGCCGCAAACCGTACGTTGGTGATCTTTGGCGGTCTTTAGGGTTCTGAGCCTATTTTAGTCCCTAATTAGCAAGGCAGGACGGTAACTAAAGCGCGTCTTCCCGGCATGGTCTTGGAACGCTCGGATTAGCGTGAATTTGCGTGGAAAACAGCGGCTCGGGCTGAGGGTCACCGAGAGCGTTCCTAGCGACTGGTGTGACGAGGTGAAGGGCTATTGTCCTTGGGGACTTCTTTCCCCTTCTCCTTCGATGCCTGGACTAACCCGAGCATCAATTCTAGCGCCTTGAGCTGATCTTCAAAGGGTAGCGTGGGCTTGCTTGGTTTACTCTTCAGATAGCCATAGTTCTCGATGGACGCACCGGATGCATGGGTAGTGTCGATGCTCACGTAGACTTCGCCGAGCAGCCCCGCTGTCTCGGTTCCTGCGATCGAGTCCTTTGGAATCCTGATTTCATAGGTCGTAGCCAGAACCATTTCGACTTCCGCTAGGCAATTCTTGTTCTGCGGATTGGCTCGAACGCTGCGGACGGTCCCCACATCTACTCCGGCAATCCGAACCGGAGCCCCCGCCTGAAGTCCACCGGCATCGTCGAAGCAGGACTTGAGATCCTGACGGGAGTAACGCAGTCGGTTAACAAACAGACTGCCGATGGCGGCCACTCCAACGGCAACGATCAGCGCGAGGATGAGCTTTCTAATAAAGTCTAGCCTTTCAGCGCTGTAACGCGCTGGCGCGTCTCGGTCACGAACGCCTCCTCCTTCGGTGAATCGTTCTTCAGCGAATCAAGGTTGATCTCTACGTTCGCGAGCGCGCCTTCAAGGGCGGCTTTTGCCAGGGCGATCGCGGTCGTCAGGTCGGACTTCATGTTCGGGTTGGTGATCGGCTTTAGATTGGTGGCGATCTGCGCCACCTCGACTACTTTTTCGGCGACGCCCAGAGGGACGCTGGTCGCATGTTTGAGGGCGGCGGCGATCGCAGCGTCACCATTGGAAGATTTGGCCGACTTGTAGGCCTTCATGACGACGTTGTAGGACTCGGCGTCGGCGTCGATTGCGGACTTGAGTTCCTCGCGAAGCTGGCTGAGCCGGGCGATCGCCGCGCTGAGCTGGCTCTCATAATTCACGTACGCTTTCTTGCCGCGCGACATGGACGCGACCATGCTTGCGAGTCCGGCGGCCATGGCGCCGCTGGCGGCGGCGGCGCTCCCTCCTCCGGGAGTCGCGGTCGGAGCGGCCAGTTGTTCGATGAAGGGCTCGACTCCGGCGCGCAGGCCGGCGCCCATCTTACTGCTGGCCATCTTGCCGCCCATCACCGCGGTCAGGCGGTTTTCGAGGATGAGCGAGGAATCGAAATTTTCTACTTGCAGGAACCATTCCGCGGCTTGCTCTAACGCCCGCTTCGGAATCAGGCCTACGATCTCGCTTGAGACTGGGATGACGCCGTAGCGCGCGGCTTCGCGTTTCACGAATTCAAAGACGCGGTGAATGGGAGTCTGCTCAAAGTCGGTCAGGTTCATCGAGACCTGGGCCATGCCGCGCACCAGGAATCCGGCGCCCTTGACGAAGCGCAGGCCACCGCCCGAAAAGCGCACAGCTTTCGCGATTTTCTTGGCGATCTCGACGTCGGGCGTATTGAGGAAAACGTTGTAGGCGATGAGAAACTTGCGCGCGCCGACGACCGTGGCGCCGGCCGTGGGATGCACGCGGGGCTCGCCGAAATCGGGCTTGCGCGCGGGATTGGTCGCAATCTCGGCACGGATGCCTTCGAACTGACCGCGGCGAATATTCTCCAGGTTCTGCCGTTCCGGAGTGGCCGCGGCGGCTTCATAAAGATAAACCGGGATCTGGAAGCGTTTCGCAATCTCGGCTCCCACGTGGCGCGCCATGGCGACGCAGTCTTCGATGGTAACGCCGTCAATCGGGATGAAGGGCACTACATCGGCTGCTCCCATGCGCGGGTGGGCGCCTTGATGTTTGGTGAGATCGATCAACTCGGCGGCCTTCCCTACCCCGCGAATGGCCGCTTCTTGGATGGCTTCCCGCTCGCCGACCAGGGTGATGACGCAGCGGTTGTGGTCGGAATCCATTTCGCGGTCGAGGAGATAGACGCCGGGGATCTTCATGGCTTCGACAATGGCATCAACTTTGGCCGGGTCGCGGCCTTCCGAAAAATTAGGGACGCATTCGACAAGAGTGCTGGGCATGGCGGAAGGATAACGGGCGGTGGTTGGGTCAGGCAACTGGCGGGACTTAGGTAGCGTCCCAAATGCATTCACCACCAAGGACACGAAGGTGCGCGTTCCCTCAGGTTTTCCTTCGTGCTACTTCGTGTCCTTCGTGGTTAAGGCTCTACCTGGATTTGACAGGACGCTGCTTGAACAGGCAGACTGCGAAACTATACTCCGAACTATGCGGTGTGCGCCTCGACTCTCCGGCCGTGGTTTTACTTGACGATAGTCCCGCCTAAAACGTCCGTCGGCCGTTTCCCTGCTTATCAGCAAGCGTTAGCGAAAGCGATCCATCGTCGAAAGGATGCGTCATGCTGCGTCGGTCTCTGCTTGCCCTGTTACTTGGGTTGTCGTCTTTGCCGGCTCTTGCCCAGCCTGCTTTGGCCCAGAAAGAACGCCACTTCAACTTCCACTACACATTCACGGTGAAAAATGTCAGCCCCGGCGAGCGTGTGCGGGTCTGGATTCCGCTGGCCCACTCCGACGCTTTCCAGGATGTGAAGGTCACTTCCAAGAGCGGGGACTTGCCGCTCAAGCAGGTTCGCCAGCCGGAATACGGGAACGAGGTTTTGTACGCCGAGACTTCGAAGGCGGACAAAGGCGAGTACAGGTTCTCCGTGGACTACGACGTGGTGCGAAGAGAGCACGTGGTGCTGGTAAACGGAAAACCAGTTACGGACACGCCGTCTGCAAAAGTGCCGCGAGTCGAGTTGGCGCGATTTCTTGAGCCCGACCGGCTGGTGCCGGTAACGGGAATTCCGGCGCAACTGGCCGCGCAGGAAACAAAAGGGGCGACCACGCCGCTTGAAAAAGCCAGGGACATTTACGAATACGTTTTTCGCACCATGAAGTACGACAAGAGCGGCACGGGCTGGGGACACGGTGACACGCTCTGGGCTTGCGATTCGAAGCATGGCAACTGCACCGATTTTCATTCGGTTTTTATTTCGATGGCACGGGCTGAGAAGATTCCGGCGCGCTTTCAGATCGGTTTTCCGATTCCGGCCGATAAACCCTCCGCCGAGATTCCGGGATACCACTGCTGGGCGGAGTTTTATCTGGATTCGACCGGCTGGGTCCCGGTAGACATTTCGGAGGCATGGAAGCATCAGGAAAAGCACGATTACTTTTTCGGCGCGCACGATGTGAATCGGGTGCAGTTCACCGAGGGACGCGATCTGAAACTCGCGCCGGCGCAGGAGGGATCGCCGCTGAACTATTTTATTTATCCATATGTGGAGATCGGCAGGAAAGAATATCCGAATGTTTCGATCGCGTTCTCGTTTGAGGATGTGGACACAAAAGCGACAGATGTAGGTGCGCTATTCTAGCTGGGCAACTCTTGCGCTACACTGTTTATTTGCTGCTCTCGGCCAAACGATATGGCGCAAACGCGACGGGAGTTTCAGCAACTCGCGAGAATGAGACTGAAGGACACCCGCGTCCTTATGCAACGTGGAAACGTAGAGGGAGCATACTACCTGACAGGACTCGCGGGCGAATGTGCTGTGAAGGCTTGCATCGCCAGGAACACCAATCGTCACGACTTTCCTCCGAGTCCAAACGCCGTCAAGGATATCTACACGCATGACTTAGTTAAACTGGTACGGGCGGCAAAACTCCAGGCGACGCTCGACGCGGAAATCAGAGTCAACAGCTCTCTCAACAAAAACTGGGCCGTGGTTAAGGATTGGAACATCAATAGTAGATACTTAACGAAGGGCCTAAACGCGCGGGACCTGTATAGGGCAGTGGCGGGAAGAGACGGGGTGATGCAATGGCTACGACAGCGCTGGTAAGCCACGATATCGAAGTAGGCCGACGGATCGTCGCTGCACTGACCAGAGCATCGATACCGGTTACTGTGTACCTTTGGGCGTTTATCCCGCAGTTGCAGGAATGGCAGTTTATGATCGCGACCCCCCTCGTCGACTCCAAGGGTCCACGCGCAGCTTACGGTGAAGTGAACAGGGCATGCAGAAAGAGGGAGTTCTTGACGATATACCACTCCGGCGAATCTTTCTGCGAAGCCCTAGCGACAAGGTGCTGAAATTCCTGGAGAGAGAAAGTAAAGCTGTTCCCCAAGAGGCATTCAGGGTGGTTAATGAACAGATTGCTGGAAACTTTGTGGAGGACGCCTATCTCTACACGGGATCAATTGACATTTATAGTGTCAAGTCCGCAGGGAGTGCTGAGGAAAACAATTTGGTCATCTATATTCCTGTGCCTGGCAGCGGTGTTGCCCGGAAGGTCCCGGTTCGGGGATTAGAACGATTAAGAGATTTTCTCGAGAAAGACATAGGAATCCATCGAGAAATCGTGGAGCGTGCGATCAGAGATCTTGCCGAAAAGGGAGATACCGCGATTCGCAATGTACAGCTTAAACGCTCGAAACTGGAACGGCTGGGACTGGCATAGCGTGACTGCGCCGCGCAGGCCAACAATTGGCGTGTTTGATTCCGGCGTTGGCGGGCTCACCGTGCTGCGCGCGCTGGTCGATCGCATTCCCGACGCCGACTATCTCTACTTCGGCGACACGGCCCGCCTTCCTTATGGATCGAAGTCCGCGGCCACGGTGGCGCACTACGCGGTGGGCGCGGTGCGCTATCTGCAGGATCAGGGAGCGGAGTTGCTGGTGATTGCCTGCAACACAGCCACCGCGCTGGCGCTCAACGAGATTAAAGCGGCGGCTGCCGTGAAAGTAATCGGCGTCGTCGAACCGGGAGCGGATGCCGCGGCGGCGGTCACTCGTAAGCGGAAGGTGGTCGTCATCGGCACGGAGGCGACTATCAGCAGCCATGCCTACCGGCGCGCGCTCGAAGCCCGTGAAGTCGCGGTGCGCGAGAAGGCTTGTCCTCTGTTTGTGCCGCTGGTCGAAGAGGGTTGGGTGGAACATCCGGTGACCGAGCAGGTGGCAAGGATTTATTTGTCGGAAGCTTTTTCGGAAGAGGCGCGCGATGCCGACGTGCTGGTGCTGGGCTGCACACATTATCCTCTAATCAAGCCCCTGTTGAGGCGAGTGGCGCCGGAACACATCGCGATCGTGGATTCGGCCGAGTCGACTGCGCAGGACGTGGCGCGCCAACTGGAGCGCCAACTAAAGATCGAGCCGCTGCCGTCTTCGACAAAAAACGAGCGGAGAGGCGTTCCCGAGCTCAAGTTTTTTGCCACAGATTCGGTGGAGAAATTCAGGAAGATGGGAATGCGGTTCCTGGGGCTTCCGGTGGAAGATGTGGTGCACGTGGATTTGAAGGAATAGGCGGCGCGAGCCGTGCTGGCGGGACGCTCGCACCTACCCTCAAACACAAAAACGACCGCTTGCGCGGCCGCTTTCTTGGGCTCCCAAATTTTTCAGCCAGCTTCAGTACAAATGGAAGTTGACTTCGATGTTAACCGACACGGCGACCGGCTTGCCGTCTTTCTTGGCCGGATCGAAGCGCCACTTTCTTACAGCTTCGATGGCCTTTTCATCCAGGCCCAATCCTAAAGTCCGAACCACTCGGATGTCGCGCGGATTGCCGTCGGGACCGACCACCAACTGCAATACGACTACACCCATGTGCTTAACCTTGCGGGCTTCCTCCGAGTACTCAGGCTCCGGTGCATAAATCTCTTTCGGAGCGGAAACACCACCGCCAACGCGGAACACTCCACCGCCAACGCCACCGCCGCGACCAGGGCCGTATCCGGGCCCTTCACCCGAACCAACGCCGCCGCCGTTACCGGAGCCAATGCCGCCGCCATAGCCAGTCCCATTCGAAGGCACAGACGGCAGACGCGAAAGGGGATCGCCAAGGTCGGGCATGTTGGGTTGCTTCAGGTGAATATCGGGCGGAACAACGATCGTTGGGGGCACTTCGAGTTTCGGCTGCAGGTTGCGCACCACTGCCATGGGCGGAGTGATCTGCTGCATGGACTGCTTGGGCAAACGTCCCGGCGATGCCTGTAGCTTGTCGCGATCCCCACCACCCCCGCCGCCGCCACTCACGCTCTTCGAAGACGGTAAAACGGGAAGGTCATCGGGCGCGATCAACAAGACGGTTTCTTTTGGTTTGGCGACGTCGACGATCTTCCGTCCCAGGTAGGTAGCGGCAATGATGAGGGCCACGGCCAGCACGTGGATGACGGTTGAGCCAGCGGCTCCGCGCCCCTTGTAGTTGTAGAAGCCCCAGATGTCGCGCACCGGGATGGGCTTCGAGGTTAGGACCAGCGGAGGGAGTTTCTTGGGGAAGAAGAAGTCGTCAATGTTGCGGAACAGGGATTTCCAGAGAGACTCGTCCAGAGTCTGATTGATCAGGAGAAGATGCAGCTCGGGCTCTGGACCCAGCGTTTGCGGATTCTGCGGTGTTTCGAGTTCTGGCATATTCTCCCGAGCAGTAACCCCAAGTTCGCGGTACGGGGAGCCGCTGATTTAGATGCGCGAGCGCTCCTCAAAGGTCGCTTGTAAAAGGGACGAGCCTTGCCGTCCCAATGTTCCCCAGTCAGTTAGATGCGCGCAGGTTTCGATCTGATGAAAATTGTACACGCTTTTTCCTGACGGGAAACAGTACTTTTTGAATTCGTTCCCAGTGAGGCATCCCCCATGGACGTGTCCTTCCGCGCTCCCTATATAATGAAAAGATTCAATCAGTTGGGAGAACGTTGCGAGTGCCGATGGACCTGAAGTCCACTATCAATTTGCCCAAAACCGGCTTCCCCATGAAGGCAGGGCTGCCCCAGAAAGAGCCCAAGATACTGGCTCGGTGGGAGGAGCAGCGGATCTACGACCGCATCCGGGAAGTGCGCAAGGGCGCGCCAACCTATGTGCTGCACGATGGGCCTCCATACGCCAACGGGCCCATCCATCTTGGGACAGCGATGAATAAATGCCTGAAGGACTTTATCGTGAAGTCGAAGAACATGGCCGGCTTCGATTCGCCCTATGTTCCGGGCTGGGACTGCCACGGACTGCCGATCGAGATCAAAGTGGACCAGATGCTGGGCGGCAAGAAACTGCAGATGGCCGCGGTCGATGTGCGCAGCGAATGCCGGAAATACGCCGAGAAGTTTCTTGACCTGCAGCGCTCCCAGTTCAAGCGCATCGGCGTATTTGGCCGGTTTGACCAGCCCTATTCCACGATGACGCCGCAATACGAAGCGGCGGTGCTGGACATTCTTTATCGTTTTCTGGAGAACGACTTCGTCTACAAGGGATTGCGTTCGGTGTACTGGTGTGTGTTTGACGAGACGGCATTGGCGGAAGCCGAAGTCGAGTACGAGAACCACACCAGCCCGACGGTGTGGGTGAAGTATCCGTTTGCGGGCGAGCCGACTTCGCTCGATGCGGCGCTGAAGGGAAAGAAAGTCTCCACCATCATCTGGACCACAACTCCCTGGACGCTGCCTGCGTCGATGGCGGTAGCGTTTCATCCGGACGAAGAATACGTGGCGCTCGATTCGGGCAGCGACGTGTTCATCGTGGGTGCCCGTCTCGCGGCCGTGGTGCAAGAGAAAACTGGACTGCAATCGGCGCGCGAGATCGCCCGCTTCCCCGGCCGCAAGCTGGAATATGCCGACTTTCGGCATCCATTTCTGGATCGCAAGATCGTCGGCGTGCTGGCGGATTACGTCACCATGGACCAAGGCACGGGCGTGGTGCATACCGCTCCCGCACACGGCGCCGAGGACTTCATCACCGGTCAGAAATACAAGATCGATCCGACCTGCAACGTGGACAAAGCGGGCATCATGCGCCACGGTCTCCCGGAGTACGAGGGCAAGCGGGTCTTCAATGCCAATGCTCCGATCGTCGAACTGTTGAAGACGCGCGGCGTACTGATGCATTCCGAAAAAATGGAGCATTCGTATCCCCATTGCTGGCGGTGTCACAACCCGGTGATCTTCCGCGCGACCGAGCAGTGGTTCATCGGCATGGATACGCCAATGAAAGGGTCAGCGACAGGCGAAACCTTGCGGAGCCGCACGCTCGAAGAGATCGCCAAGGTGAAGTGGGACCCGGCCTGGGGCGAAAACCGCATCGCGAACATGATCGCCACGCGCCCGGACTGGTGCATCTCGCGGCAGCGGGTGTGGGGTGTCCCGATCGCGGTGTTTCTGTGCGACGACTGCGGCAAGCCGGTGAACGATCCGGTCATAAACCGGAAAGTGGTGCAGCTCGTTGCGCAGCACGGCGCCGATGCGTGGTACACGCCGGAGGCCGACGCGATTCTTTCTTCCGGCTACAAGTGCGCCCGCTGCGGCGGCACCAAGTTCAAGAAGGAAACCGACATTCTCGACGTGTGGTTCGAGTCGGGATCGAGCCATGCCGCCGTGCTGGGCCACGAACCGAACCTGCCCTGGCCCGCCGATCTTTATCTCGAAGGCGGCGACCAGCACCGCGGATGGTTCCATTCTTCACTGCTCTGCGCCATGGGCTACAAAGGCAGCGCTCCCTATCGCATGGTCGCAACCAGCGGATGGACGCTCGACGAGCAGGGCCGCGCCATGTCGAAGTCGCTGGGCAACACGGTGGATCCGGTCGAGATCGCGGATACGCTGGGTGGCGAGATCGTGCGCATGTGGGTGGCCTCGGTCGACTTCCGCGAAGATGTCGCGTGCTCGCCGCAGATCATGCAGCGGGTGGCTGGAATCTATCGCGACATTCGCAACACGTTCCGCTTCATTCTCGGGAATCTCGATGGATTCGATCCCGTAAGAGATGCGGTCGCGTTCGAGCAATTGCAGCCGCTCGATCAATACATGCTGCGGCAGGCGGTGGAAGTCTCGGCGGACGTGCAGCGCTCGTACGAAGAGTTCGCGTTTCACAGGATCTATCACCGCATCAACAATTTCTGCGGCGTGGAACTGAGCGCTTTCTATTTCGACGTGTTAAAGGACCGGCTCTACACTTCGGCGCGCAGATCGGTGTCGCGCCGGGCGGCGCAAACTGCGATCTGGCGTATCGGCGAAGCGCTGGTGCGGTTGCTGGCGCCGATCATGAGCTTTACTTGCGAAGAAGTCTGGCAGTATTTGCCGCTTGTCGAGGGAAGACTGGAGAGCGTGCACCTGACGACGTTCCCGGAGGCGGGAGACGTGCTGGGCACGAGCGAAGCTGCGATCGCGGCCGATCCGAAACAGGCCGGCCTCAAACAAACAGAAGACTGGAAGACAGTGCTGGCCGTGCGCGAATCGGTGCTGAAGGCGCTGGAAGAGGCGCGCAACCAGAAACTGATTGGAGGCAATCTGCAGGCGCAAGTCACGTTGACCGCGGTTGACCCGGTATTCTCCGTGCTGGAGCGGTTTCAGAACGAGCTGCGCTACATCTTTATCGTCTCGGCCGTCGAACTAAAAAAGGGATCGGGGAATGGAGACGCGCCGGTTGTGGCGCAGGTGAGCAAAGCTCCGGGACAGAAGTGCGAGCGCTGCTGGAATTTTTCGACCCACGTGGGCGAGGACAAGAACTATCCCACGGTGTGCGAGCGCTGCAGCGCCGTGCTCAAAGGAATTGACGGGGCGTGACCGCGATTTCCGCAAACGCGATAAGCTATAGAGGAAGAGAAGAACTTTTTCCGGGTCATGCGCAAATATCATTTCCTGATCGCGTTGTTTGTCCTCGCTCTCGATCGCGCCACCAAGTGGACGATCGCACGCCGGCTTTCCTTGCATGACAGCATCCCGGTCATTCCCGGATTCTTTCGCATCATCCACGCTGAAAACCCGGGCGCCGCGTTCGGTATTTTTGCGGATTCCCCGTCGCAATGGAAAGTCGCCTTGCTGATTTTGTTTTCTGTGATTGCGCTGCTGATCGTCTCCGCGCTGCTCTGGAAAAACAGCCACCGCATGACCTCCACGGGAATCGGGCTGGCGTTGATTCTGGGTGGCGCGGTCGGCAATTTGTGGGACCGCCTCGTCAGCCGGCACGTGGTGGATTTTCTGCTCTTCTATGTAGGCCAACACCAGTGGCCGGCCTTCAACGTAGCCGACAGCGCGATTGTTGTGGGAGCGGGGCTGCTGGTATTTGAGATCGTGTTCACCAAGTCGCCCAGCCAACGGTCGGCCTAGAGAGTGGTTTCATCCACCTCCGGCGGCACGTTCCCCCGCCCCTTTCTCGAATAAAAAAACTTCCTCCCCGGTCTATTGGAA
>Ga0066793_10000993_pt1 | contig 12287 bp, 9 predicted proteins | sample PersoiDNA2013189_FD_83876 | JGI IMG/M metagenome (GOLD analysis project Ga0066793, IMG submission 83876) | Permafrost soil microbial communities from the Arctic, to analyse light accelerated degradation of dissolved organic matter (DOM) -... | ecosystem: Environmental > Terrestrial > Soil >...
CCTATGCCGCTCCGGCACGCACGTGCAGGTGGCGTTCCTAACCAGCCCCGGCCGAGATGCGGTATCCGGCACAAACTCCCCAGACACCCGCTACGCAAACATTATATACTAATTTTTCACACAATTGCCCCATTATCAACACTTCTGGCAAATGTGATCCGGAATCGGTGCCGAGGCCGTGTGCGCAACCTATACCATGGGCGTCTGTGGTGCTAGGCTGATACCTGCCCCCGGGCGCAAATCCGTCCTGTCAGGATGGCACGTCCCGGAGGAGGCCGGCCCGATGCGAGGGTCGACAGCGAACGAGAGCAAGGGTATGCGATATGTCCCGGCAACCATGTAGTCCATCTTGTCTCAGGGCGGACCAGCTGTGAACGATAACGTACCGGCAGGCCGGATGATTGGTGCGTCCCGCTCATGGTTCGACAGGGGAGTCACGTACCTGGGGATACCCAGGCTCGGGCAAGCCCCGGGAAGAGACCTCGGGGTCGACGCTCTGAGGGGCTTCGCGATCCTCCTCGTGGTGCTGGGGCACTCCATAAGCAACGCCGAGAACCTTATGATCGCCCAGGCGGCGAATCCCAGGTTCTACCTGAGCAATTTCCTCTACACCTTCCACATGCCGCTCTTCATACTCATAAGCGGCTACGTCCTCTTCGGAAAGCGCATAAAGGTAAGTGACCGGGCGATAAGACTGCTGGTGCCCTTCCTGGCGTGGATCCCGGTCACCTGGTTTGTGAACCGTTACATACACCACTTCCCATGGCCGGTCAGGTTCGGGACGACCCTGAAGGACACAATCCTGCAGCCCGGGGCCGGCTTGTGGTTCCTGCCGACACTGTTCCTCTGCTCGATGTTGTTGATACCGGTCATATACCTGGAGAAGCGGCGAAACTGGCTGGGCGGAGTGTCATTCCTGGTGATATTCATCGCGGTCAATGTGCTTCCCGCGGGAGTCACCATCTTCCACCAGCACTTCAATCTCATGGACATGGGAATAATGCAGGTGAAGTACTTCTTCGCCTTCTTCGCGGTCGGCTATCTCGCGGCGAAGCACAGGGTCAAGATAGAGCAGTTGCGCAGGGAGAGGGCGAACCTGATACTTGCCACGCTTTCGGTGCTGTTCATCACCCTCTTTGCGCTCCTGTATTACTACGGTCACATAAAGCCTTACACTTTTCCTTTCTCCCTGACCGACCTGTACAACACCCCGCTTGCATACTTCCTCCGCTACCTGATGGCGTTCCTGGGCATCGCCTTCTCCATAGCGCTCATCAGGAGCCTGAAGTCGGGCCGCGCGCTCAAGGCATTCGCCTGGGTAGGCCTCGTGACCATGGACATCTACGTCGCCCATGGGCTGATGATCCAGCTCGCTTTCGGGAGCGGCTGGGTGAAGGTGCTGACGGGTTTTGTGCTCGGAGTTGTCCTGTCGCTCGCGCTCTCCTTCCTGGTGCTCAGGCAGTGGTGGGTCACGGCGGCGCTCTTCCTCGGAATAAAGCCGAAAGCAGATGAGATAAGAGCGCGTGAACCTGCCTCGAGCCTTGACATGGACGAGTAGGCGGGGCCGTGATAAGAATGAGGATTAAGCACGACCGTTTCAAGAACCTGATCAAAGGACGGTTGCTCAGCCGCGCCTGACCCGCCGTGAAGTATGATTTGCACTACAAGTGATTCGACTGGAGCCGATGTCAGACAACCATGAGGGTAAGCTTTGAAGATACTGGTGTTCAACTGGAGGGACATCCGCCACCCGGAGGCCGGGGGAGCGGAGATAAACATACACGAGCAGGCGAGACGCTGGGTAGCCTGGGGCAACCAGGTGACCATGTTCACTTCGAGGCCGGAGGGCCAGGCGGCCAGGGACAACATCGACGGCATCGAGATCTATCGCGGCGGAGGGCGCTTCGGAGTATATGCCCGGGCGGCTGCCGCTTACCTCATCCGGCTGCGCCATCACGCGGACGTCATCCTCGATATCGAGAACGGGATCCCTTTCTTTACTGCTCTCTACTCACGCAAGCCGAAGGTCTTACTCATGCACCACCTCCACCAGGACCAGTTCCTGGTGGAAATGGGCAACGTGATCGGGAGGCTCGGCCGGTTCATGGAGCGCGTCCTGGTCCCGCTGTTCTACAGGAGGTCCGTGATGACTGCCGTCTCAGAATCCACCGCGCAAAGGAAAAAAGCCGCGCTCTGGCGTGGCCGCGGGCTGAACATCAGGGTCATCTATAATGGAATTGACCATTCGTTCTATCGTCCGGGCGAAGGCAAGGCCGAAAGCCCTACCGTGCTCTACCTTGGCCGCATCAAGCGCTACAAACGGCTGCCCCGGCTGATCGCGATGATCCCCGAGGTGTCCAGGTGGATCCCGGATGTCGATGTGATCATCGCAGGGGACGGCGACGCCATTGAGGACGCCAGGGACCAGGTGGAAAGGTCGGGGGTCGCAGGGTCGGTGAAAATAGTGGGAAGAGTAAGTGAAGAGGAGAAGCTGCGACTCCTTCAGCGCGCCTGGGTCATGGTCACGCCTTCGATGAACGAGGGATGGGGAGTGACTGTGATCGAGGCGAACGCCTGCGGCACTCCCGCCATCGCCTTTCGCGTCCCTGGCCTGGATGAGGCGATCGTCGACGGAAAGACGGGATTCTTGTGCGATGACGATGGCGCGTTTGCAGGGGCTGTGGCTGAAGTCCTCTCCGACTCCGCGTTGAGGGATAGGATGTCGGCCGCGGCTTTAGAATGGGCTGCAAGGTTTGACTGGGACGAGACGGCGCGTCAGACACTCGAGGTCCTCAGGGCACACTGTGGGAGGCAGTAGGCAAGCTATATTCCGCTCACGCAGTTTATCGACCGGGAGGGACAGGCCACAGTCATGCCGACAGATCGGCGGGAGCACGACAGACACAGAGTACTTGCCCTGCTGTGGCACGCGCCACAAGAGGTGATCACGTCCGGAGGTCTCCGGAGGACAAGCGAGATCTTGGACCGGGTGCCGGGCGGCGTCAGCGTGCTCGCAATCGACAACAGTCCGTCGTTCTTCCGCGACAGGGGCCGGGAAAACTTCGTGGCCATCGAGTACCACGTGCCCGGAGTTATTCGGGCGCTGGAGAAACGATTCTTCTGGTTGGAGCGCGTCCTGGAATGGGCCCTATCCACCGTGTTGATGACCGCGGCGTGTGTGAGGCTTCGCGCGACCGGAGACGGCTTCGACACGGTTCTTGTCCCGAGCTCTGAGCAGATCCCTGCTCTGCTGGCGGGAATCATTGCAAAGCACATCTTCCTCGCCGACCTCGTTGCGTGCAGCACAAACCTGGATATCTTTCCCCCTTTGATAAGGAAGCCGCTCGCCAGGCTCCACAACAGGGCGGATACGGTGATTGTTATATCTCAGCACCTGGCCCGCGAGTTTGCCGCCTACGGCGTGAGTTCTCGGATAGTCGTCAACGGCGTAGGCCTCGACACGGAGGCGATTTCGAGTACTGATGATCCGGCAACAAAGGATTTCGACGCCGTCTTCGTGGGAAGGCACGACTCCGAGAAGGGCATATTCGACTTGATCCGGATATGGCACATCGTCGTCAAGGAATTGCCGTCCGCGAAGCTCGTGATGATCGGAAGCTGCAATCCTCCCAACAGAGTGAGGCTCGCCTCGCTGATATCCGAATGCGGGCTTGAGGACAAGGTCACGCTCATGGGAACGGTAGACGATGCTGCGAAATACTCGCTCTTCAAGCGGAGCAAGGTATGCCTGTTTCCGAGCCACGTCGAGGAGTGGGGCATAGTGCCACAGGAAGCACTGGCGTGCGGCCTGCCCGTAGTCGTCTACGACCTTCCGGTCTACGAGGAGAACATAAAGCCGTGCGAGGCGGTCTTCCGCTTGCCAGTGGGAGATATCCCGGGCATGGCCCGCAGTGCGATTGAGCTGCTGGCCGGCAACGAGTTTCAGAAGTATGATCGGGTCGGCCCCGACTTCGTCAGCCGCTTCGGCTGGGACGAAGTCGCCGACCGTGAGTTCCAGGTCCTGACCGGGCTGATGGCTCCAGCCGGCGCGGACGCGAGCACGGGTCTCAGCCATTCATCAGATAACAGAGGCGGTGCCGGAGAGCGCTCACAAATTTCCTCCAGCACGACTTTCTCAATAGTCATCCCGGCGCTGAATGAAGAAAGAAACATAGGTGGCCTCATCGAGGATATCCTGCGTCAGGAACTCCCCGATTCGCTTGTCCTGGAAAAGATAGTGGTCGTATCCGATGGCTCGACCGACGACACGGATTCCATCGTCAGGTCGCACGCCGCACTTGACGCAAGGATCGAGCTGCTGGTCAACACCGAGAGACTCGGCAACGCACAGGCGATTAATATCGGCAAGAGCAGGGGGGACAGCGATTTCCTGGTCATACTGGACGGGGACATAAGGTTGGACGGCAGAGATTGTCTCAACAACCTTCTCAGTGATATCGAGCCAGGCGTCGGAATGGTCGGGGGGAACCCCAGGCCGGTCAGAGACGGGAAGACCTTCGGCGCGGCTGTCAACGAATGCGGCGCATTCATCAGGGACGCACTGAGGCCCCGTATCCGAGGGGGGAACAGCATCATCAGCGCACTCGGATGCATCCTTGCCCTGGACAAGAGTCTGTACAAGGAAGTGGAGATCCCCCTCAATCCCGACTCTCCCGAACTGCTGGTGCCTAACGACCAGTATTTTTACATGAAGTGTCTCGAGAAGGGGATGCGCTTCGTCAGCCGGGAGAACGCGCGCGTGTACTATAAGTTGTGCAGCTCCATAAGGGACAGCAACAGGCAGGGAGTGCGGTTCGTCTTCTCGATGTCCAGCATGAACTCGTTCTTCGATGACGCCCTGATAACACGCGAATACCACTTCCCGCTCCGCGCTGTTGCCGGCGCGCTGGTTTCATCATTCTGGCGCAGACCGGTTTTGACCCTGGCATGGGGAGCATTACATCTGTATGTGCAGATCAAGGTGTATGTATGGAGGCACCTACTGAAGAAGGGCGTGAATGCGGCCTGGGAAGTCAGCAAGACGTCCAAGAGCGGCATGGATTGGAGCCTGCCTTCAGGGACACGCGGGACAAGAGACAGCGGACCTTGAAAGAGGTGCAAGCGATAACAGGGGATACGGCCGGTGGCCTGAAGGCTTGCCGGGACAGGTTTATGCGCTTCCTCGAGGATAGGGAGTACAGACCGCTATGGCACGCGCTCGCCGTCCTTTTCATCATCGCCGCCGCATCCCTGCTGTTCTATAAGAACTTCGGGTTCCACGGTACGATGATGTACACGGACATGACCTGGCCCAGCCAGCTCAGCCACCTGCAGTTCAATGCCGCGAACACCTGGATGCCTTATGGGAGTTATCCCATCGGTGGAAGCCAACTCTGGTTTTACTGGATCTACCCGACGACGACGGTCGCCCGCCTCTTCCAAATCTCGGCGGCCACCTACCAGCTGCTCATGTTCATTGGCACCTTCAGCCTGGCGGGCATCTCGATGTACGCGCTCGCCTACAGCACCATCAGGTCCCTTAAGCTCCCGGACACCGCCGGGTACGCCCCTTACGTGGGCGCAGTGCTCGCGGCCCTGGTCTTCATGTACAACCCCTGGTCGTTGATGTACCTGAGGGAGTACTTCGGCTACCCGGTCTACGCCCTGTCGCCCCTGCTGTTCTTAGCCATGGTCAAGACCTTCGATTCCCCCAGGCTGCGCAATATAGTCCTGTTCTCGCTGTTCGTGGTCGTCATCAACACCTCCCACCACCTCATCTGGTTCTGGGCGCTCTTCATCTCCTACCTGCTCTTCTTCGTGATTACCAACAGGTTCCAGAGGCAGAAGGTGGCCGGCGCCCTCAAGGTGCTCGCCGGAACGGTAGCCTTCTACCTGTTGCTCGGTGCCGCCTGGGTCATGCCCTACCTGGGCTCCCAGCTCGCGAACAAGCCGCTCCTGCCGTACTATTCCCCTGCCTTTTCCCAGGGCTCGATACAAGCGCTCTCGGCGAACAACACGATCATGAACAACTTCCGCCTGGTGTCGTTCGGGTCCTGGACGCTCACCACTGTGCGCAGCGGAGTCCTGCTCGAGACCCTGGTCTTCGCCCTGCCGGTGCTCGCCGTGCTGTCCTTCCTCGTGATGCGCAAGTACGTCAAGGGGAACCGCGTCGTCAACTACTGGGCGCTGGTGGCGGTCCTCGCCCTGCTGCTCGCCACTGGCTCCTCGTTCATCCTGAAGCGCTACTTCCTGTACTTCACCTTGAGGGCCCCCGGCTCGGGCTTCTACGGCTGGATGCTCAGGGCGACAGAGCGCTGGCTGTTCTTCGTGCCCATCTTCTTCGGGCTGATGATCGGGATACTGGTGACCAGACTGCTGGTCAAGAAGCCCAAGTATCTCGGCGGCGCTTCACAACAGGAGCACATTGATTGGAAGAAGAAATTCTTCGGCACTCACGACCATGCGTGGGGTCTCGTAGCCGCGGTCATGATGGTGATTCTGATATTAGTCTCTCTTGTGCCCGTCACGCTCTGGTTCGCGCGGATAATATTCAGCCCTGCAGACGTGCCCAGGGATTACCAGAAGGTCAACGATTTCCTCGCCAGCCAGCCCGATGGGGACAGGGTTGCATGGATACCTTTCTTCCCGCTGGACGCCTACGTCTACAAGTGGGCCCCCGAGAAGAAGGTCGGCCCCTATAGCGTTCTCTCTTCGCCCCCGTCACTCAGCAGCATCCAGGCGGTAACTGACAAGGGCTCCTACTACAACTGGCTGGAGTCGCTATACCTCAAAGGGAGTATCCAGCCGGTCCAGGTGCTCAGACCGGAGCTGGTGCTCAAGAACGATGACATGTCCCGACTGTTCGCACCATTCGCCACAAGGTACCTGGTGTTCGACAAGTCCGTGAAAGGGTACGACTTCGGAGACAACTTCGAGGCAGAGAACAGCATCAAGCTGGTGTACGGGACGAAGTATCTTCGAGTCTACAGGACGGACTACGACCCGGGATATATCTCGGTGGCTACGACTACCACCAGGGCGAACTCGTTCTTCGATAACCTGGCGGTGGTACAGAAACTGACGAAGGAACAGTCCGCCGGCCTGGCTTTCTCCAATGGAACGTCTTATTTCGGGGGCTCCTCGAACATACCCGAGAAGTACGGGGTGGTCGATATCAACCGCTACCTGATACCGATAACTGTCAACGGGAGCTTCGAGCAGGCCGAGACGAACGGGCCCCATCCGGGATGGTACCTCACCTATGACAACGGAAAGACAAAGGTGTCGATAACAGATGACACAAAGGCGGATGGTATTCGAAGCTTGAAGGTCGTCAACAAATCCACCACTCGATTCGACATCGCCTGGATTTCCACCTGGGAGGAGCAGGTAATACAAGGCGATATCTACACCTTCGAGACCAGCGTGAAGTACCGCAACGCGAACTGGTCGGTCGCCAGGATAGAGGGATACCAGGCGAAAACGGGACAGTGGGTCCCGCTGATGGCCTGTCCCGGTATACAGTCGAGCGATTCCGTCTGGAAGAAATACCGTTGCTCTTTGCTGGTTCCCGGGGGCATCACCAAGATAAGGCCTGCGCTGGGGGCCGGCTGGGTGCACAATTCGTCCAGGGGGCCCGCGGTCACCTGGTTCGACGGCGTGAAGCTATCCAAAGTGAACAACGACTTTGTCGTCGCACTCGCACAGAAGAAGGCAGCGCCCAGAATCGAGTACACCAGGGTGAACGCCGAGAAGTACCGGGTGCGGGTGCGGGGGGCTGCAGCGCCTTTCATACTTGTGCTCGGTGAGACATACGACGGCCTCTGGTTGGCCGAGACAGGGGATGGAAAGAAGATAGAATCCGTGCCGATGTACTCCACCATCAACGGCTTTCCCATCGACAAGACAGGCACTTTCGAGGTGACTGTGCGCTACCGGCTACAGCCCTGGCTCTCTGCCGGCCTCGCCATCTCCTTGTTAACGATACTTGTCTTCGTCATCTATCTGATGTATGTCTACAGGAAGCGGTTAGCCACTGCCGCCAATATTGTCTGGAAGCCAACAACGCGCCTGGGCCGCCGGGCCAGGGAGAGTATTTAGCGCACCTACTCAGGAAACGATGGACCAAGTAGAGCGGGAGTAGAGACATGAAAGAATGGCTCGCGTCGAAGAAGGACATAATAAAGTGGTCCGCCGTAGCGCTTGTCTTCCTCGCGCTGGCGATATTTGTGAGCGTGACCTCGGCCGTCGTCGTCACGCTTTTTCTCCTGGCGCTGGTACTGCATCTCAATAATGGGCTGCCGCTGATCATCGCCCTGGTGTTCCTGTGCATCAGTGCCCTCCTAGTAGCTCTCGGACAGAGGGGTGCAGGCGGGACCATTGCCAACTGGGCGTACTACTTCCTGGCAATCGGTGTAGTGCTGCAACTTATCGACTATGTGCGGTCTGGCGAGGAACGCCGACCGATACCGCCGTCCGTCGACACGAAGCAGGCAGAAGACAAATGAGTTTGAGAAGCGGGTCTTCCCAGCTAAAACCCTACGACATCGTGCCCACCGGTCCAGCCTTTGTAGTCGAAGTACATCGGCCTCTCGACAATCACCGGCCTGTCTGAAGTGACTTCCGCGGATATCTCCAGGCCCGAGCCCGCCTCCAGGTTGACATCCACCGTGGACCTGGAATCGGGGGCGAGGGTTACGTGTTTCACAATCGGTTTCCCTGTTGCAGGGTAGTAAGTGATCGTAGCGTCTACCGATTGATCAGCGACAATCACTTTTGAGGGCGAACTCAGGAATGGTTGACGCTGGACAACCGATACAGGTGAAGGGTTCTGCAAGCAGAGCCACTCGTCGAAACCTTCCCCGGTGAATCCCTCGGCGAAGAACCATCTCGTCGCGGGGCTCATCGCCCCCAGCACGTCATGGCCTCCGTCCCAGCGGTCGCGGTAGCGGAAGTACATGGGCCGCTCTGCGATGAACTCCGAGGTTGAACTGAGGAAGACCGAGCAATCCTTATCCGTTCCTATCTCCGCGTTCACGGATCGTGTCAGCCTCTGATTTGCCGGCACCGTATACGTCTTCTCCACCGGGCCTCCCTGCCCGGCGCCCAGTTGGAAGACCGCCTTGATAGTAACGTCTGCCGGGTTCGGGTTTTGCAGGCACAGCCACTCCTCGAATCCCGCGCGAGTGGTGCCTTCGGCGAAGTACCAGGTGCGTGACGGGTAGTTGGTACCAACCACATCATGCCCTCCCGTCCAATGGTTGCCACTCAGCCCCTGGTAGTCAAAATAGATGGGTCTTTCCGCTACTATGCTCTGGTCGCTCTCCAGCAGAAGGCTGACATTCTTGCCATCGCCTACCTGGTCCCGCGTCTTGAAAGTGGCCCTGGAGTTTCCCCCCACCCGGCCCTGGGACTCCCTTCGGCCCTCCCCTTCGACCATGTAATGGAAGCTCAGGTTAGCCGTGCTCGAACTGGGGTTCAGCACCGTCACGTACTGGTCGAATCCGGCGATGGTCGTTCCTTCCGCGAAGTACCACTGCTTAGCCGGGAACGGCGCGCCGAGGGCGTCCGAGCCGCCCGTCCATCTGCCATCGTAGTTGAAGTACATGGGCCTCTCGACGACCAGGCCGGCAGTTGCGGATCGCACCACTATGGAGACTTCCCTGCCCGGGCCCACTTCATCGTTAACCCTCACGGTGAAGCGCGACTCCTTCGCGAGCGCGTAGCGCGCCTGTTGCGTCGTCCCGTCGGTGAAGATGTATGTAACATCAGCAGTGGCGTCCTCGCTGCCGGGGTTCCCGATGCAGAGGTACTCCAGTAGTGCTATGAAGACCAGGTGGAACCGCGTCGCCCTCAGCCAGGAAAATGCCTCGGCTTATTCGTGTAATCGGGTAGTGTGTTCTGCCACTTCTTGTACTCATCCCACGCGGGCATCTTGTTGCCGGCATAATCGTAGAGGCCGTCATAGACGTCGTCCCAGGCCTTCTTCGGATCGACGTCCTCAAAAATCCACATCTTCTTGCAGCGGTCCTCACCAGTCCTCCCACACCTACCTCGCCGATGGCCTGGCGCTGTCCTTCAGGCGTGAACAGTTCGTTGTAGCCGTGCGGCCAGCCTATCTCCGTCACGACAACCTCCAGGTCCGGGAAGCCGCTCCTTGCGCATATGTCCACGAGGTTCCCGTAGTACCACGACCAGTACTCCGGGTAGTCGTAAGGGTGGAGGGCAATCCCATCGCATACCTCCGCGAGGCTCAGGGCGCGGTTCACCCCTACCGTCGTACGGCTCCGGGCCGGCAGCCCGACTTGCTTCACCTGGGTGGTGCCGTCCGCGAACATGAAGGTTATGGTGGCGGTGTCCTGTATGTCGGTCGGGTTCATGAGGGTCAGCCACTCCTCGAACCCCTCCTGCGTGGTGCCTTCGGCAAAGTACCACTCGCGCCCGCCACCCTGGCAACCCAACTCGACATCTCCGCCCTTGATGCTGTTGTGGTAGTTGAAGTACATGGGGCGCTCGGCAATTATCGGCTGATCGGCGGCAAGCCGAACGGAGACATCCTTGTCGTAGCCGACCGCGTCGCTGACAAGCAGCGTGTCCCTCGAGTGCGGCCCTACCGTCCGGTGGCCGGACTGCGTCGCGCCGTCCGCAAACATGTAAGTAAGATCCACCTCGGCTTTAACGTCCCCGGGGTTTATAACCGAGATCCACTCCTCGAAGGAGCCTTCATTGGGGGTATTCCTTGTCGTCCCCTCGGCGAATAGCCAGTCCTGATGCGGTTCAGGGGCTCCCACCTCGGTGTCGCCTCCCTGCCACTTGCCGTGATATTCGAAGTACATCGGTCGCTCGGCAATGATCGGCTGGCTTGATTCCACGCGTGCCGACACGTCCAGGCCGGGCCCCACAGCTCCGTTCACGTCAATCGTCTCCCGCGAGGTCGGAGCCATGCGGATCCTCTGTGTCTGCGTGCCTCCACCGTAGAACATGTATGTGATGGTCACATCACACGGAGAAGCGCCGGGGTTCATGAGTGAGATCCACTCCTCGAAGCCCTCTCTGGTGGTCCCCTCCGCCAGGCACCACGACGTGGAGAGCGCCGGCACGCCCGAGTCTATCGACCCTCCGGTCCATTTCTGGTGGTAGTCGAAATACATGGGGCGCTCGACCACGATGTCACGGTCCGACGTCACCCTGGCTGAGACATTCTTTCCCGGCCCTACAGCGTCATTGACGCTTATCGTGAAGCGCGAGTGAGCGGCGACCCTGACCGTCTGCCTTCTGGTCGAGCCGCCCGGGAACATATAGGTTATCTCGACTGCCGCTCCCGCGCCTCCCGGGTTCAGGATGCAGATCCATTCATCGAAGCCCTCTATGGTCGTGCCTTCCTCCAGGTAGAACGTCTTGCCGGGGGCTTGGGTTCCCAGCTCGACATTACCGTCGCTGATCCTGCCGCCGTAGTTGAAGTACATGGGGCGCTCCGCGACTATCGCCTGTCCGCTAGTATGACAAATCATTAATAATATGACGTATGTTGCTGGCGATATCGAAGCGGTAGATGGTATAATACTCCCATATCAGAGAGGGGGTATTATGCCAAGGACAAGCCCCTATGTGATCAGGTTGTCCGGCAAAGACCGCAAGGAACTGGAAGGTATGGCGAGGAGATATACGTCACCATATAGAGATGTCATCAGGGCAAAGATAGTTCTAATGGCTTCTGAGGGAATGACCAACCAGGATATAGCGGACAAGCTGGACATGCCGAGGCAGATTGTATCCAGATGGCGCAAGAGGTTCTTCGAGCAAGGCATGCCCGGTCTCGAAGAGAGGCCAAGGGGAGGAAGACCGCCGGTGTTTCCCCCCTCTGGTGGTCGTGGAGGTGAAGGCGCTGGCGTGTGAGCTTCCCTACATGACGGGAGTCCCCCTCTCGAGGTTCTCCATAAGCGAGCTCAGGCGCGAGGTCATAGACAGGGGGATAGTAGAGGTGAGCGACGCCACCCTATGGCGCTGGTTGGCGCAAGACGCGATACGACCGTGGAGGGTGCGGAGCTGGGTGTTCCCCAGGGACCCGGAGTTCGCCCGGAAGGCCGGCCGGGTGCTGGACCTCTACCAGGGGAGATGGGAAGGAAAACCCCTATCCAAGCGGGATTTCGTCATATCTGTGCGCTCTCACCATAACTGAACACCCTTTCTCATCATAACTGAGCACCTATTCTCAACATAACTGAACACCCGTTCTCACGATGACTGAACACTTTTTAGCCGGTCATGAGAATCGGTGTTCAGACATC
>Ga0066793_10000994_pt1 | contig 12283 bp, 13 predicted proteins | sample PersoiDNA2013189_FD_83876 | JGI IMG/M metagenome (GOLD analysis project Ga0066793, IMG submission 83876) | Permafrost soil microbial communities from the Arctic, to analyse light accelerated degradation of dissolved organic matter (DOM) -... | ecosystem: Environmental > Terrestrial > Soil >...
ATATTAACTCTCCGAGCTCCTTGTTAAAGAACGCCTCGTCGGGCCTCACTTTCGCAGCTCGGAATCCGGCCGGCTCCGGTACTGCTTAGGCGTAGAGCGCCGTCTCCAGGAGTGCGCCACTGCCCGGCCAGAACCCATGGCTGATGACTTCGTGCGAATACGCGTCGCGCACAAACGCGGCGCCTGACGGCGCGGGTGCGGGTCTGCCAGAAAAACGCGTCAGGGCAAGGTCGAAGCTCCCCCAGAAAAAATGCGCAGGACTGCACTTGCCGACAAACCCGCAGCGCGCTTCGGTGAATAGCTCGTCGAGCTGCACAACGATGCGCCAGAACCGGTTCGCAAACACCGGATCGTAGGACGCATGCACGGTGTCGTCCTCGAAGCGAATCGGCGTCGGAATCTCCACCGGCATTGACCAGATTTTAACGCCGAGCCCCATGTCGCTCAGCATCGCCATGAGCTCACGGTAAAAATCAGCGACGCTTCGCGGCGCGAGTCTGATCGTGCGCTCGACGTCGTCGGATGTGCGAACGAGCAGCCGGTGGGATATGAAGTCAAACTCCAGCGTGAAAAACCGGCCAGTGTGCGGTAAAGGTCGCGTCGCGAGGCCACGCGCGGTGACATGCAGTGCGATCGCCCAGCAGTGGTTAAGGGGCGGCGCACGGGCCAGTGCGACCTTGCCTACGATCTGTGCCCACATGTGCAGCGTGGCGTAGGTGTCCTTCCAGGCATCGTAGGGGAGCGCCGGCCAGCGGTCTTCAGTCATGGTCAAGACATTGTGCCACTTTGCGTAAGCGTTTTCTGCCACGCCGGAAGAGCCTGCAGTGTTTTGAACCAGCGTCGAATCTCGGCATAGGGTTCGAGCGGAAAGCGCGCAGCCGCAGACACATTCATGACTGCGCCCAGGCAAAAATCGGCAAGCGTCAGATTATCGCCGGTTACAAACATCCTATCCCTAAGCTGCATGTTTAGAACCGTTGCTGCGCGGTGAAAAGCCTCTTCCGCTTTTGCGAGCGCCGCTTGATCCGGCTCGTTTATTCCCATAAAGGCGGGTTTGACGACATGTTCGTAGACAAACACCGCGCACTGCGAATCCCAGTGTGCAAGATCCCAGAACTGCCAGCGCGTGACGTCGATTCGCGCTTTCTCGTCCTTTGGCAGCAACGAGCTCTCAGGTTTCTGAACCGCCAGATACTGTTGAATAGCGTTTGACTCCCACAAGACGTAATCGTCATGCTTCAAAGTCGGCATGCGCATGTTGGGGTTCAACGCAGAGTACGATGCCGACGTCTGGTCGCGATTGCGGAAATTAAGAAGCTTCATCTCATAATCAAGTGCAAGGTGATTTGCTACAACGAGCACCTTGAAAGCCCTTGGACTAGGCGGAAAAACGTAGAGTTCGATGGTCATAGAAACCTCCTCGAGGCGGCTCTCGGTCGTACGGTGTCCCGTATTATGAAGTCAAGCCGGAGAGGCGCAGGCGCATCCAGCGTTGTGCATTGATTTTCCGACTGAATATCACGTTCAGGTGCTACGCTGAAACATATACCTATGTGACGTCGGATCCCCTTTTTCGTATTCCTCATACGAGCGCCGCCGGCATCGGGCTCAATCGCCGGGTCCGAAAGTCGTGCCTAAGGCGCAACGGTTATCTTGCACGCTCGTTAGTGCGCTAGCGTACCGACGGGTTTTCGTACGGCGCGCAAGTTACCCGCACTGCCGCACGATGCTAAATGCGTACTGCGGACCTCCGCATAGCAGCCGGTTGCTGATGGATGCGGGTTGTCGGGGGATGTTCGCAACCATACCCATTGACAATATTGGCCGGTAGCCGCCGCCCTGCCGTTGGTCTTTATCGGAATTTCCCGAAGCGTAACAAGACCAGGCTGGGCGCGCGACAACCGGAAGAGTTGCTTCGGCCTCTGTGTCGCGGCCAGACTCGGAGGTCAGTTTCGGTACATCACTGGAGAAAAGACCATGTCGCTTGGACTCATTCTTGTCATTGTGCTGATCGTTTTTTTGCTCGGCGGCTTTAGTGGCCGGTTCGGCGGGTACGGCTACGGCTATGGGCACAGCGGCGTCGGCGTGCTCGGCACGATTCTCATTATTGTCGTGGTCCTGATGCTGCTAGGAAAGATCTGACCTGACAGTGCGTAGGCGCACGCCGCACAGGCGGCGTGCCCGCAACTGCACGATCACCAGCGACCACGCGCGCGCGGCGTGGTGCTGGGTGCGTTACCTGGCGGCGAGACGGATATCGCGTCGCGCGCGCATGGCGCGATCAATGAGCGACCAACCCCCGGGCAAGCTTCGCTCGCTCAGTGTCCTCACGACGACGCGTACCGAGTGGCGCCTGGCGCCGAAAAACTGATCGAACGCGTGCGAGAGCGCATGACCCGAGAAAATCCCATGGCTTGTATCGATCTTGGTACCGCTCAACGTCCGGAGTGCAACCCACAGCACCGCGAGCGATGCGGCGATACACAGAGCCAGACTTACGTTATGGATCATGTACTTATCTCCTAACGGCGGAGCGGCGACTTCCTACTTAACGGCTCGAATGTCCGAGAGTTCCCGACGCCGTGCACGGGCTTTGCCGATAAGTCTCGGCGTGCGCCCGAAATTCCAGGATTTAGGCCGCGAAGCGGAGAATCAATAACCGCATGCCGGCGCGCGCGACCCGCCAGTATGGCGAATGCGTTTCGGGTGCGTGGCCAAGCGCTGTCCAAGCCATTACGGCACTTCACTCATCGATGCTTGAAGATCAGGCCTTGGCGTATCAGATCTTAAGCGCCGCGGACTTTTTGAGGATGAAGGAGAGCACCACGTAATAGGCAATGCCAAGCGCGATCCAGCACGCCCCCATGATTTTGGCGGTACGGTCCATTTCATAGAGCACGTAGGCAATCACCGTGAATCCCACGAGAGGAAACAGCACGTGCCGCAGCCAGTCGCGACTGCGCTCGCGAATGTAGTAGTGGTTGATGACCGACAGGTGCAAAAGCAGAAAGCCGGTAAGGGCCCCGAAATTAACAATGCGGCTCAAGTCATCCAGGCGCCGTGCGAAAACCAATCCGACAATGAGCGATACGCAGGCAACCACGAGCGTGGCGACGTAGGGCGTCTTGTAGCGTGGATGGACCTTTGCGAGCAGAGAAGGAAGCTTTCCATCGCGCGCCATGGCGAAAAGAATCCGTGAAACCGCTGCCTGTGCCGCCATGGCATTTGCGATTCCGGAGGCGATAACCGTGGCTATGAGCGTCACGCGGCGCAGCCACACACCGCCCGCGCGCTCCGTAATCTCATAAAACGCAGTCTCGGCTGAGGAAAACCGCATGCCGTGGGCAAGATCGGCAGCGATCCACGTCTGCACCATGAAGAGAGCGCCGACGAGCAAGAGCGACAAAAGCGTGGCGATGCCCACAGAATTTCGCCCACCTTGAGATTCCTCCGCGAGTGTCGAGATTCCATCGAAGCCCAGAAATGACAGGACCGCGATCGACGTGGCACCCGCAACGGTAGCGATAGAGAAGACACTGGGGTCGTACACGGGCGTGAAAGTCAGCCGGCCCGCACCCTGGCCACCGTAGAGTGCGACCATGCCGAAGACGATGAACAGCGCAAGTACCACCAACTCCATTGCGAGCATGTACCAGTTGACCCGCGCGGTTAACTGGATACCAATCACATTCACGACGGCATTAAAGCCAATAAACCCCCCCAACCATACCCACGCCGGCGCGCTCGGAATGAGCGGTCGCAGAGCAATCGCACTCACGATGTAGAGGAGCGCCGGCACCAAGATATAGTCGAGCAGAATCAACCATCCGGAAAAAAAGCCGGCGAGATCACTCAACCCCCGTTGCGCATAGGTGTACACGGAGCCTGCCACCGGAAACGCGCGCGACATGGCCGCATAGCTCATCGCTGTGAAAAACATTCCGACGAGACCCACAAAATAGGCAAGCGGCACCATGCCCTTGGCGTCGTTCCACACGAATCCAAACACCGCGTAGGGCGCAATCGGCACCATGAAGACCATGCCGTAGACGACGAGATCCCTCGTAGTGAGGGCGCGTTTGAGCTCCTGCTGGTAGCCAAACTGCTCGAGACTGGGCGCCTGCCTGGGCGCCTCTGCGGAAGCTATATCGCGGTCCGATTGCATGGCCGCGCTATGCGCGCCCGCCGTCGACATCCTTCAGAAAGGCAATCACGCCCTGAAAGTAACGTTCCTGATCGTCGAACATGGCCATATGGCTGCCCGTCGGGCAGTCAAGATAGCGGCCGCGCTGCACCAAGCCCGCCATCTTCTTCATGTATGCGGGGTCCATGGTGTCGTGGTGCGCACCGATGGTCATGGCGGGTACGCGGATCTTGCCCAGATCTGCGCTGCGATCCCATTGCGCAAGCTTGCCGCTCGCGCCGAGCTCGCTCGGACCCTGCATGGGTATGTACACCTTGGGGTTGAGATGCTTAAAAGCGCGCTCGGCCGAGTCGGGCCACTCGCCGAGCGGCCTGCGCAACACATGATAGATGTAATGGTGCTGCATCAGCAGATCCATGTAGCGCGGGTTTGCGTAGTCTTGCGCCGCCTCAAGCTGTTTGATCTCCGAGAGCGCTTGCGGCTCCATGGTGGGCATTAGCACGCGTTCCGCATATGCGTTGTAGGCCGGAATGCTCGCCATCATGTTGGAGATCACGAGCCCCTTAAGATGCTGCTGGTAACGCAGTGCGTATTCGAGCGCAAGGATCCCGCCCCAGGAATGGCCGAGGAGAAAGAAATTGCTCACATCGAGGCCGAGCGCTTGGCGTACTTGCTCGACCTCATCGACAAAGCGCGGAATCTCCCATAAGTCCGGAATGTCCGGCTGATCGCTGTAAGAGGAGCCAAGCTGATCATAGTAGTAAAACTCTATGCCCGCGGCCGGCAGATACGAGTCACAGGGCTCGAAATACTCGTGCGTCGCCCCTGGCCCGCCATGCAGCAAGAGCAATTTGATGCGTGGATTGTTGCCGAAGCGTTTGGTCCAGACTTTGAACATCCCGTGCGGCGTATTAATAGGTATGACCCGTACGCCGCCGGAGAACCGGTCGCTTCGGGCGGAGTTGTCCAGGTATTCCCCGCATGTCCAAGCGGCAGACGCGTCAGCCGCGCTTTTTTGAGTCAAGTCGGCTCCATTGCGCGCATGGGTATGCGCGGGATCAGCATGGCGGTGTGCGCGTGACCGATACGGCCCGGGGTCGCACATTCAATCTTGAACACGCTCTGGCACCATAGATATTGCGTAATTTGCTCGCGGGCCGCAACATCGTCTCGCTTCATTGGCCGGCGGCTTTGTTTTTCCCCACCAGAGGTTCCTATGAGTCTCCATATGACGATCGGCCCGCTCGTATCGCTCGTCGCAGGCATCCTGATTCTGATTGTGCCGCGACTTTTGAGCTATATCGTCGCAATCTACCTGATCATCATTGGGCTGCTGGAGCTGTCCGGCAGCGGCGGTCTTCATATCTGAATTAAGCGCAAAGCAGCCGCCACCGCGGTGTGTGCCGTGAACATGCCAACCAGCAGGTGCGAGCGCCGCAACTCGAATGAGGTGGCAAGCAAGCTTGCAGCATCGCCGGCACGTCGGACGCGGCAGCAATGAGATTGCGTGTCACGCTCTCCGTCTACGTCCAACCACGCGCCTCGCGCACCGCGATCGCTGGTCGGCACGGCGATGATCTTAAGATTCGCCTCGCCGCGGCACCGGTAGACAACGCCGCCAACGAAGCATTGGTTGAATTCATCGCTCAGCAGCTCGGGATCCCAAAGAGAAACATCCGTGTCCTGGCGGGCGCCGCTAGCCGACGCAAGACGCTCGAGATCGAAGGCGCCAGCGCCGAGGCCTTAGGCGCGTTGTGCAGCCGCGCGCCGCCCGTCGCGACGGCGCGTCGACGCGCGTTAGACGTTGCCAGGAAAAAGCGCGTACAAAGAGGTTCGCGATGAGGAAAATGTGCGCATTTGCAGCCACCGTGCTGTTGCTCATGAGCCGCACGGTCACTGCCGTGAATCCGCCTGAAATGATCGAGGGCCTCTGGTCGATCCACAGTCAAAGTGTCGACAATCCTGGAAACAAAAGGACCGAATCGACATCAACGCTCTGCCGCAGCCATGCTTATGACCTGCATGTGCTCGAGCTTGCGAAGGCTGCGAATCACTGTACGGTTAATGAACACGTCGAGGGCACTAAGTATTCCGTCACGACACACTGTAATGTCGCTGGGACAGTTGTCGATAGCACATCAACGGCGATTTACACAGGAAATACCGCCGCCCACTCCGAGACTCGTGCCACCTACAATCCTGCGTTGGGCGGCATCAGCGAAGTGACGATGATTCAGGATGAAAAATACCTGGGCAATTGCCCGGCCGGCAGCCGGCCGGGCGATGTGACCCGCGCGGACGGAACCGTAGTTCATCTGTGGGCCCACTGAGGCAGTGTCGCGCGCGCCCTCGTCAATCAATTCCGGGCGATCACGCCATGCGCTGCCTCTCTCGTCAGAGCTTCGCGACGACGGCCGTAAGCTGGTCGGCACGCTGCCCCCAACTTTGATGGAAGCCCATCTTTTCGTGCACCTCCCGGTCTGCGGCCGTCCAATCGGCAACGCGCGCAGTATATTTTGCAGCGAACAGCACGCGCTGGTAGCTGCGCACCGGCGCAATCAACTCAATGGTGCGGCTCTTTGGCGAGCGCCGTCATCGCACCGGCGGGCGCATCAATGTGAAAATTCCTCCCGCCATTGACATCAGTCGCTAGCACTCCTCGCACCTGCCCGGCGCTGGCTCACCTGATTAGCTGTCTGCGTCTGAAGACATTATCTTCGAGCGAGCACACGACTTAAGATTACATCGCGAGCCGCGCGCGCAGCACCGGGCTACGCGCTCTTGGGCTAATCGCGCCGTCGTCGCGAAACCGCATGACTTCAAATACGCCTGCACTCTGCAGACGCACGCGGCGAGCAGACGCGGTAGACTCTTCCAATGCAGTCGAGACGAAGCGCAATGGGCAAATTGCACGGACATGAACGTCGCTCGAGCATTCCAGATGAATGCCGGGGCCGGCTTACGCGGCGACTGACGATCGGTGCGTGCCTAGTATGCATCGCGGTAGCCGGTTGCACGTCGTTAAGGCCGACCCCTGCAAGCCCGGCGCCAAGCGGCGCGCCTGATACGGTCGCGCAAGGTTCAGGGGCGGCGGCCAGCTCAGCGCCGTCGCTCGCGATATCGCCCGCCGGAGCCGCCGCGCCGTCGCCGCAAGTGCCGCCACCATCGGCCGCCCGAGCAACCGAGGCCGTGCCGGCACAGGCTTCCGGCGCTGCAGCGAAAGCGTCTGCCGCGGAGCCGAGTTCCGCGAAAACTTCACAACCCCCTGCCAAGAATCCCGCGAAACCCTCCGCGCCACCGGCAACGCGTGCGGCATCGTCTGAAAAGGCGCCGGTCGCCGCGGCCGAAAAGCTATCGGCAGCGCCGTCGCTTGATTTGGCGGCTCTCGAGGAACGCCTCAAGGATACGCACGCCATTGGCGTGTTCACCAAGCTCTCCTTGAAGAATCAGGTCGATGACCTGCTCGACGGGTTTCGTGCATTCCACCAGGGTCAGGGCAAGCCGCCCCTGACGCAGCTGCGGCAACAGTATGATCTCCTGCTGCTCAAGGTGCTGACCCTCCTGCAGGACACTGACCAGCAGCTTGCGGCAGCAATCTCGTCCTCGCGAGAGGCAATCTGGGGCATTCTCACCGATCCGCAGAAGTTCGCAAAAATCTAACTTGGAGAGCGGGAAATTTTATGAGCCAGCGCATCTATGTACTTGCTTTGAGCGTGACGACAATATTTGGCGGCGCGCCCTTGCTTGGCGGCACCGACACTTCCATGGGTAAGGACCTCAAAGCGACCATCGCGCTGCAGGGGTTCCCGTGCGATCAGATCGCAAGCTCAAAGCGCAACGCTGATAGCGATTACGTCGCGACCTGCAAGGACGGCAATCGTTATCACGTTTTTGTGAACCCGCAGGGGCGAGTGGTCGTACAGAAGCAGTGAGCGGCGCGCGGGCTCATGCGGCTGGCGGTCGGCAGCGAGCATGTTGCGCCGCAATACCGTCCGGTTGCACCGCGCGCGCGGCAAACTAACGACTGCTACCCTCTCGGAGCGCCTGTTAAGCCAGCGTCAGCGCTCGATGGCGGACCTCCCGTGACGCGCATCTCGGCCGAGCGTCGGTCAACCGCTCGGAACTTGTCCCGTTATAGCGAATTGCTCTCAGTGCGCCCGAGCGCCTACGGGCCGTTGCGGCCAGCTGTGAGCCGCTTGGAAGGAATGCCAGGAGAAACCCATGTTGCCCGCGACTCATTCTATGGTGCCCTTCCCGCCGTGGCAGTCGTCCGCCCGCGCGTTCACCTCATGGCGGCCCGTCCTAGCGCTCACGCTGCCTGCCTTGCTTGCAAGCTGCGGTGGCTATGACCACGTCGATTGCTCCAACTGCAGCGTGACGCCGGTCGAGTTTTCACGCGGTGTCGTGAGCGCGGATTTCAATGGTGACAGCTTCGCCGATGTGGTTGCGCTGAGCTCGGTGCAACCGGCCTTTACAGCCAATGCTTCCAACTTGAAGGCGTATCTGTCGGTCGCGGCGGGGCAGTTCGCGGCGCCGACCCTGACAGCCGATGGTGATAACCCGTTGTATTTGGCAACGGCCGACGTGAATGGCGACGGTCTCGACGATCTCGTCTCGGCAAGCTTCGAAGACGGTGCGTTGAGCGTGTTCCTCAATAACAAGCTGAGCCCCGGCACCTTCAACACACCGCTCGTGCTACCGAGTCCAGGGGCCTCACAGGTGGCGATCGCCGACATGAACGGCGACGGATTGCGCGACTTGATCTCGGCCGACTTCAACGTGTCTTTGTTCCTGCAGAGCTCCCCCGGGACGTTTGCCGCACCGATCAGCCTGTATTCGGGTGGTGCAAACTGGGTGGCGGTAGGTGATCTGAACGGTGACGGAGCGCCGGATGTCGCGCTGACCGACAATGTTGGCGTCAAGCTGTTGCTGCACACCGGCGCAGCCTCCGCAACCACGTACGCCGCGCCGTTGAGCGTCTTCACGCAGACTTCGAATCTGGATATCGTCGGCGCGAACCTCATCGCGATTGCTGACGTGGATGGTGATGGACTCAACGATCTTATCGTCACCGATCCGGGCCCGACCGGCGGCATGACGCCGACGGTGAACGTGCTGCTGCAGGATGCGGCAAAGCACGGTAGCTTTCTTACACCGGTGAGCTACGCCATCGCGACCCAGGACCTGCCTAGATCCATTGCCGTCGCTGATCTTACCGGTGACGGTGGGCTCGACATCGTCATCGGCGCAAAGCAGACGGTCACCGTGCTGCTGCATGATCCGGCCCATCCGGGCACGTTCCTCGCGGCGACCGTGTACGCCGCGCCGGGGGCGAACGAGATCGCCGTCGCCGACATCAACGGCGATGGCAAACCCGATATCGTAGTCAGTAACGGCGTGACCTTCCCAACGCTAAACGGCGTATCGACGACGCACCCGGGCGTATTGCTGCAGAGCGCCACCAAAGCCGGTACGTTCGCAGCGCTGCAGGATTTGCCGTAAGGCAGGTCTGATCCGTCCGCCAGTAAGCGCGGTCGCCGTCGTACGGTTGCGCTCCCGCATGAATCGTTCGATATAGGTTCGGCTTTCCTCGCACCGCCGTCCGCGGCCGCGCGCCTTCGTGTATTGCCCGATTTTGAGTGCGCGTGGATCCATCTTCGCGGCGCTCTTGTGCAGATGATTTTCCCGCGGCGGCGATCTATTCTCGCGTGGCGGCGGTGAATGGCGAGCGGTCTTCGCCGCGCACCGCCCTTGGGCGGTAAAACTCCAGCGCGGACCTCACCGAAGATTGCGCATCCTGATGGGGCGCATGTGATGCGCGTCCCAATTCGCAGCGCAACCTGATCGTGCGCAGCGCTTTTTCTATCCCCTTCTTATGTCCGTAGTGGCAAGGTGTCGAGTCCGGGCAAGACCGCGGCGCGTAAGGGCAGGCAAAAGGCAATGACAACGATAACGACAGAGCAACTCGAAGAGGCGGACAACGCCGGCGCCGAAATCGACGAGGTCGCCGAAGCGGGCCTCGTGCCGCAAGTTCACATGATGCTACGGGCGCTCTGGGCCTCGCCGGTGCGCAACGTGGTGTTTGTTCTAGCCGGTGCGGTTTTCTTGGTCATCGTGGTCACCGCCTACGGACAGATTCGCCTCAACCGCTGGAACAAGCCGTTCTATGACGCTCTGGCGCACCGTGACTTTGCGGAATTCCTCGTGCAGCTCGGCGTCTTCGGCATCATCGCCGGGGCCCTGCTCGTGCTCAACGTGGCGCAGCGCTGGGTGACTGAGATGCTAAAGCTCAAGTTGCGCGATGGGCTCACGCGAGATCTCGTTGAGAATTGGATGTTGCCGCGCCGTGCGTTCCGGCTCGCCAATGCGGGGCCGATCGGCATCAATCCCGATCAGCGTATGCACGAGGACGCACGCCACTTGACCGAGCTGTCGGCGGATCTTGGCCTCGGCCTTCTACAAGCCTCAATTCTCCTGATTACGTTTGTGAGTGTGCTCTGGGCGCTGTCCACAGGCTTCGCCTTCCACATCGCGGGCCGAGCCGTTGTGATCCCGGGTTACATGGTGTGGGCGGGGATCATCTTTGCGGGTTCCGCCTCGCTCCTGAGCTATTGGGTAGGCAAAAGCCTCATCAGCCGCAATGCCGACCGTTATGCGCGCGAGGCTGACCTGCGCTATTCCCTGGTGCGCGTCAATGAGCATATTGACGCCATCTCCCTTGCCGCCGGCGAAGCGGACGAGGCGCGGCGCCTTAAAGTCGACCTTGCAGCGGTGCTCGCCGCAACGCGCCGCCTCATCACCGGCCTCACAAATCTCACCTGGATCACGGCAGGCTACGGCTGGTTCACGCTGGTCGCGCCGATACTGGTTGCGGCACCCCTATACTTTGAGGGCACCCTGTCTTTCGGCGGGCTCATGATGGCGGCGGGCGCCTTCAATCAGGTGCAGTCCTCGCTGCGCTGGTTTGTCGACAATTTCAGCACCATCGCCGACTGGCGCGCGACCCTGCTGCGGGTCGCAAGCTTCCGCCGCGCGGTGATCGTCACCGATAGGCTGCATGATGTCGCAAGCCGCATCGCCTTTGAAGAAGGCGCGCCGGGTGCGATGACAATCGAAAGCCTCGAGATCGCATCTCCCGCCGGCTGCACCATGTTGGAGGAAACAAAAGTGGAGGTGAAGGCCGGCGAGCGCGTCTTCGTCGTCGGAGAACCCGGAGCCGGCAAGACGCTCCTGTTCCGCGCGCTCGCGGGCCTTTGGCCATGGGGCGCGGGACGTGTCGCGTGGCCAAAGGGCGAAGCGCTCTTTTATATGCCGCGCACGCCGTATCTGCCGCCCGGGACTCTGGCCGAGGTTCTTGCCTACCCGTTGAAGGTCGAGGATTTTCGCGCGCGCGCATTCACCGACGCCCTCTACCGGCTCGGGCTGAGGCGTCTCGTGCCGATGCTTGATATGTCGCGCCGCTGGGACCGAGAACTAAGCGACGACGAGCAGCAAAGCCTTGTCTTTGCGCGCCTTCTGATACACGCGCCGCCGTGGGTGCTCATCGACGAGGTCCTCGACTCGATTGACGAAGATACGCGTGTGCGCGTGCTCGACATATTTGCTAAGGATCTCAAAGACACGGCCGTCATCCACATCGGGCGCGCCCAGGCGCGCGACCCTATGTTTTCACGCGTGCTGCATCTCATCAAAGATCCGACGCTACGCCGGCTGGTGCGCCAGCAGGCAGCGAGCCTACGTGCCAAAACGCCTGCAAAGCGGGCCGCCTTGAACTCATGACAATGGCGCCATTCCCGACAGTGCGCCCGAGAGACTTCTCGGATGACGTTTCCGCCTGGCAGCCGCTGGCCTCGGGGCAAGCGCAACTGTCGCTGCACTCGCTATCCACCGCACGCGCGCCGGCGCTCAAGATGGATTTTGACTTCAAAGGCGGCGCAGGCTTTGTGGTCGCGCGGCGCGACCTTAAGCGCACGATGACCGAGGATTACGTCCTCAAGTTTCGGCTGCGCGGGCGCGGCGCGGTCAATAACCTCGAACTGAAGCTTGTGGATGTAACCGGGCAGAACGTGTGGCGATACGTCAAAAAGGACCTGTCGCTGCCGGCGCGTTGGACGAACATGAAAGTGGACAGCCGCGAAA
>Ga0066793_10000996_pt1 | contig 12279 bp, 5 predicted proteins | sample PersoiDNA2013189_FD_83876 | JGI IMG/M metagenome (GOLD analysis project Ga0066793, IMG submission 83876) | Permafrost soil microbial communities from the Arctic, to analyse light accelerated degradation of dissolved organic matter (DOM) -... | ecosystem: Environmental > Terrestrial > Soil >...
GCTGGCCGGCCGCTACCTGCAGCAGATGATCGGCGAGCTCACTGTGCTCCCCGACCCCGACGGGGTCAAGGCGTCGCTGCTGGAGAGCATCGACCTCATCGTTCCGCACCAGGCAAACAAGACCATGGTGACCGACCTTGCCCTGAAGGCGGGGCTGAGCGAAGACAGCCTCTACTTCAACGTCGAGACCGTCGGCAACGCCTCGTCGGCCAGCATCGGGTTGGCGATCCACGACGCGGTCCGCGACGGCGTCATCAAGGAGCCCACCCGGATCTTCGCTCCGGGCTTCGGTGCCGGCGCGGTGGCCGGGTACACCGTGATGCGTATCGATCCGGCCGTCGTGGCAATCTCAACCGACGTGCCGGCAGGGAGCCGACCGCCCTCCTCGTCCAGTGGGCAACCAGTTCCCAAACCGTCCCCTGACGACACCCAGCTCGCGTTCGGGTAGGTCCGCGGCGAGTGGGCCCACGTGGGGTAGGCCTGCTGCGGGTAAGTCTTGTGGCGGGGTGTGGCCGGTAGCGGGCACACCCCGCCACAAGCGCCTTGGGCTCTGTGGCGGAGCCCGTCCGTGATCAGCCGGATGCCGGCACATGATGAGCCAGGTGGCGCCACCTGCCGTCCAAGGGCCGGGGCAGATCTGGGCAACCTCAGATTGCGGCGACCCGTTGTAGGTAGTTCAGCGAAGCCCATCCGAACGGGATGGGCAGCCAATACGTGCACAACCGGAACAACAGGACCGACGAGACGGCGATGCCGGGGTTCAGCCCCATCGCGACGAGCCCGGCAGAGAGCGCTGCCTCGACCCCGCCGAGCCCTCCGGGCGTCGGCACCGCGGAGCCGATGATGGCGCCCGCGAAGTAGACGACCGCGACGGCTGGGATGGAGGGGGTAGCGCCGAAGGCACGCGTCGCACAGGTCAGCGCGGCCACGAACGACATGTCCAGTAGCAGCGCCCCCGCGAACAGGGTCACCACCTTGCGTGGGTCCTGGAATATGGCCACGACCCGGGGGACGACGCGGCGCACCAGGGGCAGGAACCGTCCCATGAAGAGCCTGCGACCGGCGGGGACGGCGAGCGCCAGGAGCAGCAGGGCCACGAGGACGATCAACCCCATCACGGCCGGCAGCGGTGGCGTGAACGAAGCCCGTGGCCCGGTACCGGCCAGGACACTGGAGAGCAGCAGCAGGACGAAGTAGCTCGAGAACTGAGCCAACTGGGCAAGTCCGACGCTGCCCCCGGCGACGGCGGGGTCGACGCCTGCTCGCTGCAGATAACGCAGGTTGAGCGCGATATTGCCGATGGCCGATGGCGCCACGAGTCCGCTGAAAGCTACTGCAAGCTGGGTCAGATAGGTCCGGACGAAGCTGAGTCGCGTGGTGACCGCCCCCGTGATCACCAGCGAGGCCCCCGTGATGGTCAACGCGCTGAAGCCGAGGACTGCCAGAGCCCAGCCCCACTGGGCGTCGGCCAGGACCTGCCCGAACTTCCCCTGCGCCAGCAGCCCCAGAAGCAGATAGGCCGCGATGCCGCCACCGACCACCGTCACCAGAGTGCGGGGGGTCAGGCGTCGAAGCTCGACCGGCTCGCTCGGCTCTCCCTCTGGGGCCAGCTGGAGCACCAGCTCGCGGATGCGTCGCAAAAGGCCCTTGTGGGCTCGCAGGGCCGACCGTGTTGAGGTGCCCATGGCGACGCTCTGGACCAGTGGCAGGGCCCTGACCATGGCCTGGCTGCCAAGGGTTGTCACCCCGCTGGCCACAGCTCGTTGGGGTCCCACGAGCAGTGCCAGCGTTGTCAGGAGCTGGGCCACGTCGATCCGCAGTGAGAGATCCGCCGCTGCGATGTCGCCGGTTCCCGTTTCGCTCAGGCCGGCACCTCCACGCTCGTCGAGCAGGAGATTCTCCAGGCTCAGTCCACGATGGGCGATCTGGGCCCGTTGCAGAAGGCTGAGCAACTCCCAGAAAGCGGCCAGGTCGGCGTCGCTTAGATCCCTCGACGCTCTCTGGTCAAGCGGGGTGCCTTCGCTCGGGCGGTAAGCCAGGACCGCCGCAAACGGGCCCACCTCGGCAGCTGCCAGGAGATTGGGTGCCCTCACACCAGCCCTCGCCACAGCCATCGCCATCAAGGCGTGGTGCTCGACCGCGCCGCGGACGGTCAGGGATGGACCACGCGCCGACGGTCCACGCAACCGCACCCGACGCAGCAGGCGCCGGCTGGCGGCGGCACCGAAGGTCTCGCGGTCCAGGACGCGAATGTCCAGGAGTCCCGTTGGTCCCGATCCGGTATACCGCCGTCCTGGGCTGGGTGCCGACTCGACCAGCTCGAGCCGGGTGATGTGCACCCCGCAACCGATGAGGGCAGCGGCAACTTCTGTGCCCGGCGGGCGGTTCGAGACGACGCCCCATGCGACGTGGGCTATCAGGCCCAAGATCCACCCCAGGATGGCGCTCGCGAAGAGCGCCAATGCCGTGATCGCGCCGGAGAGGAACCCTGACAAGATCGCCGATCCGACGACAATGACAGCGGCCCTGCGCAGGATCGATCGTCCGCCGACCCCCGACACGGTGAAGAAAGCGACGCTGGCCAGGATTAACCCGTCGAGGGGTTCGGTTCGGCCGTCGCTGGGGAGCCCTTTGGTCAACGCGGCCAGGACGGCGCCGAGGTGGCCATCCAGTACCAACCGCTGAAACAGCAACGCCAGCAGGGCGCCGACGCCGGTTGCGGTGACTGCCTCGAAAAGCTGCCAGGTCCGCGAGCGCACCACGAGGTCGACGCCCGTGAGCACCAAGAGGACCAGCAGCCCGATTCCGCCGGCCCAGCTGATGAGCTGCAGCAGGACTCTCGGCAACAGGCCAGTGACGCCGACGAGATCCTGCTCAAGGCCACTGGCGGTTCCCACGGCGAGGGTGCCGAGGCCCACTGCGGCAAACAACACCACGAGGCCGAACAGCAGGGCGAACAGGTCTATGGGACGCCGGACGCGTCCGATTGGCGGCTCGATGACTTCGACCCTGTTCTCGTCGACATACGCGAGCGGGGTCGGGTTCACTCCCTCATACTGCCGTGACCAGCCGCTCTTGGGGTACTTGTGGTCCTTGCATCCAGTGGCATGTCTTGGCTGCGTGGATGGGTAAGACCGCGTTCGACGGCCTCAAACAGTCGCGGACGCAGCTCGCGCGCACTGATCACTGCGTCAACCGACCCGACCTGCACGGCCCGCTCAATACTGTGGATGTGGTCGAACTCGGCAGCGACCTCGCCGAGTTTCTGGGAGCGAACGCTGGTACGCAGCTGGGCCAGGTCTGTGACCAGAGCTGTGCGCTGTGCGCCCTGCGCGCTCGACATCGCAACCTCCAGATCCACGATCCTCGGGTCGGATGCGGTGCGTGAGTCCACCTCACCTGCGAAGACGACAGCAGCTGCCGGTGCTCCGCCGATGACCGACGCGAAAGAACCTTCGACCGCCAGCACCGTCAGCTCGCTGTTGAGCGCTTTGGAGAACACCACGAACGCGCCGCCGTGATAGCGGGATACAACGCAGAACACGATCGGCCCCTCGAAGTTCACGATCGCCCGGCCGATCTCGGCGCCATACTCGAGCTGCAGGTGCCGCATCGAGTCGGGCGAACCGTCGAAACCTGACAGGTTGGCCAGCACGACGACCGGCCGGTTCCCGCTCGCGGCGTTGATGGCTCGGGCGGTCTTCTTAGACGAGCGAGGGAAGAGCGTTCCCGCCGTCCACGTGTCGGGCCCGTCGCTCGGGGGGAACCCGGGCCGCGGCTGGGGCCGGGACTCGATCCCGATCAGCGACACCGGCCACCCGCCGAGGTGGGCGTCGAAGACGACGGAGGTCTCACCCCCGGCCATACCGGCCCAGCGCTCGAGCACCCTGTGGTCCTGGTCGGCTACGGCGCGCATCAAGGTGCGGATGTCGAACGGCTTCTTGCGGTCGGGGTTGGTCGACGACGAGAAGATGTCCCCGACGGTGCGGAAGTCGTTGTCAGCCACCTCATGCGGATAGCTGCACACGTCGCGATCCACCGGGTCACCGGTGGCGGCCCGCCGGGGTGCGTCTTCCCCTGGCACGACGTACGTGTGGTCATAGTGCGAGAGCAGCACGTCGCAGGCACCGGCCAGGTCGGGTGCCCAGTACTGCGCCTGGCCGTTGGGACCCATCACGCGGTCGTAGCCGCCGATGCCGAAGTTGTCCTCGGCTGAGACCCCACCTGAGAAGTCGAGCGAATGCTTGCCGGTCAGCACCATCGCGCTGTCTGGGGTCATCACCAGGATTCCCTTGGTATGCATCAACATCGTGGCTTCAGCGTTCCAGTACGGCTGGGCTCCGACATTGATCCCGGCCACCACGATGTTGATCTCGCCGCCGCCCTGGGTGAAGGTCACGATGCGGCGCAGCGCCAGTGCCACCCAGTCCATGTTCTCGGTGCCCGAGTCCATCGAGATCCGCGCGCCGGCCGACAAGGCGAACCACTCCACAGGCACGCCAAGATGCTCGGCCAGATCGAGCGCAGCGATGACCCTGGCACACTCGGCCTCGGCCACGGCACCCAACGCGCGGGTGGGGTCGCCCAACAGAACCACCCGCGTGACTCCTTCGGGGTGATGCACGGTCAGTGTCCGGGCCAGCCCGATCACCAGTCCGGCGCGGTTGCCTCCTGGCGCGCGCAGAACGGGCACCAGGGCTCCGTCGTCGTCCAGGTCGTGCTCGACGAAGCTGCCGTACTCCCTGGTGATCAGGCCCACCAGCTCGTACGGGTACACCGTCCCGCGTCGCCGAGAGCGCATCACCTTCTGCGCATAGTCGTCCAGAGGGTGCAGTCGTTCGGTGGGTGGGCCGGTCACGGCGGTGACGACCCCGGCGCCAGGCTGGTAGGAGAACCGGACGGCAGCTGAGTGCACTCGTCCGTCGCGGGCCGTGATCCGGCCCTGCACGAGCACTTCCTCGACCCCGGCGCCACGGGTCAGCGGCGCCATCGTGGTCTGTAACGCGGTGAGCTCATCCAGGGGTGCGTCGATGGCGGGCCAGATGTGCAGGAACACGTGGTTCATATCGAGTTGTTGGCCTGCGGCGCCGCGGGTGGCGCGTTCGCGCCTGATCGCCTCGAGGCAGCTGGCGACCGCGCGCTCGGCGTGGGGCAACGATGTCACGCGCCCGTCGGCATCCCGCACGACGGCCATCTGGCGGACCTGGGCCAGGGCAACGAGCCGCTGGTCGGCTGCGTTATCCGGTGCGATGCAGTGATACAGCAATACATCCTCAGGGGCGTCCAGCCGGGTGATCTCGAAGTCGCGCAAACGCCACAGGTTGAGGCGTCGGCCGACCATCGGGTGGACTCCGCGCACCAGGTCGTCCTCGACGACCCCCTCGGGGCCGGGTCGGAAGGTGAAGTAGGACACGAGGCGCCCGCCGCCAGGACAGACTGCGACAACGATGCGTCGAACCCTCTGGGTGAAGGGCAGCGCCCTCAGGACCTGTTGCAGCGCAGCCTGGAGCTCGGTCACCGAGTCCGGGGCGCCGGGCCAGGACAGGTACAGGTCAACCACGGCCGCGTGGCCGGCTGGCGCCTCCTCGAGCTGGGTGTTGATAGCGGCGACCAGCGCGGAGGAGGCGAGCAGCTCGGACGACTGGGCGATCGTCGTGATCAGCCGGGTCGGACGTTCGTCCAGGGCATAGTCCGCCACAAGGAAGGGCCTTCCGGCAGCGTTCAGCTGGCGGAGCCCATGGAGCTCGTACTCGCGGTAGTGACGGCGGATCAGCACCTCGAGCATCGGCTCTCGCTGGGGCAGGGTGTGCTCGATCCGACCGGCCAGGAACCCTACGATCTGCTCCGGGATGGCAGCCAGGGCGTCCAACCGGGGTCGGTAGTCGTGAGCATCCGGGTGGTCTGTCAGGTAGGTGAGCTCGTCGCCGACGGTCGCCAGCACGGCCCTTCGCTCAGCGTCGACCACCGGCTGGTCGAACCAGCGGAACCGGGCGCTGCGGGCAAGGTCGCCGACCATCGGGTAGCGCAGCTGGGTGGCGAGCACGAGCCGGTCCAGAACCTCCCGAGCCCGGTCTGCTAGATCGCCCCCGGGCGGCGGCTCAGCCATCCAGTGCTGCAGGAGGGGGATGACGACCAGATCGGACGCCTTCCGCTGGGCCAGGAAGATCCGGAACACCGCCTCCTCGAGCGCGGGACTTCGCTCCAGATCGGTGACGTCGTAGTGCGTCAGCGCTCGGGTGAGGCGCCGACGGAACGCCTCCGGCAGATGCTCGCGATCGACGTCCAGGCTGTGCAGGTAGGCGTGGAAGTGTTCACGCGGGCTGTGCACCAGCTCGTCGGCTTCTTCTTCGGCGGCGGGCCTGTTGCGGGCGAGCTCGGCCAGGTCGGCGAACGTGCTGAAAACTCCGATCTCGTGGTGCAGTGGCGGCTCGCCAGTGGCGGTTAGCTCGGCGCGTGCGCGCTGGTAGTCCGCGAGGGTGCGTGTGGCGTCCATGGGTGCGAGGTCGAACCCGAGGAGCAGGCTGCGAAGGTCGTCGAGGCTGCGCGCGGCACGAGTAGTAGCGGTCGCCTCCGGCAGGGTCGGGAAGTCCAAGAGCTGGAGTGGGGCGGCAACGGCAGGTGCTCCGGGGGTGTCCACCTCGTTGTTGGTGACCGGCTCCAACCGGACGACAGGTGTGCCCGTCTCGACCTGACCACCGGTGGCCACCATCAGCTCGCGCACTCGGGCGGCATATGGGGCACGTAGCACGGTCTCCATCTTCATCGACTCCAGCACCAGCACTGGCGCGCCTGTCTCGACGTGGTCACCGACCGCCACTGGTAGGGCTATGACGAGAGCCGGCGCCGGCGAACGGATGACGCCGCCCTCGTCGCGAGTGACCCTGTGGGTGGTTGAGTTGACCTCGATCAGGTGGACAGGACCGTGGGTTGCGCTCACCAACCGGAACCTGCGGTCCCCGATGGCCAGGCGGCCGACGTATTCGTCGAACTGCTCGAGCTCGGCCTCGACCTGGCGATCCCGTTGTCTGGCACCGAATCCCACCCGGAAGCGGGTGGGGCCGACCTGCGCGACAGTGACCCGGTGCGCGGTTCCACGTAGCTTCAGGTCGATGACCCGGCCGACTTCGTGTTGGGCCTGGGGCCGGCCTCCGTGGGAGGTGGCGAGGAAGTGCAAACACTCGGCCTGTTCTTGCTCCTTGTACGCCTCGATCGCCGCAGCGACCAGGGCCACTCCTGCGTACCGTTCCGGTTGGAGCCGGCCCTGGCTGCGGACCCGGTCGATCCACCCGGTGTCGGCGCTGCCGTCGATGATCTCGGGCTGGTCGAGCAGGTCGAGCAGGAAGCTCTTGTTCGTCGTGCCCCCCTCGATGAGGACGGTGGTGTCGGCAAGCGCGCGCCTCAGCCGGGAGCAAGCCTCAATGCGAGTGCGCCCGTAGGCAATGACCTTGGCGATCATTGAGTCGAAGTCCGCCGGGACCAGGTCACTGGGGCCGACACCGGTGTCCACCCGGATGCCAGGGCCGGACGGCAGGTTGAGCAACACGATGCGCCCGGGGGAGGGGGCGAAGTCCCGGTCAGGGTCCTCGGCGTTCAGCCGGGCTTCGACGGCGTGCCCCATCTCGCTTGGGCGGTTGCCCTTGAGCCGGCCTCCGGCGGCGACATGCAACTGTCCCTTGACCAGGTCGAAGCCCGTCGTGAGCTCGGTGATCGAGTGCTCGACCTGTAGCCGGGTGTTCACTTCGAGGAACGCAAACGTTCGCTCACCTGGGTGGTAGAGGAACTCGACAGTCGCCGCGCCGCAGTAGTCAACCGCCAGGGCAAGCCGTTCGGCCGACATCTTCAGGTCGTCGACCTGCTCTTCGTCCAGCACGGGCGAGGCGGACTCCTCGATGACCTTCTGATTACGTCGCTGGACCGAGCAGTCGCGGACCCCGAGCGCCCACGCTGTCCCCTGGCCATCGGCGATGATCTGCACCTCAACGTGTCGCGCACCGGTGACCAGGCGCTCGAGAAAGACCACGCCGTTGCCGAAAGCGCGCACGGCCTCGTCGCGGGTCCGTTCGAACGCATCGTTCAGCTCGTCGTCCGAGGTGACCACACGGATACCCCGCCCGCCGCCGCCCGCAGTGGCTTTGAGCATCAACGGGTAGCCGATCTGGTTTGCCGCAGCATGCGCTGCCTCGACATCGTCGACCGCGCCCCGGCTCCAGGGGGCGACCGGCACGCCGACCTCCTCGGCCAGCAGCTTCGCGCCGATCTTGTCGCCCAGACGTCGCATGGCGCCTGCGCTCGGGCCAATGAACGTCACGCCGACCCGCTCGCACATCTCGGCGAAGGTCGGGTCCTCGGCGACAAATCCCCAGCCGACCCACGCGGCGTCCGAGCCCGTCTGGGTGAGCGCCCCTTCAAGGACGGCGAGGTCGAGGTACGGGCGGTTCTCGGCGGGGCCGAGGGCGTAGGACGAGTCAGCCTCTCGCACGAACATGGCCGACCGCTCGCCGTCGGTGTATAGGGCGACGGTCTCGATCTGTGCCTCACCCTGGGCGTTCAGCTCGCGGACGGCGTGGATCAGCCGCATTGCAGCCTCTCCGCGGTTGACGATGGCGATGCGCTTGATCACGTGCAGCCACTCCCAAGAGTTCGGCGGGTCCCTGGCGTTGGAGCTCAGGGTTCGGATCGGGCAGGGCGGTCCGGTTGGAGCTGCCAAGGCGACAAGGGCGCGTCGTCACGTTGGCCAGGGCCCAGGCGGCCCCCGACGCGCTGGGTCAGACATCACTAAAGTAGACCAGCTCGCAACGCGCATGTCATTCCGGCGGTTGTCCGCCGACCTCCGCCCCATGCCCGATGAGCCTCTGAGCGTTGAACCAGCAGACAGCGCGTAGCCAGTCGTCGTCCAGGCGCGGCTCCCGCTCGCGAAGGTGCTCCAGCGCCTCGAGCTGACGGATATACGGGTAGGGGATGTTGGGGAAGTCGCTCCCCAGAACGACCCGGTCGGGCAGGGCCGCCAACCGCAGTAGGAGGTTCGCAGGGAAGGGCGCGGCCTCCTCAAAGAAGTCCGTGAACGCCATCGTCGTGTCCAGGTGCACGCGCGGGTACCTCTCGGCCAAGGTCAGGAACTCGGCGTACTCCGGCGCACCCATATGGGCCACGACCGCGGTCAGCAGCGGATGCCGGCGCAACACTCCCTCGAGCTTGTCAGGGCCGGTGAAGCCCGCCCGCGGAACCGGGCCACTGCCCACGTGGACGACAACCGGAACCCCAGCGTCTGCCAGGAGGCCCCACACCTCGTCCAGTACGGGCTCCCGCAGGTCGAATCCGCCCACCTGAGCATGGATCTTGAACACCTTTGCGCCTCGCTCGATGGCTGACCGCACGTGGGGCAGGACCCCGTCTTCGGGGAAGAACGTTGCGCTGGGGACACAGTCCGGTGCGTTTGCCGACAGATCCAGGGCGAAGTCGGTGAGGTCGCCGGCCATGCCGGGCTTGTGCGCGTAGGTCAGGGCGGTGAAGCGGCGGACCCCCATCTGCCGCAGGTGGGCCAGTCGTCTCTCCTGCTCCCAGCGATACTCGATCGGCCAGGGGCGTCCAATCAGTGGCCCCGCTTCGTCAAAGTGCGCCCACACCCGCCGCATCATCCGTTCGGGCAGGAAGTGGGTGTGGATGTCGATCACCCCTGGCAGTCCGAGTCGTTGCCACCAGCCCGGCACGTCGGAATCGGTGAGTGGCTCCATGTGATCTCCATCTGGGCAGAATCTGGGTGGTCATCAAGAGGCGTCCCGGTCAACGTCCGGATGCTACATACATCTTGGCTCGGAGAACTCGTCGTGCGGAGGCAACCGCTTGGGTGCGGGGGAGCTGGCCGGCTGATGCGTTGACCACCTGGGCCCGGTGGCCACCAGGTTTGGTGCGATCAGGAATGCTGTGCCGATGTCGCCCGTCGCGAGTGGTCGCCTGGATGCGCGTTACGCCGCTGTTGACGTTTCGGCGGGCGCTGTCTCTCGTCCGCAATGGCGGACCACTTTGAGGGTCTTAGGGACCTTTGACTCTGGCGCGAACGGTCAACCCTTCCTTGGCTTGGGGGATGCTCGTCTATGACTTCATCCACGTCCCCCTGCCGGTCGCACAGGTCCGGCACAGATTGCTCGTTGCCGTGAGCGGGTTGTGGCAGCAGGTGGCCGAAGCCGCCTATGACGAAGGCGAGGAGCTGCTCAGCCGGGTGGGCCCGTTCGGCCCCGTTCCGGGGCTGTCGAAGGCCGTCAGCGTGTACGTGGGCAAGGTCAGAGATCGTGGTGAGGGTTTCGTCATGCCGCTTCGTTGGTCGGCCACCGGCCCCACCGAGCTGTTCCCAGTGATGGAGGCCGACCTGGAGATCGCACCGCTGGGAACATACGAGTCGCAGCTGAGGCTCTCTGGTAGCTACGAACCCCCGCTGGGATCCGTCGGCAGGCGGCTGGATCGGCTGCTCCTGCATCAGCTTGCGGAGGCCACCGTCCGCGCATTTTTGAGCGAGCTGGTCGCGGCCCTCGTCGCGGAGACAGCTTCCAAAGGAGGGGAGGCAGCCCCCACGGTCGTGGAGCCTGCCCCCGGGGTTGTGGAGCCTGCCCCCGGGGTTGTGGAGCCTGCCCCCGGGGTTGTGGAGCCTGCAGCGCAGGGGAATCGGGCCGCACCATTTCGCTGAAGTCCACCAGCCTGATCTCCACGGGTTGATCTTGACCACCGGACGTCCCTGGAGAACCAGAGGACGCAGTCGTGTCCCCTGTCAGGGTTCTCGTCGTGGTTCGAGGTGCGTCTGGATCTCGGTGTCAGGCAGATCCATCGCGATCGCCACCTCGACGTCATCGGCCAGGGCGTGGCCTCGCTCGACCGTCCAGTCGGCAGGAACGAGGACGGTGAGGGAGATGAAGCGGTGACGGCCTGACTCGCGGGTGCGAAGGTCGGAGAAGTCGAGGTCTGTTGTCCGCATGCGGTCGAGCACGGCTGTCACGCTGGCGAGGTCCTCAGCCGGCATTGCGGCATCAAGCAGAGAGGTAATCGACTGGGACACCAGCCGGAACCCGGTCACCAGGATGTTCACGCCTACGAGCGCTGCAACGATCGGGTCCAGCCGCTCCCAACCGGTGAGCCCTACCAGGAGTACTCCGACAATGACGCCGAACGACGTCCAGACATCGGTGAGCAGATGCCTGCCGTCCGCGGTCAACGTGACCGAGCGGTGGGTGGCGCCTGCCCGCAGCAGGAGGAAGCCCACGGCTCCGTTCACTGCGGTGGCCATGGTCGAGATCGCCAGGCCCAGCCCGACGCTCTGGAGCGCGGACGGATGCAGAAAACGCCCCACCGAGGTGACCAGGATGAACCCCGCCGCAACAAAGATCATCAGACCTTCGATCCCGGCCGAGAAGTACTCCGCCTTGCCGTGGCCGAAGTTGTGGTTCTCGTCAGGGGGTCGCGCGGCAACGTGGAGGGCGACCAGTGCGACCACGGCCGCAACCAGGTTCACTCCCGACTCCGCGGCGTCCGACAGGAGGCCAACTGATCCGGTCAGAAGGTAAGCCCCGGACTTCAACCCGATCGTCAACACGGCCGCGGCGATCGACAGCCACGCGAACCTGGTCAAAGAAGGTGGGGCGCCCTCGGGTTCGGCCCCCACCTGCGGAAAGACGATCCTTCTCATGCGGCCAGACTGTCAGGGTTCTCCAGCGGTGGGATGCTCGGGCAGGCATCCGACATGCGTTTCAGTCCCGGGTCTTGAACAGGGTGGTGGCGCCCGCCAGGGCCAAAGGCCACCGCCAGCACGCCCAGGAGTGTTGTTGCGCGCAGCCACCCGAGCACCTCATTTGTCGGGGTGAGCGACCCCATGGACCGCACGGAATACAGGCCAAGGACGACCCCCATGCTGACCCATGGCCATCGGGTCCGGCACCAGCCCACATCCAGGATGACAGTCGCCAGGACCAATCCGGCGGTGTAGTAAGGGTAGGCACCTGGGTCCAGCAACATGCGCACTGCCAGAACAACGGCAGGCACCACCATCCAGCGGCCACGACGTACCGAGACTGCCCCCAGGACGACTCCTAGGAGTAGCTGCATAGGCCGATCCCAGGACGGGGTTGACGCCGTCGTTACCCCTATTGCCCGCAGGGAGGAGGATGCGACGTTGGGGATGGAGAACTTGCCCGCATACGGCGTCTGTGGGTCTGCCAGGACAAAGGGCAGCCAAGGTGCTGCCACGGCGGCCAGCCACATGAGCAGGGCTCGGTACCAGCGGTCGCGGGGCAGGAC
>Ga0066793_10000997_pt1 | contig 12273 bp, 9 predicted proteins | sample PersoiDNA2013189_FD_83876 | JGI IMG/M metagenome (GOLD analysis project Ga0066793, IMG submission 83876) | Permafrost soil microbial communities from the Arctic, to analyse light accelerated degradation of dissolved organic matter (DOM) -... | ecosystem: Environmental > Terrestrial > Soil >...
GCCGCACTTCGAGGAGCGTCTCACCGAGCAGCAGAAGCAACTCCAGGTCCTCCAGGGCGAGCTGGGCGCGTTCCAGTTGCAGTTCGCCCTGGAGGACCTGGAGTTGCTTCTGCTGCTCGGTGAGACGCTCCTCGAAGTGCGGCTGCGCATTGTGAGATGGATTGTTCTCGTGGATTTGCGAGGATTGTGAGGGAATGGAACTGGTTTCAGACATAGGGGGAAAGTCTCCTTTGTGTATTGCGGAGATACTGTTCGTATCTCCGTGTGTAGATGAAGCAGCGGTGGAATGGAGGATGCGGCGGAAGGCACCGCCCGCGCTCGGTCTGGTGACGACATCGCACGAATTCAGTGCGACGACGCTGGTCACTTCTCTGGCCTTGCTCGCCTCGTTCAATTGCCATTGTCCGAAGATGTCGATCGAGAGGCCGATAAGTTCGGGATGGCCCAGCGCGCACGCCTCCTGAATGATCGACCAGAGCCAGTCGGCACTCTCCAGAATGTGCAGCGTGGCATCGACGCGTCCGTGCGTGGATGTAGTGTCGGGCGGAACGTAGCGTGTATCGTGGTAGAAGCCGACGATATCGCGGACCGAGCGCGGGTCGTTGTTGCCTGCGGCATGGTCGACATAAGCCTGCGCGCCTTCGAGCAGTTGGGCGATAGCTGTGAGGACGGCTTCATTATAGGTGAAGCCGTTTTTTGATTGACCGCCCTGGATGACGGTAACTTGCACGGCGTGTCCCCGCGCATCCAGAGCCTGCCCTTCCCTGATGTAGCCTTCAATGCGGATGGCGGTCTCCGTCATGGCTAACGCTCCTCCTCGTCGAGGCCGCGCATAAGCAGGTCCATGTGGCGTGAGGGCGCGCTGTTCATGCCGGACTGATCCATGAACACCTCTGGATACCCCTTGCCGTCGAGCTGCTGGCAGTTCGCCTGCTGGTGCATGACGCTCAGGGCGGAGGCGTCCAGATCACCAGGACGATCCTGCATATGCACCTGCTGCGTAAGGTCGGGGTGTTGCAGGTCGGGCAGATCACTGTCCGGTTGCGTGGCTGCATCTGGCCAGAGAGGGAGTTGTATAGCGAGGCCGCGAGGATGGGCATAGTCTGCCAGGTCCGGCACTTGCGGATCAGCTGCGAACGGCTTATGCAGATCGATGCCGGGTTCAGTCAGGTCGTGTGCTGCCAGCGACGGCGCTGTGGTATCAGGCTGTGTGAATGTGGGCGCGTTTATCTCGGGCGCTGGGCTGTGAGTCAGTTGCGAGGGAGTAGGCACGCCCTGGCTACCGGCCAGATTCAGATCGTAAAAGGGAACTTCTGGATCTATACCCATCATCTGTACATCGTTGAGAGCATTGTTCTGGTCGAAATTGTCTTGCATGGGAGGCCTCCTGTTAGCCACTGATTCTGTCTGTATTCTGGGGACGCACTACGTTCTGCTGGCTCTGCGCCTGATTCAGCGCGAAGACTAGCGACTCGATCGCGGCATCGACGAATGCTGGCGCGACGTTGAGTCCCAGCGACTTGAGCGCGGCGTTAACGGCGTCCTCGGCGATCTTCTTTCTGGTCGCTCCCGTTGCTCCGCTGCCCACCTGCTCTGCCGCCTGTACCGCTGTATGGGCAAGCGACATCAGCATCGCCTGCTTGTTCTGTGGTAGACGCGCCAGGTAAGACTTGTAGAGCAGGGTTGACAGGGCTACCAGGAAAGGTGCCAGGGCGACACCGAGGGCGACGATCTGTGCATCTGAGATCTGCATGTTATTTTCCTTCCTTCAAAAGAGTTTCAATGGTGGCATAGGCCGAACCGAGTGGTTGTAACGTCTGCAAGAGCGCCGCGAGCTGGCTATGGAGGTCGGCGCTGATCTCCGTTTTGTTGCGCAATGCGAGGAGTTCCTGTCCAATCCACATGTGTACGATGCGGTTCTCTTTTGGCAGGTATTCCAGCACGCACTTCCTGAAGACCTGCTGTTGACCGGCACCGAGCGCTGGATTGCTGTATTCCAGCTGATTCATGTGGTGCTCCGCCTCCATAGGCCAGTTGTCCGCCTCCCAGCCGCCGGGAAACGTGAGCACATGGTTGCGGAAGCCCAGGACGACCGGAAATTTTTTGTCGGGTGCGTAGAGCGACCTTCCATCGTCGCTCCAACCCTGGGGCAGAAGGGTAGGAGTTTCGGGCATAGCTATTCCTTTCGCGGGGTCTATATCGCCAGTTGGACGCGCCCTCCACGGCGGAACGATCGCCGTCGCCGATACCAGTCCGACGGCGAGCCTTTGCGCATCATAGCGACGTGGGCCCTGGCGCAGCGTATTGGGCGGCGCGATATTTGCGGAATCGCGCACTAAGAAGTTTTCGTTATCGAGTCCGGTCAGCACGATAACATGGTTGCCGGAGGGATTCCACGGATACGGCACCCGGTCCCCCAGATCGAGATCGTACACGCAGGTCTCCGCAACCGCGACGATGACGGGAAAGCCTGAGCGCAGCCACGCGCGGATATGCGCCAGGTCCAGCACCGTTCCCTGATAATGGAGCCCCACCTCGTGCAGCAGGCTGTAGAGCTGAGGCAGCGACATACCAGCACTATTGCCAGCACCAGCGTCTCCGTTATAGCGCGCGTACGCGGCGAGCGCGTCGTTGCTGATCTGGGCGGGAGCTTTGGTGGCCGTCTGACCGGGAGGAGCCATCGAGGTACACATCATTACCGCGAAGAAGCCACACGCGTACGCCGTGTGGTCGCCGACGAACTGATCGGCCTGGTTGAGCGAGACGATTTCGGGCATAGAGAACCTTTCTCCTACTGAGGGGTGAAGATGGGGAGGACGATGAAGTGACAGGAGCGTGGCTTGCTTGCATAGCAGCGACAGTACTGATCGGTTGCTATCGATAAGTATAGAAATAGAGATATGCAAAGTCAAGGAGTGAAGATTTTCTCTGCATTGCCGATACAGTATCGCCATCAGAGGCAAGGAGATATGAAACCCTGGTATATACTGTACGTATATAGTGTGAGCATTGCAAAGATGTGCGCGTAAACGGACTCTACGCATAGGGAAAATTTTTAAGCGGCATGGGCATTTCCCTGCACCGCTATGTACACTTCTTATAGACGGTAGGGGAAGGCATTACGCAGGTAAGCAGAAAGCCGAGTCCTATTTCTCCCACTTTAGCGCGTTATGAATTCAGGCTGCACCTTTAACAGTGGTATCCCCCTGACGTAATAGCATATGTAGAGCGATTGCTTAGTCGCTTGTCCGTAAAGGAGAAACCTCTATGCTTACGAATAACGTTCTAGCGGTTTTTGATGGTATTCGTCAAAGGCATATAGTTCTACTAAAAAAGTATACGTTGCTCGCGCACATACATTCGCTTGCTTTGAAGCGCGCGCTCCCCGACGTGGCGTTCGCAGCCGATGAAGCGCTGCTGCAATCGCTGTTGGCCGCTTATGATCGTGGGACAAGTGCCCATGCTCAACGCATCGTCCTGCTAGCCGAGGGGCTAGCCTATCAATTGCACCTTGCAGACGAGGAGGTCTTCCAGGTCTGTCTTGCGGCCCTGCTGCACGACATTGGCAAAGTGGGTATCCCCAGGGCTATTCTCAACAAGCATGGCTCCCTGAATGAGCAAGAGCAGTGTCTCATGCGCCGTCACCCCGAGATTGGGCAGCAGATGTTGCTGCTGGCCGGTGGTCTCTTTGCACGCCTGGCCCCTATTGTAGTGGCGCATCACGAGAACTGGGATGGCAGCGGCTATCCCGTTAATCTGGCGGGCGAGGCTATCCCGCTGGCCGCCCGTATTATCGCGGTCGTGGACTCATACGATGCGATGACGTATCGCCGTGTCTATCACGAACCACAAACGGTAGTTGAAGCATGCGCGGAACTGCAACGCTGTGCAGGGAGTCAGTATGACCCACACAGCGTTGCAGCTTTCGTCTCCTTGTTCTCAGAAAAGACCGAGCATGTCGAACAACGTGCTAGACGTAGTCGCGCAGCAAGTGGTACTGCATCGGCTGGCGAAGTGTTCGCAGTGCCTTCACCTCAATCTGGCGGATGCGTTCCCGTGTCAGCCTGAACTGCTCGCTTAGCTCTTCAAGCGTATGGCAGTACCCATCTTGCAACCCATAGCGCAGTTCGATGATCATGCGCTCTCTCTGATTGAGCGATTGCAGCGCGTAGGTAATCTGGTCGCGTAGAGCCTGGCGTGCCGCCGCGTCCGCGGGTGCCAACGTGCGTGTATCCTCCAGGGTATCGGCCAGGCGATATTGCTCTTCCCCGACCAACGGAGCGTCGAGCGAGATCGGCAGCTCGGCGATACACTGCAGCTCGACGATACGCTCTCGTGGCAGGTTGATGGCCTGGCCAATCTCTTCTGGTTCGGGATCGCGTCCCAGTTCCTGGTAAAGCTGGCGTGTAGCGCGCTTCATTTTGTAAATGAGCTCGACGACATGCACCGGCACGTGAATGGTGCGCGTATGCTCCGCCACCGCTCTGCTCATCGCCTGGCGAATCCACCATGTCGCGTACGTGCTGAAGCGAAAGCCCCGGCGCGGATCGAACTTTTGGGCCGCGCGCAGCAGGCCGAGGTTGCCTTCCTGGATGAGGTCGAGCAGCGCTATGTTGTGTGTGCTATAGCGCCTGGCGATGCTTACGACCAGGCGCAGATTCGCCTCAATCAGGCGGTGCTGAGCCTCCGCTTCGCCCTCGATTGCGCGCTGGGCCAGCGCCATCTCTTGTTCTACCGTCAGGAGGGGATAGCAGCCGACCTCTGCAAGGTACTGTTTGATTGTGCTTTCCGCCTCCTTCTCATTGACCTTCCTTCCCTCTTCATCTTCCATATATTCTTCGTCGCGTAGTGTCTGCTTGTGCCCTCTTCCCCGACGCTGATAGGTTGGGCGACCTTTTTGTAATGTGTGCATAAAATCCTCCTCCACCTCATCCACGCAAGATGATTGTGCTACTATATCTTTTGTAAAAACTTTTTTACCTTTTTCTACTTCCTGCTTATTTCTCTGGCTGGTATATGCGCGCCGCGCCGTCGACCGTGTTTGATCTTGCTTTTCGTAGAGACCGCCGTTGTCAAGCGTTCTGGTCGCATTTGTGATGGCTACCATCAGATACTCCTTTCCCTCAAATCCCATTCCACAAGTGGTAACCGGGGGTGGCTCGTCCTTCCTGAAAGAGCATGTTTGCTTATGAAGAACCTGCAAAGAGGCTCAAAGCTATCCCCTTACCCTTATAGCTGCAAGTTCCGTGCCAACGGGTCCCTATATAGATATGTGTGTTTGTTGCGTGCGTAAACGGAATATATTTTCCTGCCTTTTACCAATACGAGCACTACTTTTAGCTTTTTAGCCTGTTTTCTACCTGTAAATTTTTTCCATTTCTGTGGATATTTCCGCAGAAATGGAAAATGGTGAAGCCCTTTTTTGTCTGCAAAAACGCCTGAGTTGGACGTTTATTTGCACTAGATGCGCCTATTTAAGGCTTGAGCGGCAACCTGATAGGGGTATTGCGCGTCGGAAGTCGTACTAGCACGGAGGCTTGATTGTGCTTGAAGGTCGGATTTTTGGGCCAGTAGACCCGTTGGAGTGGAAAAATCCGCAGCACAGATTCTGGCCCTGCTGTTTGACAGGGGTAAGAAATTATGCAGAGTGATAGGTGGCTTATCAGCACCGGTCCTGAACAGGAACCGTTCTCACTTTCTGCTGGACCGGTGGGCTTTCCCATCTGGATCGACGATGATGCCGATTCCGCTCAGCCAGAGCAGCTCCCGGCGTATAGTCAGGAGGAAGTAGAGGACGTGGATGGACAGGGTGCGCAAAACGAAAATGCCGCGGGGCTGCGCGCTATCCTGCCGCAGCGGCTTGAGAGACGCTACGCCGTGCCCAATCCTGCTACGCCGATTCCTCCTCGCGCCTCTGCGTATCCTTCCAACGTGAGCCACATCCGGCCCAAATTTCCTCGCTCTTCTACTGAGTTCCAGCAGGAGGAGGATGTGACGCGCGCGCCCACCGTGCCGCAACAGACGATGTGGCAGCATGAGTCGTCTGACTACCGGGCGGAAAGTAGCCTGTCTTCGCTCTCCCTGGTGTCGGTTGAAGACGCGCCGCCTGCTGTGCGGCCTCCCTCGATCGACGAACTGGACACCTTGCCCCCGGCGCGGCGACGGCAGCGGGACGAGATGCTTCCCGCCCGACCTCTTGCGCGTAGGGATTGGCCGCAACACGACTACTACGGCCTGGTGCCTCGCCCTCGGGATGTCTCCGAGCTGGCGACGAACCCGCCGCCTGTCGTGTCCGTACCATCAGTGAAGCTGCGCGATGAGCATTTTGTTGCATCGCCTGCTCTCGACGATATGATCGAGGCCGATACGCAGCTCTCCAATGTCGTTACTCCACTAGAGGTAAGTCCGGCGCTGCATCCTGCTGCCAGTCGCCTGCTGGTCTCAGCCAATGTCAGTCGTCGGGGAAGGCGGCAGGAGTACCGGCCCTCTTTCGCGCTGCATCCGTTGGATCGTGTGCGCTGGTGGTTGCTCTATCCGGGACGCCTGGAACTGCTGCTCTGGCTGACCGGTACCGCCCTGCTGGTGGCGGTGACGTGCGTGCTGCTGTTTTTCACAACGATCAGCCTGGGTATTGTGAGCTTCGGCCATTCTGCTGGCGCGCTCTCCACCGCTTCGGCTGCTCAGTGTATAGGCGCGCCCGTTTCGGCAGGCGCGACACACTGTGATTCCTCCACGGCCCTCTCGCCCGCTGGCCTGAAGATCACCCTGCAGAACACAACCGCCCTGTTGACCAGTACCCCCGTGCAGCTGCGTGGAGATGGCTTCAGTCCCCGAGGCCGCGTAACCTTTACCTACGACAACAACCAGCCGTGCTCTCCTGCTAGCGTGCAGGCCGACGGGCGCGGCGGGTTCACCGTGACGGTGGCGCTGCCCGCGCAACCTGCCTTGCGTCCCGGTCATCATCGGCTGGTCGTCTACGATCAGGCACGCAAGCAGTCCGTCTCGCTCGATATCCTCTTCACCGCCGATACAACGGCGGGAAACAGCTCTCTTCAGTAGGGATGGGGCTTGCCTCCATCCGGTCCAGGAGCCGCGTAGTGGGCAAGCAGATGGGGCAAGCCCCATCCCTACTAGTTGTCGCAGTTCTTCCCCGTATTAGTCGTCTTTACACTCTCCAGGTCGGAAATGGATTTTTCGGCCTGCTTTTGCAGATTTTTGATGAGCAGATTTGGCGTAAGGCCAAAGGTTGCCGCAATGAGCAGGTTCGGCAGGCTAAAGGTAAATGCTGGTAAAGCATTGCCAATTTTTGCATTGGCTATAGTCAGCAGCGCTATGCTCACAAAGACGCCGCCGACGCCTGCTATGCCCGAGAGATGGGCCGTTGCATTGACGCGTGCAATGGAGAGGCCGTAGTCATTACTGGCTCTATCAGCATTTGACGCGCTGTACAATCTTCCAAACAGACCTGCGGCAGCGCCGACAATAAAGTACACGCTTCCTGCCTGCAGAGTATCAGTCAGCATAGCATTTGAACTTAATAATGCAAGACACACGAGGAGGTACGTAATGACCCCAGTGACTATTATCGCTAAAACGAGGTTGCTACGCTGCTGGACAAGTTCAAACAGGCGGTTAATGCGAAAATCGTTGATGGCGTGCCTGCTGTGGCGAATGATTGCGCGTGCTCGTATTTGAGTTGCTTTATTTTGTGTATCCTTTTCCGCTTCGAGATCTTTGATGGCTTGTGTCAGGTCACTGCCCAGCTTTTTGCTATTATGGATGTTGGAGCCCTGGAGCGCGTCTTGATCGTGCATGGCATCCCGTATGAGCATCGGAGCCGCTTCAGCTTCGATGATGGCTTCTTCGATCTGATAAATCAACCGTAGCACACGAACATGGCCTGCACCTGAGATCCACTGATAGCCACCATTGGGTGAAGCGAGTATGTCATCGACGAGGCGGCGAATCTCCTTCGCTTCTTTTAGTCCACAGGTGAGCATCTGTTTTGTTGCTTTATCGCAGTTGTCCTGCTCCATAGTTTGGAGCAGATCGATGCGCGCATCCAACTCTTGCAAGCGCGATTCGATGAGGCTGTAACTCTGTATGTTTCCTCTTTCAGGGGTTGCCGCCGAATATCTAAAGAAGGCCACGATGGTTGTAGCGACGAATGCAAAGAGCATGCCGAGCGCGAGAATAATCCAACTTGTGCCAGATGTGCAGTCAGCAACTGGCGTACAGGTAGTATGGGGCAGAAGGAAGTAGAAGAATATTGTTGATAGGGCTACAATTGCCGGGAAGAGCACGCATGTATTGGTAAATCCTGCCAGATAGTTATTCAATGCTGCGCGAGATCCAATTTTCCTGGTATATATGCCAGTATTTGTAGTCATCACCGTCTCCTCATGTCATATAGTAAATGTCTATTTGAGGCACTATAGTTCGATACTACAAATTGCTTTACTTATTCACCCGGTTTTTATCAGTATACAGGGAAGAATTAGATGCGACCAGGAGAAAGCTCACTTTCAATTAGTGAACTTTCTCTCTTTAAAACGCTCAACACATCTTAAATTAGGGCGCGGTTCATTGTTTTACATCATGGGGAGAATGATCGGCAGCCAGCATCATTGCAATCAACGGACCCTGTTCCGACGCTCGTTCCCCATGATGTAGGGGCGCGATTGATAAGCCCGTTGCATCGGCCTGTGGAGCGCGGCGGGCTTATAAATCGCGCCCCTACATCAGCGGTTGGTTGGTTGTGCAAAGAAATGGTACATACCTTTTAAACAATGCCCCCTTTGCTTTTGCACCTTCTCCATGCTACACTTTCAGCAATATCGTGAGCGATACCTGTAGCGATAGCAACACTACATTTTTTGTCTCCTCACCATCCCTAAAGATGCCTATGACATACCATCCCTCCTCCATTACGCGCTTCGCCAGCCAGATCCTGGGCAAGCCGCTCTACCCCTATCAGTCCGAGATCGCCGAGGCCATTCTGAGTTCGATCCTCAATGGACAGGGGCATATCTTTACGGTCATGTTGGCGCGCCAGTCGGGCAAGAACCAGCTCTCGGCGGTGCTCGAAGCCTTCCTGCTCACCTATATGCGGCAAGGAACAATCGTCAAGGCAGCCCCAACCTTCAATCCGCAGATTACCAATAGCAGTCTGCGTCTGCTCTCGCTGCTTGATACGCCCTACACGCGCGGGCGCATCTGGCAGAGCCAGGGCCATATCATCGGACTTGCCCCTTCCTCAGATCCGGCGCAACTGCGCGCCCACGCCGGTCCGCGTATCCAGTTCTTTTCCGCCGGACCCGAGAGCAATGTGGTGGGCGCGACGGCTGATCTTTTGCTGGAGATCGACGAGGCCCAGGATGTGGAGTGCGAGAAGTTTGATCGCGACTTCCGCCCTATGGCCTCGACGACGAACGCGACGACGGTGCTCTACGGAACGGCGTGGTCCGATAGTACCTTGCTTGCCCAACAGAGCGCGGTGAACCAGGAACTGGCGCGGTGCACGGGTGAGCAACAACACTTCGAGTACGACTGGCGTACTCTTGCGGCCATCAATCCCGCGTACCGCTCGTTTGTGGAGAATGAGATCGCCCGCCTCGGTGAGGACCATCTCGCCATTCAGACGCAGTATTTTCTGCGCCCCATAAGCGGCGCTGGCTACTTCCTGAACAGCCTGCAGCGCACACTTTTACAGGGAGTGCATGCCTGGCAGGATGAGGCGCAGGAGAGCGGCTGCTATATTGCCGCTATGGATGTCGCGGGCGAAGATCTGCCCTCGCCCACAGGGCAGAAGAGCAAGCAGCCGCGCAGCACGCGCCGCGACAGTACCGTGCTGACGATTGGGCAGGTGCGCTACAACGAACTCAATCTGCCGGTAATCGAGGTTGTGCATCACGAGTGGTGGACGGGACTGCCTCATCAGCAGCAATACGCTATGACGCTTGCGTTGATGGAGCGCTGGCGCGTTCGCTCGCTGGTGATCGATGCAACGGGCCTGGGCGCTGGCCTGGCGTCTCTCCTGCGCACCGCCCTGGGAGATGAGCGCGTTGTACCGTTTACCTTCACGCGCAACAGCAAATCACACCTCGCTTACCAGCTGTTCTCCCTCCTCAATAGTGGTCGCCTCAAGCTCTACGCGCCCGCCCGCGCGCCGCAAGGCATCTTTGACGAATGCTGGCAGCAACTGCGCAACGCCCGCTACAGCCTGCCCGCTCCCGACACACTCAATTTCTACGTCAATGCGGCGGACGGCCACGACGACTTTCTGTGTAGCCTTGCCCTGCTGCCCGAGGCGCTGAGTGGCGTAACCAATCCTGCCGCCTCTACCATCGTGCGCCCCATCAGACTTTATGGCGGGGAAGGAAGATTTTGAAAAATTGGAGATTCATCATCTCGACGTGCGCGTGGCAACGTGGTACAATTGCGACCGTTGGTATGTGCCCGTGTGGGTTGCCTGACTACTCCTACCGCCATAAAGGAGAAATTTGATGCCACGAGGACGCAAAGGACCTCCGCAGGATAGCGTTGATAGTATCTTACTTGCTATTAGCCGTCGCGATGATATTGAACCTGATACACTCTCGCACTATTTTGATCGCCTGGACGAGGAATGGACCGACGGCGCGCGCGAGAAGGTGCTGCACCTGCTACGTAGCGCCGATCCTTCGGCCCACGCGGCTGCTGTGCTGATTCTCTCCGATCTGGCGACCGAGTTCGATCTGGATGAGCTGGAAGATTTTGTGACCGATCCGACGGTGAGCGATGTCGCGAAGCTCTCCCTCTCGCCCATTCTCAAGGAACTTGGCTCCGAGATGGCCGATGATGGCATCGTCGAGTATCTGAACGATCCCATGACTGCAATGCAGCAGATGCAGATCCGCCTGCTCGAAATGGTGGGCCAGAGCGAGATGGGGGCCGAATCGGTGCTGGAGGATGTGGTCTCGATGCCCCTGGAGCGCCGCCTGGCTTTTGTTGCCTGGTTGGGGAGCAGCAACGATCCGCGCGCGTCAAACCTGCTTGTCCCTCTGTTGGAAAACCAGACGAGCAAGGTCGTAACGGCGGTCATCGACGCGCTCGAACAACTGGGACCCATCGCGGCCCAGCAGACGATTCCGGCACTGAACTATCTGATCGCGAATAACTCCAATCGCTCCCTGAAGCAGCACGCCCGCGCCGCGCTCGGTCGCCTGACGATGCAGTCGATGCCCGGCGTGGAGGATGTGGCGATGGCCGAGGCGCGCTCGCAGCAGTTGCCTCCACACGAGGCGCGTGTCAGTTTTATCGACGGGTCGGGTGCTCAGTTGATTATGCTCTCCTGGAAACGTCCTGATGGGCAGCTGAAGGGCGTCAATGTCTTGTTTCAGGATGAATGGGGCATCAAGGATTGCTACGGCATCGATGAATTGGATATGCAGCGCTGGAATGGCCTGGTGGGCGAGCTGGATGAGCAGGGCTTTGGCAGTTTCGCGGTCTCCTTTGCCTACGGTCGCTCCCTTATCGCGGAGGCGCGCGCTATCAGCAAGCGTACACGACACAAATTGCCGATCGCGTATTCGATCTGGCGTCCTCTGATCGAGACGATCGAGCAGTCAGACGATCCGAACGCGGCGACAATCCTGGAGCCGCGAGCCCTCGATGATGAGGCGCTGACCTTGATGAAGCGTGGAGATGAGCTCTACCAGATGACCGAGTTTCTCTCCTGGATCTTCGAGCCGACCGACCGCATCGAGCCCTATATGACGCGCTACTGGACGGCCTACAATATCTTTGAGTCGTCTCCTGCTGGCAAGCGACCGCGCGCGCGCGCCGGGCGCAAGGCAAAGCAGAAAGAGGAGGATCAACGCCTGATGCTGGATGCGCTCATCACCGAGGCGCTTACTGAACTCGTGGATGACCGCTGGCGTGCGCTTTACGAGGTTCGCCTGCGTCGCCAGGGTGCTCTCTTCCGCTTTGCCGGACGCGATGCGGATACGGCCCTCATCGGGGCTGTGGCCGCCGCCCTGCACCCGGATTCGCAGATTCCGCTGACGGAGCAGGCGTTCCCGCGTGCTATGATGCGCATCTCTATCGAGCAGGGACCCCTACGCATGATGGTGGAGTCCCTCGGCTCTGGCAATCTCGATGCTATGCCGCTCGATCTCTTTACAAACGACTAGTTTTTTTAAGCCCTGTAACTCATCAGTAGGGATGGGGGTCAGCCCCATAAGCGTTCACGTAAGGTGACGAAAAAAGGTGATGGCGCGGTCTGCAGGGCGA
>Ga0066793_10000998_pt1 | contig 12264 bp, 11 predicted proteins | sample PersoiDNA2013189_FD_83876 | JGI IMG/M metagenome (GOLD analysis project Ga0066793, IMG submission 83876) | Permafrost soil microbial communities from the Arctic, to analyse light accelerated degradation of dissolved organic matter (DOM) -... | ecosystem: Environmental > Terrestrial > Soil >...
GCACGTGGTCGTGATCATGCAGGAGAACCGCAGCTTCGACCAGTACTTCGGCACCTTCCCGGGCGCGGACGGGTTGCCAACGCAGAACGGGCAGTTCACCACCTGCATCCCAGACCCCGCCACTGGCACGTGCGTCAAGCCCTACCACGACAGCTCGGACCTCAACTACGGCGGCCCGCACGGGCAGGTCAACGCCACCGCCGACATCAACGGCGGCAAGATGGACGGCTTCATCGCCGAGGCGCTAAAGGGTCAGAAAACAACCTGCAGCTCGCCCACCGATCCAAATTGCGGCGGCAACGGCAAATCAGGCGGGTCGGACGTGATGGGCTACCACGACGCGCGAGAAATCCCGAACTACTGGACATACGCCCAGGACTTCGTGCTGCAGGACCACATGTTCGAACCGAACGCGAGCTGGTCGCTGCCGCAGCACCTGTTCATGGTCTCGGAGTGGTCGGCGAAGTGCAGCAACGCCGCGGACCCACAGAGCTGCGTCAACGCCCTCCAGAACCCAGGGCAAGCCGCGGCCAAAGCGAATGGCACGCCGAATCCGCTGTATGCCTGGACGGACCTCACCTATTTGCTTCACAAGAACAGCGTGAGCTGGAAGTACTACGTCGCCCAGGGGACGCAGCCCGACTGCGAGGACGACCAGGCCACGTGCGCGGCGCAGCCGCAAACCGTGGGTACACCCAACATCTGGAACCCGCTGCCGTGGTTCACGACCGTGCAACAGGACGGGCAGATTGGCAACATCCAGACCATAGGCAACTTCTACACGGACGCGAAAAGCGGGCACCTGCCGGCCGTGTCATGGGTGGTGCCAAACGGCAAGGTGAGCGAGCACCCGACCGCGCTCGTGAGCGATGGCCAGACCTACGTCACGACTCTGATCAACGCGATCATGAACAGCTCCGACTGGAGCTCAACCGCAATTTTTCTGGCGTGGGACGACTGGGGCGGGTTCTACGACCACGTCGTGCCGCCAACCGTCGACGTGAACGGCTACGGACTACGCGTGCCGGGAATCGTGATCAGCCCGTACGCCAAGCGCGGCTACATCGACCACCAAACGCTGAGCTTCGACGCCTACGTGAAGTTCATAGAGGACGACTTTCTGGGCGGGCAGCGCCTGGACCCGAAAACAGATGGCCGCCCAGACCCACGTCCCACGGTCCGGGAGACTATTCCGACACTCGGAGATATCGCTCAGGCCTTTGACTTCAGCCAGCAGCCTCGCGCGCCGCTCGTCTTGGATCCTCACCCAGCGCCGGGCCCAGCCTCAGCGTCGTGAAAGGCGATGGGATCGCCACGGAAGCGCCCTGGTGGCTCTGTCGGCGCAACGCCTAAGCCGGAGGCATTTTCTCGAGATGCTCAGCGATGAATTTCTCGAGGGTCATCTTCTTGTAATTGGTCTTGGTTCCCTTCGGCCACCATTCGACCCACTTCATACCCACATTCAGCCAACCGACTTGCGTCTTGCCATCGGGAGTTCTGATCTTTAGCCAAACGCCCTTTGATCCCAGCTCATGTTCAATGCCACTAACAGTCACTTTCATGACGACTCCTAATTTCCGTTGATTCGGACAATCCTAGCTACTGAGAGCCGGAACTGGAGCTGGCACTCCGAGATTGTTCCGATTGCTATGAAGCCGGTGGTTCCGATTCCACTCGGCAGTCACCCGAGCTCAGACAGGCTCTGAATCGACTGGGACGAGACGAAACACGATGACCTTGCGAAGCCCTCCTAAACGGTCTTTTGCCTCACGGATATAGTAGGGGTCAGCTGCAAGCTCGAACTGGCCCCAGTAGGTCACGGAGCCCCTTACGCCACCGAATACGCGGAGCGAACGGTTCTCCTTCCTGTGATCGAGTATCGCTCGGTTTCCAAACTTCATCACCTGATCACCGACTTGGCCATCCCCGGTGAAGTGAAACACGCCATCTTCCCAGTGGTCATAGACGTACCCATACTTTTCCCCAGCCTTCGGGTCTGAGAAGATGAAGACGTTCGGCGTCTTGGCGGATGGTTCGATTCCGCCTTGACGAGCCGCGCCATATTGCTTGTGCAATTCCTTTCGAACGATCGGGTCGCCCGGTTTCATGCTCCAGGGTTTGGGATCGAGCGACTGTCCCATCGATCAGAATTCTAATGTTCGATCCCACGAACCGATTTTGGTTCTTGGCGAGCGAGACGCATTCTTTTCAGGCATTTGGCCCCCGCATCGCTGTGCTGTGGAGGATGTTAACGGGCTGGGCACGTGAGTCAACCGGCCCTACAATGACGTTGCCCACCACGACATCATCGGCCTCCCCTTTGGATTTGGTCGAACCCGAACCAAAGGTGGCTAGATCCATCACCTCAGGAGGTCTTACAGGCGTGGCGGCAGTCCCGAAGACCAAAGGTTCCGTCGAGCTGGCTTTTCGCACTAACCGCGGATCTTCATTCCAAGGTCTTGCGGAAGAGGCTTTGGCGTCTAAGCAACTTGCATGGTGGCGCGGAAAGGTCGATTTGATACTCACGTCGCCGCCGTTCCCTCTCAATCGAAAAAAGCGTTATGGAAACTTGCAGGGCGAAGCTTATGCAGCCTGGCTGAGCGAGTTTGCACCCCTATTCAAGCGCTTCCTCAAACCGACCGGATCCATCGTTATGGAGATGGGTAACGCGTGGGAGGCAGGTCTGCCGGTGATGTCGACACTGAGCTTGAGGTCACTCTTGCGATTTCTCGACGCTGGAAGTCTGCACCTTTGTCAAGAGTTCATCGTCCACAACCCTGCTCGCTTACCAGGTCCGGTGCAATGGGTGAATGTCGAGCGAATTCGGGTAAAGGACAGTTTCACCCACGTGTGGTGGATGTCACCGACGGCGAGGCCTAAGGCCGATAACCGTCAGATCCAAAAGCCTTACAGCGCCTCAATGATCAAGCTGCTCAAGCGTCGAACCTACAATTCCGGCGCGCGCCCCTCCGACCACTCCATCGGAGCGACGTCATTCTTGCGCGACAACGGCGGCGCGATCCCTTCGAACGTGCTCGAGTTCTCTAACACCCTTTCCTCGGAACCGTACCTTGACTATTGCCGGCAGTATGGGTATAAGCCACACCCTGCGCGAATGCAAAGCGAACTCGCGTCATTTTTTATTAGGTTCTTGACGGATCCGGATGGCGTGGTACTTGATCCCTTCGCCGGAAGCAACACGACAGGTGCTGTAGCTGAGAGGCTAGGAAGGCGGTGGGTGTCGATTGAGCCGAAGGATGAATATGTAAACTCGTCATGGGGACGATTCCTCTCTGAGGACCAAGACCAGTTCAGCTTCGCAAGATAGCCCGGTCAGCGCTCAAGGTGGCGCGCGCTAATTATCTGTAACTCATCTTTGAATCGTTCCTTCAGAGACTTGCTCAACTCGCGCAGCATCGTGATGTCGTCGATGGAGTAGGGCACATCGCCATGCTTAAAGACAAACTCTTCTGTTCCAGTCGCGGCTTCAACCTCGTCCAGCAGAAGATCGAGCGTTGACATCTTTACCGCTAATTCTTTTGAGTTAGACCTGGGAGTGATGTTCCAGAGCGTGCACGCATCTAGGAAAGTGATTTCGTCAGCCCGTCCTTCCCGATACTTGGTCACCGCTCTCGAGGCGAGCAGACGCCGGACGGCATCCACGGTCTCACGGCTGAGAGAAGTCTTGCGGATGGAGGTGCGCCCAGAAACTTGATCCACACGCTGACGGCCTGCCTCGGATAAGCGATAGCGCTTGTTTCCAACTTTTTCAATCCAGCCTCTCTTGCGCACCGGCTTTGTGCCCATGATTTCCGCGAAGACTCGATTCGAGTCCGGATAAAGCGGCTTGTTGTCGCTCCCGAGATGACCCCGGATGCCGAAGGTCTCTGGAAAGCCACGCCACGCAGCTATTACTAGATCCTCCGCAGTGAATGAGGACTCACCCAAGCCAGCTGCCGCAATGAGGAGCTTGTCAGCCACGGTAAGCTCCAAGAGATCACGCGCCAATCGGGAGCTCTCCATTGGCAATGAAATTGCCAAGGCCGGCGGCGCAAGCCTTTTGGATCTCCGCGACTCGCTCCCCCCATTTGAGGAGCCACGCGCCGACATCGAGGGATTCGTTGTTTGGATCACCGGACAGGGCAATTTGCACCATGATCTCCATGACACGTTCCAAGTGATACATGCGCCACTCTCGCTTCTGATACCCGTAGCCCTTCGACTGGTCCAGATACATGCGCGCCATTGGGGCTGAGCTATTGATCCACCAGACATTGCGGTCCGCATCACGTGGACTCTGATACACAGGCGGATCATCGGATGCGAGGTTCACCGGCTCGCCGGTTTCCGGATCGTTATCGACACCAGAAACCAGAATCCGAGGGAGTCCACGTCCGCCTCCTTCGCCGCCTGTCTCAGGTTCAGTGACAGTAACCTTGACCGGAGCTTCGGCCATGCATTTGTCATCACCCGCGGTGACTTCGGTAGTTCCGAGCGAGTGACCGTAAACGTGCCCGGCCGCGCTCACCTGCGCAATAGAAGGTGTTGCCTCGAACCAGATGAGATAGATGTCCGAGACAACCTCACCGCTTGACAGCTCGCATTCTGCGACGACTGTGCGACGAGAGCCCACCGGAATGCTCAGCTCATCAGGGGTAAGTCGAACTTTGCGGATTTTGACGACCTCTAGGGCAATCGACTCGCTCTTCAATTTGCCGTCCAATGTCTCGGCGGATAGTTTCGTCGTCCCTGGGGCGAATGTACTTACGATGTTGAGGTCAGCGTCCACCCACGCAACGTTAGTGTCGTCGGACACCCAGCGATACGGAGTAGGACGAATCCGGCGGCCATCGCGATCGAAGAACTTCAGAGTTGGCCGAAACGAAACTCCAACGCCGCTCAATCCGTGGCTGAGCCCAACTTCGATCGACTTCGGAACACCCGTTGGAAGCGGTGGGGGCGGCGGGGGTGTGCCCGTGCCGACGCCAGCGCCACCCCACAAACCCTGGAGGTAATTCGCCATGAACTGGTTCTTCCATTTGTCCAGCGCCTCGTTAATCTTGCTGAGCTCGTCCTTCTCGTGCTGGCTGTACTGGCGCCGATCGCGAGCCTCGAACTCGCGTGCGTACTCTTCGATCTGAGTCGTAATGAACGCCTCGACTGCACGGGTTAGAGGGCTCGTAGCGAGCCTCTGTCGCGTGTTCAGCTTCGACGATTCGAGGCTGAAGAGTGTGCACTCGCCATAAATGCGGTCCCGAAATGCCGAGTTGACATCAAATTCCAGCACGGATTTGAAGCCAATGAATCCGCTCTTGGCCTTATAGACGATTGTGTGGCGCGCCTTGCGGCTATATCGCATGCTCGTACCTGAGGTTCTGAGGACTAGCGATCCGGCTGGGAGTTTGCCACTATCTGTGGTCGATACTTTCGTGCCAGAAATCGGATCAACCAGTTCGTCAGGCACCGGAATGATCCGGTCCGTAGCGAATCCAGGGTCTGGAGGGACGGACTCGAGAACTAGCGGGTTTGCGCTCGGAACGGCGACGCCGTTGTGCATCACATACGTTTGGCAAAACTCCAGCGACTTCGCCATTTGAGAGTGGTCTTGTAGCTCGCTGACAAGTTGGGTGACTGGGACGCGCCCGCCCAAACCTTTAGGTCGAGTGCCGGTAATGAGTGTGAAGCCGTTGCCGGCCTCGAAGGCCTGACGTGCTGCAGCCGGAAGCGCGTGATACTGAACCCCGATGCCAAAGAGCGCTGTCAGCAGCTCCTTCTTCGCGTCACGCACCGGAAAATCCCTCCCGGACTTCCGGTCTGGAACGTAGCCGAAGCGCACTGAACCGGCCCTGACTCCATAGCGATTCCCTACGCCGTTCTTGACTGTATGAAGGATCGCGTACTCGTCGAACAGCATCGTCATGTAGCACTTGCCCCCGTTGCCCAATCCACCCTGAACTGCCGCCTGGGGGTTTGATCGTTGCGATGCCTCGGGGTCCGCCCACACGCGGAAATCGTCTTCTATGACTTTACTTGTCATGCCACTGAAGTCGAGTACAGAAATCGAAGCTGGAACTGATTTAGTTTGCGAGTGAAAGAGAACGACGATGACGCGCCGGTCGGCCGTCGCGTCGGAGCGGCCGTATTCGTCAGATGAGTTCTTGATCCACTCTGGGATGCCACTCTCGTGTGTCTGGAATCCCGCGCAAATAATCTTGATCGCACCCTCTTCATGAACCTTGATATCCGCGTCTGGCGTGTAGTCGAGTCCCATTTCTCCCTCTTATTCCTAAGCGCCGGCTTTCACCCACGTCGCCGGCGACAAAACCCCAACGGCGAAAAGGGGAGGTCGGCGCAATGCCGATCCTCCCTCTTCGATATCACAAGACGGTCTCGACCTTCGGAAGCGAGTTTCGGACGCGAGCGACGAGTACCCTACGGCCAGCATTGCTGGTGAAGGCACTTGCCGCCCCTTCAGCGCCGACACGCCAGAACATCGCCCCGCTGACTGGCTCGCCCTCGCGATTCTCACCCTGGAGCTCCTGCAGCGGCGCCCGCAGGCATTCCTCATAAGAGGCTGGATCGGTCACGGGCATCCCGCTCGTCCTCAGGTATTCGATGACTGCCACCAACACCTGATGCATAACCTGAACGCCGAGCGACTTTTGGATCGAATAGTTACCGGGTTCCTCGAATACATCAGGAAGGACTCGCTGTATGCCCTTCCAGAACGCATCAAGCACCTTCAGCTGGTTCTCTTGCGTGATGGTTGTGCCGAAGTACGCCATATCCAGAAGCGGCTTCAAGGAGTTCGCCATACCAGAGCTCCTGATCGTTGTCCCGGCCTTCGGCTGAGCTGCCAACTGGATCCTGTCGCGCCACACGCCAATGTCGTTCAGACTTTCGACCAATCCTTGCGCCTTGACCATCCATGACTTGCCAGTCTCGTCAAGTCGGTCCATGAGGCCTGCGTCACTTTCTGCGCGTTGCTTGAGCAGATCGAGAGCCAGGTCCGTAGGAACCGACTTTGCTGTTGAGTTCACGATGTGGAACTCATCCATCTCCACTCGCTCACTGGCGCCAAGCATCGCGACCAACGGGATTTCAAGCTCGCGCCACCTCTCTGGATCTTCAAGGAGGAGCTTGTCGACTGCGAGCACTCGATGCTGTCCATCCACGACGTAAAGGGGATCGCCAGGATCGATGACTAGATAGGTCACACCTTCCCGCTCAACGATGCGGCTCTTGCTTCCAAACTCACGTAGGTTGACTAGGATGGCGGTCGGCAAATCTGCGAAGACGCGCGAAAGGTCAGTTGCGAGTCGGTTTACTCGGGCAGGCTGAGGAAGTCGCTGGTAACCGGTCTTCGTGAGGGTGTCACGGTAGGGAACTGAGTACCGGGTGTGCAGCTGCTCCGCACTTATGAAACCAACAGCTACGGTCACCTTGGCACGCTGTAGGCGCTGCGCTCCGACCACAACTCTGAGCTCGATCGCGGCTGGCGTATCCACCGGTTTCTCCTCGGTCAAGACGGCAACTGTTTTCATCTGGACAACCTCCAATTTCTCTCCTGGTCGCTTTTCATCGAGGCCGGCTGAGCCCAAGAGGGCAAGCTCCCTCGGCCGTCGAGCCGGCTGCTGCCGGCGAGCTAACTATACCAAATTGAGGATCCCATAATGTGGATCCAACAATTGGATCCGCCGAGTTAGACTGGGATTTGCTCCCCACACGGGTTATCACCGATCCGTACCGGAGCTTTGGATCTTGAGACACAGCGCCGACCCTGGGCGGCGAAAGAGCAAGCGTCTGACGAAGGGCTAGAACCGTCGGAGGCAACCAGGTTGCAAGAAGAGTGCGATCGGCCGTTTCACGGCGCCGTTACCGGTTGCCTTGGCAATGAATGCTCAGCATGGAGCTCAGCGGATTCGTCGTCGATTGTCAGCGAACGCGTCTATCGAGCCCTTGGGATGGCGGAGGAGCCACCTGACCCGGAACGGCCGGCTCAGATTCAAATAGACGGCGAGGCGCACTCCATCGACTAGACAGCGACCATCTCGAGTTCAGCTTCACTCTCGGCATCGTCGAGCCAACCAACGTGCTCGAGGCTATCCCAGGGTGGACACCACCCCGCAAGCTGCGCAACCACTGTAAGCAAGGCATCCTCACGGGCATCATCGCCCGCATCTCGAGCGGCATCTAGCCACTCGCGAAGTTCGGCGCGGACGTGGCCTCGACGCATGGTCTTCAGTCGTTGAATTACGACGCGCCGTAGGGCTTCGACAGGATCTGCGCTCGCGAGGGCGGGCCCATAAATGGCAACAAGTAGCGGCGACATTAGGGGCGGCCTTGAGCTTGTGCGGCGATCTCAACCCAGACTTCTCTGGTCGCCACAATCGCCATTCGTAGGTCGTCAGGAGACATTGAGGCAGCAGCCTCAATCACGCCATGAGTGGGTGAGTCCTGCCTGAAAGTAAGTTGAGCCTCCAAATGTGCGGTGTCGATCACCCATATAGGGTAAACGAGGAACTCGTCTGGGATGTTGTCCTTATTGTGGGGACAGACTGAAATGCCGCCTCGACCTGGGCCGACACGGCCATGCTCGTCCGCTACGTAGTCACGTGCCCGCAGACCAAGGCCAGTGGCAGTATCAGCCACAACCGGGCGCACCCCATCCTTCTTCATTGGCCGAAAGAGCATTGGCACGCGTCGCCTCAGTTACTCGGGCTTGCGGCTGGCGTCCGCGTGTATCTCCATCTCGAAAGACAGGCGGAGTAGTCGGTCCTTCAAGTATTTGATCGTGTCTGGGTCGATGGTGGCTGATTTGTGCTTTGCAAGCCATTCGGCTATGCCGTCATACACACAATGTCGGAGATGGTCGAGAAAGCCATTCGCATCGAGTTGACTAATGTGTGGATGATTCATGTTCACAACAACCTGGAGCCGGCTAGGCGTCGTAGCCTCAACGGCCAGGTAGGGGTCGTTGACCGAGCTATCCCGAGTCAGATATCCGGCAACGTATAGGCCGTTGATCTGAGCCGTGAAGTCCGGAGGAGTTCCTGTTGCTTTCGTCAACAATGGTGCCAGCGCCAAACGTACCGCTGACTCATTGGGCGCAGGCTCTATCGTCACGATGTCCGCCAACTCCGGCGACAGGAGTTCGTCCTGAATCTCTTGAACCGCCCGACGAATTTGAGGAAACGAAGGGCCACGCTCATCAGCGCCTCTTCGTGCCGTATTCGCCGATGACATCAGGTCGCGAATGCGCTCCTTGATTTCCAGCTCAACCTTCTCTTCTTCGTCGCCCACGAACAGGATGTTGTCCTTGGTGTGGGTCACATCGAAGTCATCGAAGTGCACTTCGCCCACAAGACGCTGGTTCAGCAGGTTATTGCTGCCGAGCAGCTGTCCGAAAATCTCGGGAGGGCGCCAAGCGTCGGGCCATCCCTTCACGATCCGCCCGGCGTGGAACATCGAGAAGCCCGCATTTGCGCGACTGCCCTTCTGCAGAACGCCTGCCCAACCGGAGACTCTCTTGCTGTCGACGGTGAAACTGAATTCGCGCATATGTGGGGAGCCATCGGCAAGAAGTTCAAGTTTCGGGATGACGCTTTCCCATTGAAGGCGCTCACCCAAGCAGTCCAACTGGAGCCAACCTTCTGATAGATCGGCCCGATACATAGATGTCAGGTACTTCTTTACGGTGTCCTGAGAGCGCGTTCTGATTGGATGATTCAGATCCCTAATGCGAACCCTCGTGTAGTGACTGTCGCGCGGAACCAATTTCTCGCTAACGCGGAGACGAGTCTTCCCGCGGGCTAGCGGCCCGAGTCGCAGGGTTACCTGTAGTTCTTTGCCAGATCCTAGGCAGCATGTTGTGATTGACCACTCGTTACCGAACCAGAAGGCAGCCGTCTTCATACCGAGGCCGTACTTCGACCGCCACTTAATGCCAGGAGGTGGAGTGCCAAGGTGCAGGGCCCGATTAAGGGTCTTGCGGTCCATTCCAAATGCGGTGTCTGAAATTTCAAGGATCGAACCCTTCCGCTCAAGGGATATGGTCACCTTCAGCTTTACCTGGTCGGTCGCCAGCGAGTCCAGATCGGCGCGGTGGTCGAGATACGACTGAGTGGCGTTATCGACGAATTCCGCCAAGGCGTGTGAAGGCGTGTAATCCAGGCGTTTATAAGCGCGCAGGATCTCCGGCCCGACGCGAACCTCAACGACCATTTCGCTGCTGGCCCTGCTCCGTGCAAGGGCAGTCTTCGTCGGAGTTCTACTCATCATCTGTCCATGCACCGCCAGTCATGACGCGAATTATGCGTCCGCACTCCGGTGCCGATCGCCGCCGACTACTAAAGACTTCGTCTGCGCGAGTGGACGACCGGGCCTCAGGACGAGCTTCTGACCGGCTTGTCATCGTTTAGTTAAATATCTGCACCTCGGCGCTCGGAACGAATCTATGAGCTAGGATGCCGGGCAGCATGAGTACTTCGATTGGTGCGGAAGGGCTGGATGTCGATGAGCTTGGGCATGTCCTTGTGAAGCTCAGCGACGAGCCGTCTGAGCAGTGGATGGAGGCATTCCGGGAGTACTGGGCCGACGCCGGAACAGTTGCCGGCCCGGCGGTCAAGACGGACGCGTTTTCGCATTTCTCCGAGAGGACCATTGTTTTTCGCGGCATTGACGTGGATGGTTTTGTCGCGGGATGCAAGGCCCTCACCCAGGATGCGATCAAGTTTGCCAATGAACGAACGCTGCGCTTCGAAACTGAGCGCGAGGCTCGCATTCGAGGTCGGGCTGAGTCCGCCGGGCAGGAACAGAAGCACGTCGAGGCCGAGCGGGCGAAGGCGCGCAAGGTCAAGTTCGACTAGCCGCTAAGGGTTAGATCTCCCGCCTCGGACCCACTCCCTGAGTCGGTCACCTAGGCCGTCGGCGGCGCGAAATAGCAGGGTGATCGGAGCCAGGATGACCAGTGCGGCGGCGACTATCCAGCCGAACGGACGGAAGAAGTTCGTGCCGAACATTGCGCCGTAGTTGAAGCCCGACGGTGACGGACTCGACGCGCCGGAGACTGCCGGCATGATCAGCTCGCACACGATCAGCACAAACGCTGCTAGGCAGAAGAAGATCCCGAACGTCGCAATCGTGAGACGCTTCCAGTTGGGCGGCGGCTGTGGGACTCTCTGGCGACTCGGCATCGGCGCAACCATGGCACCTGGGTCGCGCAACCGCAATGCTTTAAGCCGCGACGGTTGGCGTTGCTCCGTCGCTTAGGCCTGCTCGTTGGTACAGCCACTGCAACGGGCGCGGCGCCCACCAGTTCCAACGGCCTAGCAGCGCCATCAGGGATGGGACCAGGAACGCTCTGACTACCGTCGCGTCCACTATCACGCCCGCCGCGATGCCGATTCCCAGCTCCTTGATGAAGATGATCTGCGACGTCGCGAATGCGCCGATCGCTACGCAGAACAGGAGGGCGGCGGCGGTGATGATTCGGCCCGTTCGCTGCAGGCCCGTTGCCACAGCTTCCGAGTTCGGAAGGCCGGCGTCGTGGGCTTCCTTGATTCGGGTCAGTAGATACACGCCGTAGTCCGTTGAGAGGCCGAACACGATCGCGAACAGCAGCACCGGCTGCGTCGATTCCAGTGCTCCCTGGCTCGTGTACTGCAGCAGGTTCTCGAACCGCCCGTCCTGGAAGACCAGCACCAGCACCCCGAACGCGGCGCTCAGCGTCAGCAGGTTCATCAGCACGGCTTTGATCGGCAGGATGAGCGATCCCGTCATGAAGAACAGGATCAGTACCGTTGCGACCACGACCAGCGCGATCGCCAGCGGCAGGCGCGATGCAAGTGACTGCTCCAAATCCACGAACGCGGCCGCCTGGCCGCTCACCAGGACCGGGAATGGCGCCTGCTGCGCTCGGACGTCTCGCACCAACTGCTGCGCGGCCGGGTCGAAGGTTCCGAGCTTGGTCTGGACGTCGAACTTCCACGTGTCGGTGCCCACCGGCTGCGGTGTCGTGACCTGGTCGACGCCGCTCAGAGTTTTCAAGCTGCCGGCGAACGTCTGCACCTGCGCGGAGTCCGACGCCGGGGCTTCGGCCACGATCGTCAGAGTGGCGCCCGTTGGCGCTCCGAATTCGCTGACCAGCGTGTCGTGGACGATTCGCCCGTCGCTGCTCGCCGGCAGGTCCGTCTGATCCACCGAGTTGAACTTGATGCCGGCGAACGGCAGGCCCAGCGCGATCAACAATGCCGCGCTCAGGGC
>Ga0066793_10001002_pt1 | contig 12249 bp, 11 predicted proteins | sample PersoiDNA2013189_FD_83876 | JGI IMG/M metagenome (GOLD analysis project Ga0066793, IMG submission 83876) | Permafrost soil microbial communities from the Arctic, to analyse light accelerated degradation of dissolved organic matter (DOM) -... | ecosystem: Environmental > Terrestrial > Soil >...
CGCATTACACGCGGGGCGATCAGCGGATGGCATCGCCCTTCCTGTGGCGTGCAAGAGCGGATGCCACCTGTCCTTACCAGAACGCAGAAGGGGTCAGTGGCAGGCATCGGGGCGACCCTCCCTCGAAGATTGATGCATAGGTGGACCAGGACGGGTCGCCCTTACGCATTACGCGCGGGGCGATCAGCGGATGGCATCCGCCCCTACGCCTGGTGGGTCGCCCGACGAAGAAATACAATCGCAAATGGCGATGGTATTGATGATGGATCATATATTAAAGGAGATAAATTTGATGAAAAGCGTTCGTCTTGTTGAAGTTGGGAAACCTTTGCAGGTTCAGGACATCCCTTTACCTGAATTTGGAGAGCGGGATGTGTTGGTGAAGGTGCGCGCCGCCGGCATCTGCCACTCGGATGTGCATTACCGGGCTGGCGCCTCACCCGTCTACCCACTGCCCATGACCCTGGGCCACGAGGTGGCAGGTGTGGTCGAAGCAGTTGGCCCGGCCGTCCAGCGCTTGCAGCCTGGCGATCGGGTTTGCCTGCATTACATGGTTACCTGTGGGGACTGCTATTACTGCGCGGCTGGATCGGAGCAGTTCTGTACGCGGGGAAAAATGCTTGGGCACACTACCAACGGAGGATACGCCGAATATATCGCCGTGCCAGAGCGCAACGCGGTGATCTTGCCGATTGAGATCCCCTTCGTACAGGGAGCAACCTTAATGTGTGCATCTGCCACTTCGCTGCATGCGCTTCGCAAAGGGCGGCTCAAGCCGGGAGAAAGTGTGGCGATCTTTGGCGTGGGCGGGTTGGGCCTGTCAGCCGTCCAGTTGGCGCGGGCACTCGGTGCATTGGATGTGTTTGCGGTGGATATCAACCCTAAAAAACTCAGCCTGGCTGAACAGTACGGCGCTGTGCCGGTGAATGCGTCTCAATCTGACCCGGTGGATGCCATCCGGCGTCTGACCGGTGGGAAGGGTGTAGACGTGGCCCTTGAATTGATTGGCCTGCCGCAGACCATGCGCCAGGCGCTGCGTTCTGCCGGGGTGTTTGGCCGAGCTGTGATGGTGGGGATCACACGCCATCCGTTGGAGGTTGACACCTATAATGAATTGATTGGGCCGGAAACCGAGTTGATCGGTTCGAATGACCATCTGCTGCAGGAACTGCCTTTGTTGATCGAGTTGGCCCGGCGGGGAGAGCTGGATTTGTCGCAGGTCGTTACACGAACGGTGCCTCTTGAAGCAGTGGCGATCAACCGTGCCCTGGATGACCTGGAACGTTACGGGGATGAGTTGCGCACGGTGATTACCCCCTGAAATGACGCCAATAAAGTTCTTTACGCCGTTTTAACGCAGATTTTACCCTTCCTTAACCATGATTTTATTATAATTCCCACAACACCGTGGTAGATTCAATAGAGAAAGTCTACCATAGAGAACGTGAGGACACGGTCGCGGTCGTAGGGTGAAAGAAACCTGGTACGATATATTTCTGGAACGACAAGGGCAAACCCGTTGAAAACCGGGGACGCAAAGCCATGGGTCTAAAGTTCGTCAAGTTACATCGAACTATGATTGCCAGGCAGCCGAAAACGAAATGCCTGTGCACATGAAAATATGGGAGCGATCCCATGTAAACTCAAGGTATTATCCCGGTGAGGTGCTCTTGTCAGAAGGATACTGGTATGAGGCGCCTTTTTTATTTGCTGTTTTGTCTGGTTTTCATCGGCCTTCTGTTAGCCGGAACCCCGGTCAGGGTCGGTCAGGCTGCCGCGTTACAAACCCCGAGAGCTTTTCTACCCATCTTATTGCATGGGACCCTCACGCTGGTCAACCTCCAGCCACCGGTAACGCTGCAAAGTTTCATCACATCGGTCCAAAATGGTGGGGCGAACACAGTTATGGGTGTCTACGTGCAAGATGTGTTGGCCCAACTGGTGGCGCAGCAGCCGGCAAATGATTATGCTTATATTTCTCTAGCCAGGGATCAGGTTACCCAATTTTCACTGGCGCAAGCGCCAGTAGTTGGATTGATTGCCCATATTGAGCTGGCGGGAAATAAATTTTCCGGGCTGACCACCGGACAGGAGCTCTACCTGGTTCTTGGTAATGGGCGCGCTTTGCATTATCAGGTCAGCCGAATTGCCAGCTACCAGGCGGTCAACCCGGCCAGCCCGACCAGCAGTTTTGTTGACCTGGCCACCGGGCAAACCCTCAGCGCGGCCAAATTGTTTGCTCTGTATTACCTCGGCCAGGATCACGTCTAAAATGTCTACTGCATTCGAGTAAAAAATAACCCGTTCTGATTTTCCAGAGCGGGTTATTTCCTGTAGCTTGTTTTATTGTCCGTAGACGTGCATATAACGGTGGTGAAGTTTATCTACATCAGCTTGAGGGATCTCATCGGCCGTCCCCAACTGGCGCGCGACCCACACTGTGCGGGCAATGTCTTCTACCATCACGGCGGCCTTGACCGCGGCCAAACCACTCTTGCCCACGGTGAAAACTCCGTGATTCTTGAGCAGCACGGCTGGCGAATTGCCCAATACTTCGATCACGGCCTTGCCGATCTCCTCGCCCCCAATCAAGGCAAAGCGCCCCACCGGTATGGGTCCGCCGAACTCGTCTGCGATGGCGGTCAGAACCACCGGTATGGGTTGGTTCACCGCAGCGAAGGCGGTGGCGTAAGTGGAATGGGTGTGGACTACCCCGCACAGATCTTCGCGCTGGCGATAGATGTAAAGGTGGCTGGCGGTATCTGATGAAGGCTTAAGCGTCCCTTCCAATACTTTACCATCCAGATCGAGCACTACCATTTTATCGGGGGTAAGCTCCTCATAACGCAGGCCAGAGGGTTTGATCGCTACAACCCCCAACCGCGGGTCGCGCACACTCACATTCCCCGAGGTCCAGGCCACCAGCCCGTGCCTGGGCAGTTCCAGGTTGAGCTGGCAGGTTTCTTCTTTTAAAGCATCGTATTTCATCTTATCCTCGTTCCGGGTTATTTCCTTGCTCCGGCTTTAATTGCTTTAAGCCGTTTCATCACGTCGTTGGCCCCGCGACCGAAATAATCATGCAGGCTGATGTATTCAGCGTAGAGTTTATCGTAGACTTTTTGCGCGTCGGGATTGGGTTTGTAGGTTTTCTGGCGAAGTGAGGCCATGGCCCGGCTGGCGTCTAAGATCGACGTGTAACCGCCCGCCGCGGCGCCAGCAGCAACCGCGCCAAACATGGCTGAGCCCAAGGCGGGGGTCTGCCTGGCGGCCCCAACCTTCACCTCGCGCCCGCTGACGTCGGCGTAGATCTGCATGAGCAGTTGGTTTTTGTCCGGAAGCCCACCCGTGGCGACGATCTCGTTGACCGGAACGCCATGGGTATCGAAATCTTCGATGATCACCCGCGTACCGTAAGCGGTGGCTTCGATCAGCGCGCGGTAGATCTCTTCCGGTTTGGTGGCCAGGGTAGCGCCTAACAGCAGCCCGGTCAGGTCCACGTCCACCAGTACGCTGCGGTTTCCGTTCCACCAGTCTAAAGCCACCAACCCACTCTCGCCCGGCTTGAGCCGGGCTGCTTTCTCTTCGAGCAAGGTATGGATGTTGACGCCCCGTGCTTGCGCTTCGCGTTCATAAGCCGCCGGGACGCAGTTCTCCACAAACCAGGCGAAATGGTCGCCGACACAGGATTGGCCGGCTTCATAACCAATCAGGCCGGGGATGATCCCATCTTCCACGTAACCACAGATGCCTGGCACCATCAGCTCTTTCTCGCCCAACAGCATATGACAGTTGGAGGTGCCCATAATGATCACCATACGCCCTGGCTCGGTTACCGTGGCAGCCGGGACAGAGACATGCGCGTCCACGTTCGCCACGGCTACAGCTGTACCGGGCAGCAGTCCGGTCCACGTGGCGGCCTGGGCGGTCAGCCCACCGGCTTTTTCGCCAATCGAGGCGATCTTGCGCGACATTTTTTCGTCCACCACGTGCTCGAAACGCGGGTCAAGGGCTTTAAAGTAGGCGTCGGGAGGGAAGCCTTCGCGCTTTGACCAGATCGCTTTGTAGCCGGCTGTGCACGAGTTGCGCGTCTCCACGCCGGTGAGCTGCCAGATCACCCAGTCTGCCGCTTCGAGCATGCGTCCGGCAGCGGTGTATATCTCCGGGTCTTCGTCGAGGATTTGCAGGGCTTTCGAAAAGAACCATTCCGAGCTAATCTTGCCGCCGTACCGTTCGAGGAAATTAAATCCTTTTTGGCCGGCGGTTTGGTTGATCTTGTTGGCTTCTGGCTGGGCGGCGTGGTGCTTCCACAGCTTCACCCAGGCGTGAGGGCGGTTGCGGTAGGCGGGCAAAAAGCACAGGGGTGTACCGTCCGTGGTGGTGGGCAGCATGGTACAGGCGGTAAAATCAATGCCAAGACCAATCACGTCCGCCGGGGCAACGCCACTTTCCTTCAATACCGCCGGAATGGTCATCTTGAACACTTCGAGGTAATCGTTCGGATCCTGCAGCGCCCAATCTGGCTCAAGACGGATGTCCGTCCCAGGCAATTTTTCGTCGATAACACCGTTGGCGTAAAGATGAACTGCTGTGGACACTTCGCAGCCGTCAGCGACGTCTACCAACACGGCCCGGCCAGATTCGGTGCCAAAATCCACTCCAATAGCATATTTTGTCGGGGTCATGGAGATCTCCTTATCAAATCGGGTTTATGCGTGGTAATAAACGTCCCAGCCCATGTATTTGCCCAGGGCTTCTTTGACTGCGCCGGCGGTCTGCGATGGGTTGATCGCCACGTGGTGCTCGAACCCGTTTTCGCAGATGAACGCCAGCAGTTTTTGCAGGTGGGGGATCTGGACCACGCCATAGCCGCCAAAGGTACTTAACGGATCGTCCGTCAGGTGCCCTTCGCCCAGGTAAGTCGTGATCTTGCCTTTTAGATCATCCGTCGAAACGCGGCAGTATGAGAAAGGCTGCGGTTTGAGCCGGCCGACGATCGTTCCGTACGTATTGGCTTTGCCCACCGTGCCAGCGATGATCGCCTGGTAATCCATCTTGGGCGCATTAGCGGCTGAGATGGTCTCGTCCATAAACAGGTCCTTGGGCAGGTTGGAGCAGTGGAAGATCACCCCTTTATCCGGGTCATCGCCGAAGTTGTTGTTCCAATCCACCAGGGCACTGGGTTTGCCTGAGGCGAGGGCCAGGGCCAGCATACCGACCACACCGGAGATGTCGGTCTCGCACGCGCTGGGCATCAGCTCGTTGCTCATCATGGACATGACCGTGCAAGGTACCACCCCGTAGAACTCTTCCATCGAAGTCCAACACTGTAAAGCGCTGGCCTGCAGGTTGTTTTCTGTCATCCATTCATCGATCACCACACCCAACTTACCCATACGCAGGGTCGCCTCAGAGGGAATGCCATTGGTGGGGACGTAAGCGTGGATCTTTTCCAGTTTAGCCTTCAGGCGGGAGTCGTCGGCCTTGATCCGCGCGCTTTTACCGTAAACTTCCGAAAGGTCGAGGGTATCCACGCTGATCCCACTGCGCTCGAGCAGTTTTTCGCTGTAGCGCACCGTGTTGAAAGCTGCCGGGCGCGCACCAATGGCGCCAATACGGGCGCCTTTTAGACCGCGCACCACGCGGCATACACTGGCGAAGTTGCGCAGGTCCTGACGGAATCCCTCGCTCTCGGGGTCGACCGTGTGCAGCGTGGTCAAGGTGAATTTGATCCCGTATTGGCTTAGATTGTTGCAGGTGGACATCTTCCCACAGAACGAGTCGCGCCGGTCGGTGATCAACATTTTGTTCATATCGTCTGGAAAAGCATGGACCAGCACCGGCACATCCAGCCCGGACCAGCGGATGGCGTTCGCGATGGTGCGCTCTTCGCCGAAATTGGGCAGTGTGATCAAAATCCCGTCGATCTCCTCGCGGTGAGCCTTGAACAAATCAGCGCATTTCTGCCCGTCGGTAACACTGACGATGCTTCCGTATTTGGTTTCCTCGGGGCTGAGGGCCACGACTTTAATGCCCTCTTCTTCCAATACCTTGAGGATGATCTTGCGGCCGGTTTCACACAGATGGGCCGGAAAAAAACCGCGATTTCCAATGATGAGTCCCAGGGTTACAGATTTCATATGTGTTTCTCCTTATAAAAATTTGGTCGGGTAAATGAATTAGCCAGGGCTGGCTGTCAGGTGTTAACTATCAGTCTCACGCTTCTTGTGGGTTGTAAGCAGCCGCGAGTTTTTTACTGAGCTCTGCCTGACGACCAGTTCTACCGGCAGCAGGTGAGATGAGGAGGGTGGGTTGTCTGTCCCCTGGCGCCGGGTTTCGATCAGCCGGTGCAGCTCGAGCACAGCCTGGGCGCCCAGGGCATTGAGCGGTTGTCGGATCGTGGTGAGGGACGGGTCGAAGAACGAGGCCTCGGGGATATCGTCGAAACCTACCACCCCAAGGTCCTGAGGGACGCGCCGCCCGCACTGGCGAGCGGCCTTGAGCGCGCCCAGCGCCATCTGGTCGTTGCAGGCAAATACGGCATCTACTTCGGGATAAACTTGCAAGAGCTGGCGCATGGCGCTTTCACCGCTTTCAGCCGACCAATCGCCGCACACCACGGGGTGTTCTTCGGATGGGAAACCGGCTGCCCGCAGCGCCTCGCACCAACCCGCCAGGCGCTGGGTGGCTTCGAACCAACTGCACGGCCCGCCCAGGGCGGCCAGATGGCGGTAGCCCTGATCCAGCAGATGTCGGGCAGCCTGGCCGCCGCCTTCGAGGTTATCGATCGAAGCGGATGCAAGGCGGGTATCAGCCTGGGTGTTGATGAAGATGACCGGTGTGGAAAACTGGCCCATCTTTTCTTTCAACCAGGCGCTGCTGCTGCCGATCTCCGGCGCGGCCCACAGGATGCCTTCCACCTGGTGGGCCAGCAGGCTGTGCACCAGGGCCTGACCCTGGTCGGCGGCGGGCGCATGCAGCAGGCAGAGGAAGAGTGAATAACCCAGGGCGTTGGCCTGGTGTTCGATGCCAGTGAGGATGTGTGCTGGGCCGTAATATTCCAGCGCCGCGGCGACAACTCCCAGGGTGGAACTGCGCCCCTGGATCAGGCTGCGTGCGATGGCGTTGGGGGCGTAACCCAGGCGATCGATCACTGCGTGGATCGACGCGCGCGTTTCAGGCGAGACGTCAGGCCGGTCGTTAAGCACGCGCGAAACCGTCTGGGTGGAAACCCCGGCTTGCAAGGCAACTTCTTTGATAGTGACGCGCTTAAGCTGGGCCACAAGCACCACCATTCAAGCAGAAGATAAGGAAGTGAGGGGATAAAACAGAAATCCATCGCCGTTATCGTTTCCGTTATCGATAACGGTGCCATAATCCTAGCACGAAACGCCTGGCGAGTCAACCTGTTGTAAACATTATTTAGACCCCGCTATATGCGGAGAAGCCCCCATCGACGGGGATGACCACTCCGGTTACGAAGGAAGCAGCCGGGGAGAGCAGCCAAAGGACGGCGCCCACCAGTTCAGACGGGTCGCCGAAGCGCCCCATTGGCGTATGGTCGATGATCTTCTTCCCGCGCGGGGTCAGCTCACCGCTGGTTTCGTCGACCAACATGGCGCGGTTCTGCTGGCCGAGGAAGAAACCCGGAGCCACAGCGTTAACTCGGATCCGCGGTGAAAAGCCTTGGGCCATGTAGACCGCCAGCCATTGGGTGAAGTTGATGATGCCGGCTTTGGCGGCAGAATAGGCCACCACACGCGTTAGCGGGCGGTAAGCGCTCGTGGAGGTAACGTTGAGGATCGAGCCTTCGCCCTGTTTAACCATGGTCTGCCCGAAAACCTGACAGGGAAGCAGCGTGCCGATCAGATTCAAGTCGATCACCGCACGCAAGGCTTCTTCAGAAAGGTCGAAGAAGGGCTGATCAGCAGTGGTGTTGGCTTCTTTGCGGTTTCCGCCGGCGCCGTTGATCAGGATATCGATGCGTCCGTAGGCTTGCAAAACCCGATCAGCCGCGATCTCCAACCCGGTCTTATCCAGCACGTTGCAGGCTACCGCCATGGCTTTACCGCCGACCTTGTGGATCTGATCGACGACCTTCAAACCAGATTCAGGTGTGCGGTTGAGAACCACCACGTTGGCGCCGACCTGGCTGAGGCCAAGCGCCATGGCGCTGCACAACACCCCGGCGCCGCCCGTCACCAGCGCAGTTTTTCCGGATAGGCCAAACAGGTTTTCCAGGTAATATGCACTCATCGAAGGGGGATCCTTTCTCGCGTTGAGGATTGAATAATTTTACTCCCTTTTCGGCCAACCGGTCCTATCTGGAAGCCCAAGGTTAGCTTACAGATAAGTTTCTTTCTAGAATTCGCTGAGATCAAGTTTCCATGGATTTTAACGTGAAATATTGTCTCGCATTCAGAAGAGACTCTTGGTCAATCATCTATCTCCCAAAGTTCGATTTATGAGGGAAACTTTATTCGGTTTCTCACCAAAGGACAATCTGGAGGATTATGTGTCACGATATCCAATACGGAAGCCAGATTGCCCAGATGCTGGGCATGCAAGGCTTAACTGTGGTCGAATTGGACGATCTGGGAGGTCATCTGACCGAACCACCATTGGTCGAAAGCTGGTTTTCAACGGGGAGATGGAAAGTGCGCTTGTTGATCGTTTGTTGGTTTCAAACCCTTTAATTCACAGTTTGCCCCCGTCCGGTCCAGAAACGGTCCCTACTGCAATTCAATGGACAGCTAATGGATTGATTTCGATCTCTTGGAAGGTGGCGGTCCCGTTTTCACAAAATAAAAACAGGCGTTCGCCGGATAGATCGGGTAGGCGGTCGATCAGGCAGCGGCTTCCAGCCACGCAAACCTCGACCACGTCGCCTGAGAAGACCACTTCAACTGAGAACGGCTGGCTCAGGTTGTTGACACCATCGATGCTCTCCCCCGCAAGGGATGCGCGTGCCAGGCCAGGCATAAAGGCCAGCTCGATGAAGTTCTCGAAATTACCGCTGCCGCGCAACCCTAAGCCAAAACGGACACTGGGACCGGTGCATGATGCATGGCAGCGCATAAAAAAATCGTGCGGCACGCCATCCAGGACGGCCACTTCTTGGGTTTGACCGGCGTCAAGAGTTAGACGAGTGTGGGTGAAGTTGGCCCCACCGGTAAGTGGGGTTGGATGGATTGCCAGCGGTGAGTCAGTTGGGAGTCGCATTTCAGGGACAAAGCGGGTGGACAGAGTCCCATCGGGGTGTTGGACGAGCTCACGAAAAACGATATTTCCCGCCCACAGCATAGGTGCACCATCGCGATCGCCTTCGCGCGAGCCGATGAACCCTACCGCAAGGCGCCGGTTATCCCAGATCGGGGAGGTTTTAATGACCGAATTGAGCATACTGTCGAGTGGTTCCACGGCTGGTTTTTGCCACGGGCCAAAAGGGGCGCGAGCGATGCGGTAGACCGTGTGCAACCCCTGACTGAATATCAGGTAATACCAGCCGTTCCAAAAGAAGTGGTCGCTGCATTCGGGTACCTGGCCGGGCAGACTTGCGGGGATGATCAATGGCTCACACACCTGCCAGGCCAACAGGTCAGGCGATTCAAGATGCAGCAGGCAGCCGCCGCGATCGAACAAGGGGAAGGGTTCGCGCCGGGCGGTGAGAAGCATGTGGAAGCACTCACCCATTTGGAAAACGAATGGGTCGCGGAAATCGAAACGACCGTAACCAATGGGAGGAGAAAGCAATGGGTTGGTGGATGATTTTCTAAAGATAATCCCGTCTTGGCTGGTGGCCATGCACAGATGTTGGCTCCAATCCGGTTTGCGTTGAGCGTAGAAAGCGTAGAAAAGCCCATCGTGCCAGAAGACTGATCCAGTGCAGATGTAGGCTTCTTCAGGCTGGGTGATCGACAGCGCCAAGGGATGGTGTTGCCAATGAACCAGGTCTGAAGTGGAAACGTGAGCCCACTGGTGGCCGCCTAGCCCACCATTGCCTCGGTGGTGGTTTTCATCCAGCAGGTAGAAAAGGTGGAAGACACCCGCGTGGTAAAAAGGCATACAGTCACCGGCAAAGTAGGGGGGATCAGGGCGATAAAGATGCATGGGATCATTTCCTGGGGAGGTTTTTGAGTACCCCCTAAATCATACCTGAGAAATAAAAAAAAAGAAAGGAGAATAATCGGGTCTTTTTTATGGGATTCTGGTTGGACCCCGGATCCGTTATGCATAAGGTCACCGCCATTCACAAACTATTCCACGAACCAGCCGAAGCGCCCCCATTCAGCCTGGTGAACTGGCCTGGCGCCGTTTTCGCCGCCACATCATCCTGCAAGGTGATGTGCCCAGCCCAATTAACCAGTCTTCGGGCTGCAGTTTCCACACGCGCTGCCCGATGGCTAAACCTCACTGTGCTGAAGGGGTTGCTAAACCGCGGGAAATTATTCCAGGTCACCATGTAGCCTGCCATGAAGTAAAATAAGGTAATTGTTCAGCCACGGAAAAAGAGTCCCCAAATTCGAGTTGTTTGCGCTTACCTGGCAAGCGCAAACAACTCGAATTTGGGTCTATTTCATAGGGGCCTGAGAAGTAACAATTATTATTGGTTTTTAAGTATAAAAAGGAGTCAATATTATGCAGTATCGTCAATTGGGTAAATCAGGTGTACGGGTTTCTGTGATCGGCTTGGGCGCCAACCGCTTTGGTTATGAGCGGATGCCGCAGGTAGAAGTTAACCGGGTCATCGATGCGGCTTTTGACCTGGGAATTAATTTCCTTGACAGCGCAGACAGTTATCAAAATGGCCGTTCAGAAGAGACCATCGGTGTAGCGCTGGCAGATAAACGCAATCACTTCGTGGTGGCCACCAAATATTTCAACCAGACGGGCCCAGGGCCAAATGATTGGGGAGCCTCGCGCTACCACCTGTATGATGCGGTTGAAGCCAGCCTGCGCCGCCTGCGTACCGATCATATCGACCTCTTATACGTACACAACTTCGACGAAACAACGCCGCCCGGGGAGATGCTGCGCGGGTTGGATGACCTGGTGCGCGCCGGAAAAGTGCGCTACATCGGCGCATCCAATTTCCTTGCCTGGCAGATCGGATGTGCCAACCTGATGGCTGATTTTCATGGTTGGTCACCCTTCGTTGCGGTTCAGGCTCAGTATCACATGCTAGAGCGTAAGCTAGAGGGGGAGATGCTGTCTTATTGTCGCAACCAGGGTGTTGGGATAATCCCCTATTTCCCCCTTGCCGGTGGTTTCCTGACCGGTAAATACAAGCGCGACCAGCCTGCCCCAACAGGATCGCGGGGAGAGTCGAGCCAATACGTGCAGAAATATATGACCAGCGAAAATTATTCGATTATCGAGCGGCTCAGTGAATGGGCAGAGCATCGGGGGCGTACGCCCGGCGAGGTCGCCCATGCCTGGTTACTCGCGCACTCAGAAGTCAGCTCGGTGATCAGCGGCGCCACCCGTCTGGAACAGGTCCAGGAAAATGCAAAGGCGGCCGATTGGAACCTCACACCGGATGAAACCGCGGAAGTCAACCGGATCCTGGAAGGACAACCATCGGGGAGCTGAAAGCATGGCTCAATTTTTTTCGTTTGATGACCTGACTTGGCCTGAGGTGGCATGCCTGCCCGCGACCTGCCTATCGTCTTGCCATTGGGCGGCCATTACATTCACAACTTGCTGGTAGAGGCACTGGGATACCCCGGGAGCGCGGCTATCTTGCCCCCTATCCCCTATGGTTGGTAGGGCAGCCGTCTGCCGGTCAACCCGGATGTGCTGCCGGCTTTGATGAGTAATCTGGCCGGCTGCTTGTCCGAAGATGGTTTTACCAACGTCTGGTTGCTGTTACCCGCCAGGGTGAAGCTTGACTTGGACCTGCCTATGGTGACCTGCCCACCCGAGGGCGAGATTGAAGTGCCTGAAGCACCGAATTGGGACCTGGTCAGAATTGTGTTGATCCCAGTCGGCCATGTGGAACAGCATGGTTACCAACTGCCTCCCTCGACCGACACGGTCATCATCAGCGCTATCAGACAGGCGTGTGCAAATGCAGCCCCTCACCTGGCACTCAGCCTGCCAGTCATGCCGTATGGGGTAAGCACACACCGCCAGGCGTTCCCCGGAACGATTAATGTAGGCGGTCGGGTGTTTGAAGAATATTTGGCTGGCGGCAATCGATACACTGGCGGTGCGCTGCAGGCCAACCCAGCGTGGCTTATGGCGCGGGCA
>Ga0066793_10001003_pt1 | contig 12248 bp, 8 predicted proteins | sample PersoiDNA2013189_FD_83876 | JGI IMG/M metagenome (GOLD analysis project Ga0066793, IMG submission 83876) | Permafrost soil microbial communities from the Arctic, to analyse light accelerated degradation of dissolved organic matter (DOM) -... | ecosystem: Environmental > Terrestrial > Soil >...
CGTCTCGCATGCCAGCCGCATGATGCTGAATCGGTGGAGCAGGGCGCCGACCGGGATGCCGACACCGGCGAGCAACAGGCTCGCCCACAGAACTTCCTGCGCCGTCTGCCAGAAACGGTGCAACACGTTCTCCTCGACGATGATGCGCGGAATAGCGACGATAATTTCCGAGGGCAGCGGCACGATAAAGCGATTGACGATTCCTACGCGGATCGCCAGCTCGACCATTCCGATCAGGACCAGCACCGTCACGGCGCCGATCGAGCGGGCGCCGATACGCGAGGCCATCCACTCCTTGAGCGGCGCCCGGCTCACCGCTTGGCTCTCCCTTGGAGCACGCGCGATTCGTCATCGCGTATCCCGCGGCTCGCTTCCTCGCGCAGGTCGTGCCAGATCTCGGCAACATAGTGTCCGAAGGCATCGCTGCTGACGACTTCGGAATCGCGTGGATGCGGCAGATGGATGTCCACCACTCGCTTGAGGCGTCCCGGGCGATACGTCATCACCAGCACGCGGTCGGAGAGCTGGACCGCCTCGGTCAGATTGTGGGTGATAAGCAGCGTCGTCTGCTTGAGCGTCTGCTGGATCTGCAGCACCCTGTCGCCGAGCAAGAGCCGCGTCTGCTCATCGAGTGCGGCGAAGGGCTCGTCCATCAGCAGGATACGAGGCTCGGACGCGAGCGTTCGAGCCAACGCGACGCGCTGGCGCATGCCGCCGGAAAGCTCGGCCGGAAAGCGGCGCTCGAAGCCACGCAAACCTACCATGTTGACGAAGTGCTCCGCGCGCTCGAGCCGCGCTTCTTTGGACGCGCCCGCGATCTCGAGCGGGAAGGCGACATTTTCAACCACGGTCCGCCACGGAAACGTGGATTCTTCCTGAAACACCATGCCGATCGCCGGATGCGTGCCGCGAACGACATCGCCGGCGACGGTGACGCGGCCGTCGTAATCCGCAACCAGTCCGCCGACGATGTTGAACAAAGTGGATTTGCCGCAGCCCGACGGCCCGATGATCGACACGAACTCGCCCGGCGCGATCGAAAACGAAACGTCGTCGACGGCAGTGATTACGCCTTCGCTGGTAACGAAGCGTTTGCTGACCCGTTCGACGTCGAGCAGGCGCGCGTCCCGCGCAAGCGCCGCATCGATCGAAGCCGTGGGTGACGGCGCAGAATCGCCGATCATTAGGGCCTCTGGGTCAACCGCGGCGATTTTGCGTCAGCGCGGCGGTCAGCGCGGGGGTATAGCCCCCTTGCACACGAACGTCGACGACGGCGACCGCACCGTCGTCCACCGCGCGAACCGCTTGTTCCAGCGCGGTTCCAAGCGCGTCCAGCTTCTCGACCGGGCCCCAGCCCTGCGCACCCTGAGCGCGTGCTATCGCGGCAAGATCCAGATCGGGATCGGCGATGCGCTGGCCGATCCACTTGTTCTCGACCGGCCGGTCGCGCATGCGGGCAACGCGTTCCTGATGCACCTCGTCGTTGTAGTACGAGCGATTGTTGGCGACGATGATCAACAGTGGAATCCGATAGTGGACGGCCGTCCAGATCGCGGTCGCGCCCATCAGAAAATCGCCGTCTCCGCAAACGGCGACCGACAGCCTGCCGGAACCCTTAAGCGCCAGCGCCGCGCCGACGGCGATTCCGGGCCCGGCACCGATGCCTCCACCGCCATCGGATCCGAGGAAATCGAGCGGATGGCGAAACGGCCAACTCGCGCCGTTCCACGACAGCGGCAAGTGGCTGAACGATGTCGGGCGCTCACCGACGACAGCGCGCAGCGCGACGGCGACATCGTCGGTGCTGATAAGTCCGTTTTCGCTGGGCGCTGCCGAAAACACATGCTTGCGCGCCACGAATACTTTGGCGCCGCCCGCCGGCGCATTGTCGCGGCGCGACGAGATCGCTTCGCTGTGACTCGGCGCAAGCGCCTTGAGCAGCATCGGGACCGCCGCGTCGGGCTCGGCCGCGATAAAGAGATCGACCGGCGGGAGTCCCTGGTAATCCATGCTCCAGCCGCCGTGCAGCAGGTGATCGAGCGACACCTGGATAATCTTCGCCGACGATTCACCACCGCAGGCGGTCTTGAGCGTACCGGCCAGGTCGACCCAGTCTAGGCTCAGGATCACGTCGGCCTTTGCGATCGCCTCGGCGGCTTCCGGTCGCAGCAGGATGCCCGCCGCGTTTGCGTGGAGTGGATGATCGGTCGGGAAGGCGGCGCCCACCTTGAGATCAGTGAGAACGGTGGCGTTGAGCGCTTCCGCGAGCGCGACACGCGCGTCCCACGCCGCGGGATCGCGCGAGACACGGCCGATGAGGAACATCGGATGCTTGGCCCGTAGCAATATTGCTGCGGCTTCGCGCACGACTTCAACGGGTGGCGCACCCGCCACGCTTGGCGTGTAACGTGCCGCGGCGATCGGCGACAGCGGAGCGGCGAGCGGCGCTTCCTGCATTTCCGCATCGAGGTTGACGTACACCGGACCCTGCGGTGCCGTGCGCGTGTGCCACATGGCGCGCAACAGGGCCTCTCGCGCGGCCTCGGGCGACGCCGGCTGATCATCCCATTTGACATACGGCCGCACGATCGCGCCCTGATCGCGCGCGGTGTGTATCCAGTCGATCCATGGCCGGCGTTTGACTGCATCGACCGGACCCGTGGCGCCCAGTATCAGCACCGGCATGCGATCGCACCAGGCGTTGAAGATCGCCATGGTGGCGTGAAACAGGCCCACGTTGGAATGCAAGGCGACTGCCATCGGCTGCCCGGTTACCTTGGCGTAGCCGTGCGCTATCGCGACCGCGTGCTCCTCGTGAAGGCACAGGAGCATTTGCGGGTCGCGGTTGCCGAGATAGTTGACGAGGCTATCGTGCAAGCCGCGGAAACTCGCGCCGGGAACGAGCGCGATGTAGGGCAGCGCGAGCGCACGCAGCGTTTCGGCGACGACGTCGCTGCCGTACTGCGGTGCCGGCGGTGGCGTCCCCGCCGGCCGCTCCGTCGGCGTTGGCTTGGCGCTCGAGTCGGTGCGGTCCACGCGCGGGGCCCTATTGCCGGGGCGGAATCTGAATCAGCTCCGCCAGTTGTTCCTTGGTCAGCGGTGTCGCCGTGTACTTCAGCGCGACGGCGTCCTGCACGATGGTGTCGAGTCCGATCACCTTGTCGGGGTCCACGGCGGCCTTGGGAAAGAAATCGTCGCGCGTGCGCTTGGCCATGGCGACGGGAATGCCGACGAAATCGGCGTAGGTCTTGAGCGCAACCGGATCGCTCGAATACAGCCAGTCGATCGACTCGCGATACGCTTTCATGAAACGCTCGATCGCCGGCTTGCGCGTCTGCAGCGTCTGCGCGTTGGTGATCAGCAGGCGCACGGTCTGGCCCTTGAAGATGGCGGCGTCGTTGCCGCTGGCGACGATCCGGATCTTGCCCTCGTCCAGCTGCTGCAGGCCGAATGGCGGCGCCGACCAGCCGACGTCGATCTGATTCGACATGACCTGGGTCAGCGTTGGAGCGGGACCGCCGGTCGCCGTAGGTTTCGCCTTCAGGTCGTACTGCTTCATGAACGCGCTCACGATACCGTGCGTCGACGAGCCATTGGTCGAGTAGGCGATGGTCTTGCCCTCGGTGTCCTTGAGCGACTTGATCGGCGAGCTCGCCGGAACATACCAATAGAGATCGGCGGCTCCGGTGGTCTCGGCGCCGATGATGCGCACCGGTGCTCCCTTGGAGAACGCGGAGAGCACGCCCATGATCCCCGGCGCGACGCCGATATCGACGCTACCCGAAATTACCGCCTGTTGCGTTTCACCGCCGCCTTGCGTGTACAGGATCTCGAGGGTCAGCCCGTACTTCTTGAAAATGCCCCCGAGCTGGCCGATCTCGGCGATGGTCGTATCCCAGTTGCCGCGCTGACCGGCGGCGACCTTGAGCGTCTCCTGTGCCTGCGCCATCGGCGAAGAGGTGCTGAGCGCCAACAACGTCATTGCACCGCAGAACAGCCTGAGCTTGCCCATCGAATGCCTCCTCGCGTGGATGTCGTGCGCGTTGCCTAGCGCACCCGCGCATTGATAGAGCGCGGGGCGCGAATCTCGTCCAAGCGGCGCAGTGTGGCGTGCGGTTGTGGGAGGCGTCAAGCGGGGGCCTCGTGGACCTCGCGCAGGCCATTCTCGATAATCGGAAGTGGTATAAGGGGTTCATCCGAACGGCCAAATTATAAATTCCGGTTGACGTCCAATGACTTGCGGGGGTGGAATGGCGACAGAGCACCCGGCCATCGCGCAACTGCACTTGTAAGACGGGGTTCTTGACATGCTATGTCCGCAGTGTCGCTTCGATAATCCCCCCGGCATGCGATTTTGCGGTCAGTGCGGGAGCAAGTTGTCGGATGTTTCTGTCGCTTCGGGTGCCGTCACCGAACGGATAAGCGACGCGCCGGACGCCGAACGCCGTCACGTCACGCTCATGTTCATCGACGTGGTGAACTACACGAGCCTGTCCGAGCAGCTGGATCCCGAAGTGCTCAGAGATGTCGTGCTGCAGTACCAAACGCGCTCGGCCGGCGTCATTCAGAGATTCGAAGGTCACATCGGAAAGTACCTCGGCGACGGGGTGCTGGTGTACTTCGGCTATCCCACCGCACATGAAGACGACGCGCGACGCGCGGTCCTTGCGGCCGTTGACATCATCAAGGAAATCAAACTACTGGCGCTTGAGCTCAAGAACACCTTCGACATCGATTTCGCCATTCGCATCGGGATCCACTCGGGCATCGTCATTGCCGGAGAAATGGGGGTTGCCGCGAGTCGAGAGCGTCTCGCGGTCGTCGGCGATCCGCCAAATGTCGTCGCCCGAATACAGGCCCTAGCCGAACCCAATACCATCGTGATCAGCGCCAACACCTATCGGCTCACGAATGCTCACATTTCGGCCACGTCTTTGGGTGAACATGTCTTGAAGGGCGTGTCTAAATCAATGGAGGTTTTTCGAGTCGAACACTTGCAAAACGTTCACTCGCACTCGAAGCTGATCGTTGAGCAAAAACAAACGCCGTTGGTCGATCGTAACGATGAGCTCCGACTCCTGCTGGAACGGTGGTCGTCAACAAAGCAAAACAAAGGTGGAGCGGTCTTGATGGAGGGTGATCCCGGCATAGGCAAGTCTCGTCTGACCAGCGCGCTAATTACCCATTTATCCGGCCAAAACTTTGAGTATCTTATCGGCTATGCCTCTCCGTACCGTCGAAACAGTGCTCTGTCGCCGATCGTCGAGTTGATGCGATCGCAGTTTGCGTTCGCAGAAGATGACCCGCCCGCCCACCGTCTGGAAAAGATTGAGGCGGAAACCGTTCGTCTCGACTTCAATCTCGACCAGACCGTCCCGCTGTTCGCGTCGCTTCTCTCCCTGCCCTTGTCTGCACCCTATGCAGCGTTGGATCTGACCGCACCCGCATATCGCCGCGAACTGCTTGGGCTGCTGACGCGCTGGTTTCTGCGACGCGCCTCGCACAAGCCGTTGCTGCTCATCATGGAGGATCTGCACTGGACCGATCCGTCGACCCTTGAACTGCTCGAGCAACTTGTCGAGAACTGTGCGTCCGCGCCACTGTTCTTGCTGTTTACGACCCGCAAAGACTATCAAGGTTCGCTGAAGAGTCACGACGGAGTCAAAACGATCTCCCTTGGCCCGTTGACCGACGACGATTCCAAAGCTTTGATTGCAACGGTAAGCGAGAGGATGACGCTTCCGAGCTCGATAACGTCGAAGATCGCAATCAAGACTGATGGCAACCCGCTCTACATCGAGGAAGTCACCAAGATGGTGATGGCGTCCGATAGGCTGGCGATACCAGAATCCATCCAGGATTCGTTGACGGAACGCCTCGACAGGTTATCCGATGGGAAACAGATCGCACAAACCGGCTCGGTCATAGGGCGTGATTTCCGTTTTGATTTGATTTCGGCCCTGTCGCCACTCTCGAAGAACGAACTGAAACGGGGGTTACAAAAGCTTGTCGACTCCGAATTGCTCTACGTCACCAGAAACAACGACAAGGTCACTTACACTTTCAAGCACGCCCTGATTCAGGACGCGGCTTACGAGTCCATGCTCAGGGCCAAGCGACAGGAGATCCATCAGAAGGTTGCCGTTCTTCTCGAAGGTGAGCGTTACGTTGAGCTGCGCACCACAAACCCGGAGGTCCTCGCCCACCACTATACGGAAGCGGGCATTCACAAACCGGCCATTCGGTACTGGCAGGCGGCGGGGATGCGATCATTGTCCCGATCCGCCGGGCAGGAGGCCATCAGTCATCTGCGGAAGGCGCTGGAGCTTGTTGCGCTGTTGGAGGAGGGCAAGGACCGCGACATACTCGAGCTCGACTTGCTCATTGCGCTTGGCGGGCCCATGACCGCCGCACAGGGATATTCTGCCGCAGACGTGGAGAGGACCTATCTTCGCGCGCAGGAGCTCGCTGAATCCGTGGATGACGAGCACAAGCTTTATCAGTGTCTGTCCGGTCTGTACCGATGCTATGTCACCCGCGGCCAGTTTGGGCGCGCGCAGGACGCGGGTGAGACGATGCTGGATCTCGCCCGGCGAAAACCGGAGGAACCCGGATATTTGCTGGAGGCCGAGCGTGCGGTCGGCGCGGTCCTGTTGGCGCGAGGTCTTCTACACGAAGCGCTGGAGCATTTGGAGAACGGCATTCGTATCTATGTTCCGGGCAGGCATCATCAGCACACGCTGCATTTCGCGTCAGATCCGGGGTTGTCCTGTATGTTGTGGTCGCTGCTGCCGCTGTGGTTATTGGGTTACCCGGAAAAGGCGATCAAACGGAGTGACTACGCCCTCGACCTCGCGACAGGTTTTGGCCATGCCTTCACGCTCTCCTTCGCCGCGGCTTTTGCGACCTGGGTCCGGGTGTTCTGTCGCGATTGGCCTGGCACGAGGCAGTATGCCGAGAACGCCATCAAGATTTCCAGCGACCGCGGTTTCCTGCTCTGGCTCGCCGTAGCGACTATCTTTCACGGCCGCGCCCTGGTGAAATGCGGCGAGGCGGACACCGGCATCGCCACGCTACGTCGAGGGATCACGTCGTATCGAAGAACCGGCGCGCAGGTGAACCTGCCACACCTCCTGTCGCTGCTGGCTGAGTCTCATCTCGAGCTGGGTCAACAGGATGAAGGACTGGCCGTTCTGCGCGACGCGATCGACACGTCTCAGCAGAACGATGAGGGCCTCTGGGAAGCCGAGCTGTTGCGTCTACAGGGCGACTTCTTGCTTGCCGACAAGGCCAGCGAGCACACGGTCGTAGAGCAATACCAAAAAGCCGTGGACATCGCGCGCCGCCAGAATGCCAAATCGCTTGAGCTGCGTGGGCTCATGTGTCTGGTACGTTTGCGCAATGATGCCGACGACCGCGCGCAACTCCGAGCGGTCTACGATTGGTTCAGCGAAGGACATCAGCACACAGATCTCACGCGAGCCGCGGCGCTGCTCCAGGTCACGTGAACGAAGATCGCTCATCGCGGCCGTAGCAGATATTGGCCGTTTCCCACTTGCCGGCCGCCCTGACCCTTGAAAAGCGCGCGGGTGAACCGGAAGTAGTAGTTCCAAATCCGGTAGGACCTTTCATCGTCACCACGAATCTTGCGAATTGCGTCCCAGTTGGCCTGAAAGTTCTTCTGCCAGGCTTCCAAGGTGCGTTGATAATTGCGGCCGTTCAAGAACCAATATTGGTCGATTCGGAAGTCATCCTGGTAATTGAACAATTCGCGATCATGCCAGAAACGCGAATGGGGAAAGATATACCGGCGCATGAACGTTTGACTCATGTCGTAGTCAGCGAAACGCTCAATCAGTTTCGTGTACACGATGTAGTGTATGAGACACGCCCCGTCGTCCTTCACTAGTGTCCGGATTGTGGCGAGAGCGAGTTGTAGGTTTGACAAGTGTTCGAACACACCGATACTCACGACGCGGTCGAATTTTTCCTCGACCGTCGTCTTGCTGAAGTCCTCTCTGGCGACCCGGAATCTTGGGGTATTGAGCGGATGGCCGGGCACCCGTTGCTTTTCCACCATATAGCGATACTGCGTGTCGCTCAGCGTGAGACCGAGGACCGAGCATTGCGGGTAGCGCCTTAGCAAAAAGCTGGCAAAGCTGCCGAAGCCGCAGCCGATATCCAGCACGGTCAAGCCGTCCCGCATGTCCATTTTTCTGCACAGATCGGCCATCATAGCGCCTTGGGCGCCATCGAGATCCATGGCACCGTCTTCCCAAAGCGCCATGGAGTACTTCATGGTGCGCCCGAGAAATTGTTCAAATAGGCTCGCGGGGAGATCGTAGTGAACAGTCAGTAGGTCCGTGCCATTTCCGGGCGTAATTTCACCTTGGTCACCGGCCCATTTGCGTGGCATCGTTTCCAGGCGCTTGCCGAATCGGTAGTACCACTCCACGCTAATGTTCAAGAGGCCCTGCAGGGCCGAGTCCGGCAACGGAAGCTGGCCGGACAGGTAGTTCCCCACTAACAAGTTTTCGAGCCGGTCTCCCACTTTGCTGTCTCCGCGAAAGCCTTAAACAGGTGATCTCGGTGCGGAGGGCGGACGATCAGAGGCTCTGAGGCTCTCCGCGGCCGTGGTCGCCGCCTCGGCCATCCAGCTCGAGGCAAGCCAGAGTCCTCCGTCGACTACGAGGGTGACGCCAGTGATGTGCGACGCGGCGCTCGAGCAGAGAAACAATGCCGCGTTGCTGACGTCCTCGATCGCACCCAGACGACCCAAGGGCGTCTTTTGCTCAACTCGCTGCTTGGCCGGTCCGACCAGGAGCCTGCGCACTCCTTCCGTTTCGGCGATGGGACCGGGCGCGATCCCATTGACACGTATACCGTACGCACCCCATTCAACCGCCAGCCCCCGGGTGAGCGCATCGATGCCGGCCTTCGCCGCCGATGCATGAACCTGGGTTGGAGTGCCAAGATATTGAAGCGTGGCGCTGATGTTCAGCACGACGCCGCGACTCTTCTTGAGATGAGGCAATGCCGCCTTGGTGGCGTGAAACGTTCCCTTGAGGTCAATGTCGACGACGCTGCCAAACGCGTTGGGTGACAGGTCTTCAGCCAGGCAGAGGAAGTTTCCAGCCGCACCGTTGACAAGCACGTCGAGACGACCGAGCTCGGCAGCCGCTCTGGTCACCACCTCTTCGATGGCCGAGGGGTCACGCACGTCCGCGGCCATGGCTACGGACCGTCGGCCCAGCGACTCGATCTCCCGCGCGGTCGGCTCGAGGTGGCCGACTTTGCGGCTGGTGATTGCGACGTCGCACCCATGCGCTGCCAGCGCCAGGGCTATCCCTCGGCAAATCCCAGTGCCACCGCCAGTAACGAGGGCGGTCTTCCCCACCAGCAGATCGTGCCTAAACGTCATCGACGGCCCTCGTTGTCTGGTGAGTCGGCCCGAATTCTACCGACGCGTCCCGCCCGCCGCAACCGCCTAACATGCGACGAAGGCTTGCAGACATGCTGACTTTTGACTATTAATGCGAACCAAGCTACACGCACCGGAGGACGGACCATGTCTAGCATGGATTATCTCGACAGCTACGCAACTCTAGCGGCTGAGCTAAAGCAACAAGGCTGGTTTCGCAAAGCCACCGGTCGGCTGATGATGGAATTCGCGTTTCATTTGGCGACATTTGCGTTTGGAATCGTCATTGCGGTCAACGCATCGAGCGCTTGGATTTGGATTGGGGGTGTCGCGATCAGCGCCATTGGTGCCACCGGGATCTCCACCAATACCCACAGCTCCGCGCATTTCGCGACCAGCGACCATCGATGGCTCAATCTCTTCATGGCCTGGATCGGATACCCGATACTGGGACAGTTCTCCATCAGTTACTGGTGGAAGAAACATAACAGCGGGCATCATCGGGTGCCCAACGTAATTGGGGTGGACAAAGACTGCGATTTCATGCCGCTGTTCGCGTACTGCGAGGGGGATGTAGCCGGCAAGGGTCCCGCCGCGCGGCTGTATTACAAGTACCAAGGCGCGTTCTTGCCGATCCTGGTTCTGCTGCACGGATTCAACATTCAAACTTACGATTGGCGTTACCTGGTTCGCGTGTTGCGCGACCCCCAGCAGCGCCGGCTGCTCCATTGGATGGACGTCATCGGCTTGAGTCTGCACTGGGTGCTGTGGGTGATTATCCCGGCGCTGTTCTACCCCCTCTTGTACGTCGTGTTGTTTCACATCGCGCATCGCGCCATGTTCGGCGTCGCGATGTTCGTCATGTTCGCTCCGGCACACTATCCTGCGGAGGCCATTGCCCTGGATCAGAGCGAGCTCAAGAAAGATCCGCTGTTACTGCAAACTGCCGCCACGGTCGATTTCCGGACCGGCTTCGTGGGCCGGCTGTATTGTGCGGGGGTGGAATACCAGATCGAGCACCACCTCTTTCCGAGCATGTCGCACACCCACTACCCTCACATCGCGCCCATGGTACAGGCGTTTTGTCACCGCCACGGCTACCCCTATCGCACGTTGGGTTGGGGTGAGGCGCTGTGGAAATCGTATCTCACGTTTTGGCGACCCAAGCCGGTTCGTACCGATCTCGAAGCACACAGCGTCATGCTCGTCTCAAAGCCAGACACTTCCGGCGAACTACGCGGAACTGGATATGTGTCGGCGTTGGATCAGGGGCCCCGTATCTCACAATAACCGGATCACCGCGTACACCAGTGCAACGGCGCCGACCAGTGACGACAGGGCCCCGACGACATTTCCCCCATAGACCACCCAGTTATCGAACGGCCCTTCCGCGACAAGACCACGGTGGCTTTTCCAGGCACCATAGGGTAGCGCGATGGAAAAGGCGAGGCCGGACAACACGAAGCTCCAGGCAATGACAGGGCGCTCCCAACCTCCTGCATGTAGCCAAGGCAGGACCGCACCGATCGCAAGCGAAGTGGTACCGCCGATCGCAAGAGACGAGTGTGCAAGCCGCCAAGCTCGAACGACTGGTTCCAACGCTTGCCTCGTAATGGCTTTGCCATACGGGTAGCCGGCCAACAGGCCGATCAATAACACCAGGCTTCCGGAGAGAAGAAGCAACGCGCAATAAGAATCGAAGACGGGAGTCATTGTTCGGCCGGCGCCTACCTCATTTATCGCCGCTCAGTGCGCGACCACGACCGGTCCCGCCCATTTCGCTAGCTGGCGCAGACCCGCGGTACGCTGTTTGCGGCGTTGCTTCAAGGCGAAGCTCCTCGTCGGCGACGCCGAGCGTGGTCCACTGGGTCGTCTTCGGGACGATGCCCTCGAATGATTTGAGCTTGACGTGCGGAACGTCCGTGGGCGAGGTTCCAATCGCCGCACCGCCGTCGCGAAGTTTCTTTGCGGCCTCGATCATGATGCGGCGGAATTGCACGATGGCGACGTCGCTGGCGCCGAGGCGCTCCCGCGAGCGATCGGCAATCGGCCCCATTGTCTCCCACATCGCGGTGTCCTGGTTCGGAATGCCGGCGATGCCGGTGTGGCTGCCTTGCTTCATCGCCTCGCGATCCTGCAGGTAGTTGTTGGCCCGGGTGCGGATGGGGCGGAAGTTGCTGTCCAGGTCGACACCCACCTCCGCCGCGCAAAACTTCCGCCATGCGTCCTGATCGATGCCTTCCCCGTCGCTCCAGGCGATGAAATAGAACATGGTGTTGGTGTCGTCCAGCGGGATGTTGAGAATCGACAGCTGGTACGAGTCGTTGGGCGGAATCAGCACGGTGAATGGCGCGACGAAAAGCGTGATGCGCAGATAATCGTGAGTGCCGGCGTCCTTGATCGGATGCCGGATGGCCACGTAGCGAAAGCCGAAATCCGTGCGCTGGACCTGCAGTCGCGGCGCTCTGTCGGTCGACGGCCGCAGCCACTCGCTCAAGGTCGCGCCCGCCCTGTCGACCTGCGCCGGCACCATGTCCGTCGCGTGCAGACTCGAGCTGTGTGCGGAATCGATCGCGCCTTCGAGCACCTGCGCCCAATTGCATCCGACGTGCATCTTGACGATGCTGGTCCGGACACCCGCCGACGGCGCCCACGCCGGCGGCTCGAATTCGCGCATCTGGTCGGGAGGGCCCATCGATACCCAGACAAAGCCGCCCGCCTCGCGGCTGGGATACGCCTTTTGCTTGACCGGTTTCGGTGCGCGGTCGCCTTGGTCGAGCTCGGAGGGCCTGTCGACCACATTGCCTTCGACGTCGATCTTCCATCC
>Ga0066793_10001005_pt1 | contig 12240 bp, 16 predicted proteins | sample PersoiDNA2013189_FD_83876 | JGI IMG/M metagenome (GOLD analysis project Ga0066793, IMG submission 83876) | Permafrost soil microbial communities from the Arctic, to analyse light accelerated degradation of dissolved organic matter (DOM) -... | ecosystem: Environmental > Terrestrial > Soil >...
CGGTCTGGGCGGCCACCGGCAACGCCCACGCGCGGCAGGCCAGGGGAATCATCTCTTCCGGCGGCCTTGACTGGACGGCAGACCAGAAACGGGTTGACTGGACGGAGGCGCCGGACATCTTCAGTGCCTATGGCCTCAAGTTGAACCCCGTGAAATAAGAGCCCTCCCAGCACGTCGGCGACCACGCGAAGGAGGTGTCGGGAGGCCGAGGAACCCATCGGCCTGACATGCCGCTTGATGGCCCGCAGCAGTGAGCGCCCCGGCTCTGGTGGAGGGTCTGAGTTCACGCAAAGGTGGAGTCATGCCGGCACCCACACGAGGTCGATTCGCCCTCGAGCCTTGGGTCTTTCAGAATCCGGATTGCGGCAACACGACGTAGACGCCACGTTTAGCGGCGCATTTTTCGGACACTACACGTACCACGTTGTTCGCGGCTTTCGTGACCTCCGGTGGCCGGGACACCTTTTGGACCTGACCGCTGAGCACATCCCCCAAGGGTATGCTGACGCTCTTCCATTTGGACCTGAGTGTCGCGTTGTCGCTGACCAGTTCTTCGGGCGCCACCTTCTTGAGTTGATCGTAATATGCGTCGATTTGTGCATCGTTGCGGTTTTGGGTGCTTATGGCGGCGATTTTGCAGAACGCCTGCGTATTGTCACCAGCACCACACCCCGACATGGCCCAACCGACACCAAACGTAACCGTCAAGATCATTGCGGTATTCACGATTCTCATACGAACCGACCATCTTTCGTGATGATGGTCCGCCGATCCTGAGGCGGACCTAGCAATTGGATTGTGCTCTTGCCGATATGATTGTGACAATTGCATTAGAGCGTTTCATCTTCTGGCCACCTGAAAGTCGAAACGTCGGCCTCGCCTTCCACGCTGCTCGCGACGCTGATAGCCGGGACAGGGACTTAGGTCCCCTCATGTGACACCCCCCGATCACACCCGCCAACCGCGCAACCCGCCGAGCAACGACGGCACCTGCTCCTTGGCAGCCCACCACCAGGGCACATGTTCTTGACACGGTGGCGGTCGATTCCACGGTCGTGACGTGCAGCGGTCACCACATGCTTCGGGGACTCGACCGGATGCCCTCGGTCAAACCGTCGACCTTCGCCCCTGCCGTGCGCACGGCTCTGTCTGTAGTTCCCAAGGTGAACCGGCCGGCCCGGCACGTCCTTGCGCCGCCGAGCTCGACGCGAAGCCCGATTCAATTGCTGGTCCTCGTTGTCGGCCGTCTTGGCGTCGCCCTCCTGCTCGGCACCGTCACAGGTGACGGTCTCGTTGGGCACTGGGACCGCGGCGGCCGCGGTGTCGATGAGCAGATCTCCTTGGCCTCGGCGTCATTGCCTGCCCGCGGCGGGTCGGCCTGGGTGCCACAAAGTCGTGAGCTTTGCCGGCCAAACTGGTGTCGATGTGCAGAGGCGTGACCGGCACAGGGCTCGCAGCCACACGGTCGGAACCCTGCGCCCAGGAGTCGATGGGTGACGAAACTCAGACTGGACGGACGCATCAGAGATGGGTCGCCGTCGCCAGCTGGTCGCGAACAAGCTACTGCGGGGACCAAGTGACAACCGACCTCCCCCAGTGCTGCAGGACGGCTGACCGGCGCACGGCCGAGACGTTCGCCCAGGAGGAGCAAGCAGGGACCTGGTCCGACGTGATCTGAAGGTGTGCCCAAGGTCCCTGTTGGCGCGGACATGCTCTGACCATGCTGAGAGGGTGCGACCGAGTGATCGAGCGTGCAAATCGACCCGAGAACAGGAGGTGCACGTTATGGACCTCGACGCATTGCTGGTGGAGGCCGAGCCAGGTGTGCTGGACGAGGCGTACTCAGCCCTTCATCGCCGGCACATCACCCACTACGAACTGGCGGGAGAGGGATTCACGCGACAGGCACTGGCCGACCTATTCAGGCTCGTTGTGGCCGCAATCCGAACTCGCGACCTTGCCGCGATGAGCGCGTACTCCGAGGGGATCGCGGTGGACCGCTTCAACGATGGCTTCGACATCTCCGAAGTGCAGATGGCGTTCAATTCATTGGAAGAGGCGATGTGGCGACGTGTGGTCTCTGCAGAACCACCAGGCGACATCGCCGAGGCGATCGGGTTGCTGAGCACAGTCCTAGGCTTTGGTAAGGACACCGTCGCACGTAAGTACCTTTCCCTCGCCTGTCAGCGGCACGTCCCCTCGCTCGACCTTTCTGCGTTGTTCGCTGGTGCGACCTCGTGACCCAGTACACCCTCTGACGCATGAAGAAGGTCACGGGATCGATCACCGCTGCGCTTGATGACGGCCGTCGTGCTGCTGTCCGGCTGTGGTCCAACGTCCAACCCTCCCGCGACTTCCACCAGTAATGCCCAGTCCATCCCAAGCTCGGCGCAGACTGCTCAAACGCCCAGTGTGCCCCCGAGCTCGGCGGCTGCATCTGCTGCGCCCACGACGGCGCCAACCTCGGCCAAGCCCAAACGTCCGGCAGCCGGCACCACGCTGGCCGAAGTGGCAAGGCTGACCGTCAAGGGGCGTGCGCCCAAGACCGGCTACACCCGTGCCCAGTTCGGTCAGGCCTGGTTCGACACCGACCGCAACGGCTGCGATACGCGCAACGACATTCTGCGCCGAGACCTGCACAGCAGACAGATGGCGAACGCCTGCAAGGTCCTGGCCGGCACGCTGGCCCCTGACCCGTACACAGGCACGTCCATTCGGTTCATCTATGGCGGTGGCAGCGAAGTGGACATCGACCACGTCGTCGCGCTCTCGGACGCCTGGCAGAAGGGTGCTGCCAATTGGCCGACCGGGCAGAGGCTCACACTTGCCAACGACCCACTGAACCTGCTGGCCGTGGATGCCGCAGCCAACCGGTCCAAGGGCGACGGGGACGCGGCTACCTGGCTCCCGCCCAACAAATCCTTCCGCTGCACCTACGTCGCCAGACAGGTCGCGGTCAAAGGCAAATACGGCTTGTGGGTCACGGCGGCCGAGCGAAACGCCATGGCCCGGGTCCTTTCTGCCTGCCCGACCATGGCCTTGCCGGGTCCGGGCTCCGTGGCGGCAGCACCCAGCAGCCCGCTGCAGCCTGCGCCGGCTCCTGTACAGCCAGCGCCGCCCCGAGCGGGCGTCTACTACGCCAACTGCGCTGCGGCTCGTGCAGCTGGTGCTGCCCCGATTCACCGGGGCGATCCTGGCTACTCGACCAAGCTCGACCGCGATGGGGACGGCATCGCCTGCGAATGACCAGCGACCGACGGCCGCTGGACTACCTGCCGTTCCCTGTGACCTTGATCATGTGCCTGCCCATGATGAGCTCGACCGGACACGCCCGGTCTGGGAGGGGTGAACCCGCCCCATCTCCAGCTGGTCGTGCCTACTCCGATTCGTACTTGAACGACAACTGGATCTTGGTCCGGTAGACCAGTTCCCCACCGTCACCGACAACGATGTCCTGCTTGGTCACCTCGGCAACTCGGATATCACGCACCGATCCCCGCGCCGTCGCGATGGCCTCTGCCGCAGCCTCCTCCCAGGAGGAAGAACTCGTCCCGATCACATCGATCACCCGGTACACGCTCATGACGACCCCTCTTCGCTCTCGTTGGATCTTCTATGGTGCTCGCCGCTCATTGGATCTGTCCATGGTTGCCCAAACCGCTGGTGGCGAGGCCGAACGTCAGTGGCTGGCGTTCACCCGCCGCGGCTACCATCGGCACCACAAGCGGCGAGATCCGAGCACTGCAGGGGGCCTCCCAGGGCCGAATTGAGCTCGCGCGATTGCCGCCGCTCCGTCCGCCGTAGGCGACGTCGCGCCTTCGACTGGCGGCTGCGTGTGGCCGGTCCCTGGCTGGAGCACCAGAGCATTGCCCCGGGGGGCGCGGTTCGTGCTCGGTCGACGGGACGATTCGACTGTGGCGGTGCCCGTGACGGGGCAACGGTGGCCACCGCTCGACGACGTTCTGCCAGGTCCGGTCGGGGACGTGATCGCCACTGTGACGGGTATCTGCCCATGGGTACTGACCTCGGGCGATGAGCCGCGCGTGCAGCGGCTGGAGCTGGACAACAAGGAAGAGAAGACGGTGGCCCGGTCAACCTGGACGAACCGGCCGCCGCGACCTCGGCCCAGCTCACGCCCGCGCAGGTTTGCGCGGCCACGTCGATCAGTTACGACCAGCGGATCGTCTGCCGGTCGATCTTGACCTGCCTGCTCCTGAGCACGGAGAGGACGGCGATGCACCAGGCCTGGATGGCGTCGCCGGCAATTGAGCCTTCGTCTGCAAGAGTGCCAAGGATCGGATTCAGCCAACTCCCTGGTTCGGGCATTTCATATCCGCTGGACCACCGCGGGCATTACCGTTGGTTCATCGGTCATTTGCCCGAGTCCAAAATCCGGTTCAGGTGGTTGTTCGCATGCTCGCTCGTGCTGGGTTCGCTCCAACGGGAACGCCGAAGAAGTTGCGCGCCAACTTGCCCGCCGACGTTCTGGCGGTCGCCAGGATGCCCGTCATCTACGCAACCGGCCAAGCCCAAGCCCCAAGAGTGCCGGCCCGCGCCATCTGCATCAGAGCGTGTCGCGCCGGTCGAACCTCGGGCGACCGGCCCGAGAGCTTCGTCTTGCGGTCGGTGTCTCCCACAACAGCGAACAGCAACATAGGGCCTGCGACCATCGCCAACGACGACCGGAGACCGTCATCGAATCAACAGTGATCGAAGATCCCGGTGGTGGGATGGCTATGCGACGCATTCGCGTTCTCTGTGTGGAAGGTGACGGGAAACGGTCTTCGTGGTCGTCAGACGACTGGCTCAGCAGCGAGTTCGGCATTGGTCTGCAACGAAGCCTCGGACCCGAACTCCTATCCCAGCTCGATGTCCACTTCAGCTCACACACTCACGTCTTCGACTCCAAGGGCACTCTCGCCCCTCGCCCGGACCGACCTGATGGACCTTTTCGGCGACCTGCGATGTTCACGCAGTGCGACTGCTGTCAACCTGGATTGCGGCACCTGTTCTACGAAGGGCTCCACAATCTGCTACCTGCACGGGTGCGCAACGCCGGCTACCGCGCCTTCGTGTTCTTGTTCCTCAAGGACGTGCGCCTGTACATGGGAGACACAACAGTAAGAGCGGCCGCTATAGCCCACGTGCTGGCCGATCTGGATCTGGTCCGCCCTCACGTGGTGATTGCGCACAGTCTGGGGGCAGTGATAGCTGTTGAAGCCCTAGCGAAATCTGACTGGGCATACTCGCCTCAATTGTTGGTGACCGCAGGCGCGCCGTTCTCCTGGCCGCGGTTCATGGACTCGTGGTCTCCCGCAGCTGCCGCCTGGCTGCAGGCCAAGCGCTGTGACTGGTGGAACATTGTCGACCTCAGCGACGAAGTCACGGCCAACCGAGTGCCGCCCCAGACTCCGTACATCGCCGCGCGCCATGTGATCGTGAACAATGACCACTTCGCGCCGAACCTTTCCGATCCTGATGGCCGTCACACGAGCAATCACCGTGCGCGAGACTATCTGCGCCACCCGAAACTCTCTGAGGCGATCCAAGCCGTGTGTCAGGTCGCGCTGGCGTGAGGCGCAAGCCTCAGTCGCAGACTTGGTCGTGGCTCACGGCCGGCCTTTAGATGCCGGGGCTGCGAGTCCGTCGAACCGGCCATTGTCCAGCACCAAGCCGGTCGTTGGGGCTTCCGTGCCCAACCGCCAGTGTTGTCGCCCCGATAGCGAGGCGGAGAAGGGTCCCGGTTCCAAAAGCCGATCGTGGCGTACCTGCAGACCTCAGAGCAGTAGGCCGACCGCGTCTGTGACTTCTGTCTGCGGCGGGACTGCGAAGGCCGTCAGGGGCGCCGACTCCGGCATCGACACTTTGGCCGCGGACAAGCTCACCGGACAGCTGTGGGCAGCCCAGTGCAGATTCCCTGATCCCCCTCACACCTCGACAAGAAGTACATCGCGAGTGGAGGTCGCTGAGGCGATTGAACACCGCCGCCGACCGCTGGATACGGGTATCTGCGCAGGTCAGCGCCCTTTTGCCGGTGACAGTCAACGGCACTCACCGCTGGCGCGGATGAGAGAAGCTATATATGCATCGGCTGACCTGCCCAACGCGCCGCCGCAGGATACGGGAAGGCGCACCCGGGCGACGACCTTGGCATGGCGCCCGCGGCGAATGCTGTTGTGGGGCTTCAGGTCCGGGCTCGGCGGACGTCAGCCCGACCTCTGGATTTGGGAGTGTCTCTGGTGTATCGTCTGGCGCGCTGCTTCTCCCCAGACCCCGGTGACGTCGGCCCTTCCCCGTGCTACTCCCGAACCTCGGTGGCCCGTGTCCACACCTTCCAGGACCACCGAATCGAGTTTTCACCATCGTTCAGCAGCGGCGCCCTCCGCAGGACCTTCCCACAGATTTCGACCACCGCTTGGTCCTGTTCCCGACCAGGTACGCGCCCTACGTCCCGACCGAGCTCCCAGCCCGGCCAGCCGGCCGTCCGGGCACAGGCCGGCAGGTGAAGACCAGAAGACGCGCCATACGTCAGGTAGCGGTCCTGGAGGTTGGCGGCCGGCTCAGTGATGTCGTCCAGGAGCTGGACCTCGCGATCCAGCTGGCTCTGGCAGAAGGACCCCGTGGAGTGGTCTGCGACCTATCGACCGTGCTCGAGGATGCCGAGCTGGTCGCGGTCGAGGTGCTGGCAACAGTAGGGCGCCATGTTCGCGACTGGCCCGGGATCCCCGTGGCCGTAGCCTGCCCGGACCCGCACGTTCGGGAGGCGCTGGGCGCCCACCCCCTGGGAAGTCACCTAATCGTGAGAACGTCGCTGTTCTCGACGGTATCCGCGGTGCTGGCGACCCCCACCGTGGCCATCGAGCGGCTACAGCTCGCCGCACACCCGACCGCGCCGCGCGCGTCACGGGAGTTTGTCGCTCGCGCACTGCTGAACTGGCGGTTGGACCCGGTCACCCCCTTCGCAAGCACGGTGGTCAGCGAGCTCGTGGCCAGCTCATCGATCAATGCCGGCACCGACATCGACCTGTCTGTGGCCTGGAACCTTGGTGCTCTTCGCCTGACCGTGCGGGACCACAGTCCCGCCCTGCCGGATCAGTGGCATTCAGTCCCGGACCTGCGCCGACGAGGGCTCACCGCCGTGGCCGACCTCTCACGGGCGTTCGGAGTCTTTCCCACAGCCGACGGCGGCAACGGCAACCTCTTCTGGGCTGTGCTCGAAGCCCCCCAGCCGCGCCCTGCCACCAGCAACGGGATGCGCACCTCCCACGGCGAGCCCTCGAAGAACGCCAGCATCAACAAGGTCACCCCAGCCGCACCTGATTAAGGGCGTTGCTAGGTGGCGTAAAGGTCAGACCTCGTTCGCTCGAGACCAGAAGGATCCACTCCTCAGCCGGCAGCGACGGGCAGGGGTGCCCCTCGTCGCAGAACTTCAAAGTGCGCCGACACAGATCCCCAAACAGCTTGGCGTTCTCAGCATCCCACAGGATTTGGGCGTGCAAGCAAGTGTTCATGCCGTTCCCCTCCGTGCGCCGCTGCGCGTGGTTCCTCGAAAACCTGCGGCGAGTAGTCGAGGAGCAGCAGCTTGCAGTCCGCGTCCCGGACAGTTTCCTACAGCCTCGGCATCTGGATCTCCAGAGCAGGCACGGAAGGCTGTGTTACCCGCATGTGTACTGGCGACTGGTTCTCCTCCCACGCAGGCGAATCGGTCAGTACCCCTTCGTGGGGCTCACGACCCCGCCGTGGTGCCCTTTCTAGTCCCATCCCCCGAGAATTGCCATAGCATCGCCCGAATTCGATCGAACCGGATATCTGCACAGCTCATAGTTTCTGCCCCTAAACCAGCGGCTCCCGTCGCTGCGGGGTGGTTCGAATGTATGACGACATCTGAGAGTCCCAAGCCCCGATCGGCGGAAGACTCTGTGTCGCCGCGAATTTGCGAGCGACATTTGCGAACGAGACTCCCTACGGCACGGCGCAAGATGTTCAAGAGCCGGGGCGTGCGATTGGCGCCGGTGCCGCCTCACCGTCGACCTCCGGGGCGTAGGACTGTCCCCGCGCCAACGTCGAGAACCGGCCCTGCCCGTCCTTGGTCAGTGACCGGCGATGGTACGGCTTCCATCCATACCAAAGACGCCCAGCCATAAACGCAGGTCTGAGCGTGAGCTGGTCACAGCACCCCGCGTCGCATCCGCCGGCGTCGTGGTGCCCCTTGTGGTGTATTTGAGCGTCATCGCGTCGGCTGCCGCCGCTGCTGCTGCTGGCCCCGCTGCTGCTGCTGCCGGCGACGCCGCCGTCGTGGTCATCGCTTCGAGCTGGGCCAACGACCCGTTGAACACACTCAAGTCCGTCTTGGGACCCGCGCCGGCCAGCTTCCCCGTTTCGGTGTACTGCCAGAACGTGTAGCTCTTCCAACCGCCGACCACGGCGGGCTTGGAGACTCCGTAGCTGGCCAGCCACAGTGGGTAGGGGGCAAAGCCTGCCGAGTTCCCCATCCCGCCAGAAGGACACATTCGTATACAGGATCGGGGTGCGACCTGTCAGCTTCGTCATCCGCTTCAACCAGGTGTGGGTCCACAGCGACATCTGGGAAGGGTTGAGGGTCCCGGCGTCCTCGAGGTCCAGGACCGGCGCCAGGTTTCCCGGACCGCTCAGGGTGCCTATCGCGTGGCCGAACTGGACGGCCTCCGCGGTCGCGTTGCGGGTGATCTCACCATTGGTCCCCCCGCCCGGCCGGGCGAAGTGGTAGGCGCCCCGGATCAGACTGTGGCGGCGCGCCGAGGCAAAGTCCGAGGTGAAGCGCGGGTTACGATAACCACCACCTTCGGTGGCTTTGATGAAGACGAACGACGCCCCACCGGCGCCGCGAATAGCGTTCCAGTTCAACGTCGCACCGTTGTCATGGTTGTGGCTAGACACGTCAGGTCCAATCACTGCGGCATTCGCGGCCCCGGTGCCGGTTGCGGTTACCGCCGCGACGAGGCCAGCGGCGGCCGAGACACGAAGAAGTGCCGCACGGGGGCGTCTGATGCGGGCGAGTCCGGCACGCTTCAGTGGGCCCCCGCCCCCAGCCAGTTCGATTGTGGGCAGCGGTTTAGAACGGACTTCGGCACGTGCGAGTCTCCTTCTGTGTTGAGAGATGCAACACAGATCGAAAGTTCGACGGCAGGAACAATCCGTGCGAGGTGAACCTCTAGCGTGCAGGTCGTTGGCTCTGCTTGTACGCGTTTTACCCAAATTCACCCCAGCATCGGCAGTCACGAAGGCAGTGGCACCAAGCCGCTTGGTTTCGGCGCTCGTGCACAGAACGAGCCGCGACGCACCCGTTTCGCGAGGTATTCCTGCCTTTGTGCCCTTCCCCAGATCGGCGCACGAGAGCATGCTGAGAGAGAGCCAAAAACCCGCCACCAGCATCGGAGGACGTCATGAAAGCACAGGTCGGGGACCGCATCATCCTGGCGGGCACACGGGTTGACGACCCGGTGCGCGACGGAGAGGTGCTGGAGGTCAAGGGGATCGACGGAGGTGCGCCGTACATGGTCAGATGGAGCGACGGGCACACGGGTCTGGTCTATCCCGGTCCTGGCGCGGTCATGAGAGTCGAGAGCGGTTCGGACGTGCCCGGGCGCTCCGAGGAGACCATCAGGACTGCCCAGAGATCCAAGACATGGCGTGTGCAGGTGTCGGTGGTCGAGACCGGGGACAACACCCGTGCCAGCGCCCTGCTCATCTCCGACGAACCCGGTGAGTTCCGTGGCCAGGGCGACAGCCACCGTAGCCCCCGAGACGAACCCATGGGTGCGATCGGCGACGAGGTGGCCGTGGCCCGGGCGCTCCGGCACCTCGCAGACTCACTGCTGGCTCGAGCCGAGTCGGACATCAGCGCCGCGACGGGCACAAGCGCCTACGTACGCCCGCTGTAACCGGGACGCCTTAGCTCAGGAGAGCACGACTGCAGGCATCAGGAGTCGTATGCCGCCCTGACTGCTGCGCGCAGACCCGCGCGTGGCCACCGCATGCCGACCATGATGATGGCCAACAGGCTGGAGGCCGCACAGGTGGCGACGGCTTTGGCCGGCGATGTGTGTTCAGCCAGATAACCGGCGACGAGGAAGGCGGCGCCGCTGGCTGCCACGGACAGTGCACCGCCAAGGCCGAAGACCCTGCCACGCATCTCGGCGGGTACGACCAGCGAGAAGGTGGACTGCAGGGGCAGCATGAAAGCCTGCAGCACCCCGCAGACGAACCACAGCAGCCAGGTGATCGGCAACGGCGGCGCGAGCACCGTCACCAGCAGAGGCAGCGGCATCAACAGTGCCATTCCGATGATCCGGGAGTTTTGACGTTGCGGCTGCCAGCGTCCGACCATCCCCAGACCGACCACCGCGCCGAAGACGGGGGCCGCCATGAGCAGACCGCCCAGACGAGTTGACCCGGACTGGTCGCGCGCATAGGCGATGGCCACGGCCTCCGGCGCCGCCATCGCCCACACCGAGCACAGGCTCAGCGCGAGCAGGGAGACCAGGACCGGCTGCCGGAAGAGATACCTGGCACCGTCGCCGATGTCGCGGAAGAACCCGATAACCCCAGCAGAGGGTGTGCCCCGGACGGCCTGTGCCCCGACGACCACCGTGATGACCAGGGCCGAGAGCAGGAACGTGGCGAGGTCGAAGACCAGTCCACGAACGGCTCCCAGCCACGCCACGACGAACCCGCCGAGGGTCAGCCCGATGGCCTGGTTGATCTGCTCACTCATCGTCCCAAGACCCAGCGCACGGGCGTAGAGCCGACGGTACCTGAAGAGGTCGGTCATCAGGATCTGGCCCGCGGAAACGGCTGGCCCACCTACGAGCTCGATCAGAAACAGCAGGGCAAAAACGGTCCACAGGGGTACCTGGGCGGGCCCATGAGCCGACGGACCCAGTGCTGCCGTGCCCACCGTAAGAATCAGGACACCCACCAAGGCTGCCCGCGAGACGTGCGCGACGATGAGCACATATTTGTACGGGACGCGGTCAGAGATCGGGGCCAGGAGACTTCTTCCGAAGATGCTCGGCAGCAGACTGACCGCAAACGTTGCAGCGGCCGCAAACGGCGACCCGGTTTGATCGAGCACATATGCAGCGACCACCACCCGCGCCAGGTAGTCGCCCCAGGTCGACAGGGCGGCCGCGATGAAGAGTGCCAGGTAGCCGCGGGTCCGAAAAACCTCGGAGTACGACGGCATGCCGCCGCCCCCACCTGGCTCCCCCCTGGTCCCGTTCATCATGCGGCCGCCAGCTAGGGCGACTCGTAGAAGTTGATGTTGACAGCCGCCCGCGCGCGCCGGGCCAGGCGCCGGTAGGTCTCGGCCAGCTCGTCGCCCTCGCCAGCCTTTCGGCCCACGATCCGACCGATGCCATCGGCGTCTTGCAGGTCGCTGGGGAGGGCGTCGACCGGTCGACCGCGCCACAGGACCGATGCGTTGCGCAGCGCGGACGCGAACTTCCAGGCCTGTCCCATTGTCTCGACATCGGCAGGCGGGATCAGACCCGCCTTGCCGGCGGCAGCCAACGCCGCCAGTGTCCCGGTCGTGCGCAGTCCTTCAAACTCGTAGCCGTGGCGAAGCTGCACGAGCTGAGCGGTCCACTCAACGTCGGCGAGCCCGCCCAGTCCCAGCTTGAAGTGCGTCTTTGGGTCTGCGCCGCGTGGCAGGCGCTCGGACTCCATCCTCGCCTTGAGCATGCGGATCTCCCGTATGGCGTGTGCGGACAATCCGCCCTTCGGCCACCTGATCGGGTTGATCAGGTCACAGAACGCACGCCCCAGATCACCGTCACCGGCCACCGGAGACGCCCGCAGCAAAGCCTGAGCCTCCCAGGTGAGGGACCATCTCTCATAGTAGGCGCTGAAGCCCTCAAGAGAGCGCACCATCGGCCCTCTCTTACCTTCGGGCCGCAGATCCGGGTCGATGGCCAACTGTGGGTCCGGACCGGCGACCCCCAGCAGACGTCTGACCTCCTGGACCACCATCGTGGCCTGTTTCTGAGCTTCGGTCTCGTCCACGCCGTCGTCGGGGCGGTGAACGAACATGACGTCAGCATCAGACCCGTAACCCATCTCACCGCCGCCGAGGCTGCCCATCCCCACGACAAGAAGTCGGGTGCCCAGCGGTTGACCGGTCTGGTCCTTGACCCGCCTGATGGCGATGTCGAGAGCGGACTGCAATGTGGCGCAGGTCAGATCGGTCAGCGCCGCGCCGAC
>Ga0066793_10001006_pt1 | contig 12239 bp, 7 predicted proteins | sample PersoiDNA2013189_FD_83876 | JGI IMG/M metagenome (GOLD analysis project Ga0066793, IMG submission 83876) | Permafrost soil microbial communities from the Arctic, to analyse light accelerated degradation of dissolved organic matter (DOM) -... | ecosystem: Environmental > Terrestrial > Soil >...
CCCGGGTGGTCGCCGTGTCAGGACGGGGAGATAAAGGAAGGGGGGACGCCAATGCCGATGAGTAGCAGATCCTGGCGGGGGTTCGAGCCAAGGATACGCACAGCGGTGAAAGCTGCAAGCGTGGCGCTCGCTGAACTGGTCGTCTTTGTTCTCCTCGTAGCTGGTTGTGCGTCCGGCTCGGCGACGAGCGGGACAACCCCGGCAGCCGCCAGCGCAAGCGCCCCCGCCACGAGTTCTGTCGCCTCTCCGGTTGCATCCGCCGCCGATGTCGACGACGAGACGTCGGCTAGCGCGGGCGCATCCTTTGCCCCGGGCGCCACGGGCCTCCTGCCGCCGGCGACCGGCACAGAGCCGGCCGACAACTCGGCGCCGCCTGCGCACTGCCCCCCGGCGCCGGGCGGACTGCCAAGATCCGAGTTTCGTGGCGCTAGACTGGCGGCGGACCGGACGCATCCCCATTAGCGCCCGATTCCCACGATAGCCGGCCGTCGAAAGACAGCCGGCTATCTGTGTTTTGCCCGGGGCCGATTATCCCTTGACCGACCCGGCCGAGATGCCGCGGACGAAGAAGCGCTGCAAGCTGAGGAAGACGACGAGTGGCACGATCATAGCGATGAACCCCGCCGCGGCGAGGTATTGCCAGCCGCTGCCGAACGAACTCACAAGGCTCGCGAGCGCCTGAGTGAGCGGTTGGTTGTCCGTGTTAGGGCCGATGAATATCAGCGCAACCAGCAGGTCGTTCCAGACGAATACGAACTGGAATATCACCAGGGACGCGATCGCCGGGATGCTCATCGGCAGTGCCAGGCGGAAGAAGGCCGTTACCGGACTCGCGCCATCGATTGCAGCCGCTTCGAATACCTCACGCGGCAGGCTACCCATGAAGTTTCGGAGCAGGTAGATCGCAAACGGCAGGCCATATGCGGTGTGGGCGAGCCAGATCGCCAGGAACGTGCCGTTAATGTTGGCTCCAAAGAAGTTGTTGAACATGCGCCCGATCGGGATGAACGTGGTCTGGAGCGGGATCACGATCAGCGCGACCAGGGCGAGGAACAGCCAGGTCCTGCCGGGAAACTTCATCCACGCGAACGCGTACGCAGTGAAGGCTGCGAGCATCGTCGGAATGAGAGTGGCGGGGATCGTTATGTACAGGCTGTTTAGGAACTTCGAGCCGAGGTCCTCCTGGCCGAGGACCTGGCTGTAGTTGTCCAGGCTCAGGCCCGAAGGCGACGTGAGCACGGTCCACCAACCGCTCGAAGTAATCGCATCGGCCGATCGGAACGAGTTGATCAAGACGCCGATCGTCGGGATGAGCCAGATGACGAGCACGGCGCCCAGCGTCAGATGGACGGGCATCCTCCGAAGCAAGCGCCGGAAGGCGGACGGTCGCGCCTCCGCCGTCCTGGCGATCGTTGCGGCCGTCATCGGATGCCCTCCTGAAACTGGAACCGCCTGATGTTGAACAACATCACGGGAATGATCGCGATGAGCAACACGACGGCGATCGCTGCGCCACGCCCATACTGGCCGAAGTTGAAGTACTGGTTGTACATCTCGTTGGCGATGACTTGCGTGTCATACGATCCGTTGGCCGTCAGCGTGTAAACGAGGTCGAATGCTTTGAGACCCGTGATGATCATCGTTGTCGAGACGACCGCGATCGTCGGACTCAAGAGCGGGAAGGTGATCTTTCGGAAGACTTGCCATTCGCTTGCGCCATCCACGCGAGCCGCCTCGAGCAGCTCGGGGCTGATCGACTTGAGCGACGCGGAGAGGATCACTGTTCCAAAGCCGGTCCACATCCAGATCATGATGAAAATTAGCGCGAACGTGTCGATCTTGAAGTCGGAATCGATCAGGAACGGAATGGGAGCCTGGCCCGTCTTTGTCAGTACTTCGTTTACAACGCCGGTCTGGGGCACACCTGGAACCTGATACCAGTACATGAATTTCCAGATGAGCGCGGCGCAAACCCCGCTGATCGCCATCGGCATGAAGAGAATGGACTTTGCAAACGACTCGTAGCGCACGCGGTCGGCGAGGACGGCGACCGCCAGGCCGACGACGATCGTGCCCAACGTGAGAAAGACGACCCAGATGATGTTGTTTATGAGTGAGGCCAATCCCGGCCCATTAAGAAACCAGGAGTAGTTATCGAGACCTCTCCACTGCGTGCCGTCCTTGTTGTGGAAGCTGTACCACACTGTCTGGAGCGTCGGCACGATGAGGAAGGCCGTCAGCAAGACGAGAGCCGGCGTGAGCCAGAGCCACGGGCGGATTCGCTCGCGCCATTTGCCCTGCGCCAGACCGAGTAGACGTTCGGTCGCCCAGATGTAGCCGACCAGCACGGCCGGCACCACCAACACGACCTCGAGCGCGGTGATGATGCGGGAATCCATCCGAGTACCTCACAGGTTGAGTGCGGGCCAGACCGGACCGAGGAGTTAGTCCGGTCTGGCCCGCATCTCTAGATCCGATTCCGCGCGCCGGGCGCTAATGCCGGCGGGCGGGCATTCGGGCTAGCTGCCGTAGGCGCTGGCTTGGGTGTTATCGAGATCGGCGAGGACTGCGTCGATCTTGGTCGGATCCTTGACGAGTACGAGGATCTCCTTCTCAAACTCCGCATTCATGGCCGTCGGCATGTTGTCGGAAGCGTCGAAGACGAAGAACTTGGCGTCTGCGAGAAGCGCGCCGGAACGGCGAGCGATGTCATCGGGGTAGTTGTTGACGAGCTTGTTGGGCGACAGCGCTCCACCGATGCCGACCCAGATCGACTGGGCGGCAGGGGTGACCAGATACGCCATCAGCGAGCGGGCGCTCGGCGTGTCGTGGAACATGCCGAACAGGTCTCCGGCGCCCTCAACTGCTCCGGCGTACGCCGGATCGATGTCCGGGAACGGGAAGAAGTCGTAGTTGGTGCCCGCGACTCCCTTGGCGAAGCCGCCGAAGGTGGTGATGAAGCTGGCCTGATGGTGGAAGAGGCAATTTGGCGGAGTGGTGAAGAGACCGTCACCGCCGTTGCCGAAGTTGGTGCTGAGGATGTAGTTCGAGCCGCCGTACGAAGCCTTGATGACGTCGGCGTAGCTCTGGAAGGCGGCCTTGATCTTGGGGTCGCTCCACTTGACCTTGCCCTGGTACCACTGCTGGTAGACGTCAGGGCCTGCGGTGCGCAGGACGAAGTCTTCGATGAAGTCGGTGCCGGGCCAGCCGCTGGCGGCGCCGGATTCGAGGCCGACGCACCAGGTCGCCTTGGCCTTGCTCGCGTTAGCGGTGGCCAGGGTCGTGAGATCGGTCCAGGTCTTCGGCGCGCCTGCGCTCAGGTCGAGCGTCTTGGGGTTGTACCAGATCAGGCCCTTCACCGCGGCCTTGATGAAGACGCCGTAGACGCTGCCGTTGACCATCCCCAGCTTGACTAGACCCGGGGAGTTGTTGGCCTTGTAGGTGTTGATGTCGATGACGTCGTCGAGCTTGACGAGCTTCCCGGCGGTTTGATATTCGGCCATCTGGCCCGGGCCGGGCAGGCCGGCCAGGTCGGGCAGGTTGCCCGTCTGGATACCCTGCGCCAGCTGGGCGTTGATGTCGCGGGTGCCGGTGTACTTGACCTGGACGCCCGTCTGGTTGACCCAGGGCTGGATCATTGTCAGGAACGCGGTCTGCTCTGCGCCGGACCACGTCCCGACGACCGTCAGGGATCCACCGATGGGGCCCGTTGTGGGAGTCACGGTCGCAGTAGCGCCGGGAGCGGCCGTCACCACTGGACCCGTCGTGGCGGGCGCCAGCGTAGCGGTAGGGGTCGCGCTGGTGCTGCTGCACGCTGTTGCTACGACCGCCGTCGCCACCAGCAATACGAGCGGCCGCCACAGCTTGAATGGAATTACCTTGCCCGGAAACACTCTCTAGTCCTCCTTCTCTTGCGGGCAATCGCCCGCCCTCTTTCTTGTGCACCCGAGCGTCCCCATTACGAACGTTCGGAGGCTGTCCTGTCCGTCCTCCGTTGAGGTAGCTGCCGGGCGGCTTCCGGGCCGACCGACTCTCGGACCTTGAGGTCCGTGTCCAGGAGCGTGCGCCCCGGCACGGGTTCGCCTCGTATCTGGGCCAGCAGGAGGTTGCCCGCCGTCTTGCCCAGGTCGTAGGCCGGAACGCTGACGGTCGTGAGCGGTGGATCGAAGTACGCCGCCAGCGGGATGTCATCGAAGCCAACGATGGAAATGTCGCTCGGGATCCGGAGGCCGGCGGCCCGGACGGCGCCCATGGCGCCCAGGGCGAGCACGTCGCTCGCCACAAACACAGCCGTGAACGACCGGTTCTCGAGCAGCGTGGCCATCGCCTTGTAGCCGCTCTCCGCGACAAACGCTCCCTCGGCCACGAGTCCGGGATCGAATCCCACGCCGCCTTCCTGGAGCGCGAGCCGATATCCATCGAGGCGCTCCTGGGCGGACGTGTAAGTAAGAGGCGCGTTCGTGATCATCGCGACGCTCTTGTGGCCGCATTCGAGCAGGTGCGAAACCGCGGCCTTCGCCCCGGCGACGTTGTCGACATCCACGCTCGGTGCGTTGAGGGTGGTGACGTGGCCCTGCAGCACGATCGGGAAACCGTCCTCGAACACGCGCCGGAGCTCGACGTCGTCGGCGAGCGGCCCGGAGATGATCAGCCCGTCCACGCGGCGCGAATGGAGCAAGCGGCGGTAGCCGCCCGGCGTGGGAGGCAGCGACTCGACGAGGACTTGATAGTCGGCTCCCCGTGCGGCGTCACCAAGCCCCTGAACCGTCTGGGGCAGCAGCGCGTCCGAGGCCACCTGGGAGGGCTCCTGGCGCAGGACGAGACCGATCGTCAGGCTCGCCCCGCCGGCGAGCTGTCGAGCTGGGGCATTGGGCTGGTAGCCAAGAGCGTTGGCTGCCTCGAGCACGCGGCTGCGAGTGGCCGGACTGATGGCCATGTCGTCGCGCTCGTTGAGCACGAACGAAACCGTGGTTCGAGAGACACCCGCCAGGCGAGCGACGTCGGCGCTCGTAGGCCGGCTGCGAGCCATTCCATCCTCCGTTGAAGCAAAGCCGGCAGCGTGACCCGTCAGCCGCGGGTCGGGCGCGGGGCCGAGGAGCCGCTACTAACACCCGTTACTGACGCGCAGAAGCTAACCACAAGCCTTTCATGCCGTCAAGGAGCATTAGGCGTGGCGAACCAGGCAGCGGCCCCTGTCAACGGCGGGAATCACTCTTGACGGCCCATTCCGACTGTGCTTGACTAACCCGCGTCACTAATTGGCGTTACTGTTGGCGCGCGGCGGGCCGCGGGCAAGATCCGTCACTCCCGCAAGGTCGCGCGGTGACGGCCGTGAGGTATTCAAGGGCGAGGACTGTGGATCGTACTGAAGGGTCTGGTCCGGCCACAGCAGGCCGCCGGGCGCGCCGCCAGCCTGCGCGTTCGGCGCGACGGACCGTCCCCGTCGATGTCTGGCAGATCCGCGAAACGGCCTTCGATCCTGCCGTCCTAGCCCGCAACGAGGCCATCTTCGCCCTCGGCAACGGCAACATCGGGTTCAGGGGCAACTTCGAGGATGGCGGGTACAGCGTCGCCAACGGCACCTACATCAACGGCTTCTTCGAGGAGGAGCCGATCGTCTACCCGGAGCCGGCGTACGGGTATGCGCGGACGCGCCAGGTGATGCTCAACGTCGCCGACACCAAGCCCATACGGCTTTACGTCGGAGCCGATCGATTCGACCTCCGAACGGGGGCGATCGAACGTTACGAGCGCAGCCTCGACCTTCGCCATGGCGTTTTGACGCGAACCATTCGATGGCGCTCCCCGAGCGGCGTCTTGGCGGACATCCACGTCCGGCGCCTGGTGTCCCTGGCCCGGCGCGAGATCGCCGCAATCGAATACACGGTGACCCTGCGCGAGATCGGCGCCACGCTGCGGTTCGAGTCCCTTATCGACGGCACGACGAGCAACCAACAGACCGGAGACGACCCGAGGATCGGTACCCGGCTACGGTCCCAGTCGTTGCAGGCGACGCACATGCGGGCCAGCGGACCGTCCGGCGTGCTGGTCCAGCGAGCCCGCAACAGCGGCAATACCGTGGCCGCGGCGGCGGACCACGAATGGACGGCGGGCGAAATGCGGGCCGGCGTGGAGCCGGACCCCAAGACCGGGAGCACCCGCATCCGTTTCACTCTTTCGGTGGCGGCGGAGGAGGCACGGCCGGTCACCCTCACGAAGTACATCGCTTACCGCACCTCGCTCGAGTTGCCGGGCGAGGACCTCGCCGACGCGGCCCAGAGCAGTGCCGCCGCCGCCAGGTCGATCGGGTTCGAGGAGCTGCTGGCCGAGCAGAAACGCGAGCTCGACCGGTACTGGGAGATCTCCGACGTTCGGCTCGACGGCGACGACGAGTTGCAGCAGGGTATCCGCTTCAACCTGTTCAGCCTGCTGCAGGCGGCCGGCCGCGACGGCCGGACGAGCATCGCCGCCAAGGGCCTGTCGGGCGAGGGTTACGAAGGCCACTACTTCTGGGACGCCGAGACATACGCGCTCCCCTACTTCATCTACGCCCACCCCGACATCGCGCGGCAGCTGCTGTCGTTTCGCTGCCGCACCCTCGACAAGGCGCGTGACCGGGCCCGGGAGCTGGGGCACCGCGGCGCGCTGTTCCCGTGGCGCACTATCGCCGGCGAGGAAACCTCACCCTATTTCCCCGCTGGGACGGCCCAGTACCACCTCGATGCGGACATCGCGTTCGCGCTGGGCAAGTACGTCTCGGCCACGGGCGACCGAACGATCCTGCTCGACGGCGGCGCCGAGTTGCTCTTCGAGACCGCCCGTTTCTGGCTCTCCCTCGGCAGCTATGTCGACGAGCAGGGCGGCGACTTCTGCATCAACGAGGTCACGGGCCCGGACGAATACACCGCCCTCGTCAACAACAACTACTACACGAACTTGATGGCCCAATGGAACCTCGAGTACGCCTGTGCGGTAGCTCACGACCTCGAATCCGCCGACCCGACCGCGTACGCCGAGATCGCGACGCGTCTTGCCCTGGAGCCGGCGGAAGTCGACGAGTGGGCTCAGGCCGCCTCAAGGATGCGCCTGCCCTTCCACCAGGGCCTCGGCATACACGCCCAGGACGACCTCTTCCTGACCCGTGCCGTGTGGGACTTCGCCGGGACCCCGCCGGAGAACTACCCGCTGCTGCTCCACTACCACCCGCTCAATGTCTACCGCTTCCAGGTCCTCAAACAGCCCGACGTTGTGCTCGCCCAGGTGCTCCTGCCCGAGCGGTTCACGACGGCCGAGAAGAAGCGCAACTTCGACTACTACGACCCGCTGACGACCGGAGATTCCTCGCTCGCCCCGTGCATCCAGAGCGTGGCCGCGGCCGACCTCGGATACACCGAGCGGGCCTATTCCTACTTCAGGCAGACGGCCCGGATGGACCTGGATGACATAGGCGGCAATACCGCGGCCGGGGTCCATACCGCCGCCATGGCGGGCACCTGGATGTCGCTCGTATACGGGTTCGCCGGGATGAGGGACCGGCAGGCCCGGGTTTGCTTCGACCCGAGGCTTCCGGCCCGCCTGACCGGCATGTGCATCCGCCTGCGGATCCGCGGCCGGCTCCTCGAATTCAAGCTGACCCACAGCGCGGCGACATACGAACTCCTCGAGGGCGACCCGCTTCCGGTGTCGCATCGCGGCCGGACCCTCGAGTTGACGCGCGGCTCGCTGGTTTCGGCGGCGCTCTGTCCCGAGCTCCGGGCGGTCATTTTCGATCTGGACGGTGTCTTGACCCATACCGCCGAGTTCCACTACCTCGCCTGGAAGCGGCTGGCCGAGGAGATGGGATGGGCGTTCGATCGAGACGTCAACCAGCGCCTCAAGGGCGTCAGCCGGCTGGAGAGCCTCGACATCGTGCTCGAACATGCCGGAGTCGAGCTGCCGACCGCGGAGAAAGTGCGGCTGGCCCAGCGCAAGAACGAATACTTCGGTGAGCGGATAGGAACGATCAAGCCGGGTGACCTCTTGCCCGGCATCGCGGAGTTGCTCGCCGCGCTTCGTGACGCGGGGGTCAAGACCGCGGTCGCATCCGTGAGCCACAACGTCTTGGAGATCGTCGGCCGGCTCGGCATTACCGAGGTCGTCGATGCCATCGTGGATCCGGCGGCGCTCGTGAAGGGCAAGCCAGACCCCGAGGTGTTCTTCAAGGCCGCGGACATGCTCGGTGTCCCATACGAGGATTGCGCGGCCGTCGAGGATGCGCAGGTCGGGATCGATGCGATCAAGGCCGCCCGCATGCTGGCGGTTGGGATCGGGAGCGAACTCGTCGGGGCGGACTGGCGCCTGGACAGTACCGCCAAGCTCACGTACGACGGACTGCTCCAAGTCTTCGCGGCCCACCACCCGTCACCCGTCTCCGCCGACGCCGAGATCGCGGTGTCCGAGGCGTGACGCGCCGAGCCGCGGAATCCCGGCGGCTCGCCGGGCCGGACCTGCCAACGCCCCCCGACGAACCGGAGTGGGCTGGCGTGATCGGGGGCGCCGACCCGGCCCGCGAGCCGGCTCGCGACGTACGCCTGGCGATGGTCGATGGGGTCTCGGGGACGCTCGGCAGCCCGCTGGTCGACTACCCTCCGGCCCAACGCCAGGTCTATGTTGCCGGCGTCCATCGAGGCACCGGATCCGACTCGAACCTGCTTCACGGGCCCGACTGGACCCGCCTGGCCGGGCGGCTCGACGAACGGCAGCCGGTGCGACGGATCCTCGATCTTCGTAACGGGTTGGTTCACCACGACCTGGCCACCGAGCTCGGCCATGTCCGCGCCGTTTCGTTTGCCTCGCGCGCTCGACCGGGCGTCGAGGGCCTGCGGGCGGAAGGGCGCGGAGCGCGGAGCCGGCCGTCGGGGGTGCCAAGCGTCTCCCCCGCAGAGGGTCCAGCCGGCGACGATCCCGCCGTCCGAGTCCGTGGCGCTGCCGGTGGCATCGCGGTAGCCGTCCACGAAGATGTAACCGGTAGCGGCGAGTCGCGGCGCCTCGACAGAATCGTCGCCGTCAGGGCGAGCGGCCACCGGCTTCCGACCGAGGCCGCCACGCGATCTCTCCTGCACAGGGCCGCCGACGCAGGATTCGACCGGCTTCTCGCGGAGCAACGCTCGGCCTGGGCCGCCCGCTGGGCAGACGCGGACATCCTCATCGAAGGCGATCCGGAGATGCAGCGGGCGGTTCGCTTCGCTCTCTTCGAGCTGATGGCGCAGGCGCCCGATCGCGGCGAGGCGGCCATTGGGGCGCGGGGCTTGACCGGCTTCAAGTACCGCGGCCACGTGTTCTGGGACACGGACGTCTTCGCCCTACCCTTCCTCGCCGCCACCCGCCCGCGGGCGGCCCGGGCGGTTCTCGAGTATCGCGTCCGCCGGTTGGACGCGGCCCGTGCCGCTGCCAGAGAGGCCGGCTTCGCCGGGGCCTGGATCCCGTGGGAATCGGCCGCAGACGGGCGTGACGTCACGCCGGACTGGATCACCGGCGCCGACGGCCTGCCGCTCCATGTCCTGACTGGGCGGCACGAGCTGCACATTGTCTCCGACGTAGCTTGGGCTGCCGCCACTTATGCTGACTGGACCGGCGATCGCGCCTTTGCAGCAGGTCCCGGCGGCGAGCTCGTCGTCGAGACGGCGCGCTTTTGGGCCTCGCGGTTCGAGCGAGCCGCCGACGGATCGGCTCACCTCTCGGGCGTGATCGGGCCGGACGAATACCACAACCTGATCGCCGACAACGCGTTCACGAACGTCATGGCCCGCTGGAACCTGCGGCGGGCGGCGGCCTGGGCGGACACGACCGCGGGTGGCGACGCGGGCGACGGCGCGGGCATTGGCAGCGTCGGCAGTGGCGGCTCTGCCGGTTTCAGCGCGCCCGATGCCGCCGAGCGAGTGGCCTGGCTCGAACTGGCCGGTCGGATCGCCGACGGCTTCGATCGAACCACCGGCCTTTACCAGCAGTTCCGGGGCTTCTTCGAGCTCGAACCGATCAAGATCGTCGAGCTCGCGACCCGCCCGCTCTCCGGCGAGGTATTTCTGGGCCGGGATCGCGTGGCAAGCACTCAATGCGTCAAGCAGCCCGACGTCCTGATGATGTATCACCTGGTCCCCGACGAGCTCGTACCCGGAACCCTCGCTGCGAACCTGGATTTCTACGACCCGCGGACCTCCTTCGGCAGCTCGCTGGGTCCCGGCATCCACGCAGCGCTGATGGCCCGCGCCGGCCGGCCGGAAGACGGGCTCGCGGCCCTCCGTCTGGCGGCCTTCATCGACCTGGACGACGCCCATTCCCAATCGGCAGAAGGCTTGCACATCGCCACGATGGGCAGCCTCTGGCAGGCGGTCGTGCTCGGCTTCGCCGGCATAAGACCTGTCGGCGCCGTCCTGACGATCGACCCTCACCTACCGGCCGAGTGGCGCGTCCTGGAGGTGCCTTTCCGGCTTCGGGGCGCCCGGACCCGGGTGCGCATCGAACACGACCGGGTCCACGTCTGGGCCGACCGGCCGGTTACCGTCCGGTTTGCCGGGCTCGAGCCGATCGTCGTCGGCCGAGGTGCCCGCGTCATCTTACGGACCGGCGATGGCTGGCGGGCAACGGCCTAGAGTCGGGCGGCCGCCCGCGCGGCTCGCGCCCGCCGCGACTCCCCGTCCCGCGGCCTTCAGTCGGCGATCGGCTCCCAGACCAGCTCGGCGACGTCGAGCAGGTCGGCGTCAACCTGGTTCGGATCCTTTGGCCGGCGGACCTCCCCGACCCAAACGCAGACCGCGTCGTTGAGCCGGCTGTAAGGCTAGCGGTCGGCCTCGTGGAAGATTGAACCGACGATCTGCCGCCGGCCCGGCGGGTAGGCACGGCCGTAGCCGTGCCACTCAAACGAGATGGTCGCGTCGTCGTCGGTCTCGATCACAGCCCGGAAGTCCGGCCGGAACGGACCGGTCCCACACACGCCCGTTCCTGCTCCCGGACCGGTCCCGGCGAAGATGGGGCAGGGACGCCGTGGCGTGGCCTCTCCCTCGGGCAGCTGATAGCCGCTGGTGCAATGAGGGTTCCATTCGACATAGGACTTCGCTACCGCGGAACAGCAAGCCAGACCGCGCTCACATAGAGCATCTGATCCTGCCTGTTTTGCATGCCCATTCCCCTCGTGGCGGATAGGGCACAGGTCCGGGCAATCCGAAGTCAGATGCTCTATCCACTGAGCTACGGGCGCGCTGTTTGTGCTGGTTCCACGCTCACTTCGAGCATCTGATTCGATGCTGCCCTTCTTGCTCGTCGGACAGAGCATTTAGAGCTATCTGATCCGACGGTGCGCTTGGTGATCGACGGATAGAGCATGTAGGGCATCTGATCCGACGACGAAGCCCATCGACGGGGGAACCCGGAACCGCGACATGGTAACCGTTCGGGGCGTTCATGGCACGTGATCGAGAGGCTTACTGGCGACCTCGATCTGTCGCTAACCGCTTCAGGCCTCGTGCGGGCCAGTCGGTCGTTGGAGCGGTGCCGAGAAGTGGCGTCGGCCTGGTGTCTGCGTGTTCCGTCAGCGGCGCGCCGCGGTCGCTACGGTCGGCGTGACTCCTCTCGCCCCGACCATTCGAGTACGTGGTCAATCGAAACGGCCTCGCTACGCTCAATTCCGGCTTCTTCGAGGGTCCGCCCAGACCTTGTGAAGCTGTCGCGGGAGGTCGATCCTGCCTGCCCGACCTGAATGTTCCCCTTTCTCGGCATGCGAGCTCGTTTGTGACCGCCGGGCGATTACGGCGGAGGGCGACCCCACCGGCGGCCGGTGTCAATGCTCATCTCCGCAGGACGGCTACCGCTTCTCGATAAGGTCGACTGAGGCGAACTTCTCTCGAGTCGAGTTCCAGCGGGCCAGCTCGGCCAGCGAGCGCTCGGTCTGACTGCCGGGTTCGGCCGAGTAGGTAACAAGCTCCTGGCCGGAGTCGGCTGGCAGCTGGAGAACCTCATAGGCGAGGGTCAGGTCGCCCACCAGGGGGTGGTGAAGCGTTTTCACGCCCGAGCGGTGGAAGCGAACGTCATGCCCGGCCCAGAGCACCCGGAACTCCTCACTGCGGGTGGAGAGCTCGCCGATGAGATCCGTGAGCGAACGGTCGAACGGACTGCGTCCGGCCTCACTTCTTAGCGCGGCGACCATGTCGTGCACGCTCGTCTCCCAGTCACCGTAGAACTGCTTGGCCCGCGGATCGAGGAAGGCG
>Ga0066793_10001008_pt1 | contig 12236 bp, 9 predicted proteins | sample PersoiDNA2013189_FD_83876 | JGI IMG/M metagenome (GOLD analysis project Ga0066793, IMG submission 83876) | Permafrost soil microbial communities from the Arctic, to analyse light accelerated degradation of dissolved organic matter (DOM) -... | ecosystem: Environmental > Terrestrial > Soil >...
ACCAGGACGATTGCCAGCGCGACTCCGTAGATCAAACCGACCACGAATGGGGCGACGCCCCTCACGAGGTGCTGGAAGCCCGCCGGCGGCAGCTCCTTCCAACCCGTGCGGACCATGTCTGTGGCGGTCAACACCCAGCCGAGCATGTTGATCGCCCCGACGATTGGGATCAGCCCGATCAGGCCCGTGACGATCACGCGCGTGGTCCATTCGGGCGTGCTGGTGAACCAGAACAGGTCGAGCCGGCCCTCCACCGAACGCGAACGCCACCGCGTGCCGTCCCACCACCAGCGGCCGTCTTCGGAGATCAGCACCGGCATGGACCCATGATGGCGGAAACCGAAGGCTTGATCGCGGTGCGCCGGATCGATAGCTTTCGTCAGGTTTCGCCATAATTTCTCCACGGTGGGGTTGCTTACGTCGCATGCCCGCTCGCCATGGCTGAGCCTGGGCGAGGCCAGCAGGCTCCTCGGCATCACGCCCGGGACCCTGCGCAAGTGGGCGGACCACGGAGACGTCGCCGCCTTCGTCACGCCGGGCGGTCACCGGCGGTTCCCTCGCAGCGCGATCGAGTCGCTGGTGCCGCAGCCCCGCAGCCGCCGTCCCATCCTGACCGGCCTGACCGCGAGCGCATCCAGGGTGACGCGCGCGTATCTGCGGACCCGGCAACCGGGACGCCCGGCCAACGACCCCGGAATCGCGGCGTTGACCGAAGGCGAACGGGCGGATCTGAAAGACCGCGGCCGCAGGCTCCTGCTTCTGCTCCTCGATCATCTGAACGAGGCACCGCGCACGTCGGCGGTCAAGCTCGTCGAGGCGGAAGACCAGGCCGCGCAGTACGGGCATCGCGCGGCGGCGCTGGGGGCATCTCTCTCCGCCACGCTCGAGGCCTTCGTCAGGTTTCGCGGAGCGTTCACCGCTGAGCTGGCGGCGATCGCGCGGCGGCGGAGGCTCGACACGCGCGAGGCCACCGCGCTGCTGGTCGAAGGCGAAGGCGCCGTGGACCGCCTCCTGGTGGCGCTGACCAGCGGCTACACGGCGGAACGGTCGTGACAGCCATACGGCTCGGGACGCGCGGCTCGAAGCTGGCGCTCATTCAGAGCGAGCTCATCGCGGAGCGGTTGCGCCGCGCGGGTCACCTGGTCGACCTGGTGCCGATCGTGACCGAAGGCGACGTGCGGCCGGTCGACATGTCGCCCGGCGAGGGCGTATTCGTCGCCGCCATCGCCCGCGCCCTCCTCGCCGGGGAGATCGACATCGCGGTCCACAGCGCAAAGGACGTGCCGCTCGAGGAAGATCCCGGCCTTGTCATCGCCGCCTACCCCGAACGAGCCGATCCCCGCGATGCTTTGATCACCAGGTACGGCGGGGCTTCCCTCGGATCGCTGGCCCGAGGCGCGATCGTCGGCACTGACAGCCCGCGCCGAGCCGGATTTGTTCTCGCCGCGCGACCGGACCTGAAGGTGGTTCCGCTGCACGGCAATGTGGAAACGCGCCTGCGCCGCCTTGACGAAGGCGCAGCCGATGCCCTGGTGCTGGCAGCTGCCGGGATCGACCGCTTGGGCAGGCATTCGCGGATCGATGAGAGGTTCGAGCCTGACGTCGTCGCGCCGGCGCCGGGCCAGGGAGCGCTGGCGGTGCAGGTGCGGCGATCCGATGTACGGCTGATGCAGCTGGTCTCAGAAATCGACGAACAGGACATACGCCTGGCGGTGGAGGCTGAACGCGAGGTGCTCAGGGCGACCGGAGGAACGTGCCGGGCGCCGGTAGGAGCGCTCGCCGCGATCAGCGGGGACGAGCTCACCTTGCTCGCGGGCGGAGTGAACAGCGATGGCTCGGGCAAGCTGGTGGAGCGTCTGAAGGGCGCTCGCGCCGAGGGCACGGACCTGGCCGGCAGGCTCGGCCGGCGGCTGCTCGCCGAGGTGGCGCTGCGATGATCGCGATCCTGGTCACACGCCCCGACGGGGAATCCGATCCTCTCGTGCACGCGCTGCGCCGGCGAGGCTACCGGGTGCACGCCGTGCCGATGGTGCAGACAGAACCGGTGGAATTCAACGCCGGCCCGCTGGCGGACTGCGACTGGATCGTGCTCACCAGCGCGCGAGGCGTCAAGGCGCTCGCCGCGCTGCCGTCCGGGCCGCGATTCGCGGCCGTCGGGCCCGAGACAGCCCGAGCTCTCCGAGCGCGCGGCGTCGAACCGTCACATGTGCCGGGTCGTGCCGACGGGGCGGACCTTGGGGACACTCTGCCCGACGTCCAGGGCAAGCGAATCGCCCTGGTCCGGGCGTCGGCGGCAGGGGAGGACCTGCCCGACCGTTTGCGCCGTCGGGGCGCGACCGTCGACGAGGTCACCGCCTACCGCACAGTCGAGGGGCCGGCCGCCTCGGCGGAAAAGCTGCGTGCCGCGCTGGCCGATCCCGACCTGCGGGCTGTCGTCTTCGCCTCGGGATCGGCCGTGCGAGGATTCCTCGAGCTGGGCGGCACAGCGCAAATGCCCGCCATCACAATCGGGCCTCGCACCACGAACAGCGCGCGCTCGCGAGGCTTCGTGGTCCTCTCAGAGGCGGACGCCCCGAGCGTGTCCGGCCTCGCCGATGCCGTCGTACACGCTTTACCGATGGAGGGCGACAAACGTGCGTGAGCTGCTTCGAACCCGGACTGTTCCGATTCCGGCCGGCGACCGGCCGCGACGGCTTCGGGCCAATCCTCACCTCCGGGAGCTGGTGCGAGAGACCCGGCTCCACCCCGCACAGCTCGTCGCGCCGATCTTCGTGGTCTCAGGCCGCGGCCGCCGCGAAGACATCCGGTCCCTCAAGGGCCATGCCCGACTGAGCCCCGATCTCGCGGTAGCCGAAGCCGAGCGCCTGGCCGGCCTCGGCGTGGGCGGCGTACTGCTTTTCGGCATACCGGATTCGAAGGACGGACAGGGCGAGGGAGCGGCAGACGAAACCGGCCCGGTGCCGGAAACGCTGCGCAGGCTCAAAGCCGCGAAGCTGCCGCTGGCGCTGGCGGCCGACGTCTGCCTGTGCGAGTACACGACTCACGGCCACTGCGGAGTCCTCGACGGCGATCGCATCGACAACGACGCGACTCTGCCGCTGCTGGCGGATGCGGCCATCGCCTACGCCGAAGCCGGCGCCGACGTCGTGGCTCCGAGCGCGATGATGGACGGCCAGGTCGCCGCCCTGCGTGCGGGCCTCGACGCCGCCGGTTTTCATGGCACGGCGATCATCGCCTATGCCTCCAAGCACGCCTCGGTCCTGTATGGACCGTTCCGGGAGGCGGCCGGATCGACGCCGGGTTTCGGCGATCGCAAGTCGTACCAGATGGACCCGGCCAACGGTCGCGAGGCGATGCGTGAGCTGGATCTCGATGCGAGCGAAGGAGCCGACATCCTGATGGTCAAGCCCGCGATCACCTCGCTCGACCTGCTGGCGCAGGCACGTGAACGGTTCGATGTGCCGCTCGCCGCGTACCAGGTCAGCGGTGAGGCGGCGATGATCGAGGCGGCCGCGGAGCGCGGCTGGATCGATCGGAGAGGCGCGGTCCTCGAGTCGCTGACCTCGATCGCTCGAGCCGGCGCCCACGTCATCGTCACCTACTTCGCGGCCGACGCGGCCGCGTGGCTGAACGAGCGATGAGCCAAGCGAGGTTCGTCCATGCGCTCGCCCTCGGCCTGGATCCGGCGTGGCGCCGCCTCCCGGCCGCGCAGCGCTGCGAGACAGCCGAGGAACTCTCAGCGGCTGTCAGCCAGGAATCCGATGTGGTCACTCACTCCTACTCGATGGTCGGGCTGCAGCCCGGCGCGGATCTGCTCTTATGGAGTCTCGCCCCAACCCTGGACTCACTCGAACAGCGAGCGGCGTCGGTGCTGCGGTCAGGCATGGGTGCTTGGATGAGCGTGAAGGAAAGCTTCCTCGGCGTGATCCAACCCTCGCAGTACGTCAAGAAGCCGACTTCGCAAGAACAGTCGCTGTTCAGCGGCGAGCGGGCGCGTTATCTGATCGTGTACCCGTTCACCAAAGGCACTGAGTGGTACCTGCTGGGCAAAGAGGCGCGGCAGGGGATCATGAACGAGCACATGCGCGTCGGCCACGAATACCCCGAGGTGCGCCAGCTGCTGGCGAACAGCTTCGGCCTGGACGACATGGATTTTCTGGTCGCGTATGAAACGGACGACCTGCCGAAGTTCAGCGAGCTCGTCCGCGCGCTGCGCGGAACTGACAGCCGCCGGTCCACCGTGCGCGACACGCCGATTCTCACCGCGATCCACCGGCCGATCGAGGAGATCACCGCACTGCTCGGCGCCACGAACGGCGCGAGGTGAGCCGGTTTATCGAGGCGGCGCACCACAGGGCCGTCGAGATCACGCCGGTCTGGCTCATGCGACAGGCGGGCCGATCTCTACCCGAGTATCGAAAGCTGCGCGAACGCTGGACCCTGGTCGACATCGTCGCGCAGCCGGAGCTGTGCGCAGAGGTGACCCTGCAGCCGGTGCGCCGCCTCGGCGTCGACGCAGCGGTGATGTTCGCGGACATCATGCTTCCGCTGCGCGGGATGGGCGTCGAGTTTGAGCTCGTGGAGAACGTCGGGCCTGTCATCGCCCGGCCCATCGCATCGCCAGCCGACGTCGAAAGGCTCGCGGTGCCGTCTGGGGAGGAGGCCGCGCCGCAGGTGATCGCAGCGGTTCGCCACGTCGTCGCTCTGTCCCCGGTCCCCGTGATCGGGTTTGCCGGCGGTCCGTTCACGCTGGCCAGCTACCTGATCGAAGGACGGCCCAGCCGCGACTTCGCCCGCGTGAAGGCATTCATGTACTCGGAACCCGAAGCGTTCGATAAGCTGCTGGCGAAGCTCTCGGCGACCATGGCGGGCTACCTCCAGGCGCAGGTGGCAGCCGGCGCGAGCGCGGTCCAGCTTTTCGATTCCTGGGCCGGCGCCCTGGCCGTGGACGACTACGAATCGCGGGTTCTCCCCCACACTCGCTCCATCTTCGACGCGCTTCGCTTCACCGGCGTGCCGCGTATCCACTTCGGCACGGACACGGCCGGGCTGCTCGAATCGATCGCCTCCACGGGGCCGGACATCGTGTCGCTCGATTGGCGCGTGCCGCTGGATGCCGGCTGGAAGAGGGTCGGCCATGACCGCGGCATCCAGGGCAACCTCGACCCTGCAGTGCTGCTCGGGCCGCCCGAGCTCGTACGCGAGCGAGCGCGCGACATCCTCCGCCGTGCCGGGGGCCGGCCGGGTCACATCTTCAACCTCGGGCACGGGGTCCTTCCGTCGACGCCGCTCGAGAATCTGCAGCTTCTCGTCGAGACCGTGCACGAGTGGCAGGTCGCGCGTGTCGCATGAGCCAACCGTGAAGGGGTCCCCGCGAACTCAGGGCGCGCCGCTGCGCGGGTCCTCAAAGTTCGGGGGGGTGGGCGTCATTTGCATGGCGTATGGCAGCCCTGCGGGTGACGATGGCATCGAGGACTACTTCACGCACATCCGGGGCGGAAGGAAGCCTTCGCCGGAATCTCTTGCCGAGCTGAAGTCGCGCTACCGGGCCATCGGGGGCTCGCCCCTCACGTCGATCACCCAAGCGCAGGCGGCCGCGATCGGCGACCGCCTCGGGCTGCCGGTGTTCGTCGGGATGAAGCACGCCTCGCCTTTCATCGCGGACGGCGCGGCCGAGGCATCGAGCGCCGGCCTGGGCAGGTTGATCGGGCTTCCCCTCGCTCCGCATTTCGCCGACATGAGTCTGGGCGGGTACGAACGCTCGCTCGAACAGGCCTGGCATGGTGAGCTGACCTTCGTGCGCGGCTTCCACGACCACCCGGCCTTCATCCGCGCGGTCCAGCGACTGGTTGCGGAAAGCCTGGAGGAGTCATGGCCCGAACGACTCTTCTTCACGGCGCACAGCCTTCCGGCGCGCATCGTGGCCGAGGGCGACGGGTACCAGGACCGGCTGCTCGAGAGCTGCCGGCTCATCGAGGCGGGCATGAAGCTGCCCGATTGGGAGTTCGCGTTCCAGTCCGCAAGCACGACGGGCGAACCGTGGCTGGGTCCCGACCTGCTCACCGCGATCGAGCTGTCGGGCGCTCGCGACGTGCTGGTGTGCCCGATCGGATTCGTCGCGGACCACCTCGAGATCCTGTACGACCTGGACGTGGAGGGCCAGGCCTTCGCTCGTGCGCGCGACATCAAGCTGCGACGCACGGCGTCGTTCAACACACGGCCGGAATTCATCGAGGCCATGGCCCACGTCCTCTCCGACGCCATCGACCGACGTGCCTGACCGGGCGCCGCGCTGCACCTACCGGCTGCAGCTGTCCAAAGACTTCACGTTCGAAGCCGCGGCGTTGCGGACCAGGTACCTGGCGTCACTCGGAATCAGCCACGTTTACTGTTCGCCCTTTCTCCAGGCCGCGGCCGGAAGCAGCCACGGGTACGACGTCGTCGATCCGCAGCGGATCAACGAGGAGCTGGGCGGCGAGCCTGGGTTTCGCCATTTCACCGCCGTGCTCGCGGAACATGGCCTGAAGCTGCTCATGGACGTCGTGCCCAACCACATGGCGACCGCGGGCCGCGCCAACCCTTGGTGGTGGGACCTCTTGCAGCACGGTAAGTCCAGTCGCTACGCCGGCTACTTCGACATCAACTGGGACCCACTGATGCCGCACCTGAAAGGCAAGGTGCTGCTGGGCGTCTTGGCCGACCGCTACGGGCGCGAGCTGGAGGCAGGACGCCTGACCCTGGCCCCGAATGGCCAAGAACATCACGCAGACGTCGTCGTCCGCTATCAAGACAATGAGTTTCCGATCTCGCGCGAAAGCCTGGACGGGTTGGATGTGGATGCCGTACGCGAAGACCTCGATGCACTAGACGCGCTGCTGCAGCGGCAGCACTACCGCCTCGCGTACTGGCGCACCGCCCAGGAGGAGCTCAACTACCGGCGCTTTTTCACAGTCGACAGCCTGATCGGGTTGCGCGTCGAGCTCGATCAGGTATTGAAGGACAGCCACCGCCTGGTCTTCGACCTGCTCGCCGACCGCAGCGTGGCCGGGCTGCGCGTCGACCACGTAGACGGCTTGCTGGACCCCGAAAGCTATCTCTCGAAGCTTCGATCAACCGCGCCGGGCGCTTATATCGTGGTCGAGAAGGTCCTCGAGTACGACGAGCAGCTGCCCAAAGCGTTTCCCGTGCAGGGCACTACCGGTTACGACTTCATCGCGCACGTAGACGGCCTGTTCGTCGACTCAGAGAACGAACAGTCGATGACCTCGCTCTATCACGCGTTCACGGGTGAGTCGCTGACCTTTGCCGAAGTTGTTCGAACCTGCAAGCAAGAGGTGATGGTCAGCGATCTCGGCCCCGACTTCGAGCGGCTCGCCAGCCTGCTGGTCGACATCTGCGATCGCTACCGCCGCCAGCGCGATCGGACGCGCCGCGAGCTGAAGGAGGCGATCCGCGAAGTCGCCGTCGGGCTGTCTGTCTACCGGACGTACGCGCGACCGGGCCTGGCCGGCGACGAAGATCGGCGCCGGGTGGCCGCTGCCGTTGAAGAGGCGGGACGCCGCGCGCCGGCGATCGACCCCGAGCTGCTGGCCTTCATCGGGGAGCTCTTGCTGATCGAGCACGATGGCCACCAGGAGCGGGAGTTCGCGGCGCGTTTCCAGCAGTTCACTCCCGCCGTCATGGCCAAGGGCGTCGAGGACACCGCGTTCTATCGGTACAACCGGCTGGCGTCTCTGAACGAGGTCGGCAACGACCCAGCCAGGTTCGGCCGTCCGGTTGAGGGATTTCACGAATACTGCTCGCGCATCGCCGCGCGCTGGCCTGCGACCATGCTGACTCTGTCCACACACGACACGAAGCGAAGCGCCGACGTCCGCGCCCGGCTCAATCTGCTGTCCGAGATTCCGCTCGAGTGGGGTGAGGCGGTCCGGCGGTGGGCCGATCACAACCAGGTTTATCGATCCCAGGGCTACCCCGATCGGAACATCGAGTACCTGATGTATCAGACGCTCGTAGGGGCCTGGCCGGTCGACGTCTCGCGCCTGACGGCGTTCCTTCTCAAGGCCGCTCGCGAGGGCAAGTCCCACACGTCGTGGCTAAATCCAGAGGCCGGTTACGAGGACACGCTGGCCCGGTTCGCAAGCCAGGTCATCGCCGATCCCGACTTCGTGAGCGACCTGGAGAGCTTCATGGGACGCCATCAAATCGTCGCTTTGGGACGGGCGGTCTCACTGGCCCAGGTCACCCTCCTCCTCACCTGTCCGGGTGTCCCCGACCTGTACCAGGGCACCGAGGTCTGGGATTTGAGCCTCGTCGACCCGGACAACCGCCGGCAGGTCGACTACGAGTGCCGCGAGCGCCTGCTGTCTGACGTACGGGACATGGACCCGGTGCAGGCCATGGCTCGCGCCGATGATGGGACGCCCAAGCTGTGGTTGATCGCCCGGCTTCTCGAGCAACGCCTGCGCCGGCCCGAGCTCTTCGAAAGCACGAGCTATGCGCCGCTGACGGCGGTTGGGGCCAAGGCGCGCCACGCCGTGTCCTTCGTCCGCGACAGGCTGGCCGTGATCGTGCCCAGGCTGCTCATCGGCCTGGCCGATGACTGGGCCGGGACGGCGCTCGAGCTTCCGGCGGGTCGCTGGACGAACCTCCTCACCGGCGACGAGGTGAACGGTGGCGCTCCAATCGAACTCAGCGAGTTGCTTCGCGCGTTTCCGGTCGCGGTCCTGGCCCAAGATCCCGACTGATGCACAGGTTCAGCGTGTGGGCGCCGGGGCGCGGTCGGGTCGAGCTGGTCGCGGACGGTCGGAGGCTGGCCATGACGCCGGTTGATAGGGGCTGGTGGGAAGTCTCGGATGACAATGCACGCGCGGGCACGCGTTACGGCTATTCGCTCGATGGAGGCGAAGTCCGTCCCGACCCGCGTTCCGCGTCACAACCCGATGGCGTGTTGGGCATGTCCGAAGTCGTCGATCACGGCGCATACGTGTGGACCGACGCCGGCTGGAAGGGCATGCCGCTGGCCGGCGCGGTGCTGTACGAGCTACACACCGGCACGTTCACGCCACGCGGAGCCTTTGACGGGATCATCGAACGCCTCCCCCACCTCGTCGCGCTTGGTGTCGATGCGATCGAGCTCATGCCGGTGGCGGAGTTTTCGGGCGATCGCGGGTGGGGCTACGACGGCGTCGATCTCTTCGCGCCTCATCACGCTTATGGAGGTCCAGCGGGCCTGAAACGGCTCGTCGATGCGTGCCATCGGTCCGGGTTGGCCGTCGTGATGGACGTCGTTTACAACCATCTCGGCCCGGCGGGCAACTTCCTCGCGGAGTTCGGTCCATATTTCAGCGACCGCCACCACACCGGCTGGGGCGCGGGCTTCGACTTCGATGGGCCTGCCAGCGACGAGGTGCGGCGCTTCGTGCTCGACAACGCGCTGATGTGGATCCGCGACTATCACATCGACGGGCTGCGCCTCGACGCGGTGCACGCGATCGCCGACCTGACACCGGTTCACGTCCTCGAGCAGCTGGCGAATGAGGTGGAAGCGCTGGGCACAGAGCTGAAGCGTGCGACCTTTGTCATCGCGGAATCCGATCTCAACGATCCACGATTCGTTCGCGGTCGCGACGCCGGCGGATACGGACTTGACGCCGCCTGGTCAGACGACTGGCACCATGCCATGCATTCAACACTCACCGGAGAACGAACCGGCTATTACGAAGACTTCGGCTCGCTCGAGATTCTCGCCAAGGCTTTGCGGCAGGGGTGGGCGTACGACGGCGAGTGGTCTGCTCACAGGCAGAAGCTTCGCGGCGGGTCGACGTCCGGCCTTCCCGCCCACGCGTTCGTGATCGCCCTCCAGAACCACGACCAGGTCGGAAACCGCGCGGCGGGGGATCGCCTCGGGGCGCTGGTCCAGGAAGGCGCCCTCAAAGCGGCGTCGGCCCTGCTGCTGACGAGTCCCTTCACACCGCTGCTGTTCCAGGGCGAGGAATGGGCTGCGAGCAGCCCCTTCCAGTACTTCACCGACCACGCCGACCCTGGCCTGGGGAAGGCGGTGAGTGAGGGGCGCCGTCGCGAGTTCGCAAGGTTTGGTTGGGATCCGGACCGTGTCCCGGATCCGCAGGATTCCCGCACATTCGAGCGTTCGAAGCTCGTGTGGGGCGAGCTGGACGAGCCATTCCACCGGCGAATGCTCGACTGGTATCGAGAGCTGGTCCGGCTTCGCCGGCGCCTGGCGGCGCCCCGCGGCTCCGCCGGCGTTGGCGTCCAGGTGCAAGTCGACGCCAAGGCGCAAACCGTGGCCTTCGAGCGCGACGGCATCAGCGTGAGGGTGAACCTCGGCGCGCGCGATTGGGTGTGCCCCGTCTCGGGCGGCGACCGGCTCCTGATGGCATCGGAGGCGACGATCAGGCCAAACGGCGGCAGCCTGTGCGTGCCACCATCGAGCGTTGTGATTCTCGAAAGCAGCATCGCCGTTGACTGAAGACAGGATCGAGGCCTGGCCTGGCCGGCCTTATCCGTTAGGCCCGAGCTACGACGGAGCCGGCACGAACTTCGCCCTTTTCTCGGAGGTGGCGGAGGCGGTCGACCTCTGTCTGTTCGACGATGGAGGCACCGAGCGCAGGGTCCGCCTGGAGGAGGTCGATGCGTTCTCCTGGCATGCCTTCCTGCCGGAAATAGGACCAGGGCAGCGCTACGGTTACCGCGTCCACGGTCCATATGCGCCCGACGACGGGATCCGCTGCAACCCACGGAAGCTGCTGCTCGATCCGTACGCGCGCGCCATCGAAGGCCACATCGACTGGAACTCCTCCTGCTATGGCTACGACCTGAAGAACCCAGGCGCCGTGAACATCGAGGACAGCGCGCCGCACGTGCTCAAGTCGGTCGTCCATCACCCGCATTTCGACTGGTTCGGCGACCGGCCGCCCGACCGGCCGCTCCACGAGACCGTCATCTACGAGGCCCATCTCAAGGGCTTGACGCGCCGCCACCCGGACGTGCCCGAGGCCCTTCGCGGCACCTACCAGGGTTTTGCCCATCCGGCCGTGATCAATCACCTGACCTCGCTGGGAGTGACCGCGGTCGAGCTCATGCCCATCCATCAGTTCGTCCACGACCAGCGGCTGGTCGAACGCGGCCTGCGAAACTACTGGGGCTACAACACGATCGGGTTCTTCGCGCCACACAACGGATACTCCAGCACCGGCCAGCGCGGGGAGCAGGTCAACGAGTTCAAGGCGATGGTCCGCACCCTCCACCAGGAGGGCATCGAGGTCATCCTCGACGTCGTTTACAACCACACCGCCGAGGGCAACCACCTTGGCCCGACGCTCTGCTTCAAAGGCATCGACAACCGCGCTTATTACCGGCTGGTGGCCGACGAGCCCGAGTTCTACTACGACACCACGGGAACCGGCAACAGCCTCAACGTGCGGCACCCGCACCCGCTGCAGCTGATCATGGATTCGCTTCGGTACTGGATCACCGAGATGCACGTCGACGGGTTCCGCTTCGATCTTGCCGCGACCCTGGCGCGCGAGTTCCTCGAGGTCGACCGGCTCTCGACCTTCTTCGACATCATCCAGCAGGACCCGGTCATCAGCCGGGTCAAGCTGATTGCCGAGCCATGGGACATCGGAGAGGGCGGTTACCAGGTCGGTAACTTTCCTCCCCTGTGGTCGGAATGGAACGGGCGCTACCGGGACAGCGTGCGTGACTTCTGGCGCGGCGAGCCATCCACGGTCGGGGATCTCGCGTCGCGCCTCACGGGCAGCTCCGACCTCTACCAGAACGACACGCGAAGGCCCTTCGCGAGCGTGAACTTCGTCACCGCACACGACGGCTTCACCCTGCACGACCTCGTCTCTTATGACGAGAAGCACAACGAGGCTAACGGCGAGAACAACGCGGACGGCGACTCATACAACCGCTCGTGGAACTGCGGCGAGGAAGGTGAGACTGAGGACCCGGAGGTCGTCAAGTGCCGAGCCCGGCAGCAGCGCAACTTCCTGACCACGCTGTTCACTGCCCAGGGCGTTCCGATGCTGCTCGCGGGCGATGAGCTGGGTCGGACTCAGAAAGGCAACAACCACGCCTACTGCCAGGACACCGATCCGTCATGGGTGGATGGGACCGCGGTCGACGAATCCCTCCTCGACTTCACCCGCTGGATCATCGCCTTTCGCCGCGATCACCCGGTGTTCCGGCGCCGCAGGTTTTTCCAGGGC
>Ga0066793_10001009_pt1 | contig 12236 bp, 9 predicted proteins | sample PersoiDNA2013189_FD_83876 | JGI IMG/M metagenome (GOLD analysis project Ga0066793, IMG submission 83876) | Permafrost soil microbial communities from the Arctic, to analyse light accelerated degradation of dissolved organic matter (DOM) -... | ecosystem: Environmental > Terrestrial > Soil >...
CGGCTCAGGTGGCACTTCAGGGGCACATGGTCGAGTTCGTCAATGCTCGTGCCGAGTCGTACGCGTCCGACTCGAGGAAGCCCGACGTCCGCCGGGCAACACTGGACGAGGATCTCCAGCGGCGCGACTTCACCATCAACACGCTGCTCATGGACTTCGACGGCCAGATCCATGACCGCCTCGGAGGTCGGAAGGACCTTGACGCGCGCCTCCTACGCACGCCCACCGATACGCTCCGCACCTTTGCCGACGATCCCCTTCGGATGCTGCGCGCGATTCGCTTTGCGTCGGAGCTCGGTTTCGATCTAACGCCCGACCTGGTTCCAGCCATGCGCCAGATGAAAGGCCGGCTGGCGCCGCCGGTGATCTCCGCCGAGCGGATCGCGGCGGAGCTTCGGAGGATGCTCATCTCGCCCCGTCCCCGCCTCGGGTTCGAGCTGCTTGATGCGGGAGACCTTCTCGAAGCTGTTCTTCCGGAGATCGCAGCCACCAAGGGCGTCCAGCAAAGCGGTTATCACACGCACGATGTTTACGGCCACACGCTGCTCACGGTCGAGCGGGTGCCGCCCGAGCTCGTTGAACGCCTGGCGGCCCTGTTCCACGATGCCGGCAAGCCTTCGACCGCCACACCCGACGGCGCTTTCACGGGACACGAGCTCGTCGGAGCGAACCTGGCGAGGTCGGCGCTCGAGCGCCTGCGCTTCTCGCAGAAGGAGATCGAGACGGTGGTCAAGCTCGTCCGGCTGCACTTGCGCCCCGTGTACTACAGCGCCGAGTGGTCCGATGGCGCGGTGAGGCGGTTGGCGCGCGACGCCGGGACGGAGCTGGACCGCCTCATCGCCCTGGCCCGCGCCGACATCGCGGCGTCGGCCTATCCCGAGCCTGAGAAGCTCGACGAGCTGCAGGCGCGCCTCGAGGCCGTGCTGCGTGAGCAGCCATCCCGCCTCGCCCCCCTGGTCACCGGCGAGGATGTGATGCGCGCGCGCGGAATCGGCCCGGGTCCAGAGGTCGGTCGGATCAAGAAGCGCCTCGAGGAGCTGGTCATCGACGGCGAGATCCCGCCGGCGCGCGAGGCCGTCCTGGACTATCTCGCCACCCACCCTGACCCGTAGATCCACTTTCTGATCGGCGCCGTAGCAGTTATGCTGCGAGTAGGTGGGGACCCAGTCTGAAGCTGGGCAACAGGAGGGGTGCAAGTGACTGACGCAGTGGCGGAGACGGTTGGCGTTTCCAGTTCGAACGGTGGCTCCGAGCCATACGGGCTCGAGCCGAAGGCGACGATCCTGGCGCGCGACGACATCCTGTCCGGCAAGCTCCAGGTCAAGAGCGGCGGCCAGGTGCTCGGCAATTTCAGCGGCCATATCGAATGTGACGGCGATCTGCTGATCGGTCCGGAAGCGCATGTCGAGGCGAACATCCGCAGCGAGAGGGTGACCATCGCCGGCTTCGTTCGAGGCAACGTGGTCGCGTCCAACCGGCTGAAGATCACGTCCACCGGACGTCTCGAGGGCGATGCCAAGGTGGGCGCCCTCGTGGTCCAGGAGGGTGGGGTCCACCTCGGGGTGATCCGGGTCCATCCCGAGGGAGTGCCGGATTCCGAGCCCGTGGCCATCGTCGACGCATCTCCACACCCTGCGGTCGTAACGTTCAGGGCTGTGCCCAACCCAGTCGGCCGGGTCAGGAAGTTCTGGGGTGAAATCTTCTAACCGACCTTCGAAGCGGCCCTCCTGAGCCAAGGTGCGAGGCGCCACCACCCTGGCTGAGAAGTCGCGGGCCCACGGGCCGGGGACGGCTGCTGGCGCGCAAGACCGATCTGTGGGTCGAAGCGGACAAGCTGTCGATCCGGCGTCGGGGCGTGGGTTAACGCAGACCGCCTAGCGGCTTCGTATACGCTGCTAACCCGATGATCGAAGAGCCGAAGATCAATCGCAACCTGGCCCTCGAGCTGTTGCGGGTCACGGAGGCCGGCGCCCTCGCGGCGGCCCCGCTGCAGGGTCGAGGTAACAAGGAAGCCGCCGACGCACGCGCCGTCGATGCGATCCGGAGCGCTTTGGGATCCGTCGACATGAAGGGCACCGTCGTGATCGGCGAGGGCGAGAAGGATGACGCTCCCATGCTCTATTTCGGCGAGCCGATCGGCAACGGCCTGGAGCCGGAGGTAGACGTCGCGGTCGACCCGATCGAGGGCACAAGTCTCACCGCGTCGGGCCTTCCGGGAGCCATCTCGGTGGTTGCGCTGGCCGAGCGGGGGACGATGTTCACCACGCATGTCCACTACATGCAGAAGCTGGTTGTCGGCCGCCGCGCACGCGGCGTCATCGACCTCGAGATGCCGGTCGAGTGGAACCTGCGACGGATCGCGAAGGCGGAGGGCCTCCCGGTCCAGGAGCTCACGGTCGTGGTGCTCGACCGCGACCGCAACCACGAGATCATTGCTCAGATTCGCGATGTCGGAGCGCGGATCAAGCTCATCACCGCCGGCGATGTAGCCGCGGCGCTCGAGGCGGCGCTCGAGACGAGGTTTGGGATCCACTGCATGATGGGATCCGGGGGCGCGACCGAAGGCGTGCTCGCGGCGTGCGCCATCAAGACGATAGGCGGCGACATGCAGGCGAAGCTGAATTTCCGCGACGAGCACGAAAAGGAGATGGCGATCAAAGAAGGGCACAAGCCGAACGAGGTGCTGTGCCTCGACGATCTCTGCTCCGGCAGCGACATCTTCTTCGCGGCCACCGGCATCACCTCTGGCGAGTTGCTGAAAGGTGTGCGCTACGAGGATGTGTACGCATACACGCAGTCCATGGTGCTGCGCTCGGCTTCCGGCACCATGCGCATCGTCGATGCCTACCACCCCATCGACAAGTTGCGGGCCAAGGGCCTGCTGCCCGAGCAGGTCGCAGTCCGCTGAGCGCTTCGGACGCGGGACAGTTCCTGGTCGCGGCCGGCAAATCGCTGGGCACTCCACAGTGGGAGTGGATCGCCACCGCGCGGATCGTCTCGCGCCAGCGAGCCTCGACCGCCGCGATCGAGCAGGTGCTGGACGGCCTTCTGTCAGGCGCAGACCAGGCTATGGTCAACGCCTTCACGGGCGGCTTTCGGGTCGCCCAGACCCAGCTCGCGATCAACAAGGCCTTGCCTGATCCGACCGCGGCTGCGGCAGCCCTCGAGTCGGCGCAGATCGTCGCCCTCGCGATCCTCGTTCGGGAGCAGATGGACCACCCGGACCAGTTCGATGCCCTCTACCGCCCATTCGCGACCATCCTGCCCGGCCCGGGCTACCAGCCCGCGCCACCCGTCGATCGCCAGATTGCGGCGTTCCTGCGCATGCTGCCCACTCTCACGGGAGAGCCGGAAGCGGAGATCGCATCGGTCGCCCGGGTGATGAGCGAGCTGCCCAAGCCGGTAGCTCCGACCGGGGCGCTCGGCGCGGTGGGAGTGGCTCCTCTGTCCCTGAGCGCGGCGGCGAACTATGCGGCCGTCTGGAAAGAGGTCATCGTCACCGCCAACCAATCGGGGCGGACGCATGCTTTCAGAGCAATGCAAGACAGTGCCGAGCAAGCCGCGCCTCATGACGGGCTCGGGATCGTAGGGTTTGCCGGCGTGGCGGCGGGCGGCATCTTCATGCGCGACGTGCTGGCGATCGAGAAGGTGCTGTTGTTGTACGAGCCCTTCGCAGCCGCGATTCCGTACGAGAGCCTTCAGTAAGCGCCTAGGCGGTTCTCATCCCCGCGGCCTTTTCCAGGCCCAGCTCTTCGACGGCGACCTCTCGCATCTTGAACTTCTGGACCTTGCCAGTGACCGTCATAGGAAACGAATCGACAAACTTCCAGTGCCGCGGGATCTTGTAGGTCGCGATCTTGCCCTTGCACCAGGCCGCGAGCTCCTCACCCGTTGGCCGAGCGCCTTCCCGGGGCTTCACCCAGGCCATGACCTCCTCGCCGTACCGCTCGGAGGGAATCCCGATCACCTGCACGTCCGCGATTGCGGTGTGGCCGTAGAGGAACTCTTCCACCTCGCGCGGGTAGATGTTCTCGCCGCCTCGGATGATCATGTCTTTGATCCGGCCGACGATGTTGACGTAGCCTTCCGCATCCATCGTGGCCAGGTCGCCGGTATGCATCCAGCGCGCGGCGTCGATGGCCTGGCGCGTGGCCTCGTCATTGTTCCAGTACCCGCGCATGACCATGTAGCCACGGCTGCACATTTCGCCCGTGGTGCCGCGTGGAACCACGGCGCCGCTCTCGGGGTCGACGATCTTGATCTCGACGTGCGGGTGCACGCGCCCGACCGTGGCCACGCGCTTCTCGAGCGGATCGTCGGTGGCGCACTGGGTCGAGACCGGTGATGTCTCGGTCATGCCGTAGGCGATCGTCATCTCTGGGATGTGCATCACCGTCCGGACCTTCTTCATCACCTCAACCGGGCATGGGGAGCCGGCCATGATGCCCGTGCGGAGCGTGCTGAAATCGAACTCATTGAAACGCGGGTGCTCGAGCTCGGCGATGAACATCGTCGGAACGCCGTAGAGCGAGGTGCAGCGCTCCTTCTGCACGGTCTCCATGGTGATCACCGGGTCGAACGCTTCCGCGGGTATGACCATCGTCGAGCCGTGCGTCGTGCATGCGAGGTTGCCAAGCACCATGCCGAAGCAGTGGTAGAAGGGCACCGGGATGCAGACGCGGTCGTGCTCGCTGTACTTCAGCGTCTCGCCGATGAAGAAGCCGTTGTTGAGGATGTTGTGATGGGTGAGCGTTGCGCCCTTCGGAAAGCCTGTCGTGCCTGAGGTGTACTGGATGTTGATCGGGTCGTCGAACTGCAACGAGTCCTCGACCTCGTGCAGCGTCGCTTCGGGCACCCTTGCCGCATCGCGCTTCAACGCCTCCCAGCCATCTTCGATCACAAGCGCCTCGCGAAGGCTGGGGCACCTGCCTTTGACCTCGGCCAGCATCGATTTGTAGTCCGCCTGCCGGAAGCCGGCCGCGAGGACGAGGAAGCTCACCTCCGATTGGTTGAGCGAGTACTCGAGCTCCGAGGTCCGGTAGGCGGGATTGATGTTGACGAGGATCGCGCCGATCGCGGCGCTCGCGTACTGGACAACCACCCACTCGTATCGATTGGGCGACCAGATTCCGACTCGATCGCCCTTGCCGACTCCGCGGGCCATGAGGCCGCGCGCGACGACCTCGCATTCATCCACCAGCTCGCGATAGGTCGAGCGACGGTCCTGGTGGGCGGCCACGAGCGCCTCGCGATCGCCGAACCTCGCGGCCGTGCGTCGCAGGTTCTGGAAAATGGTTTCACCCAGCAGCGGAACGTCGCCGGCACCGTGTACATAGCTCGGATCAGGCATGCCGTGATTGTGCTCCCGCCGTGGTGGTTGTGGAAAAACAAACCCCTTGACAACGTCGCCGGTCCGTCGCAAATTGCACCTGTTTCGACGTCCGGGTCCATCGACAGCCCACGCAAAGGTTGGCCTCCACAAGTAGGCAACGGCCGTAAAGCGGCGCAGAAACCAGCAGCGTGTCACCCGGTGGCCTCCGGTCGAGGCGGTGTCCGCTGCAGGCGCCGCCTCGTTTACTATCCGGCGGTAGGTCCGTTCTAAGACAATCGCGGGCGTGACGAGACGCACGCCCCTCGACGATCGCCGCTTCCGCTCCCTGCTCCTCGCCATCGCGGGGATACCGATCCTGGTGCTGTACGTCTGGCAGGGCGTGATCGTGCCAATCGCGTTCGCCGGTTACTTCGGAGACTTCAAAGAGAGCTACATGCGCGCCGCCGCCCGGCTGGTGGCCGGTCGCGATCCATATGACCTCTGCCAGGTGGTCGCCTGCCTCGAGCCGACCGGCCCGCAGTACGTCACCCCGCCGCCGGTGGCCTGGCTCCTTCAGCCTGCGGTCGGTCTCGACAGCCACGCGCTCGTGATCGGCGCGGTGATCTTGCTGAATGTTTCGCTCGTCATTTTTCTCGTTTGCGCTCTGCGTGCGCTGCGCGTGGATGACTGGCAGCTGGGCGCCCTCCTGGTGCTCGTGGCGATTGCGTTCGAACCCGTGAACGGGAACATCGTCGAAGGCCAGATCAATCTCATCCTGCTTGCCCTGGCCGGGATCTGGCTCTTGGGCTGGATCGCCGATCGGTGGTGGGGAGGCGCGGCCCTGGGCCTGGCGGTGGCGTTGAAGCTGATCCAGGCGCCGATGGGACTTCTTCTCTTATGGGGCAGGCGCTGGTCGATGCTCGGCGCCGCAGCCGTCGCCGGCCTGGCTCTGTGGCTGGTGGCCGCTCCGCAGTACCTGCTCGAGTACCTGTTCAAAGTCTTGCCTGCGATCGATCAGGGCACGGGCTTTTTCGAGAATCACTCGCCGGGCGGCACGGTGACGCGCTTGTTCGATCCGACGACCTTCCTCGGGCCGACGCCAGGCGCTCCGCTGCCGGCGCGCATCATCACGATCGCGATCGCGATCGCCGCGCTGGGTGTGACCTTCTGGGTCCTCGGCCGCCCGAGCCGCGACCGCCCCGGGCGGGTCTTGGAAGCTGCCGCGATCGTGGCCGTCGGACCCCTGGTCGCCAGCTATTCGTGGGGTACCCACCTCGTGCTGCTGCTGCTGCCGATGCTCGTACTCGTCGAGTGGGCTGTGCGGCGGCGCGATTGGACGGTCCTTGGCCTGGTCGCGGCGGGATGGCTTCTCATCGGGCCCGGCCACAACTGGTTCCAGACGCTGCTGGTGACCGGCTATTCAAACCTCGTCGTACTTCGCTTGATGGCCGAGTTCGGGGTCGTCGGGATAACGAGCGTGTGGGTCGCGAGCCTCCTGGCGATAAGACGTCAGCGAACCGACTTGATGCGGCTCACGAACACAGTCCCCACGAACAAGAACACGACTGCGCTCGAGAAGACGATCCGGTAGCCCCCGTTGCCGTGCGCTCCATTGAGGTAGTCGATCAGCGGCCCGCCAAAGAAGGGAATGATCGCCTGGGGCATCGTGAGCGCGATGTGGAAAAGTCCCATGTCCTTGGCCGACTGGCTCTTGTCCGGCAGCGTGTCACAGGCGAGCGCCCAGTCGACGGCGAAGTAGAGGCCGTAGCCGACTCCATACGCGACCCCGAGCGCAAACACGAATGGGATGGCGCTTGGGTAGAACGCGATGAAGACGATGGCGACGAAAGCCTGGGCCCCGCCGGACAGATACACGAAAGCTTTTCGTCGATGCCAGCGGTCGGAGAGCAGCCCGCCGAAAAGGCCGAAGGGCAGCGCGGTCAGCACGACCACAAGGAGCCAGTTCGAGGTGAACGCATCGGGGCTGGTTGCCGGCGTGAGGACGACGTCCCGAAAGAAGTTGTGCAGGTTGTACAGGACAGCCGTGATCCCGGCCGAGATCATCAGCCGCGTGAAGACGACCCAGGCGAAGTCACCCTCGTGCAGCGGCCTCAGGAATTCGCGGATCGCGTCGCCTATAGAGCGCCTGGGGTGTGGCGCGATAGGAGCCAGGCCCTCATTGCGTGCCGCCCAGATCGTCGGGATCAGCGTGAGAACGATGATCGCAATGAAGATCAGATAGATCGCCCGAGCCGAGCCGAGCGCCGATGTAACGCCCAGGCCGCCGCCGATGCCGAGCTGGGTCATCGTGGCCAGGAAACCGCTGGCTTTGCCGAACTGCTGGGCCGGAACCACGTCGGGGATGATCCCGGCGTATGCGGCACCGGCGGCATTGAAGAAGAATTGAACGATGACGTAGCCGGCGACGATTTGCGGGTAGCTTCCGGCGGTCATCAGCAGGATGAGGCCGGGAATCGTCAGCAGCGTGCCGGCCACCATGATCGGCCGGCGCCGTCCGAAGCGGGTGTTCAACCGATCGGACCACGCGCCCACCAAAGGTGGCACGGTCATGGCGAGAAAGCCGCCGATGCCTATGGCGAACCCGATCGCGCTGTTCTGGGATCCCCTGGGCACGACGGCATCGACCTGGCTCTGGATCAGCACCGTGGTCAGCGGGATCCAGAGGAAGTTACTCCCGAACCAGAACGCGCTGAGCGCGGTGTGCCGGAGATTGCCGAAGCTCTCAGACGCCCGTCCGATCGGGGTGGCGGCCACTGTCACGGCGACAGGCTAAGTTAAGTTGCTTTTCTGTGGGGAAGAAAAGCTGTAGGCTTTGGCGGCCCCCATGCCATCTGTCTTTTCGCGCGCCAAAGAGGTCTTGATCGATGTGCCGAGACACGGCAAGCTTGCCTATTGCCTTTTGCGGGACGAGCGCGTCCCGGCCGCCCCAAAAGCGGTGCTCCTGGCCGCGCTCGGCCTGATCGTCAGCCCGATCGATTTTCCCGCATGGATACCGGTCCTCGGAGAGCTGGACATGCTGGCCCTGGGCATCCTGGCCGTGGAGACGTTCGTTGAGGCGTGTCCAGAAGAGGTGCGACGTGAGCACCAGGAGGCGATCAAGGCCAAGGAGAGCATTTTCGATCGTGACGTGCGAGACACGGTCGGGGCCGCGCGCTACGGCGCGGGCCGCGTGGTGAACCGTGTCCGCTCCCGAATGCGGCGTAAGGACGAATATCAATCGGTATCGGAGGGGCTACGGAATTGAAGGTGATGCTGACCAAGGATGTGGAGAACGTCGGCCGCGCCGGCGACGTGAAAGAGGTGGCTGACGGCTACGGCCGCAACTTCCTGTTCCGTCGAAAGCTTGCGGTGCCGGCGGGCAAGGGTGCGGAAGCCGAAGCAAAGCGCTTGAAGGAGGCCGCGGTCAAGCGCGAGACCAAGGACCGCGTCGAGGCGCAGGCGCTGGCCGATGAGATCGACAACAAGACGGTCGTGGTGCGGCTGAAGGTCGGCGCCGAGGACAAGGCCTTCGGCTCGATCACCAACCAGGACATCGCGTCAGCTTTGAAAGCCCAGCATCGGGTGGAGATCGACCGGCACAAGATCGACATGAAGGAGCCGATCCGGACATTGGGCGAGCATGAGGTCTCGCTCAAGCTGCACCGCGACGTGGCGGCCCACGTCAACGTGATCGTCACGCAGGATCGCTAGGGGCTCGGTAAGTTGGCGACCACGATCCCTCTTTCGCCCGGGAGGGTTCCACCCCACGACCTCGACGCCGAGATGTCGGTCATCGGATCGGTTCTGCTCGACCCGCTTTCCGTCGCCAAGGTCCTTCAGTTCCTACACCCCGAGGACTTCTACCGGGAGAACAACGGGCAGATCTACCGGGCGGCCCTGGATCTCTTCGCGGCGGGTGAGCCGATCGACAACGTCACCCTGGCAGCCCAGCTGCAGACCATGGGCCTGCTCGACCGCGTGGGCGGCCGGGCTCAGCTCGCGTCGATGCAAGGCGCGGTGCCCACCGCCGCGAACATCGAGTACTACGGCAGGATCGTCAAGGAGAAGGCCTACAAGCGCCGGCTGATCTCTGCCGGGTCGAACATCGCCGGCTTTGGCTACGACGATTCGGTCGAGGCCGAGGAGGCCATCAACCAGGCGCAGTCACTCGTGTTCGGCGTCGCCGACGACCGCGACCAGCGCGAGCTGATGCGTCTGTACGACCTGCTGGGTCCGGCGATGGAGCGGATCTCGCTGCAGATGGAGAGCGGGCAGGGAATCGTCGGGATCCCGACGGGATTCCACGACCTGGACCGGATGACGGGCGGGTTCAAGGACTCGGACCTGATCATCGTGGCGGGTCGGCCGGCGATGGGAAAGTGCCTCCGCCACGACAGCCTCATCGATGACCCAACTACTGGGGAGCGATTGACCATTGAGGAAGCAGTCCGGCGTCGTATACCGTCGGCGTTCGGCTTCACGTCGGATGGGGCGGTCAAGCCGAACCAGATAAGCGAATGGGTCGACAGCGGCGTAAAACCTTGTTTCAAGGTCACCACGCGTAGCGGACGGTCAGTCGAGGTGACGGGCCATCATCCGTTCCTCACGGTGCGGGGTTGGCAGCCTTTGCACGACATGGTGGTGGGAGATCGCATCGCAGTCCCTCGATCTCTTCAGTGTTTCGGCCACGACAGTTCGTGGTCGTTTGGGCGGATCAGGTTGCTGGCCTACTTCATCGCAGAAGGAGGCCTGACGGGCTCAACTCCAGGCTTCACGAATACCGATAACGACATCCTGGCCGACTTTCATCTTCAGATTGCTGAGCACTATCCGACACTCCAAGTTCGTCGCCACGCGATCAGCTACTTCCCATCCGGTCCGCGCAGTAAGCCGAATCCGCTCACTACCTGGCTGCGTGAACTTGGACTCATGGGCAAGCCGGCCAGCGAGAAGCGTTTCCCCACGTGCGTCTGGCAATGGGATCGCGATCGGCTGGCGGAGCTCGTCAAGGTGCTGATGAGCTGCGACGGCACCGTTTATTCGATGGGCGGCTACCCAAGGATCGAATTTGCGGTCTCATCGGAAGGCCTGGCTCAGGATCTGCATCACGCCTTTGTCAGGTTCGGCATCATGGCCAAGCTCTGGAAGAAGAAAGACCGCTGCTGGCGTGTCGAGATCACCGAACCGGCCTCGGTTGACCTTTACCAGCGGACGATCGGATGGATTGGTGAGAAGGCTCATCGCTTCGCGGCGAGCTCGACCTATCGTCGAGGCAATCTGGGTCTCCTGCCGAAGGAAATTTGGCGTGACATCCGAGCGGCCGCCGAGATGCGGGGACTGACCCTCAGCGCGGTCGCGACCCTTGCGGGCGAGCGAGGCGCCGGTGAGCGTGGCTTCAACCCGCACGCGTCGCGAGGCATTTCGCAGGGACGCCTCGCCAACTACGCCGATGTTCTTCGAGATCGGGCCCTATCCCAGCTGGCGAGCAGCCAGATCTATTGGGACGAGATCACCTCCATCGAGACCACCGGCGAGCACCAAGTCTATGACCTGGCGGTCCCGGAGACCCACAACTTCATCGCTCAGGACATCCTGGTCCACAACACATCGCTGGCCCTCAACATCGCGCTGCATTCGGCGTTGGAAGCCAATAAATCCGTGGCCATCTTCAGCCTCGAGATGTCCAAAGAACAGCTGACCGAGCGGTTGCTGACCGAGCAGGCGCAGATCGATGCCCAGCGCATGCATCGGGGTCTGTTGACCGAGGCCGAGTTCGATCGTGTGTCAAATGCCCTCGGCCCACTCGGCGAGGCCAAAATCTACATCGACGACACTCCCGTGATGGATGAGCTGAGCCTTCAGCTCAAGGCCCGCCAGGCCAAGATGCGGCACAACATCGACATGATCCTCGTCGACTACCTGCAGCTCATGCACGGCCGCGCTCGAGGCGATGACAACCGGGTCCAGGAGGTGTCATCGATCTCGCGTGCACTCAAAGGGCTGGCTCGCGAGCTTCGGATCCCGGTGATCGCCATCTCCCAGCTGAGCCGCGCCCCGGAGCAGCGGCCGGACAAGCGCCCGATCCTGAGCGACCTTCGTGAAAGCGGAAGCATCGAACAGGATAGTGACGTTGTCATGTTTTTGTTTCGCCCAGAGTACTACAAGTCCGACGAGAGACCCGGGATCGCCGAGTTGATCGTCGCCAAGCACCGCAATGGCCCGACCGGCATGATCGAGCTCAAGTTCCGCCGCGACCACACGCGGTTCTACAACCTGGAGACGCGCCGGCCCGAACCAGGTACCGAGTAGGCCCGTGGTCATCATCCTCGTCGGCGGCCAGTGGGGCGACGAAGGGAAGGGGAAGGTCATCGACTTCCTCGCCGCGAAGGCGGATATGGTCATCCGCTCCCAGGGCGGCAACAACGCCGGCCACACCGTCATCACCGAGCACGGCGAGTTCAAGTTCCAGCTCATTCCGTCCGGCATCCTCTACCCCGAGTGCGTCTGCGTCATCGGCAACGGGGTGGTTGTTGACCCGATCGTGCTGCTGCGGGAGATCTCGCAGCTCAGGGATCAAGGCGTCGAGCCCAAGAACCTGATCGTGAGCGAACGCGCTCATATGGTGATGAGCTACCACCCGCTGTTCGATCAGCTCGAGGAGGACACGCGGGGCGACGATCGCCTGGGTACGACGTGGCGCGGCATCGGGCCCGCTTACGCGGACAAGGTTCGGCGCATCGGCTTCCGCATCGGCGATCTGCAGAAGGAAGGTTTCATGCGCAAGAAGCTCGCCTTCGTCGTCGACCAGGTGAAGAATCCGGTCCTGACCAAGCTCTACGAGAAAGAGGCCTACGACTGGTCGAGCATGGTCGACGAGTACATGGGCTACGCCAAGCAGCTCGATCCATACATCAAGGACACGTTC
>Ga0066793_10001010_pt1 | contig 12234 bp, 11 predicted proteins | sample PersoiDNA2013189_FD_83876 | JGI IMG/M metagenome (GOLD analysis project Ga0066793, IMG submission 83876) | Permafrost soil microbial communities from the Arctic, to analyse light accelerated degradation of dissolved organic matter (DOM) -... | ecosystem: Environmental > Terrestrial > Soil >...
CCCAATATCACCACCGGCCTTCCGCGGGAGCCGAGCACGTTGCGCAGGCGGCGTTCTTTCCAGACGCGGTAGCCGAGCCGGCTGCCGCCCAGGATCAGAATCAGCAGAATCGGATCGAGCAGAATCACCGAACGCGGCACCGGCGGCTGCTGCGGCGGCAGCAGCAGCAGCGCCAAGGCGATCGCCAGAGTCGAGAACGCCACGGCCAGGGCGATGCGCTGCAGATCCGGCACGCTGGCATAGCGCCACATGCCTCGGTACATGCCCGAGCCGAAGAATATGACCGCCTGCAGCGGCACCACCCACAGCATCGCCCCCACCATGTTGGGGATGTTGAATTGCGGTATTTCGGTGTTGAAGCGCAGCCAGTAGGCGAGATACCAGGCGATCATCGCAGCAGCCACGTCATGGCCGAGCGCCATCCAGTTGCGGATATGCATGGTCAGGGCGTCGCCGCGCGCATGACTTTTGCGAGCGCAGTGCAGGTGTCGCGCATGTCCTGCTCGGTGAGCCCCGGGTGCAGCATGAACATCAGGCTGGAGTCGGCCCGCCGGCTCGCGACCGGCAACCGCTGTTTCGGGCCGATACCGGCATTGACGAAGGCCTTCTCGAGATAAATCTCGCTGCAGGCGCCTACGGTGCAGGGTATGCCCTCGGCGTTGAGGGCTTCCAGGACGCGCTCCAGATTCCATCCTGGGCGCAACATTTCCGGACGGATGAAGGCGTAGTACTTGTAATAAGAAAGCTCGCTATGAGCGGGCGGCAGGGCCAGACGCAGCCCGGGAACCGTCGACAGGCCTTGACTGAGCAGGCTGGCGTTGCGGCGCCGGAGGGCGAGCCACTGCGGCAGTTTCCTTAGCTGCAGCCTGCCGATGGCGGACTGCATTTCGGTGATGCGCCAGTTGGTGCCGAAGCTCTCGTGCAGCCAGCGGAAGCCGGGTTGGTGTTCGCGCTCGAACACCGCGGCGTAGCTTTTGCCGTGGTCTTTGTACGACCAGGCCTTTTCCCACAATTCGCGCGAATCGGTGACCAGCATGCCACCTTCACCGCCGGTCGTGATGATTTTGTCCTGGCAGAAGGAGAATGCCCCAATATCACCCATCGAGCCGGTCGTGCGGCCCTTGTGGCGCGCACCGACGCATTGCGCGCAATCCTCAACCACGCGCAGCCCGCGCTCCTTTGCCAGGGCGAGAATCTCATCCATTTCGCACGGCCAGCCGGCGAGATGCACCGCGATGACGGCCTTGGTGCGTGCAGTCAGCACATTTGCTATGCTCGCCGCCGTAATATTCTGGCTGTCCGGGTCGATATCGGCGACCACGGGCGTCGCGCCGACGCGCACGACGCAGCTTGCCGAGGCGATGAAGGTCTTGCTCGGAACCACCACTTCGTCGCCCGGGCCGATACCCAGGGCATGTAGCGCGAGCTCTAGCGCGGCCGTGCCGTTGGCCAGGGCCACGGCGTATTTGACGCCGATGAACTCGGCAAACTCGCGCTCGAATTCCTGCGATTGCTCGCCGGTCCAGTAGTTGACCTTGCCCGAGCGCAGCACCGCGGCTACCGCCTCGATCTCATCTTCGGCGAAATCCGGCCAGGGTGCGAAGGGCTCCTTGCGCACGGGCGCGCCGCCCTCCAGCGCGAGGCGCGGCACCTGGTCCAAGGTCTTTTCTCTGGGTCCGATGTTCAATCCAGGGGCCTCGCCGGCACGCCGGAGACTCTTGTTTCATCGGCGACATCGCGGATCACAGTGGAGCCTGCGCCGACGATTGCCCTGTTGCCTATCCTCACGCCCGGGGTCACGGTGGTGCCGGCGCCAAGCAAACTGCCTTGGCCTACGCTCACGCCGCCGCACAGGTGGCAGCCCGGCGCGATGTGCACGGCGTCTTCTATGCGGCAATCATGGTCCACCGTGGCTCCTGTGTTGATTATCACCTGACCGCCCAGATACGCGTCGGCGTTGACGACGCAGCCGGCCATGACGACGCTGCCTGGCCCAATTTTCACCCCCCGGCCCACGCTGGCGCGAGGGTGAACCGCGCTGGCGAAGCGCCAGCCATGCTGATCCAAGTGTGCCGCCACGGCGGCACGGCTGGCATTATCTCCGATGGTGACGATGGCATGGCGCAGCTGCGCCGAAAACAGCGCCGGCAAATCGGCGCGCGTGCCCAGCACCGGATAGCCGAAAAAGCGCTTGCCCTGATGCTTGAGGTCGTCATCGAGCAGGCCGGCGATTTCATAGTTCCCTTGCTGCTCAATGATGTCGATCACCACCTTGGCATGGCCGCCGGCACCGAATACGACAAGTTTTTCTTTGGCTTTCAATTTTCCCTGCCACGTGGCGAACCCGTGAACTTGGTCATGGTGGCGTGTCCCGGTTGCGCAATGCCCTGCGGTCTTAGCATGCGCCATGCCGTCATGGCGATAATTTTCAGGTCGAGCCAGAACGAACGGTGTTCCACGTACCACAGGTCGAGTTCGAAGCGTTCCTCCCAGGCTAGCGCATTCCTGCCGTTCACCTGCGCCCATCCGGTGATCCCAGGCCGCACCGCGTGGCGCCGCGCCTGGCGCTCGCTATACAGGGGGAGGTATTCCATCAACAGCGGCCGCGGCCCCACCAGACTCATGTCGCCTTTGAGGACATTGACCAGTTGCGGCAATTCGTCCAAGCTCAATTTTCGCATCAATTCGCCGAAAGGTGTAAGCCTTGCTGCGTCCGGCAGGAGTTCTCCCGCCGCGTTGCGCGCATCGGTCATGGTGCGGAATTTGTAGAATTCGAACGGCGCGCCGTGCAGTCCGGGCCGTGTTTGGGCGAACAGCGCGGGGCGGCCCGGTTTCCAGCGCACCGCCAGCGCCAGCAGCGCGAGCAGCGGCGACAGCAGGAGGAGCAGGATGAGCGCTATAGATAAGTCAAAACTACGTTTGAGCATGTATATGCCACCCGTCAATCGGCGTGCTGCGCCAACAGCTTTGCGTAATATTCGAGCAGCGCAGCGGTCACGACGGCCGAGGAAAAATCGCGCACAGCCCTCTCCCTTGCTTTCTCCCCCATGCGCCTGCGCAAGCCTTCGTCGCCGGCTAGTGTACGCATGCTTTGTGCGAGTTGCTGCACGTCACCTGCCTCAAACAGCAGGCCGGTCTCGCCTTCGACGATGGCGTCGGTGATGCCGTAGATCCTCGAGCCTATGGCCGGCACGCCCGCGGCGGCGGCCTCGATTATGGTGGTGCCGAATCCTTCGCGGTAACTGGGCAGGCAGAAGACATCGGCGGCAGCGAAATATTCCTGCGGCCGGTCAGTGAGACCCGCGCTGTGCAGCCTGGTGGCGGAGGTAGCGGCGGCGCTGCTGAGGGCGGCGCGCAAATTGCCTTCGTCCGGACCGACCAGGAGCAAATGTGCGTTCGGATGCCGGGCTTCTGCCTCGGCGAAGGCATGCGCCAAGTCGAGCAGGCCTTTGTCGCGGTTGATGCGCCCGAGGTAAAGAAACACGACGGCGCCGAGGGGGATCCCATGGCTGCGCCGGACGCGCTCGCGTGCGGCCGCATCGGGCCGAAACCGCGCCGTGTCGACGCCGCAGATCGATCCGTGAGCCAGCACTGCCGACTTGGGCGCTGCCACAATGCCTTGGGCGGTCAGGAACTCGCGCTGCGAGGCGCTGTCGACGAGCACGTGGGTGGCGAGCCGCGCGGTTATCCGGTCCGCGCTCTTGAGCAGGGTGCGCATGAGCCCGACGCGGGTGACCCATACCTGCCCGGTGAACCAATGAATACGCCGCGGGCACTTTGTCATCCATGCAGCCGCCATTGTCAACAACCCGGCTTTGGGCGTTACCGACTGAACGATGTCGAACGAGTGGCGACGAAATAGCCGGAACAACGACAAAAGGTTTGTGCCATCCGAGTATGGCGCAATCGTGCGTTGGATCGGCAGCCGAATTCTAGAGACGTTTCTCGGCCAAGGAAAATCGTCATCTTCAGGTGCGAAATCCGCTACCAGCGTAATGTTGGCATGCTCGGCCAGCGCCGATATGTGTCCGATCAAAAAGACTTTGAGGGTGATGGGGGCGGCCACCACAATACAGATATTGATCGGCCGGGATCGCATCCAGGGATCGCTCAACATCAAACTGTACTCGCTTCGAAATCTGCGGCACCATTCCTCTCGGGGACAGGTCCGCTGAATCGGTAGAGCCGGTACTCCCCAAAACACTCTATGTCCGCGGCTGGCAGGTCTGCAAGAAAGCGCATATTGCAGTACCCCTCGTAGGTGAGAAGATATTTCACCTCATGACGTGCAATCAATGCCCCCATGGGTTCAAGCAGCCGCGGGAATACGCATTGAAGTCGCCGGAATCCGTAGCCGTGTCCCCCAAAGAGAACGGGCTGTTGAGTGCGATACGCCACGACATCGTGCCAATGCTGTGGGAAGCACATCACAACCCCCTTGGGCAACGCAGCGAGCCGCTCAATCGCGGCCTCGAGCTGGGTGCCCACTTTCATCGTCCGGCTGTTGCGCAAGGTACGGAAAAATGCCGCCAACCCCACCAGACATGCCAATACCGTCAACGCCACCACTGCTTGCCAAAATCCTTTGTTCCGCATGCCGCACCAGGTCATCCCCAAAGCCAATGCCGCGGGAAAGCTGCCGTTATATCCATAAAGATATCCCTGACCAAGGCAACGCAACATGGGTACAAGGGTCGTCAGCAGGGCAAAAGCAAAGCACAGCGATAGCCAGACGAAGACCCAAATCTCGATTCTGGAAAAAACATATCCGTCCACATAGGCTGCTGCGCCAATTACCAGCACCGCCGGTATCCATGGGCTGAACCCAATGACGAATTGCAAACGACGCAGCCAGGACCGCCACCCGCCGTGATAATACTTTGTAGGCGATTCGAAACCGGGTTCGCCATAAACCGGGGACTCGAGAATCGGATTGGAACCGCTCCAGTGCCAGTTTCGGTACCAGAAAGAAATGATGTCGGCATGAGCGCTCAATACCTTTCGGTAAAACCCGCCACTAAGTAAATATGCGGCGACCATACTGCCAGGCACCAAGAGAGCGAGTTCCATTCGCCCCGAGATGCCCGCTCCCACGAGTGAAATGAACCAAAATATCTGGGTGGTCATTTTGTGGGTCAGCAACACCAACCCTGCCAGGAACAGGGCTACGCACCACAACCAGGGCGTACCGTTTTTCAGCAACAGCGCAGCCACGGTCAGCCAGCACAAGTCGAGGAATAGCGCCGCCATTCCGCGAGGATTGAGTTGCATATTGTAGGTCACAAGCAGGGGTGTCATCGAATAGGCTACACCCGCGAAAAATGCTGCCTGATCTGAGCCCGAAAGCCAGCGGGTCGCCAGCACCAGCACAACCAGCCGCAACAAATCGATCAGGACTGCCAGATATCGACTATGTTGCGAAAAAACGGCCGTCGGCAGTCTAGACAGAACGACGGGAAAAAGCGGTGGGTACCATTGGGCTTCATCCAGGAGAAACTGCGGCAACTGAGGCGGAAACGTTTTCGTAGCCCTGAGCTTCTCGATATAGGCGCGCCAGAACCACTGATCCACGCCTGCACCACGCGGCGCCACAACGGCCGGAATCACCCTGAGCACAAGTGCAAGCACAATCAGTCCAAGGATCCCTATCAACACAAACGCCCCTTATTCACACCGGCAGAGAAGACGCAATGCTGGTCCTGTCAACACCGCCAGGCGGCCTGGAATGACGGCGGCAACGGTCTCAGGGGGGAAAACGCGATTGCGCCGTGCCCAAGCGATAAGACCAATGCTCAACACGAGACATAGCCCCAGTCGCAGCCACACGCCCTGTGTCAGCGCAAGCGCTATGCCACCGCTTTGGATCAATAGCAAAGCGACAAATACGGGACCTGTCGGCGTTTCAAGATGACGGCGTTGATCGAGGAGAAACGCCCATTGCAGCAGCATGTATGACAGAGCCGCACCCAGAGCCGAGCCCACGACTCCGAAACGCGGGAGCAGGACAAGGGAGACGCCGACATTCACCAGAAGCTTGAAGCCGAATAAGCCAACGGTTGCTCTCCAGAGCCGCCCTTGAACAAAGCATGCCAAATAGCATAAATGTTGCGACATGGCGCCCGGAACCGCAATGAGCAGAATCTGTAATAGGCCGGAGGATTCCTCATATTGCTTTCCCAGGAGCAACAGCAGAAGGCCCGGCAATGCCGCTGCAGCAACCAGGGAAGGTAAGCCCCAGAGCAGAAAAAGTTGAGGCGCCGTGCGGTTTATGAGCTTTCGGATTTCAACGTTTCCGTTCCTGTCGTACGCGGTAGTCAAACGAGGCAGAAGTACCGAAACGACGGCTGTGGGCAATCCGATGAGAATCAACATGTACTGGAACGCCGGGTGAAACAACCCGACCGCATGGCTGCCATAGAAACGCTGTATCAGGAAATAATCACACCATTCGGAAAGGTAGGCCACCAAGAAACCGGGCACGAGGGGAATCGCAAAACGTGCCGCCCGCCGCCATCGGTTGAAGTCGGGGGCTTGCCAGGCTATGCGGGTTCTGGAAAGTTCGCGCATCAGCCAGCAGCACCATATGGTCAGGCTGGTACCGATAATCGCGCCGATCGCAGTATCGAAACCTGGTTTCCCGCCCAACGGCGCTGTATAAACAAGTAGTCCGATACACAGCAACAGGCCCAAATCCGCGACGATCGGCGCCCACGCCAAGGCTGAAAATCGATGGCTTACCTGCTGCGTGCTCTGGGCTTCGGACATGACCCACAGGGTGATCGCGGCGGGAAGCACATACCAGCGATGCCCATAGTCCAGACCGTAGAAGCGTTGCGCCCAATCGAAGGGGAGGAATGCCAGCGCGCAAAGAATCATGCCCAGGCCAAGCGTCAAGGACGGCCAGCGCAGAGCCCATGCGGCGTCCAGTCGCTTGGTGGCAGTCCATTCGCCACGACCGAAACGCTGAGTGATCGACTGGGTCCAGTGCAAGAACAACTGGTTCAGGAACGTTGCCGCCGACAATATCATTGACCACGCGCCCAAACCGGAAGGGTCGAATACATGGGTCAACATGGCCGAGACGAGAAGCCATAAAGGCACCCGGATCGCTTTTGCGAAAATCAACTCGGAAACGTGTAACGCTTCGCGGCGCAACCCTGCTGCGCCCGCGCCTGCATGAGCATCACCGCCAGGCACAACCCTGCCTTAGCCGGCTTACTTCCTCAGACAACCAACGTTCGTCAATTTCTCGGATGACACGCGCCGGCGCACCGGCCACGATGACATTGTCCGGGATATCGTGAGTAACGACAGACATAGGCAGCACGAGCACCCTGTCACCGATGCTGACACCGGGGTACACCACGGACGGACCGCCGATAAAAGTACCGCTACCAATGTGCGTCGGAGCGCGGCGAATGTAGGCGTTCCCGGATTGATTCTCAAACATCAGATTCGACAGAGAACTGCTGTGAGACCAAACGAAAACCGAGGAGGCAACGGTAGTGTGGTCGCCGATGGAGAGCCCTCCGGAAGCATCGATGATCGCATTCTCGCCGATCCAGACGTATTTGCCGCATTGGAGTTTTTCCGGAGCGATGATCTTTGCCATTTCGCGTACCCGGCAACCCTCGGGAAGGCCTAGGTCGGCGGCCCGTTCGTCGTCGGTCATAACCAATCCGATGAGCCGGCGCAATATCTCCGCGCGCAGGCGATTGCTCCGTTCATTATCATGGAGCGCAAATCCGTCATCCTCCCAAATGGAACGAAGGGAATCGATAAGCGCACGTTTAAGCTCGGACTGATTACGCATTACGCTGTCCAATCGTCTGTTAGCGCGCCAAGAGAGTTCGAACCGCATCGCACACCCGGACCACATCCACCCCTGCATAGCATGGGAAGGTAATGGTTTCCTGTTGCAGTCTCTCGGCAACCGGCCGCACATCCCCATAGCGGTTGCGGAAATAGGTCGTACCGCTTAGGCAATAGGTCCCGATGGACGTCTCGATCCCGTCCTCCCTCAACCGACCAATCAACGCGTCGCGGTCGACGCCAGAAGGCACGCTAAATACCAAGGACTGAACGTTGAACACGACATCGTCGCCGATGCGCTGCGGCGAGAAACCCAGACTGGCCAGGCGTTCGGCATACGCGTTTCGGATCGCGTTGCGCTCTGCCACGATCGCGTCGAGCTTGCGCAGCTGCACCCGCCCGAGAATGGCTTGCGGTTCAGACAGCCGGAAGTTGTATCCGTAATCGACGAAATCTTGTCCATATCCGAGCATGCCGCGCGCACCGTGGTTCAGCTTGACATCAAGCCAGGCCGACCAGTCGACGGATTGGGTGGTGATCGCCCCGCCTTCTCCGGTCGTGAGCAGCTTGCGCGGATGAAAACTGAAACAGGTCAGGTCGGCTATTCGGCCGCAGCGAACGGCCCGCTCGGAGCTGCCGATGGCGCAGGCCGCGTCTTCGATCAAGGGCAAACCTCGCTCGCGGCAAATTTGCGCAATCTCGTGAATTCCGGTCGGATTGCCGAATACGTCGACAGCGATGACCGCCTTGGTCCTGGGCGTGATCCGCCGCATCAGCGCATCAGCGGTGATATTGAACGTTGCAGGAGAAACATCGGCAAATACGGGCCGGGCACCAGCCTCCACCACCACGTTCGCGGTGGCTGGAAAGGAGAAATCGGCTACCACGACCTCATCACCCGGCCCGACGCCCAGCAGCCTCAGGCACAGGCTAAGGGCGGTCGTCGCGGATGTAGTCAGATGGGCATATTGACTACCGCAGTAGACCGCGATTTCCCGGCGGAATTCTTCCACATGACGTCCGCGGGTAAAAATTCCATCGGCGAACATTTGCCGAAAATCAGCCTCCACCTCATCGAAGCTGATGTAGGGACGGATCAGCCGGATCATGCCGCCCTCCTGTCGCCAAGCCTGCGCGCATACCAGTCGAGGGTATCCCGCAGACCCTGATCGAAGGAAGTGAGCAGGTACTCTATGAGCGATTTGACCTTCGCGTTGCTGGCTATATGGCACAGGACATCCGCCTTGCGCGCTTCCTTGCGCAGGATTTCGCCACGGTAGCCGTAGTGTGCGCAAATGCGGGAGATCAGATCTTCCACGGAACATGTATTGTCGGTGGAAATATTGATGTTGTCGCCGGGGGCCATAACGGCATACAGCTTGACCACTGCATCGACAGTATCACCGACATGGATAAAATCCCGTCGCTGTTTTCCGCTACCGTGAATTTCCGGCTTACCGCCGGAAAGTATCCTGGCGGCTGTAATCGGGATTATCCCCGCCAACTCGCCACGGCAGTTCTGCCTCGGCCCATAGTTGTTGAATGGTCTCACTATATAGGCATCTAGATCGAACATCCGTACGTAACTTTCCACAGCCAAATCGGCCGCTGCCTTACCCGCCGCATAGGAGGTAGTCGGCATGCGCGGATGCGTTTCATCCATGGGCTCGTAAACGGCAGTTCCGTAGACCTCCGATGTGGAAAAATGGCATAGCGTCTTAAATACTCCGCGCCGCTGTGCCTCCAGCAAATTCAAGACAACATCGACATTGGTGGAAAACGCATTGGCCGGATTGAGGAATGAATAGTTGAGCGCCTTGGTTGCGCAATTGAAAACCGTGGTGACCGAGTGCCGCGAAAAAATGTAATCGAGACTGGATGCGATCTCCGCGTCATCGCGATAAAAATGGCAACGACCGCTAACCAAAGCGGCCTCCAAGTTGGCCTCGTCGCCGAGAAACAGGCTGTCGATAACGACCACCTCCTTGGCCCCCTCTGCAAGCAGTCGATCCACCAGGTGGCTGCCGATAAATCCGGCGCCGCCGGTAACAAGAATACCTTGCCCTGAGAGAGGTGGCCTGACGCTCATGCGTTATGCACCATGTCCTGAATACGCTCACAAATTCGCATCGCCTCGAGACCCGCTACGTGATCGGGAATTTGCTGATGCGCACCCCTGCTGACGGCAACAAACGCCTGCAACTCGCTGAGCAAAGCTTCTTGTGGTCGAACTTCGACGGATTCTGCAAGCGCGCTGATGACGTAAGGTTCCCCCTCGGAAAGACGCAGTTCCGATTGACGACTGATCTGCACTTCTTTGCGGAGCAAATCGCAATCCACAAACATGTCGCGGCAGGTTGCCTGGATGGTGCGCATTTTCTTTTCGGTGACCCGGCTTGCCTGGATGCGTGAAAAGCATCCGCTCTCGTGGGTAAGCAGCGCCGAGGCGAAATCGATCATGTTGCCTTCGCCAGCCCCGTGAGCCGAAACAGCCTTCACCGGGCCACTGATGAACATGGCGAGATCAATGTCATGGATCATCAAGTCGGTGATCACGTCCACATCAGTGATACGAGCCGAGAGTTTGTTGGTGCGGGTGAAATCGACGCTGATCACGCGCGCGGACTTCGCCAACACGCGCTCGAGAACCTGAACGGCAGGATTGAATCGTTCAATAAAGCCCACCTGGATGCACAATCCCCGTTCGCGGGCAAAGGCCGCCAGGCGCTCAGCTTCGGCCAAGGTACCGGCGGGAGGCTTTTCAACAAAAATATTGCGCACATGCCGGGCGGCGCGCTCAACCCACTCCGCGTGCGTTGAGGTGGGCGTAGCAATTACAGCGGCATCCAATCCCGCCATCGCGGCATCAACGTCATCGACACCGGGCACGCCGTACATGGCGGCTAACCTGGCCTGCCGCGCGGGATCGGCATCATGGATAAAAGCGATTTCCACACCCTTGAGCAGCGAAAGAACCCTGAGGTGGTTCTGTCCCATATTGCCCAGGCCAATCAAGCCCAGCTTTAAGGATGCAACGGTCATCCGACGATATCCTCTACACGGTTTCCTGCTTTATCGATTCGGGCGACCGGCCGGGCCGGATTGCCCGTAACCAGAGTGTAGGGAGGAACGTCGTGCGTAACGACCGAACCGGCCGCCACCATGGCGTACTCTCCAATACTCACGCCGCAGATTATTGTGCAATTAGCGCCGAGGCTTGCTCCGTTCCCAACGTTCGTCGCTGTAATTTTCCATTCGGTATTGAAGGCGCGGGGAACGCGATCGTTGGTAAACGAGACATTAGGCCCAACAAACACATCGTCTCCCAAGATGACTCCGTTATAGACGGAAACGCTGTTCTGAACCTTGCAACGTGCGCCGATACGGACCGCTCGGTCAATATAAACATCTTTGGAAATAATGCAGTTGTCGCCGATTTCCGCTTTTTCGCGAACCTGAACATTGATCCATATCTTGCTTCCCGCACCAATATTGGCTTCGGGCGAGACGTTAGCAGTTGGGTGAATGTAGACCGGGTTACTCATGAATAAGGCCATTAGACAAGGGCGGCAACAACGCGATCTTGGGTGGAGGCATCGAGATAAGGATGCATAGGCAGACTCAAAATTCGCGCAGCACAATCCTCTGCCACCGGAAAATCGCCGATGCGATACCCCAAACCGGAGAAAACTGTTTGCAGATGAAGTGGCTTCGGGTAATAGATCATGCTCGGGACCCCGGCGGACTTAAGCGATTTCTGACATGCGGTGCGATGCATACTGTCGCGGGCGAGTATCGAATACTGAGCCCATGCCGAGGTCATTCCGGCAGCAAGATATGGCGTTGTAAGCCCCAGACCACGCGCTGAGATGGATTGGCTGTAGCGGGCAGCAATACGGTCGCGAGCAGCCAATTCATCGATAAAGATGTCGAGTTTTGCCAGCAATACCGCAGCTTGGAGAGAGTCAAGGCGGCCGGTAACGCCCAGGCGCACATTCTCGTAGCGGTCGCTACCTTGGCCATGAACACGCACGGAACGGAATAACTCTGCTTGCAAGTCGTCATCGGTAAACAATGCGCCGCCATCTCCGGCACAGCCCAAAGGCTTGGCAGGGAAGAATGAGGTACAGGCCACTTGTGCGAGCTTTCCTGCGCGGCCCCCCGCACTCGCGGCGCCAAAGCTCTGGGCGGCATCCTCAATTACGAACAAGCCGTGCTTGGCGGCGATTGCATTGATGTGCACATAATCCGCGGGCTGACCGAAGAGATCTACGGGGATGATGCCGCGCGGCCGCAACTTCATACCGTTACGCGGCAGCACATGGGATGCAGCATCATTGGAAAGGACAGCCTGGATGGCTCTTTCCAAGGCGTCCGGATTCAGATTAAAACTCAAAGGGTCGATGTCGACGAATATCGGGG
>Ga0066793_10001012_pt1 | contig 12230 bp, 28 predicted proteins | sample PersoiDNA2013189_FD_83876 | JGI IMG/M metagenome (GOLD analysis project Ga0066793, IMG submission 83876) | Permafrost soil microbial communities from the Arctic, to analyse light accelerated degradation of dissolved organic matter (DOM) -... | ecosystem: Environmental > Terrestrial > Soil >...
ACCTACCTGGGTGTGGTGATCACGGACCACAACCCGGCAGCGACCCGTGTGTTGAGCAACACTGTGGCCCGGCTGGCGGAGGTGGGGGACACGGTTCCGCTGCTCACCTCGATCATCCGCACCTCGCAGTCGGGAGCGCACTACTGCAGGCAGCGCGGCCAGCTGGCCCACGAGGTGGCCCGGGATGAGGGTTCAGCGCCGGCGTGGTGGACCGGGTTGAAGCACAGGGACGCGGGGGAGCCGACACCTGTGACGTTGCCGGCCGCGTCGCACTCACTCGCGGGGGACTACACGTCGCTGGCGCGGGAGATCACAGACAGGATCATGGCCGCTGAGCAGGCGACCGCGTGAGCAACGGGGGTGTGGCGCATGAGGCACCCGCGGGGAGGCTGGCCGGGTTTGAGGATGTGAAGGAACCCGACCTCACCTTCACCATGCCGAAACGTGCGCAGGACCCGGTCGAACCCAAGACGGTGGCACCACGGAAGCGCGCCCAGCCCAAGCCTGCCACTGGACAGAAACCGTCCAGCACGGGACAGAATCCGTCCACCCGCAGGTCTGGGCCGAAGGTGAAGCGTGCCGACACGTCGCGTGCCCGTCCCTCGAATGTGCACATCCCGGCCGCACTGCTGACCCGGGTGGTGAAGGCTCGGCAGGAGCGTGGCCTGTCCGCGGGCGCCCTGATCGTGGCCGCGATCGAGGCGACGTACAAGGATCTGCCCCGGTTGGTGAAGCCCGCCCCTACTGCTGGGGGCAACCTGTTCGCGGTGCGCAGCTCGCGGCCGTCGCGGGCGGGGGAGGGTGCGTTGACGCCGTTGAACTTCCGGTTGCGGGAGCAGGATTTTGCGACCCTGGACCGGGTGGTGGGGGAGGTTGGGGCGTCGTCGCGGAGCCGGCTGATCACGGTGGCGTTGACCGCGCACCTGGTTGTGGGGAAAGGGTGAAAATATACCTGGAAACATACCGGGCGATTGTATATACATTTAGCGTTACCATGGTGTACGCTGGTGTCAACAGAACAAACCGGACACCCCAACCCAGGGAGCACACCATGACCGCCAACACCGGGACCGTAACCCGCACCATCGACTGCCCTCTGTTCTGCGCGGGCGGCAAGGGCACCGCGGCCTGGTCGTTCATGGGCGGGTCCGCGACCATCACCTGCTGCACCAAGTGCAACGGCGGGGCGTTCAAGGTGCCGGTCACCGCAGTCGAGTACTACCTGCCGAAGGCTGAGCCGGTCCACACCTACCAGCACAGCAGCGGGCTGGTTACCCTGACCGGCTCGATCTAACCCACCCACCCTGCACCACCCGGACAAGGGAGCGCGAAATGGCACGCAACGATGGCATGGTCACCGATGAGGCCACCGGCCTGATCACTGAAGGTGTCTCAGGAAACTATGAGCCCATGCCTGGCCGGATGGCCACTCGTGACTGGTTTGTGGCCTACCCTCCGAACGTCGTGGCCTACGGTCACGAGGACGACCGGGTCAGCCGGGCGTGGGGGAGTGGAGATACCCGTAAGGATGCCCTCCGTGCCGCTCTGGAGTACATGAAGAAGCACGGCGCGGTGATTTCCTGATCGAGCAGTCCAGCCTGCTTGGCCATCACAGTCCGGCCGCGCAGGCACCACCACCCACCCACTGACAGGAGCACCAAGTGACCACACAGCAGGAGCAGTACACGCCCGGCCGGCGACCCCTGGCCCGGGGGGCGATGAAAGCACACATGGTCCGGTTCCGTGAGGAGCAGTACCAGAAAGCTGCCCGCAAAGCCGAGCGGGAAGGCGCCGTCCTCGCTGAGGTGATCCGAGCCAAGGTGGACGAGTACGCCGACGCACCCGACCACAATGGGGTGGGGGAGTGAGTCACGACAGGGAAGTGGGCTGGGTCCTCCACGAGGCAACCGTCACAGCCAACACGGTGGGACCGAACAGCTACCCGTACAGCGGTGGTGTCGTCGTGGGTTTCAGTGACATGCCACAGGTGAAGATCCTGCGCCCGGACGGGACCGTGTTCTGGTGGCGCGCGGACCTCTGCACCGAACAGGTGCCGGTGAGCAAGACGTGAGATACCTACAGGACGAATGGCTTACCGCTCTCACTGAGCGTTTCGGGGACTCGCCGCGAGACTGGGCGTTCCAATGCCCACAGTGCGGGGACGTCGCAACCGGCGCCGACTTCAAGGCCGCCCTGGCTGAGCACCCGGTCACTCGCAAGGACGGCACCACCGTGGCAGCCAGCGACAGGCTCGCCCGGGAATGTATCGGCCGCACACTGGGCGCCCTATCGGAGAAGACCCAGGCTGCGTGGAACAAGCGTCGTAAGACCGGCGAGGTCCGCGGTTGCGACTGGACTGCCTACGGGTTGTTCCGTGGACCGGATGTCGTTGTGTGTCCTGACGACGCGAGCGGCACCAGAGATATGTACGCCTTCGCGATGGCGCCGGCCGTGACAACAGTTGAGGCAACCAAATGACCACGGGTGGGGGTCACCCGGACAGCACGGGCACTCTCATCACGGCCGGCCACCACGTCACCTTCGACGCAGACACCCACACCCTGACCTTCACCTGCCAGGGTGAGGACGACGCCAAGTGCCACAACTACCCTGGTTGCGGGTGTGAGACGTGGAGCGACGACCACGAACACCCCGCGGAGTTGCACGCTCAGTGCTGGATGTTCGACTGGTTCGACAACCGGGCGGTGTCTTTCGACGGCGAGGAGAATGTGGACTGTGGTGACCACGGTTCCTGCCCGCCGGTCAGCGGCTCCGGCCTCATAGAGACGTCGTTCGAGGATGAGTACATTCTCTGGTCCTGGGTTGAGCGGGTGCCGTCGTGAGCGTCACAGGTGGAGGCCACCCGGAGCCCGCAAGCACCTCAGCACCTGAACCCAAGGTTGGGCCAGGCCCCAGCGGGGTCGGGAGTGCGAACGGGGCGCAGATGTACGTGGTGTGGCTTGATGACCCGTCCGGGAAGTACGGGGACCACAAAGGGTTCTACGCCTACGGCGACGACCCGGGCGAGGCTGAACGGAACGCCCTCAGGTCAAGACCGGGATCCAACATCAAACACCCCACACAGAGCACTCAACAACGACGCGACGGGCATAGTCGGCAACCCTCATCCGAGGAGCCTGATCTGGCTACCCTCACCCACCAGATGTGTGCCCTCACCAAAGGTAGCCGCGACCCGGTGTGCACGCACACCCCGGCCGAGGTCATCCAGCGGGGCGTCGTAGAGATCCGCCGGCTCAGCTACAAGATCGAACAGCTGCGCGACCGACAGGATGAGACGGACAGAGAGAGCGCGGTGATCGAACAGTCCCGGCACAGGGCCTGCGTGGAGCTGGGTGAACGCCTCACCCACGTTGAGGCACTGGCCGGCGAGTGGGCGCAGTGCGAGACGGTGCTCGGCAGTGTGGTCGCGCAACGCATCCGGGAAGCACTTGAGGTGGCGTGGTGACCCCCGCCGAGGTGAAAGCGACCAGGTCCGCAGTACGAAGCACAGCCACCATGATCTACACCCAACAGCCCTGCACCCCCGACCAAATCACCGACGCGGAGGACCTCGCGATCGACCTGTACCGTGCCGCGGAACACCACGGCATCGACATCGGGCTGGCAAACTCGGTGACATCGTTCATCAGCGCCGCGATCGACGGGGTGCGGGCTCGGGATCGGACACACACCAAGGAGGTGTCGCAGTGAACTTCGCCAACAGGGCGGTTTACGCCTACGGGCGGACATGGGTGCGGTTGTGGCGTGACCGCCCTGGGTTCATCTTCTGGGCGCTGTCCCTCCTCGCTTTCGTTGTCGTATTCAACATGTCCACACCTGTCCGGGTCGTCGTGGTGGTCCTGGCTGTCGCAGGAATGAGCGTCCACTACTGGGACATCAGGAACGTGGCGGAGTTCAAAATCAGGATCACCTGCCCGTGCGGGTGGCATCTCGGAACCACTGACGCCGATACCGCTCTGGTCGCAACCAGCGCTCACGCCAAGACGTGCCTGGCGTTTCAGGCCACAGGATGAACACCCACTATGCGGCCATCGTCTTCAGTGGCGACCCCGCCGGCGAACATGAGGATGAGGAGTTGCGCGGGCACGCACCGAGCCTGACCTTACTTGCCAGCGGCCCGGAAGAGTTCTGTTGGGAGTCTGCACGCAGATGGACCGCCCGCCACCCGCTGCGAACCTGGGAAGAGGTGGAGGTGCTGACACGTCACCCGTCCGTTGTGCGCGACCCGGAGCTGATGCGCGTCTGCCAAATCCCGGCCTGCGGTTGCGACGGGACGTGGCACGCATGACCACCCTTCCGACGTCCGCACAGCTCGTGGAGGTCTTCCATGCTGCTCTCACTGCTGGTGACGCTGACGGTATCGAGGCTGTACTGCGAGTCCTGGTTGTGGTCGACCCGCGCAAAGCGGTTGAGCTGTACGACGCGCTCAAAACAGCGGTCGCCGCCGCGCCCTACATCAAGGAGTTGAAGACGTGAGCATGATCCAAGTGACCTGCAACTGTGGGTGGACCATCATGTCCAACGACCAGGAGCTGATTAGGGACGCAACCCGGGCCCACGACGAGACGTGCCCGTTCCTGTTCGTGCCGGACAAGGTGGTGGAGGGGTGACCATCCCACCGGAGCTTCACGTCGGACCCGTGGACGTGCCTGGGTTCGCCCCACGTGTGGACAGGTGGACCTCTGAGGGTGAGCCGCTGGTCGGGTTTCTTGAGGCGCGACTGGCGGAGGATGAGAAGGTCGCCCACGCTGCTGCAGACACCGCGGACGCTGAGATGTGGGAGTCGGACAGCGACGGGGAAACCGTGCGTGGTTTCGGTGGCAGTCTGCAGGACGTACTCAGGTCCGGGTGGCAGACCGGTGACTGCGGGCACGACTGCCCTGAGGTCACCCACGCGGCACGGTTCGACCCTGCATGGGTCCTGGCCGACTGCACAGCGAAGCGGGCCCTGATCGCGGACCTGTTGGCGGAGACACACCAGGTGGTTGAGGACTGCTGGTACACGTGCGCTGCCGCCACAGAGGATCACGACGGTGAGGACACCTGCGACGACACCCGCCGTGGTGGCCCGTGCGACTGCGGCCGTGACTTCCGCCTGGTCCGCCGGCTCCGCATCCTCGCCCAGCCGTGGGCCACGCATCCCGACTACCCAAAGGAGATGCTGTGAGCAAGCTTTTTGGTATCGGTCATGCGGCCCGCCGACCGCACCGGTTCTTCCTGGGGTTCGGATGGGTGGAGCAGAACAACCTTGACCGGTTCGTTGACCCGTACCCGGAACGCTGGTGTGTCTGGTTCGCACACAGGTGGCACGACACGCGCTGGCTGTTCCGGGGCCCATACCGCTGGACACGGGACGACGACGGGGATGACCAGGCGTGACTTTGACCGAGTTTGTTCTAAACAGAATCGCCGAGGATGAGGCATTAGCGCGAGCCGGTTTCTCTCATCCGGATAGGTGGGTCCAGGTTGCGGCGCCCGGCCTGGTTGGCGGCATCCCTACCGGCATGTCCTGCCCTGCTGTCCTGGCAGAGTGTGCAGTGAAGCGCAGGATCATCGAGCGTAGAGCTTACGGCGGGGACGGGTGTGGTGGGCATCCTGGTCCATATCTGCCGCATGCCGACTACGGCACCCACTACTGCTACCGGGTAGACGAAGACAACTACGACCTGCGGGACATGGCGAGCATCTACGCCAACCACCCGGACTACAGGCAGGAGTGGAAGCCGTAACCCCACGCAAGCACACCGACCCTGAGATCCGGGAGAGCTATCGCCACGCAGCGAACTCGGCCCGTGACACCGCAGACGAGCTGGCACGCTGGCGTGGCGGTTGCGACGACCCGCAACACCCGTGGATGCCGTTGGGTGAGGGTCAGCAGTTGTTCCGCGACTGGCGCGACTTCACCGAGCAGGTGTGCCGGCCACTCGTGGAGGCGGACGGCGACGACGACAAGGTTGAGCAGGTGGCGATGGCGCTCTACCGCAAGGTGTCCCCGTACTTCATCTGTGTGTCGCTGGTCATGGCGCTCAACCGGATCAACGAACTGGAGGCCAAGAAATGATCAAATACGGCGGGGATCAGCAGGACGGACGACATGCCGTGACGGAGCATCCAGCCGGGTGGGCAAGGAAGGCCGGCCGAGACATCGTGCAAGGCTGGGTGAGCGTCTGGGAGGACCGGGACCTGATCTACCTGCTGTGTGGGTTGGGGCTCACACTCGGGTTTCTGGCTGTGTTGTTCGGGGCGAAAACATGACGCAACTGGGTGACGTTGAGGCGGAGCGCACAGTGTGGGTGACAACCTCGATCCCACCGAGCGCGGCCGGCTATGTGGTGACGTTGGAGGCTAGTGCTGACCTGGCCCGCACCCTCACCCCGGATGAGTCGCTCACCTACGCAGCAGGGGTACTCGCTGCCGCGGCACGAGCGGAGTATGACGCGGCGGTCCTCGCACAGATGACCTCAGAGAAGCTCGGCCTGCCCATGCAGGTTGCCGCTGAGGTCATCCAGGAGCTTCGTAAGGACCGTCCACCCCTGGACCCTGCGATCACCTGGCCGTTCACGTTCGAGCCCGGTGTGACCAAGGAGCTGCACCCGTTCATCAAGATCATCTGCGGGGGTGAACCGATCGGGCAGTGGGACGTGTCGGATGCGCGCAGCCACGCCATGGGCGTGCTCCAGTCTGTCGCTGTTGCGGACCTTGACAGTGCCTACTTGCGAGCCCTGGTCGGCTCGGTTGGGCTGGACAGGAACCGGGGCATGCACGTGGTGGACGACCTCAGCAACTACCGGGAGGCTGTGCTGTGAACGGCCAGCTGCGCATCGACTCCATGTGGGTGTACACGCAGGTTGACGCGGATGGCACTGAGGGTGTGATTGCGATGACCCTGCCCGGTTTGGGTTTGACACCGCTGCTCGGCGCGGACCTGGCGCGCATCGCATCGTTGCGGCCGTACGCGCAGCAGGTGGCCACGGCGACAGGAAGGCCTGTGGTGCTGAGCCACTACTCCGTACGAACAGACCAGGAGACGATCCAACCATGAGCGACAACACGACTGTGCCCTGGCATGTCGGTGACGCTGGTGTTGGGCGAGTCCGCGTCTACGCCGGCGCTGTGCCTGTGGCGATGTTCTTCACGTCGACGGATGCGCAGCTAGCGGTGGAGGACCACAACGCGGCGCTCCACGCAGCGTGGGATGGTGACCAGTCTGCGGCGTACACGTGCCCGTTCTGTGGCGCGGTCAGCCACCTCAAAAGCGACGTCAAAGAGTCGTATTGCGGTCGGTGTCACAGCTTCGGTGACGGCACCAAACCAGCACTGACGTTCCCGCTGTGAGAACGCCTGTCCGAAACTTTCTCACCACAGGCCTCGTTATGTCGGGGTTTCGCAACGACAACTCAGTAAGGTTGTGACATGAGAGCAGAGAGCGTTCGATCCGGAGGCCCCGTGAAGGGCCGATCAAGGCACCCCAACGGGTCCGGAACGATCCCTTTTCAGGTTGGGCTCACCCCGGCAGCTCGTGACACAGTGCGTGAAGCCGCAGACCTGCTCGGGATCAGCATGAGCCGCTACGTCAACGGGCTCATCGTTGCCGACACTCTCCGCATCCAAACCCGCCGCGACGAAAGACGAGAGGCCGTGCCTGCCTGACCTGACCCGGGCAGTGCCCGGAAACGACGAAGGCCACTCCGCGAAGAGTGGCCTTGTCATCAAGTATTTGGCCCGAGAAAGCACTCGGGACCTTGTAACCGCTCCGCCAAGAGAGGTCGCTTTGCTGTGCCCACGATACCAAAAGAGTTCGATGCTGCATACCAACATGACAGCAATACTTCCCTGCGTGTCGGACCTAAACGCCCGGAACACCTCACACTCCCGCCCCGCGCAGGCCAACCCGAGCATGAATACCGGCCTGAGCAGAACCCCAGCACCGGGGGGGTGGGGCGCCACAGAATCCCCGCCGAACTGAAAGGGACACTGCTCACATGGACCAGCCGCCGTGCGATCCTCGCCCACGTTGAGTGGTTGGCCGGGCAACCCCACGTCCACCAGCTCTGCCGACGCAACCATGTGAGTGTGGAAACCTGGTGGGTTGCCACCCGCAACGACATCTTGGACTGCGACGACAGGACCGGCCGGGGGATGGGCACCACCCAGGCTGTCGCTGCCGAACGGATCCACCGCACCACCCAAACCGTCTACAACGTGCGCCGCGTCAACCGGCAGTTGGGGATCTGTGTGGAGTACTACCGCGGCCGAGAGCTCAGCCAGAACGAACGCCACAACCTCCCTTCTGGGCACACCCAAATGGGCCTCGCCAACCTGTACGCGTACGGGATCTACCCCGCCCACTACCGCGCCCAGGTCTGCGTCCCCCGCGCCGGCAGGTACGCGGAAGTGGCTAGGTTAGCCCTTCCTCTTTTTAGTACAGCCCGTGATCAATCTGACCTTTTCTCCCCACCCACCATCCGCCCCTGTGGGGCCGGAACGCCGCCCCGGCGTCGAAAGCATGTTGGATTGACGTTGGCTTGGGAGTTATCCGCCCATCCAGGCATGGGATTCCTGGACGGGGTGCCTCAGGTCAAGTACGCGGCACTCCTGAAAGGCCACCACGTCGGTGGTTGGCATGGCATCGCGTTGGGTGACGCACTCCTCATGGTAGCCGACAGTCAGTACCTCGACATCGGCCGGGCGGTACGCAACCCGTTCGCGGTGTTGAAGATCCTGCTGCGCCTGGTCCCACAGCTCACCGGCCTGCCCTGGCCGGCCGACCCACAACCGACCGCGACGAGCATGGGGGCAACGTGGGTGCCGGTCGTCCTACCCACACCGGTCGCCTGCGGAGACTGCGACCACGGTTGGATCCAGACACCGGAGGGTGCAGCGAAATGCCCGACGTGCCCGCCCGCGGTCCGGGGTTGGTTGGGTGACGAGTTGGTTGACGACGGTGTGGGGGAGTGGGATGGGGAACCACCGTTCTGAGCCGGGGTGGAAAGCAGCCTGGAAAATAGTTGTGGATTTCCCCAGGTTTCGTATAGACACCTGTGTACCCTCGTGTAATACTAGAGACATGACCACGAACCGCACTCCAGCCACCAAGACCAACGCCCGCATCGGTCGCGGCACCGCAGTCCACGCCACCCACAAGTACGGCACCTACTGCGGTGCCCAAGGCACCAATGCCAACAACGGTTCCAGCCTCAGCTTCCAAATGACCTCGGACGCCGTGACCTGTAAGCGTTGCCTCAAGGTCATGAACTAACCAGCCACCCGGGGCTCGGCCAGTCGGCCGGACCCCACACCGAACCCCAAACAAGGAGCGCACCATGACCACCAAGACCGGGACCGTCACCCGCACCATCGACTGCCCACTGTTCTGCGAGGGCGGCAAGGGCACCGCGGCTTGGTCGTTCATGGGCGGCTCCGCCACCATCACCTGCTGCACCAAGTGCAACGGTGGCTCGTTCAAGGTCCGGGTCACCGAGGTCGACCACTACCTGCCGAAGTCCGAGCCGGTCCGTACCTACCAGCACAGCAACGGGCTCGTCACCCTGACCGGCACCATCTGAACCACCCAGCCTGCCCGGCCCTCACAGTCCGGCCGCGCAGGCACGCACCGCACCATCCATCACGAACAGGGGAGAACACCATGAAAGCCAAAACCGTCATCATCACAGGGGCCATACTGACCGCGATCGGTTTCGCGGCGGTGAGCTGCTCGGCGGGTACGACCACGACGTCGGCGCCGGTCCCGCAGGGAACTGTCGCATCAGCGCCCGCTGTAGCACAGGCTGCACCAGCCCCAACACCCGCGGCGGTGCCGGCCCCAGCACCTGCACCGGCCGCCGTGTCGACATGTGACGCCGCCAACGAAGCCATTCTGACAGGGTCACCTGAACAGATCACCGCGGCGTTGAAGGCGTTAACCGCCGACAAGACCGCGCCCGCGACGGCCAGGGAGTACGCCCAGTACTACAACGTGCGGGATGTGGGGCAGAAGGACTTGCAAAGCATGGACACCACGCTGATCACGGCCGTCTGTACCAGCTGACCGAGAGGGAGGGGTGGTGCGCGGGGTTGGTGGTTGCTGGCCCCGCGTCCTGCTACGACACACCGTGTTGGGGAAATCTGAGGCACAGTGGCCTCATACGCAACTAAACTGGAGGACGCTGTGATCGTTGACCTATTCGCAGGCCCTGGTGGTTGGGATGAGGGCGCGTCCATGCTCGGTGTCACCGAGGACATCGTTGGCCTTGAGTGGGACGCAGCGGCCTGCAAGACGGCGAAGGCTGCAGGGCACGCCCGAATCCGCTGCGACGTCACCGAGTATCCGACCGACGCGTTCGGGCGCGGCAACGTGAAGGGGTTGATTGGTTCTCCGTCCTGCACCCTGTTCTCCGCTGCGGGCAACGGTGTCGGCAACCTGGTCACCGACCTGCTGACCAAAGGCATCGTGGCGATGATGCACGGGGACGACACTCGAGTTGAGGTGCGCGAGGCCATCTACCCGACCACACTGAAGATACGTGAAGCAGCGAACGCCAAGCGTGCCGCATCAAAACGGTGGACACAGCAGCGGGTTGAGACCCAGGCCAGGAGTGACGCGTTTGTGGCGTGCCTCGTCCTCGAGCCTGCCCGGTACATCCACAACCTCGGTGTCGAATGGGTCGCGTTGGAGCAGGTCCCCGAGGTGTTACCCCTGTGGCGGGTCTACGTCCGCGAGCTGCGAGCACTCGGCTACTCCGCATGGACGGGCGTGCTGAACGCTGCTGACTACGGCGTACCGCAAACCCGTCAGCGGGCGATCCTCATGGCCAGCAGGACCAGAGCGGTGCAGCCACCCACACCAACGCACGCGAAAGACCCACAGGGTGCCGACCTGTTCGGCGGCGAGATTGAAGGCTGGGTGTCGATGGCTACCGCCCTCGGGTGGGAGTACGGACTGGACATCAACACTCGGGGTGATCGCAAGACGTCGGGCGGCAATGAGTTCTCTGCTGACCGTCCATCCTGGGCACTCACGAGTAAGGTCCGCTCATGGTGGTGCTTCGAGCGCCCCGCAACAACAGTGGTCGGGTCGTTCTGTCCTGACGTGATCGCTGCGCCCGGCTATCGCACCAAGATCAGCCGACAGAACGCGCCCGGCTCAGTGCGGGTCGCGGTTGGAGAGGCTGGCATCTTGCAGTCTTTCCCGACTGACTACCCGTGGCAGGGAAGCCGCAGCAAGCAGTTTGAACAGGTGGGCAACGCAATCCCACCACGGCTGGCCATGCACGTCCTGGCCGCTCTTGGTGTTGGCGCGATCAGGAGCGAGGTAGCCGCGTGACCACTCTGCGACACGCCGGGGAAGTGAGTCTTCTCAGACGCAGCGAAGCGGCACCCTTCCACCTGCGGGATGGTTGGGCGCCGCTTCATATCCCCGTGATAGGAACAGACCAAACCTACCAGTTCGCAGGGACAGGTTGCCCCACCAAGATGAGGGCGAGGTCCCCGGGGGTGACCCGGTTCGCCGCCTTGAGGGTGAGGTACGGCCGGCCGGCAGCGTCCTCTGAGATCATGACGAGCTGTGAGCAGAACCGGCTGTCGGGGTCGTCCAGTTTCCTGGTGCGGATACCAATGGTGGATAGTGCGATCGCTAACACGTCCAGCCACCCGTATTCCAACCCGAGCTGCGCCTGTGCGGCCTGGACGACGGCCGCGGCGCGGGCCGGGTCGAGGTGCAGGTCGGAGCGGAGCATCAGGTACCCGTCGTAGTTGGACAGCGGTGACACCTGCACCCCGGCCGGGTTGGCTTCGATGATCTGCCCGCCACCAATGTAGATCGCGGCGTGGTTGAACCTGCTGCGGGTCACCAGCCGGATCCACCACGCGGCCCACCCGTGGGTTTGAATGACACAGTAGTCGCCGGGGTTCACTGGTCAAACACCTTTACCGATGCCCTGGGCGACGGAGAACGACGCCCCACCGAAGGTTTGTGGCCTCATTCCAGGCCATTCGACCTCCACCTCGATGGCATAGTCGCCGGCCAGCGACAGGTCACCGGTGACGAGGGAGAGTGTCCACGAGCCTGGCGCGGCGGCCTGGTCACCGAGGACGACAGGGTGGCTGACGACGCTCCAGTCGAGCCTTCTGATGTTCGCGGTGACCGTGGTGGCGTTGGTGAGGTCCACGGGTGTGGGGGTGAGGGCTTCAAATGCGGCGTCGGTCAGCGT
>Ga0066793_10001013_pt1 | contig 12228 bp, 9 predicted proteins | sample PersoiDNA2013189_FD_83876 | JGI IMG/M metagenome (GOLD analysis project Ga0066793, IMG submission 83876) | Permafrost soil microbial communities from the Arctic, to analyse light accelerated degradation of dissolved organic matter (DOM) -... | ecosystem: Environmental > Terrestrial > Soil >...
AGGAAATGGCGCGCGGGAACCACGCTGGTGCCCTGGCCGGGCGTCGGTTTCGCGCCCGAGATGGGATCGTAGATGTCGGCCTTGGGGGTGATGTAGCGCCACAGCCGGCCGCCCCAGTCCTGCCGGAGTTCGCCCGGGCGCGAGGTCTTCTGCTCGGGATCGGCGTCCTTGTATTTCGTGTCCGAATCCGCCTGGGGAAAGTGGAAGAGGCTGTCGCCGACGCTGATGCAGGGATCGTGGCGCCCGTAGCCGAGCACGACGTCGAGGAACATGCGGATGCCCTTGCGGTGGCACGCGCCGACCAGGGCCGCGAAGTCGTGGTTGGCGGTGGGATAGGAATAGCCGCGCGGAAAGCCAAGATCGAAATCGGGCGCGGCGTAGTTCGAGGTGCCGTAGCCCCATTCACGGTCGTCGTAGCTGTCGGCGACGGGCAGAAGCTCAATCGCGGTGATGCCCAGGTCGGTGAGGTATTGCTCTTGATCGAGCAGGCGCGTGCCGGAGAAATTGGCCGCCAGGGTGCTGTCGACCAGCGCCTGCACGTCGCGAAAGGTTCCCACGCCGGTCAGCCTGCTGCCGTCGGCCTGGGACCAGCGCGGCGGCAATTCGTAGATGACGAGGAAGTTGTTCGCCGGGAGGCTGGTGGTGCCTTCGACAAGCTCGATGGTGTCGCCGCCGGGATCGCAGGCGACGAGCTTTCCACCCTGGAATTTGATGACGCCGGCGGGTTGAGAGCTGTCGTCGTCCGAACCCGCTGGCACGGCGGACATCACCCGCCAGTCCGTCGTGGTGGCCAACGGATCGGTTCTCCGCACGCGCTTGCCCAGGTGCCACGGGGCCGCGTCGTCGATCTCGAACCAGTAGTGGTACACCTCGCCGCTGGCCAGTCCGCACTTGCTGGCCGGCACCTCCCACAGGCCCGGAGCGGTCTCGGACATGGGCACGGGCGAGCCCGGCAACAAGGCGATGCTCGGCGGCGCCCCCGGCACGAATTTTCCGATGACCAGCGCGGGCGCGTGCGTGGTTTCTTGCGGCAACCACAAGGCGAAACCGTTCCTCCGACGCTGCAACAGATCCGACACGCTCATGGTTTGTCCTCCGGGTCAGTCGAGTTTGGGACGGGGCACGGACGCTGTCGCAAGGCCGAATGACGAAAGAGCGGCGATGGATGCCCGAACCCTGGGGCGAGATTGTTATCCGGGAGGGTGTTTTCCGCTACCCCATTTCTGACGACGACCATGCAGGACTGTTGTCGCCCGACCTGTGGCTGGGCGGCCAACGTAACCAGGGGCGGCGTCACGGTCGACGCGTCCTACGGCGCGTACTACACCTGCGACAAGGCCGGGAACCCGTCGTAGCCGAGCATCTGCGGTACTAGCGAACGTCGATGCGGTAGTCGAAGCGCAGGCCAGCGTTGGGCCGGAACGCCGCCGCGCGGGCGGCCTTCTCGATGCACGCGGCAACCGGGGCACCCTCCAGCGGTCCGCCGACGACCGCATCGGTGACCTTGCCGTCCTTGCCTACCGTGATCTTCAGCTCTGCAACTCCCGTCTGGCCAAGGCGCCGCGCACAGTCCTTGCCGCGCGCCTTGACGAATGTCATGGCCTTGGCAATGTCGGCGGGGGTGAGCGCCGGAGGAGGCGGGGGGGCTTCACGCTTCACCGCCGGCTCGGAATTGCCCTTCTGCACGTCCTTCAGCATGGCGTCGATATCCTTGCTCTCGCGCTTCTTGCCCTTGCCCTTGTTCTCGGTGAGCACGTCCGCCATCAGGTTGTCCAGCCCGTCATGCGCCTTGGCGGGCGCGGGCTTGGAAGCGGGCTCGGGCTTGGCTGTCGCCGCCCCATCGTCGGATGTGGGCCTCGCGACGCGGCTCGCGCTGGCGGCCACGGGCTCGCTTGCGCCGTCGGCCCCGGCCTCGAAGGAATCCTTGTACTTGCCGGCCTTTCTTGCCGGCGCGCTGGCCGGCGAAGGCGCGGCGGACGGCGTCCTCACGGTGGCCTTGGCGCGCGGTGGGTGCGCGGCCGGCCGTTCCACCACCGCAATTTCCGCTCGCTCTGGCGCCGGGGCGGGCGCACGGTTCGCTTCAGGCGGGTCGCGCGGCGGCGTGACTTCCGCCGGCTTCTTGGGCTCGACCACCCTTTTGGCCCGAGGCGCGGAGGGTCGCGCGACGACAGGCCGCGGCGCGGGTACCTGCTCGACGACGGGTTCGGCCGGCAAGAGCCTTACCACAAAGCGCGGCGCGCGGTTTCTGATCAGCGAGGCGGCACTCTCGACCAGCGTGAAGGCATGGTCGGTCAGCGGGGGACCGGCGGCGATGCCACCCGCGAACCCGACCAGCAGCAACACCAGAGGCCAGCCCCACCGCCGCTTGCGCTTGCGCTCGGGAATGGTCATGGGCCCCATGGACACGGGGAGCGTGAAGCCCGCCGAGGGCGCCTTCGCATCTAGCCGGGGATTGCTCGAGCCCATGATCGGGGATTGTAGCGGAAAGGTGGACCGGGCAACACGCAATCGCCCGCCACCGCGCCAGCCCGAGAACGGCCCACGCCTGGTGGTACGCGCGGTTCACGGCTAGGCCGCGCGCGACCTTGCCGTCGTGAGCACGAATGCGCCCAGGGTTCCGAGAGCGACCAGCGCGCCGCACAGATCGAACGGGCCGGCGCCGGCGAGTCCCAGCGATGGAAGCACCAGCAGGTGGCGTTCGAGCCACACACCCAGAAGTTGGGCCACCGTCGCGACCGCGAGAGCGCGCGCGCTCGCCTTGCCCCGGGAGCCGAGAAGCAGCACGAAGGGAACGACAAAGCTGAGCAACACGACCAGCGCGGCCTCGAAGCGCCAGGCGCCGGTCATGCGGCGGAGGACGAAGGCGATCTCCGACGGCAGATTCCCGTACCAGATGGGCAGGAACTGCGACCAGAAGAGATAGCCCCACAGCACGGACATGGTCAGGACCAGGGCGCCGAGATCCCGCCGCAACTTGTGCTCCAGCCGCCCCGAGGCCAGGCCGAGCAAGGTGATCATCGACGCGCCGGAGGCGGCGGCGCCGACGAAGAGGTGCGGCCCGATGAGGGTGCTCGACCATTCCGGGTCCGGCCCGAGGATGAAATCGAAGGCCCAACACGAGAGCACCACCGCGAACAGCAGACAAAAGGCGACCAGGGTCCGCGATGAGCGGGGTTCGCGGGCCTCTGGCACGGCGCCGCCACCCCGCCGCATGCCGAGATACGCGAAACCGAAGAGCGCCACCGAGCCCAGCAGCTCGCGGGCCGCGAAGAAGGGCACGCCCAGCCAGAAGGCCTGCCCGGGCGACACTCGGTCGAACCACGGCGCCCAGCTCGCAAGGCCAGCCACGATGAGGATCAGGAGCACCATCGCCAACGGGACGAAGCCGGTCAGCGCCGACGCCGGGGCGCTCAGCCGGGCCGCCCAGCGCGCGCCGGAAAGCTCGAGTACCGCGGTGAAGGCAAGCGCCCCCATCGCCGCACCCGCGAAGAAGAGCCAGCTCGCGATGAGGGCGCCGAAGGTCCGCGGGGCGTTCCCGCCAAGCGTGCCCCAGGCGAAAGCGACGATGCCCGCGGCCACGGCGAGCAGGCAGGCCCGAAACGGGCCCCTGCCCAGGGTCTGTTCCACGTCGCGCATGAAGCGGCTCATGGCGTGGGCCCCGGCAACGGTGTCCCATCCGGCAACGTCGGGACCGCGGCAACGCACCCCTCCTGCTGGAGGCGTCGAACGTGCGCAACCAGCGCCCAGCGCTCGCGCGAGGTGAGTCCGTCGCGCATCTTCGGCATCGCCTTGCCACCCGCCGTGATCGTCCCGTAGATGAAGCCATCGGTGCGGCGGCAGATGGTCTGGTAGCGCAGGTCGGGCGCTGGCGGGAACTTCTTCGAGATCTTGCCCCCACCGCGCCCATCGGGCCCGTGGCAGATCGCGCAGTGGGTGGGGAACAGGCGGCGGCCCATGGCGGCCGCGCCGGGATCGTGAACGTGCGGGTTTTCGAGGTCGCTCACGTCCTCCCGGTCGTCGATGATCTCGACGCCACCGACGGGCACCGAGCCCTCGGGCGCGGGACGCGGCGCGGTCAGCGGGCGCAGCGCTTGCTGCTCCTCCATGCTGGCCGGCCACTTGAAATCGCACGAACCCAGAAGGAGCGCGCCGAGCGCGAGCATGGCACGCCTCACGGGACCATCTCCTCGGCGTTGCCGAGCGCCTGCTTGATTGCGTGAACCGCCTCCACGCTGCGGCCGTGGATCGGCACGACGACCACAAGTCGATCCGAGGCAACCGCTTGCTTTGCCTCGCGCGAAACGCCCCTGCGCGCCAGCGCGGCGAGCACTGCCATGGCCGCGAAGTTGGTTGCGCCAGCGCCAAGCATGGTCAGCTCGAAGCAGATGATGGCAAAGGCCGGCCACGCGAGCACGGCCTTGCCGCCGGTGATCATCGGATGAGCCAGCGAAGTCACCACCTGCAGCGCGAGGCCGGCGGTGAAACCGACGACGGCCCCGCCCAGCGCGAACCAACCCAGCAGTCGCTCCGGGCCCAGGCGGTGGATGCGATGGACCACGCGAAAGGGCGCCGGACTGGCCAGGCGCACGCCGTCGACGCCAAGCGCTTGCACGTCGTGGATGGCCTGCTCGGCCCGCCCTGGATCGGCAAAGAGCGCGATCACCTCATCCCGCATGAGGCGCCTCCTCAGGGTCATCCGGCGCGGCCACTTCCATCTGCCCCTGCACGGTTTCCGCGACGGACACGCTGGGGAAGATCTTCACGAACAGGAGGAACAGCGTGGAGAACCAGCCGAAGCCGCCGAGGCAGATGAACAGCTCCATCCAGGTCGGCCGGTAGCCTCTCCAGGCGGCGGGGTTGAAGCTGTGGGCCAGGCTCGTCACCACGAAGATGAAGCGCTCGAACCACATCCCGACGGTGACGATCACCGCAATGGTGACCATCGCCGCCAGATTGTGGCGCACGCGCGGCGAGAAGCAGAGGAGCGGGATGATGCTGTTGCATAGAACGACGCCCCAGAAGATCGGGGCGTACGGCCCGCTGATTCGCCACACGAAGATGTCTCGCTCGGTGGCTCCGCCGCGGTAGAAGGCCATGAAGAACTCAGTGGCGTAGACCATCGTCATCACCAGCGACATGGCGACCAGCAGCCGGCCCAGCATGGAGAAGTGCTCCTTGCGAATGTGGGCCTGCAACTTGAAACCCTTGCGCATGCCGGCAAGCAGGATGATCGCCATCGCGATACCCGAGAAGATCGCGCCCGCCACGAAGTACGGCGCGAAGATGGTCGAGTGCCACCCCGGGGTGATGCCCATCGCGAAATCCCACGAGACGACGCTGTGGACCGACACCGCCAGCGGAATGGCGATTCCGGCGAAGATGGGATAGGCGCGCTCGTAGACCGACCACTCTCGCTCGGTGCCCGCGAAGCCAAGCGAGAGCACGCGGTAGAGCACCCGGCGCCAACCGGCGACCCGGCGGGCCAGCAGCGCCAGATCGGGCAGCATTCCCATGTAGAGAAAGAGCGCGCTGATGGTCACGTACGAAGTGATGGCGAACACGTCCCACGCCAGTGGCGAGCGAAAATTCAGCCACAGATGCCGCTGATTGGGCATGGGCAGAAACCAGAAGAACAGCCAGGGATGGCCGAGGTGGATGATGGGGTACAGTCCGCCCGTCATGATGGCGATGACGGTCATGGCCTCCGCCGAGCGCCCAATGGAGGCGCGCAGCGGAGAGCGTGCGAAGTAGAGGATCGCGGAAACCAGCGTGCCCGAGTGGCTGACGCCGATGAAGAAGACGAAGGTCGTGATGAAGCTGCCCCACATGACCGGCGAATTGAGACCGGTGATGCCGACCCCCACGCGTAGCATCACGGAGTAAGACCAGCCGCCCAGCACGGTGAGCGCGATGGCGACAATGAGCCCGGCCCAATAGAGCCAGCCACTCTTCCAGCTGGCCAGCATGTCGCGCTCGATCGCCGTGGGTGGCGCCGGGAGATTCGTCGGCGTGCGGCCGGACTTCGCCACTAGAACCGCCAGCGGTTGACCCGCGCCACTCACGTCGGCACATCCTCTCGGCGCCGGGCGAGATAGACCAGGCCCGGGCGCGTGTTGAGCTCTTCCAGCAGACGGTAGGAACGGCCGCTGCTCGCGGCCCGTGAGACGCGCGACGCTGGATCCTTGAGGTCGCCGAAGACGATGGCCTGGCTCGGGCAGGTCTGCGCGCACGCCGGCGTGATGTCGCCGTCCTTCAGCACACGGCCGTCGATGCGCGCCTGCTCCTTGGTGCCGCGGATGCGCTGGATGCACAGCGTGCACTTCTCCACGACCCCGCGCTCGCGCACGGTAACGTCGGGATTCAAGGCCAGGTTCAACGGCTCCTTCCTCGGCCAGTCGAACCAGTTGAAGCGCCGCACGCCGTAGGGACAGTTGTTCTCGCAGTATCGCGTCCCGACGCAGCGGCTGTAGATCTGCGTGTTGAGCCCCTCGGACGAGTGGTAGGTGGCGTAGGTGGGGCAAACCGTTTCGCACGGCGCGTTCGTGCAGTGCTGGCACATCGAGGGCAGGAACAGCGCGCGCGGGTTCGATGTCGGTCCTTCGACGAAGCGCTGGATGTGGATCCAGCCCATGTCACGTCCGCGGGCGACCTCTTCCGCGCCGACGATCGGCAAATTGTTCTCGACGTAGCACGCGGCGACACAGGCGCCGCAGCCGGTGCAGGCGTCGAGATCGATGGCCATACCCCAACGGTGGACGGGGTGGACGTGTTCGTCGTACATCGATGGCAGTTCGGGCCTGGCGGGAAGTGCCGCCGCGCCGACCACTTCCTGGGCCAGATCCCGGCCGTGCTGGCTGGTGTTCATGACGGTAAGCGCCGCGCTCGATTTTCGTCCCATCGATTCGAGCCGCGCCCCCGCGAGCTGGCCGCGCAGCTCGACGTTCGCGCCCATGAGTCCCGTCGCATAGGGCACCGGCACCGCGAGCGCATCCTCGCGCACGCCCGCGTAGACGAAGGCAGGTAGCTCGGTCTGTCCCGCGGCGGTGGTGACTCGCACCAGATCACCGGTGCTGACCCGCAGTCGCGCCGCCGTGGCGGGGTGAACCTCGACCCAGCCGCCCCACGCGATCGTGGTTAGCGGGTCGGGCACCTCCTGCAGCAGCTCTCCACGCGGCACCAACCCGTCGAGGTAGCGCACCGACGGCGCCACCACGAGCGACAGCGCGCCCGGGTGATCCTTCGTGCTCGATGGCTCGGCCTCGACACGCGAGAGAACGGTCGCCTCCAGCGCCACGGCCCGGGGCGACGCCTCAACGAAGACCCCGCCGCGCTCGATGTCCTCGGTGGTCGCGGAATGGAGAACCACGGCATCGAACGCGCCGTCGGGCAGACCCGTGGCCTCCAGCGTGCGCGCGACATCGAGCAGGACCGTTCCCGCCGCGCGCGTCGAGCGCACGGGGGTCATGACCGGCTGCTGCAAGCCCCGGATTCCGGCCCGCGGGGTGGCGTCGCCCCAGGCCTCCAGAAAATGGTGATCGGGCAGCACGACATGCGCCCTCTGCGCCGTCTCGTCGAGACGATTGCCAAGGACCGCTACCATGGGAATGTGGCCGAGCGCCTCGCGCAGGCGGCTGAACACGGGACCGTGGCCCAACGGATTGGCGTGGTGGACGACGAGCGCTCCCACCTCGCCCGCGGCCGCCCGGGTCGCGAGTTCGTCGAGGGTCATGCTGGGCGCCGCCCAGGGCTCGTCCGACGGCGTGGGAAAGCGAACCGTCCCGTCGAGATTTCCCGCCAGGGCGTTGAGGACGAAGACGGCCTCGGCCAAGGTGGCCGCGTCCGAACCCAAGGCCGCGCGGCCCGGGCCGACACACAGGCTGGGCCGGCCACCAAGAAAGCTTCCGGCCAGGCGCTTGATCTGCGCCTCGGGGACCTGCGTGCGCGCGGCGACGCGGGCGAAGGTGTAGGGCCCAAGCACACCGTGCAGGCGCTCGCGCAGGGCGGACGGAAGCGCGTCGACACCCGGGCCTCCCCGCTCGAGCGCCGCGCGCGCGAGCCCCAGCACCAGCTCTCCCTCGCTGCCCGGCTTGGCCGAGATCCACTCGTCAGCGGCCGCCGCGGTCAGTGACAGGCGCGGGCCGACGTACACGCAGCGCCCACCGCCCGCGCGCATCTCGGCGAGCGAGCGCGCATACTCGACAGGCGATCCCCAGTCTTCGAGGAAATCGTCGCCGATCGAGAGCAGGGTCTTGGCCCTGGCAATGTCCCAGACGGGGTGCTGATCCAGGCCGAACGCCCGGCGCGCCCCTTCCCGGATCCACACGGACTCCATCGCGTCGAAAGTGACGACCTGACGGCCGTCCTGGCCGAGCGCGGAGAGCCAGTTGCGAAACAAGGAGCCCAGGGCGCCGCGCTCGGGCCGCGTGAGCACGACGATCTGGCGGTGCGCGCCCGCGGCCGCACGCAGTCCAGTCGCAAATGCCTCCATGGCCTTGTCCCAGGACGTCGCGGCCGGCCCGGCCGGCGAGGCGACAAGTGGCTGTCCGAGGCGGTCGGGCGAGTACAGTTCCTCGATCGCCGCCTGGCCACGCAGGCACAGCGCCCCCTGGCCAATCGGGTGTTTCGGGTTGCCTTCCAGCTTGATCGCGCGGCCCTCGCGAACCCGGGCCGTCATGCCGCATGCGGCGGAGCACTCGCGGCACACGGTACGATAGAAGCGCGAGATCCCGGGAACAGTGTCGTCGGACGGAATGGTGTCGGGAACCAGGTAGCGCGGCACCTTCTTGCTGCATCCGGCGAGCGAGGCAGCCGCACTTCCGGTCAGCACGGTGCCAAGGAAAGTTCGGCGCGACAGGTTTGATTTCGTTTCGTCCACTAGGGCCTCACTTGTGGCACGCAACACAGTCGACGGTGGCGTTGCGCTCGGCGTGGCAGCCGAGGCAGAAGCCCATGTTCATGGTCACCGCCATCCTGACGGCGTGCATGTCCTTCACCTCGCCGTGGCAGTCGGCGCAGGCGACCTTGCTGCGCACATGCATGCGGTGGCTGAAGTAGATGAAGTCGGGCAGATGGGTCACGCGCAGCCAGTGGGGTGACTCGCCCTTCTCGAAGAGTGCGGCCAGCCCCTGCACGCCCGCCTTTTCCTTGGCGACGAACTTGTGGCAGCCCATGCACCTTCGTGCCGAGGGCAGGCCGGCGCTGGGAGATTGCGTGGCGTAGACATGGCAGCCGAGGCATGGCATGGCGTACTCGCCGGCGTGTATCGCGTGATCGAAGGTGACGGTTCCGGTGCTATCCAGCGTCCCCTGCTCCGGCGCTGCCCCGCGGGTAGGGATGACGAACCCGGCAACGACCGCGACGACGACGAATGAGGCCAGAACCAGAGCGCGCCGCCGGAAGATGAACCACGCCGGCACGGCAGTACCCGCGAGCTAGAAGGACAGAGTGACGGGAACCTTGCCGCCCGTGACCTTCACCGGGAAGGTCTTTTCCTTGTCGGGCTTCTTCAGCTTCTCGCCCCACACCTTCAGCGTGTACTGCCCAGCCGGCACGTTGGGGATGGAAAAATGTCCGTCCTTTGCCGTCACCGCATAGTGGGGATTTTGTAGCACGAGCACGAAAGCCAGCATCTCCGGGTGGATCGAGCAGAGCTGGGTGTAGATGCCAGCCTTCTTGAAAGTGTACGAGTGCTTCTCGCCCTTCGGCCAGCTACCAAGGTTGTAGCCCTCGTTGTCGGGAGTGAAGACGTTGTGGCTGACGGCGTCGCTGTTGAGGAAGTCGACGGTCGCCCCCACCAGAATGGGCAGCACGTGCGGGGTGAAGGTCATCTTCTTCTGATCCATGAGCGCGTGCTGCGAGGGCGCCGGGAACTGCCCGGGGGCCGAGACGATGTAGACGACGAGGTCGGTGGTGCCTCGAGCGTGGGCGACCGTGCCCTCGATGGTTCCGGTTTCAGCCGTCGCGATGGCGGGAGCGGACAGCATCGTTGCTACGAGGGCAAGCTTTGTGGAATTGGTCAGCCGGTTCATGTTCATCTCCTTGAGAGCGAGCGGTCGGAACCTTCCTTGAACGAGCCAAGGGTGTGCACCAATCGTGCCATCGTGGGCGGTCGCAAATCCCGCGCGGATCAAGCGACAGTCGGCCGGGGCCACGACGGTGCGTTGCAGCGCTGCACGACGGCTGCCGCGGGAGCGTGCGCACCTGCAAGCGAGGCGCGGGCGCTGTCAGTCGAGCCCGTAGCGGAGCGCCTTGCGGTAGAGGGTCGCGGGATCGATGCCAAGCAAGGCCGCGGCCTTCTCGCGAGCACCGCCGGTCGCGCTGAGCACGAAGGCGATGTGCTGGCGCTCGGCTGCCTGCAGCGCGAGGCGGAGATCGGTTGGCGCCACCTCGACCCCGCGTAGTTCATGGGGCAGGTGCTCCTGGCCAATGGAATCGCCCACCGCCAGAATGGCGGCTCGCTCGATCACGTTCGATAACTCACGGACGTTGCCCGGCCACGTGTACCCGAACAGCATCTTCATGGCGTCCTCGGAAACCGCCAGCGGCTGGCGCCCCAGGCTGCGGCAGTGCAGCCCCACGAAGTGCGACACCAGGGTCGGGATGTCCTCGGGGCGCTGGCGCAACGGCGGGACGTCGATGCGGAAGACGTTCAGGCGAAAGTAGAGATCCTGGCGAAAGCGCCCCTCGCGGATCGCGGCCTCGAGATCCTGGTTGGTCGCGGCGATAAGCCGGAAATCGACCGTCACCGGACGATCGGCCCCGACGGGCAGCACCTCGCGGTTCTCGATGGCCCGCAGCAGCTTGGCCTGGGCGCCCATGGGCAGTTCGCTGATCTCGTCGAGAAACACGGTTCCGCCACTCACGCTGCGGAGCAAACCGTCGCGACGTTTGAGCGCGCTGGTGAAGGCGCCCTTCTCGTGGCCAAAGAGCTGGCCCTCGACGACTTCCAGTGGCAAGGCGGCCATGTTGATGGCCATGAACTCGCGGTCGTGCAGGCTCGAGCGGGCGTGGATCCCGCGCGCAACCAGCTCCTTGCCCGTACCGCTCTCGCCGGTGATGAGGACCGTGGCCCGGGTGGGCGCGACGCGCTCGATGAGGTCGAACATCGCGCGAATGGGCCGACTTTCGCCGACGATACCCTCGAAACCAAGGCGGCTATGAAGATCGCGACGCAGGCGGCTCACCTCGCTCTTGAGCGCGCGATACCCGCTAAGTTGCTGCAACTTGCGCCGAAGGTCGTGGAAGGCGACCGGTTTGAGCAGGTAGTCGTAGGCGCCACAACGCAGGGCCTCGACCGCCGTCTCGATAGTGGCGAAGGCCGTGGTCAGGATCACGAACGTGTCCGGCCGCTCGGCCAGGATGCGCTTCGACAACTCGACGCCGTCCATGCCGGGCAGACGGATGTCACTGAGCACGATGGGGTAGTCCTGCTCGACGACGTAGGCAAGCGCGGATTCCGCGTCGGCGGCGCCCTGCACCTCATAGCCGGCGCGCTCCAGCATCTCGCACAGGTTGGTCAGCAGGATCGCCTCGTCCTCCACGACCAGGATGCGCTCGCCGGGCTCGCTCATGATGCCGCCCGCGATCGCCAGGCCGCGGCGGGAAGCTGGATGCAAAGCACCGTTCCGCCAGCGCCCGTGTCCTCGACCTCGAGCACACCTTGCATGCCTTTCACCAGCCCTTGCGTGACGAAGAGGCCGAGTCCGGTGCCCTGCCCGCGCGCCTTGGTGGTGAAGAAGGGCTCGAAGATGCGGCCACGCGCGACCGGGGGAATCCCGCCGCCCGTGTCGCGCACGCGGACCAGAACCTCTCCCGGCGCGGCCGTGATCTCGAAGCGAAGCTTCCCGCCAGCAGGCATGGCGTCGAGGGCATTGAGCGCGAGGTTGAGCAGGATCTGCACGAGGTGATCTTCCTTGGCGCGAACCACGGCGGCCGGATCGCGATCGACCTCGATCTCGACCTTGCGTGATCGGGGATCGTAGCAGACCAGGCGCACGACGTCGTCGACGACCTTGTCGAGGGACACCAGCGCCACATCCTCGTCCTGGTTGCGTGCGAACGAGACCAGCTCGCGCAGCAGCCGGGTGATGCGCTCCACCTGGCGCGACACGACCGCCAGGGTTTCCTCGATCCGCCCCGGCTTGGGCGCTTCCTCCGCCAGGCGGATCTGCGACTGGATCGCGGCCAGCGGGTTGCCGATCTCGTGGGCGACACCGGCGGCAAGCAAGC
>Ga0066793_10001015_pt1 | contig 12218 bp, 8 predicted proteins | sample PersoiDNA2013189_FD_83876 | JGI IMG/M metagenome (GOLD analysis project Ga0066793, IMG submission 83876) | Permafrost soil microbial communities from the Arctic, to analyse light accelerated degradation of dissolved organic matter (DOM) -... | ecosystem: Environmental > Terrestrial > Soil >...
CTGTCGAGGAAGGCGTCGCGCAGCGCGGTGAAGACGGGGACGTCGTGCGCCCGGGCGGTGGCGATGTAGGAACGGATGCGGCAGAAGGCCTTGAGCCCGCGCATGCTCCGCCAGCTCCCGCTGGCCAGAGGGGCGACAGTCCCGCGATCTGGCGAGGCGCCAGCGCGTTGCTCCCTTGTCCTCCACCACCGTGGCTGCCAGAGTGGCTGCCTGCGTGATGCTGGACGTCCCTGACAATTCAGTGAACTGCCAGGTCAGGACGCGTGGGCCGCCCGGGGATCGAACCCGGAACCTACGGATTAAGAGGTTGCCACGCGTAGCCGCAGCACACCTGCTCAGGCATCTTTGCCCAGGTAGACCAGCAGATCGGTGTGGCCGTACTGACCCCGGATTGACCCCGCCGTGCCACTGCTACTGGCACGCGAATGGCACGCGTCGGCCAGAGATCCATGTGTCGACTTCACCACCGGGAGCCCGAAGGTCGCCCTGGACGCCAGGCGAAAGCGCCACTCGGGCACCGGGGTGACCGCGGGCCTACCTATCTGTGTCCGCGTAGTTGCCCAGCTGCTCGCGCTGCGCCTGGATGAGCGCGTCCTGGCTGGCCAGCAGCTCGTCCTTGCCAGCCGGCAAATGGTCCTTCCTGGCCACCAGCTCGTCCTTGCCGGCCACGACCTCACGCAGCCGCGCGTTGGCCGCGCGCAGCCGCCGTGCCTCCAGTTCCAACGCGCTGGCATCGGGAGACGGCGGCTGATCGGACACGAGCCAACATGATCGGCGGGGTGCTCACGAGATCAAGCTGACACGCCGCAGGTCGACAGGCCGCTTGAATGGACACCAAATGGCCTGCGTACCGGGGACCAAAACCCTGAAATTACCGAAAACTGGTGGAATCTCGTCCCCCGTCGATGGTGCTTACGGCTCCGGCAGGCGCCACTCAGGAGCCACGGGATTACGCGGGGTTCGAGGAATACGTCAAATCTAGGGATTCGGTGACAGCAGCCCTCGGGGGCCGGGCCCGTACCTCGCCTCTTTGAGTACCCTAACGTACCGTCTGCCCGCAAATGGCACAACGTTTAAGTTTACGGGTGCGATATCCTTCAAGACGGCAGTGCTCGATCTTGGCGCTGCGTTGGCCGCGGTGGGCTTTGATATTGGTACTGGAGGATATGGGAAATGTGTCCTCGACAATGTCGCGCACAGCGGAGCGGCAACTCTTAGCGAGGCTCCTAAGCTGGTCGTCGAGTGCGTTCCTGTGGTCGGTTTGGGTATGGATTTGCTAAGCGATTTCGTCGACTTGGAGCAGGTAGTAGGTAACGTCTGGTCGGAGTACGACGAGGTGCTCGATACTGCGATGAATGTCCACGGTGAAGTAGATGTCGCTCGCCCAATCCCCCACTCCGGCGGTCCCCCGTGGCCTGACGGCCACTACGCTGAGTGCGACCAGTGTGCGGTTGAAGTGGCAAGATAAATCCTCGAATGAAACTGGGTTTCAGGTCTACGTCAATGACGCCTCCACGCCGCCGATTCGGGCCGCCAACTCCACAAGCACAGATGTGACCGGACTAAAACCCGGTACCAAGTACTGCTTTAGGTTGGAAGCCTTGAGCTCGGCCGGCAGCTCGGGGAAGAGCACTGAGGCATGCGCGACGACACCGTTGTTCAAGCTGGCGACAGGCGTAGACTGGCTCAACGCCGAACTGCATGGCTACTGCGGACTCCATACCCTACGTGACCTTAAGCAATGGGACCGGAAGTGCTGCGGGCCCTGACGGCACGACATACAACGTCAGACTGTATACCACAGCGGAGGGCGACATACGGGAGATACCCACCCTGAAGTGGCAGTGGTACTGGCTTGCAGGCGGTCGGACATGGCCCTCTCGATGTTCTTTTGGAAGTCCGAGTGTTCACCGATGGCCCGAGTCAGTTGGCTGCAGTCGTTCCAGAACCCGACGCGGGGTTCCATCGGTTGAGTCTCGATAATATCTCGATAGTTGACAGTAGCTTGTCGCGGGTGTGGGTCTATATGGGCCAGATGACTGCAATATGTGTGCCCCCTCCGTACACCGCACTTACACCTGGCGCTGGGACGGGCAGCATTTTGTGCGGATCGCTGGCTAAGCCTGTCGGACAAGCTTCACAGTCCACCTGCCTTCGAGAAATGAGCTCCGAACATACAGGACCCCGACCGGCTTACTTACGGCTGGTCGGGGTCTACCTCATATCTATTCAATGGCTGGCAAGGGCATTATTGTCTCGTTTGTTTCTTCGCTAAGATCCAGATTGCACTTCAAAGTACCGGCGCGCCCGGCGATACTCCAATCACACTTGGTCAGGTGTCTTCTCCTTTAGGAAAGTTGTGATGCGATCCATGGCATTCTGCGAGTACCGCTGGTGCCGTGTACCGCCGATCTTGAACTCTTTGAAGCAGTCGGTGGCACCCCCGGCCAGTACCCTCACCCGGCTCGCCAAGCCTACCGGACGCCCTACCGGGTCAGGCGCCGTGCCCTTACCAGGCTGGCGTGCGTCGAAACGGCACCGGAGAGGTTTCAGGGTTTGCCCCGCCGGGGCGGGGTTTCCTGTCCGCCAGCGGGCAGCAATCTGGCCTGGCCCCTGGGCATGCCTCGTGACTGCCGGGACCAGACCCAAGTAGCCTTGCCCGAGGATGACGACGGAACGTGACGGTTCCACGAGCCAGCCTTTCCAGATGCTTGAGTGCCCCGAGCGGCTGACGAAGCACTACCCGACCCTCGTGCTTGCCCTGCGCGACATGCGCGAGGCGAATGGGCGGGATCTTGTAAGTGGGGCCGGTCGGGCAACAGGTCCTGGATCGGGCTCACTCTGGGGATGATTGTCTTGGACACCTTGTCGGGCGACAGCAAGGGCGTCTGGGGGCCCGCTGGAAGGACATGCTGGTCGACCGCCGTGGATTGCCCGAGGAAGACGCAAAGATCTCCTATAAGTTGCGGTGCTCGTTGCTCCACGGTCATGGGGTACCCAAGCCGAACGACGTTTCCGATCCCGGCGGCGGTTCCGACCGCAAGCTCGTGCTCACCGATGCTCAGGAGGGCTTTGCCGTGGACACGACCAGGACGGGCTTCATCTCCGTGAGCGTGCCCCTGTTCTGTGGTCGCCTCGTCGAGAGGATTGTGGCCGAGGCACCTGACGATTGGGACGTTGCCTCCATCAATACGGATTACCGCTACCTTCCCTGACTTCCGGCGGAGGGCCACCGGGTGTCAGATCAGAGGGCTACGCGACGCGGGCGTAGACGCTGCGGCCGTCGTCCCAGTAGCAGTCGTAGACGTGCTGATAGACCGCGTCGCACTTCTTCTGGTACAGCTCGGCGATGTACTTCTCGGGCAGCTCGTCGAGCTGCTCCTCGACCGCCAGACGCACCGCGGCCCGGGCCCGCTGTCCCTTGCGCCAGTCCAGGACGAGCTTCTTCCGCTTCAGCAGCTCCAGCAGTGACTCGGCGACCCTTTTCACCTGGTTGCGTTCGGCATCGGTCAGCTCAGGCGCCGGGCGCATGAGCAGGTCGTAGATAGCCAGCTGCTCCTCGTCAAGGTTCTCCGCCACGGCCCGGCGCTCTTCTTCGTTGAGGGCTTTGGTGAACTCAACAAGCCGCTTGAAGAACTCCTCGACGTTGACGCTGCCAGCGTTGTACTCCTCGATCATCTTCTGGAACCGCTCGGCCCAGTCGATTCTCGTCGGGTTCAACCGAGCCAGCATCGCGACCTTCGCCGCCACCGCGGCGCGCAGCTTCTCGGCTTCCGTGCGCTTCCTGCCCTTTGCGAACTTCTTCGCCAGCGCCTCCCAGTCGATCTCGTTGAGGTCGATCAGGGGCGCTTCCCCCGTCGGCGCGTGGATCACGTATGCGTTCGCCGCGACCGAGTCGTCGAGGAGCTTCTCGACCTTGCCTAGCACCTCAGACACGTCCACCGTCGGGTTCAGCGCGGCGATGCGCTCGGCCAGGTGCACGAGCAGCGCCCGGATGGGCCCGAAGGCGTTGGCCTCGGGGTCAGGCAGGATCGCCCGAAACAGCCGATCCACCAACCGCGCATACGCCAGGTACTGGACTTTGGTGTCATCGTCGACGATCAGCTGCTCGACGGCCTCGTCCCCGGCCGCGATCAGGTCGAACCCCTTCGCAGCGAGCATTCCGTCGATGTCGACGCCCTTGTCCCGACAGAACCCCAGCGCCTCGTCCACCGCCGAGCTGAGCCAGGCGAGCAGCTCGATCTTGTCTCTCACTGGCGGAAACCCGTCGCCGTCCTTCGGCTTGGCGTAGATCGCCAGGGCGGCTTCGAGATTCCGGAAGACGCCGATGTAATCGACGATCAACCCGCTGGTCTTGTCCGGGAACACCCGGTTGGCCCGGGCGATCGTCTGCATCAGCGTGTGGTTCCTCATCGGCTTGTCCAGGTAGATCGTCGAACATGACGGCACGTCGAAGCCGGTGGTCCACATCGCGCACAGGAACACGATCCGCAGCGGGGCGGTCGGGTCCTTGAACTTGACCTCCAGGTCCTCTTCGACCGCGCGCTGGCGATGCGGGACGATGTCGAGCCCCTTCGCGGACATCTCCTTGATCTCGTTCTGGGCCTGCGACACGACGACAGCCATGTCGGTGCCAGCCATGGAGTCGACCTCCGCCTCCAGAAGCGTCCGGTCGGCCGGGTCGAGCCGCCCGTCGAGCAGCCGAGCGCGGTCGCGGTCGAGCCGCTGCCGCCACTGCGTGGTCACCCTGTCGTACATGCGGATCGCGGTGGCCTTGTCGATCGACACCACCATCGCCTTCCCGGCGAACCCCCGGCCCAGGAAATGGTCGACCAGATCGGCGGCCACCCGCTCCAGCCGGTCCGCGCGGGTGACCAGCTGGTACTGCTGGGAGAACAACCGGGCGACCTTGGCTTCCTGGGCGTCGTCGAGTTCGGCCTCCTCCAGGATGCGGTTGAGGTCGTCGTCGAAGTTCTCGTTGGCCAGCTGCAACTCGGGGATGCGGTTCTCGTAGAACAGCGGCACCGTCGCCCCGTCCCGGATCGACTCCCCGAAGTCATAGACCGAGACGTAGTCGCCGAACACGTCCCGGGTCTTCTCCTCCCCGGCGATTAGCGGCGTGCCGGTGAACCCGAGGAACGAGGCGTTGGGCAGCGCGTTGCGCATGTTCAGCGCCAGCACGTCGTACTGGCTGCGGTGCGCCTCATCGGTGATGACCACGACGTCGGAACGCTCCGACAGCACCGGGAACGTCTTCCCCCGTTCGGCCCGGAACTTCTGGATGAGCGTGAACACGTACCGGTGGTCCTCGCCCAGCAGCGCGCGCAGATGCTCGCCGCTGGTGGCCTGCACGTGGCCTTCGGTCAGCACCCCGGCGTCGGTGAACTCCGCATACACCTGGTCGTCGAGGTCCTTGCGGTCGGTCACGATCACGAACGTCCAGTTTCCCGGCAGCGTGCGCAGCACCTTCTGGGAAAAGAACAGCATCGACAACGTCTTACCTGACCCCTGGGTGTGCCAGAACACCCCCAGCCGGCCGCGCTCCCGCCCCGATGCCCGCCGGATCTCACCGAGCCGACGGATCGCGTTGGTCACCCCCAGGTACTGGTGATTGCGGGCCAGCAGCTTCACCAGCCCACGGGGCCGCTTCTGGAACACCGTGAAGCTCTCGACCAGATCGAGCAGCCGCGCCGGTTCGCACGTGCCCCGCATCGTCGTCTCCAGCGACACCACCCCGGGCTCGGCCTCGTCATCGACCTTCTTCCACTCGGCGAAGTGCTCCCAGCCCGCGGACACCGAGCCGACCTTCGACTCCGAGCCGTTCGACAAGATGACGAACCCGTTCGGCCAGAACACCCGTGGGATCGTCATCCGGTAGTCCGCCAGGTTGTCGTTGTACGCGTGTTCCAGCTTCTTGTGCGCCGCCTTCAACTCCACGAACACCAGCGGCAAGCCGTTGACGAACCCGACCAGATCGGCGCGCCGCTTGTACATGTCCCCAGCCACCCACAGCTGCGACACCAGCAGAAAGTCGTTCGCCAACGGCTGACGCCAGTCGATCACCCGGACGCGCTCGGCCTCCCGACCCCCATCCTCGGTACGGACCTCGACCTCGACGCCATCCTTGATCAGGTCGTACAGCTGGCGGTTCGCCCGGACCGGATTCATCGCCGAACGGTCCCTCGTTAGCTCGGCGATCGCCTGCTCGATCGCCAGCGACGGCAGGGAAGGGTTCAGGCGCTCCAACGCTGAGCGCAGATGACGAAGCAGGATGACCTCGCCCTGGTTGTCCCTACCCAGCGTGCCGTTCGGTCCCAGAGTCTCGTACAGCGCCTTCACCGTCGCCCAGCCCAACTCGGCGAACAGCTCGATCGCCGGCTGCTCGACCAGCTGACTCTCCGAGAACTTGCCCCAGTTCACGCCGCCGCGTCCCCGACGTCGATGTCTAGGTTCGACACATCGATCTCACCCGAGATCAGGCGTGGCAGGAGCAGGTCTCGGGCGGCGCGCAGCTTCTCCACCTGAAGGTCTAATCGGTCGGCCAGCTCGTACATCGGTTCAACGGCGTTGGAGTACCGGAGCTGGAGATCCTCGGGCGCCCTGGCGAAGCGGTACTCGGCGATTCGATCCGGGTGTAGATGGAGAACGTTCGCTCCGTTCGCGAAGTTCTTAACCTCGTCCGGGAAAGGGGAATGTCGTAACATCCCGTAGAGATAAGGACTGCTCACAACGTTGGGGATTACCCTCACCAAATCCAAGGAGATCACGCCGAAGTCCTCCGTCAACGACGGCACACGGGCCGCCCGACCGACGACGTTCCGTTCCTGCGTCATGTCCGTCACAGCAATTACGATGTCGCCGTATCTCACTTCTTGGGCAAGTTTGTATGGACCCGTGTAACACTTGAGGCCAGATTTCCGAAACCCGCCCCCACGGCTGATGCATTTCAAGTTTATGAAAGGCGCACCGGCGGAGTCCGAGATCTCACTCTTGCTATACGAACGACCCCGGACAATCTCGGCTATATCGTCCACTCGTGTGACCTTCCACCCCTCGGGGATCGGGCCGAGGTCGGAGTCGACGAGCGGCACCTCCTCGTGGCCAGGACCGCGGAACTCGACGAACCACTCCCGGTAGATCGCCTGCGCCATCTCCTCCAGAATCTCGATCCGTCGCGTGTTGTTCTCGATCGACTGGTCGTACATCGTAAGAAGACCGGCGATCTTCTTACGAGAGGCCAGATTAGGATACGGGATCGGCACCGGCTTCAGGTCGCGCTGTGTCAGAAGCGGCTGAGCGGCGCCTCCCGCATGCTGGTTGAGACGCGCATTCAGAAGCGCGTAATAGGTGTAGTGCAACGAAGTCACGTCGTCACAGCGGGGAACTGCGACGATCGTGTTATCAGAGGCCCAGAATGGGGTTTCGCTCAACATTACGGAACCGCAGTAGGCACCGACGCGGCCAATGATGATCCCTCGAGGAAAAAGCGGCTCGCTACAGTGACCGATTATCCCGTTCGAGCCGTAGACCCGGAGTAGGCCCTCGCCGCCAGGCTTGATCGACTTGCCACTTGAAAGCTCTACGATCTCACCGATCGTCGAGAATGCGGTTGCGCTCTTTCTCCTCATTGGCCAAGCACCTCGGCCACATTCTCCGCAATCCGCTCCTGCAACAGAGTGGCCTCGACGTTGAGCCTCTCCAACTCCTCGTTCAGGTCCTCCAGCCGCTCCGTGAACTCGAAGTCCTCCTGCACCCCTGCCGCGACGCCGACGTACCGGCCGGGGTTGAGACTCCAGCCCTGCGCTTCGATCTCCTCGACCGTCGCCGCCCTGCAGAGGCCGGGTACATCCACGTACGGACCCTCAGGGAAGTTGGCGGCCATGAGTTCGTCGGAGCCTTCGTCATTCTCAGGCTTCTCTCCCCTGTACAGGCGGGCGATGTTCGCGAGGAACTCGATCTGCTCGGGCCGGAAGTCCCGGTGCGCCCGGTCGATCTGCTTGTAGATCTTGCGGGCGTCGATGAACAGCACCTGTTCGGCCAGGTCGCCATCGCGCTTGCCCTTGTCGAGGAACCACAGCGTGCACGGCAGAGTGACGGTGTAGAAGAAGTTGGACCCGATCGACACGACCACGTCGACCGCGCGGTCCTCGATGAGCTTGCGCCGGATCTCCAGCTCGGATCCACCGGCGTCAGCGGCTGAGTTGGCCATGACGAATCCGGCGCGGCCGTGATCGTTGAGGGCGCTGTAGAAGAGCTGGATCCAAATGTAGTTGCCGTTGTCGGCGCGGGGCAGCCCCAAGGGGAAACGGGGGTCGTCGGCGAGCTTGGTCTTGTCGATCCTGTTGACGTTGAACGGCGGATTCGCCATCACGAAGTCGAACCGTCGGACGCTGACGAACGGGTCCTCGTAGTAGGAGTTCGCCTGACGTACCTGCCCGCCTAACCCGTGCACCGCCAGGTTCATCTGGCACAGTTTCACGGTTTCGTCGATCCGTTCCTGGCCGTAAATGGACAGCTGGTCGGTGACGTCCCGCCGGTGCTCGCCGACGAAGCGGGCACTCTGGACGAACATGCCACCGGATCCGCAGGCTGGGTCGAGGATCTTGCCCCGGAATGGCTCGATGATCTCCACGATCAGGCGGACGATCGAGGTCGGCGTGAAGAACTGGCCCCCCTTCTGGCCCTCGGCCATGGCGAACTTGCCGAGGAAGTACTCGTAGACCTTGCCGAACCCGTCACCGTCGATGTCACCGAGCATCGAGTTCACGTTGCGCAGCAGTGTCGTGAGCGTGGCGTTCGTCAGGACCTTGTAGGTGCGGGGCAGCACGCCCCGCAGATCCGCGTTCTCCCGTTCGATGGCCGCCATGGCGTCGTTGAGCGCCTGCCCGAGGTCCTTGCCTTCCTCCAGCTCTAGCAAGGTCGCGAAGCGGGCGTCAGGTGGCAGGTACATCACGCCACGGGCCTGATAATCGGTCTTGCCGACCCTGCGACGGCTCGAGTGCGTGCCTGCCAACTCGGCCTCGGCCTGGGAGAAGCGGCTGTCCGCATACTTCAGGAAGATCAGGCCCAGGACCGGGATCGCATACTCCGACTCCTTCAACCCCGAGTTGGCCCGCAACTCGTCAGCCGAGTCCCACAGCCTGTTTTCGATGTCCTGAATGTCGACCTTCGCCTTGCCCACGCGCGTCCTCCTGTCGCCCGGCCCGAACGGCGCCCTAATGGTGCCATCGGCAAGGTCGCCACCACCCGACCGGCGGGCCCACCGGCTCGGTCAGCACCGGCTCGGTCAGCACCGGCTCGGCCGCCATCGGCTCGGTCAGCACCGGCTCGGTCAGCCCCAGGAGCTGGTCGAGTTTTCGGCGCAGCTCGGGCAGGTCGGCGAGGGGGTCGCTGGCCGCGCCCAGAGCTGGGCGGATCAGTCGGGCGTGGGTCTGGGTGAGGACCACGGCGGCGCGCCGGCCGTCATCGGTGACGGTGTAGCGGTTGCTGTGCGGGATCCGGGTGATCAGTCCGCGGACGCGCAGTCGACGCAGGTCGTAGGTCGCCTGTCCGGCGGTCATGGTGCCGGGAAGCAGGCCCAGGTGCTGGGTCCAGTGATGTCCGTTGAAGCACTGTCCGCTAGGGGCAGCTTCGTGGCCGTCTCCGGGCAGGATCTCGTGGCCGCCGATATGTCGCCGCCGGCCAAATTTCGGCCTGCGCATCGCGCCAGGACGGTGGAGGATCATTGTCCTTGTGAGGACCACCTTGTACGCTCGTCCTTTGCGTCGCTCGGGTCTCGATCGACCTGTGCTGTGGCGTGGGCGCTGCTCCCGCGACGCCCCCTGCCATACGGGACTTGGCGGTGAGCCATCTAGGCCGACGACGGGCCTGCCTGAGGAGGCCCGCTCGGAGAGCTGGCGTCCGGGGAAACGACGTTGCAGGCAGACCGATGTGCTGATCGAGCCATCTGACCTGCGAGCGGTCGCGCCGTGAGCGCCTCAGGCGCCGTCGTCGTGCTCGTCTCCGGGCACATGGTCGACAGCCCAAACCGCAAGAAGCCCCGTTTCCCGCCGTCAGAGGTCCCACGTGTGCAGCGGGAGGTGCGCGAGGCGCTACAGGCATGGGGAGTCGGGAGCGCGACCACGGTCGTCACCGGCGGGGCCCGCGGGGCTGACGTGCTCGCCGCCGAGGAGGCGCTCGCCCGCGGGGCGCGCCTCGTGCTCTGCCTCGCCCTTCCGCCCGAGGAGTTCGTGCGCCGCTCCGTTGCGCTGCCGGGCTCGGACTGGGAGATGCGCTTCCGACGGCTGCTGGCGGTCGCCGACGTGCGGGTGCTGCCACACAACTACGGCGACGTAGGCAAGTTGGATGTGTTCATGCGGGCCAACGCCTGGATGGCGGGGATCGCCACTGAGATGGATCCCGTTCCCCACGTGCTGCTCGTGTGGAACGGCCACAAGGGGGACGGACCCGGGGGCACGAGCCACATGGCCGGCCTGCTGGGCCTAGAGCGGCCGCAGGACCGCGTGCACGTCATCGATCCAACGCCACGCGCGTACGAGGAGAGGCAGGACGTCGAGAGGCCCAAACGCCTGCTCGCCCTCGACGGAGGAGGGATCCGCGGTGCCCTCTCGCTCGAAATCCTCGCTGCGGTGGAGTCCCAGTTGCGCAGTTTCTACGCATGCAAGACCCTCGTGCTCGCCGACTACTTCGACTACATCGCGGGCACGAGCACCGGCGCTATCATCGCCGCCGGTCTCGCTCTCGGGCGGGAGGTGGCACAGCTCCAGCGCTGCTACGAGTCGCTGGGTCGAGCCGTCTTCTCCAAGCGCTTGCTGCCGATGCGGCTTCGGTCGTTGTATCGCGACGGGCCGCTGCGTCGCGAGCTCGAGCAGTTCTACGGTGCAGGCCGAACGCTCGGCGACCCTGAGCTGCGTTCCTTGCTGCTGATGGTTTTGCACAATAGCGTCACGGACTCGCCCTGGGTACTCAGCAACTGCACGCGTGCGAAGTACAACCGGCCGGACCGATACTTGCTTCGCGTGCCGGATCGCAACCTTGACATCCCGCTCGTGCCGCTAGTGCGGGCGAGCACCGCGGCGCCCTTCTTTTTCCTGCCGGAAGAGGTGCGAGTCGGCGAACACAGGTTCGTGTTTCAGGACGGAGGAGTCACCCCCTATAACAACCCGGCCTTCTTGCTTTTCCTGGTCGCTACGCTTCCCGAATACGGGCTCGCGTGGCCCGTGGGCGAGGAACAGCTCCTGCTGGTGTCGGTCGGGACGGGGGCCGCCGAGGCAGTTCATCCCGGACTGACGCGGAGCCGGGTCGGTCTCTGGTCCGTCCCCAGTCTTCCCGCGGTCTTCATGAACGGCGCTTCGGTCGCCGGGGACATGCATGCTCGTTCGTTCGGCACTTGCCGGTCAGGCCCGGTTATCGACCGCGAGTTTGGGGATCGCATTCGGGCCAAAAGCGTGGCCGGCAGGAGCCTCTTCACATATATGCGCATCGACGCGGACCTGTCCGATGAGGCACTCGTAAACGCCGGAGTTACGCGCCGTCGACATCGGTCGCGGGTTCGCAAGCTCGACGCTGTCGATCAACTCGACATGCTGCGACGGCTCGGGGCCGGAGCAGGTGCCGCCGTTCACGTCCCCACGGACTTTGCCGGGTTCCTCTGAGCGCTGAGCCAATTGTGTTACGTCGGTGTGGTACCAAGCCGTGGTCATCGCCACCGGCGTCACTACTGACGGGGGGCCGCGAGGTCCTGAGCTTCGGCGTTGGGACAGCGAATGGGGTCTGGCCGGCTTTCTTGCAGGCTGCAGGCCCGTGGCTGACGGGTACAAATGTGTCATCTCATGCGGCCAATAGGGCAAGGAGGACGTCGTTACTGGGCTGCTGCGAGCCTCCTCCGAGGTTGCAGCATGCGCTTCAGCGCAACGAGTTTCGCTCGCGTGCCTAATCTAAGGCTCCACCCAGATGGACGCCGCCATCCGAGCAGACTTAGCTGCCCCACCGCTGAGCACGTTTTCGCCCAGCCCGATGTCGTCGAATCAACGGGCTGGCTGGTCCGGTCCAGCGACGGCGGTCGGTTGAACGCCGTGATGCCACGCGGGCAGAGTGCTAACGAGGCTCCGCCTCGGACCGTCGAGTTCGGTGGCTGAGCTAGTGGGGCGACGTCGCCGGGAGTGGGGAGTCATGGTGGTACACGACGGCCAGGTGGCTGTGGAGGTGCGCCATGGCAA
>Ga0066793_10001016_pt1 | contig 12214 bp, 7 predicted proteins | sample PersoiDNA2013189_FD_83876 | JGI IMG/M metagenome (GOLD analysis project Ga0066793, IMG submission 83876) | Permafrost soil microbial communities from the Arctic, to analyse light accelerated degradation of dissolved organic matter (DOM) -... | ecosystem: Environmental > Terrestrial > Soil >...
CCGGGTGCCGGACCCATCGCCAGCCCCAGCGCCGGCCGGCCGGGCGCCGGCGATCCGGGTGAACTCACCGACCCCGAGGGACTCCCCCCGGGCCTGGGGATCTACCCCGGCGTCCCGCAGGATCTGCTCGGCCGCGACCGGCGACCCCGCCCACCCGGCGAGCGCGGCGCGCAGTGTCTTGCGCCGCTGCGCGAACGCGGCGTCCACCACGGCGAAGACCTCGGCCCGGCCCACGCTGGCCGCTGGCGGGTCGCGCCTGGTGAAGGCGACCAGGCCGGAGTCCACGTTGGGCACCGGCCAGAACACGGTCCGCGGCACCGGCCCAGCCCGCCGGGCCTGCGCGAACCAGGCGATCTTGACCGAGGGCACGCCGTAGATCCTGCTCCCCGGCGGGGCCGTTATCCGGTCCGCGACCTCGGCCTGGACCATGACCAGGCCATGCCGTAGCGACGGGACGGTGGCGAGCAGATGCAGCACCACCGGGACCGCCGCGTTGTAGGGCAGGTTCGCGACCAGGACGGTCGGCGGCTCGCCGGGCAGGTCCCCGACGCGGGCGGCGTCGGCGGTCACCACCTCCAGGCGGGAGGCCAGGGCCGGCGCCCGCGAGGCGACGGTGTGCGGCAGTTCAGCCGCGAGGACCGGATCAAGCTCGACGGCGACCACCCGCCGGGCCGCCCCGAGCAGCCCCAGGGTGAGCGAGCCGAAGCCCGGCCCCACTTCCAGGACGACATCGGCGGGACTCAGCCCGGCCAGTGTGACGATCCGGCGCACCGTGCCCGCGTCGGTCACGAAGTTCTGGCCGAGCCGCTTCGACGGCCGGATGCCCAGCCGGCCTGCGATCTCCCGGATCTCGGCCGGGCCGAGCAGCGCGTTTTCCACCACGGCGGCGGGCACGCTACCAGGGACCGAATACGCGCTCGCCGGTGGCCGTGACCAGCGCGCAGAGCCGTGCGACATCGATCTGCTTGATCTCGGCCAGGCAGCGCAGCGTGTGAGCGGCCATGGCGGGCGAATTGGGCTTCCCCCGGTTCGGCACGGGGGTGAGGAACGGCGCGTCGGTCTCGACCAGGACCAGGTCCGCGGGCGCCGCCGCCGCGGCGTCCCGCAGCGGCTGCGCATTCTTGAAGGTGAGGTTGCCCGCGAAGCTCATCACGTAGCCGGCCTCCGCGCACCGCTTGGCCATGGCCGCGTCTCCGGAGAAGCAGTGGAAGACCACCTTCTCGGGTGGTCCCTCCTCCTCCAGGATGCGCAGCACGTCGTCGTGCGCCTCCCGGTCGTGGATCATCAGGGCCTTGCCTGCCTGCTTGGCGATGGCGATGTGCGCGCGGAACCAGTCGCGCTGGACCTCGGGGCGGGCATGGTCCCGGTAGTAGTCGAGCCCGGTCTCGCCGATCGCCCGCACCTGCGGCTGGGCGGCCAGCGCGCCGATCTCCGCCAGCACCGCGTCGCGGGCGGCCGGCGACGCCGCGGCCGCGGCGGTCTCGTTGGGGTGGATCGCGACCGCCGCATAGACGTCCGCCAACCCGGCCGCGCACTCGGCCGACCAGCGGGACGAGGGCAGGTCCACGCCGACCGTGATCATCCGCCGGATGCCCGCCGCCTGGGCCGCGGCGACGACGTCACCCGCGGGCCGCTCTATCAGGTCCAGGTGGCAGTGGCTGTCCAGCGCGTCACCGGGCAACGGCTCGGGCGCCGGAACATCGGTCACGCGGTATCTCCCGGTTGCTCCAGCCGGGCCAGTTCCTCGTCCACCACGGACGGGTCCAGTTTCGTGAACAACGGCGTGGGCACGGCCAGTGGCGTGCCGGCCACGATGGGCCGCGATTCCCACCGCGCGGCCGTGCCGTAGTCGCCGGTGATCACCGGGTAGGACGGCGCGTCGTCCTCGTCCACCTGCCGGATCTCCGGCATGCCTGACCACGCGCCGGATCCGCCGAGCATCCGGTACACCTTCTCCGACGACCGCGGCAGGAACGGCGTGAGCAGCGTCTTGGCGTCGTCCACCAGTTGCAGCACGACGTGCAGCACGGTCCGCATCCGGTCCGGGTCGGACTCACGGATCTTCCACGGCGCCTGGTCGGACATGTATTTGTTGGCCTCGGCCACGGTCCGCATCGTCTCGGTGATGGCGGCCTTGAACCGCGACCGGCCCAGTTCGCCGCCGATCACGCCGAACGCGGCGCGGGAGCGCTCCAGGATCTCCTGGTCGACATCCGCGAGCTGGCCGGGCTCCGGGATCACGCCGATGTTCCTGGCCGCGAACGAGACTGACCGGTTGACCAGGTTCCCCCAGGTCGCCACCAGCTCGTCGTTGTTGCGCCGGACGAACTCGCTCCAGGTGAAGTCGGTGTCCTGGTTCTCCGGGCCGGCCACCGCGACGTAGTACCGCAGCGCGTCCACGTCGTAGCGGGCGAGGAAGTCGCGCACGTAGATCACGACCGCGCGGGAGGACGAGAACTTGCGCCCCTCCATGGTCAGGAACTCGCTCGACACCACCTCGCTCGGCAGGTTCAGCTGGCCCAGCGAGCCGGGGGCGCCGTTCCTGGCCCCCTTGCCGCTGTAGCCGAGCAGCATCGCCGGCCAGATCTCGGAGTGGAAGACGATGTTGTCCTTGCCCATGAAGTAATAGGACTCGGCGTCCCCGGACTGCCAGTAGGCGCGCCATGCGTCCGGGTCCCCGGAACGCCTGGCCCACTCGATCGAGGCGGACAGGTAGCCGATCACCGCGTCGAACCACACGTAGATCCGCTTGTCCGGGCGGTCCCGCCAGCCGTCCAGAGGCACCGGCACGCCCCAGTCCAGGTCCCGGGTGATCGCCCGCGGCTGCAGGTCGCCGAGCAGGTTGAGGGAGAACTTCAGCACGTTGGGCCGCCATTGCCCGCTCTTGCTCTGCAGCCAGGTGCCCAGCACCTCGGTGAACGCGGGCAGGTCAAGGAAGAACTGCTCGGTGTCCACGAACACCGGGGTCTCCCCGTTGATCTTCGAGCGGGGGTTGATGAGATCGACGGGGTCAAGCTGGTTGCCGCAGTTGTCGCACTGGTCTCCGCGCGCGCTGTCGTAGCCGCAGATCGGGCAGGTGCCCTCGATGTACCGGTCGGGCAGGGTCCGGCCGGTGGACGGGGAGATCGCGCCCTTGGTGACCCGGGGGAAGATGTAGCCGTTGCGGTAGAGGCCGGTGAAAATTTCCTGCACCACCGCGTAGTGGTTCCGGGTGGTCGTCCGGGTGAACAGGTCATAGGACATGTCGAGACCGAACAGGTCGTCGGCGATCACCCGGTTGTACCGGTCAGCCAGCTCGCGCGGGGTCAGGTTCTCCTTGTCAGCCTGAACCTGGATCGGCGTGCCGTGCTCATCCGTGCCGCTCACCATCAGCACCTGGCTGCCGGCCATCCGCTGGTAGCGGCTGAACATGTCGCACGGCAGGGCGAAACCGGAGACGTGCCCGATGTGGCGGGGGCCGTTGGCGTAGGGCCACGCCGGAGCGGCCAGGATGTGACGGCTTGGCAAGGACATGCCTACCAGCCTAGGCGCTGCCAGCAGAGCCCTCGAACGCTTTACCGCGCACCACGGCGTCATAAACCAGCCGCCTGGGCAGGCCCGATTCCCGGGCCACCGCGACGATGGCCTCCTTGCGGGCCACCCCCGCCGCCACCTGCGCGGCGACCTCGGCGGCCGCCTCCTCGGGGCTGCGCAGCGGTTCATCGCCCGGGCCGGGCCGGCCGGCCCCCTCGACCACGAGGGTGACCTCGCCGAGCACCCCGCCCGCGGCCCAGGCCGCCAGTTCCCCGAGCGTGCCCCGGCGGATCTCCTCGTAGGTCTTGGTGAGTTCCCGGCAGGCCACCGCGCGGCGCCCGGGACCGAACGCCCGGGCCAGTTCCGCCAGGGTGGCGGCGGCCCGGCGGGGTGACTCGAAGAACACCATGGTCCGCGGCTCAGCGGCCAGCCCGGCCAGCCTGCGGGCCCGCTCACCAGCCTTGCGAGGCGGGAAGCCCTCGAAGCAGAACCGGTCGCTGGGCAGGCCGGAGACCGCCAGCGCGGCGGTCACGGCGGACGGCCCAGGGAGCACCGTCACCGGGGCGCCGGCCGCCGCAGCCGCCGCGACCAGGCGATATCCGGGGTCGCTGACCGCCGGCATGCCCGCGTCGGTCACCAGCAGCACGTCGTGGCCGTCACGGAGCGCGGCCAGCAGCACCGCCTCCCGGCTCCGCTCCACGGCGTCGTAGTAGGACACGACGCGCCCGGCGAGCTCGACGCCGAGGGCCGCGGCGAGCCTGCGTACCCGCCGGGTGTCCTCGGCCGCCACGACCGCCGTCCCGGCGAGCGCCTCAGCGAGCCGCGGCGAGGCATCGCCGGGCTGGCCGATGGGTACAGCCGCCACCGTGAGGGTGCCGCTGACACTGTCCTTGGGAGCGGAGTCATTCATCGCGGAACCCACGTTATGCCCCGCGCCCCAATACGATATGCCTCGATGATTGCATACGAGGCTGAGCATCCAGCCGCTGACACGAGTTCCCGCGTGCCTGCGCTCCACGCCCGGCTCGCTCCGCCCATTCCGGGCAGCGAGCTATGGGGCTGGCTTGGCCCGCTCCTGGTCACCGCGTTCGGCGCGTTCCTGCGCTTCAACCGGCTGAGCATCCCGCGGACCATCATTTTCGACGAGACGTACTACGTCCCGGATGCATATGGGATCCTGCGCCACGGGGTTGAGCAGAACTACGTCAGCGACCGGAACTCACTGATCACGCACGGCCACACGAACATCTTCAGCTCCGGTGGTGAGTTCGTCGTTCACCCGCCGCTCGGGAAGCTGTTCATCGCGGCTGGCGAGTGGATGTTCGGCCTGACCCCGTTCGGCTGGCGGTTCTCCGTCGCGCTCATCGGGTCGCTGGCCATCCTCGTGCTGGCCCGGATCGCCCGCCGGATGACCCGGTCCACCCTCCTCGGCTGCGTCGCTGGCCTGCTGCTCGCCCTGGACGGCCTCGAATTCGTGATGAGCCGCACGGCGCTGCTGGACATCTTCCTGATGTTCTGGGTGCTGGCGGCGTTCGGCTGCCTGGTGGTGGACCGGGACGGTTCCCGCGCCCGCATCGCGGAGTGGGTCGCGGAGCATCCCGGCGACGAGAACGGGCCCCGGCTCGGGGTCCGGTGGTGGCGGGTGGGCGCCGGGGTCTGCCTGGGCCTGGCTTTCGCGTCCGAGTGGGACGCGATCTGGTACGTGGTCGCGTTCGCCGGCCTCGCCGTGGCCTGGGACATCGGGGCCCGGCGGGCCGCCGGCTTCCGCCGCTACGCCCGCGGTGCGCTGGCCTATGACGGGCGCTGGCTGCCGGTCTCGTTCGTGCTGGTGCCCGTGGTCACCTACGTGGCGACCTGGTCCGGATGGTTCGCCTCGTCCGATGGCTGGGACCGGAACTGGGCCGCGCAGAACGGGGACCACACCCCGGTGATCTCCGCCCTGGCCTCGTTTCTCGAGTACCAGAAGCAGATGCTCAGCTTCCATCTGGGCCTGACCACCCACCACCCCTACCAGTCGCAGCCCTGGGACTGGCTGGTGATGAGCAGGCCGGTCGCGTTCTTCTACCCGGCCCACGCGATGGGGTGCGGAAGGTCGAGCTGCTCCCAGGAAGTGCTGGCCATCGGCACGCCGATGATCTGGTGGGCGTCGATCGCCACCCTGCTGGTGTGCCTGGGCTGGTGGCTGACCCGCCGGGACTGGCGGGCCGGGGCGGTGCTGCTCGGAGTCGCGGCCGGGTGGCTGCCCTGGTTCTGGTTCGCCGGGCATGATCACCGGACCGAGTTCTACTTCTACGCGGTGGCTTTTGCCCCCTTCATCGTGCTGTCCATCACCCTGTGCCTCGGGCTGATCATCGGCTCGACGCAGGCGTCACCGGCCCGCCGGGTAACCGGCGCGGCGATCGCGGGCGCCTATGTGCTGGGCGTTCTGGTGAATTTCGCCTATCTGTACCCGGTCATCGCGGCCAAGGTCATTCCCTACACGTCCTGGCTGCGCCACATGTGGTACCACGGCTGGATCTGACCGGTTCGGTGCAGGCCGCCAGCAGCTGCGGGCACGGCACCAGCAGCCGCTGCATCTCGCCCGGCTCAAACTTCAGCAGCCCGCCCGCATAAACCCGCCCCAGACCATCCACAACGGAACCGCGCAGGAATGCCGCCAGGCCATCCAGCGCGCCGGCCGGCAGCTGCTCGCGCGGGTAGATGCCGTGCGCGATGTTCAGGTACCTGGCCCCGGCCAGGTTGCGCACGAAGGCCGGTGGCCTGCGGGCCATGTATGTGGCGAGGATAGGCGGCGGCTCGCGGAGCCGGACCCGCCACCACGGGCTGCGGTGCCTGGCGATGTAGCTGTCCGCAGCGCCCGCGGCCCTCGCCCGGCCGAGAAACAACTCGACGCCGTGGAGTTCCTGAGCCGAGATCTGGCCGAGATCGGCGGGCAGGTCGATAACGGCCCGCAGCGGCGTGCCCACCGGCAGCACATCCCACGCCTGGAAGAGCTCGCGGGCCCGGGTCACCGCGGGAAAGCGGAACCGCTCGGGCACGCAATCCGCCCCGGCGGCCCCAGCCGCCGCGACCCAGACCGCGTTGGCGCCGGTGACCTGGCCGCGGTGGACCCGGCACAGTTCCCCGAGCTCCACCCGGTCGGCGGGCAGCCGGGGAGCCGGGCGGGACATGCCCGCGGCCGCCCCCGCCGGGACCATCGCCCCCGCCGGGACAACCGCCCCTGCCTGGACAACCGCCCCTGCCTGGACAACCGTCTCAGACGGGCCGGCCGGCTGAGACGGGCCGGCCGGCCTGGGATCGGCGGCACGCAGCATGGGCCCCCACCGGTCCGCCGCGGCCAGCGACTGGGCGGGCACCGCCGCGCCCCCGGCCAGCGCGCCGAGTTCCGCCAAGCTGCCGACGAGGCGCAGGCGAAGCGGGCGCGGGTCACTCCCCGGCGTGAAACACGAGATGGCCGAGGTGGCCTGCGCATCGCTGAAGACCGGGACGGCAGGCTCGATCAGGTGCACCGACTCACCGCCCAGCGGACCGAGCATCAGGGCGCGGACCAAGCTGCCGTAGTTCACGTCGAGCCATTCCGCGGCGGTGATGAACACGCCGAGATCGCCAGGCACGGCATGCGTCGCGGTGGCCAGGAAGAAGTGCACGTGAAGCCCCGCTAGTCCGCTGGACGGCAGGTCAAGGGCACGCGCGGTGGACCGCAGCCATCTCTTCCAGTCCGGCGGGATCTGGTGGTGGCGCAGGTACGGGGGATTGCCGATGAACAGTGTGGGGCCCGCGGCGGAAGGCAGCCGCAACGTCCGGTAGTCCTCCAGCAGCACGCGTGAGCGCCCGGCCATGCCCGCGGCGGCCAGGCTCGCCCGGCCGATGATCGCCGCGACCGGGTCGACCTCGGCTCCAAGCAGCGACGCCCGGTGCCACCGGCGGCCCGCGGCGATGAGGAACCGGGCGGACCCCGCGCCGGGATCGACCACGCGAGCCGGTCCTCCGTCCCCGTCCCCAGCCGCGCCGCCTGACCCAGCCACGCCGCCGGTCCAGGCTGCACTACTTGCCCGGGCCGCACCATCTGCCCTGGCCGCACCATCTGCCCTGGCCGCACCATCGGTCCTAGCCGCACCATCTGTCCCAATCACACCGTCTATCCCAATCACACTGCCTGTCCTGACCGCATCCCCTGTCCTGACCGCACCCCCTGTCCTGACCGCACCCTCGGGCCCGACCGCACCCTCTGCCCCGACCGCACTGGCCGCCCAAGAGATCATGCTGGCGATGACCAGCGGCGGGGTAAAGGTCTGGCCGAGCGCCCGCCGCTCGGCGCGCCCGCGCAGCCGGCAGAACGCGTCACCCAGCGGGTCTTCACCCGCCTGGATCTGGTCCCGGACCGCCGCGAGGTCCACAGCGCTGCCGGGCCCGGGATCCTGGTGGCGGCTGGCCGCGGCGGCCAGCCGCCGTTCGGGCTCGGACCAGCCCGGTACGCTGCGGGCGCCCAGCCGGACAGCGACGTCCACCAGTTCGTGCTCGTCGCCGACGCCGCTGATCACGCCGACCATTCTGGCGGGTCACCGGCCAGCATCTGGCGGGATCCGGCCCCCGGCCTGGTTGGGCTGGCCGACCAGGCGGGCGCCGCTGCGGGTATCCGTAGCTGACGTTCAGCAGATTCTCAGCATGAACGGGTAGTAAATACTTGACTGACTGTCGCAGAGATTGTGACCCGGGACACTGAGCCGAATAGGGCCTCGCGTACGTCTATAGAGTGATAGTCAACAGACGAGCGGAGCAACGATGGGGTCCACCGAGCAGGCGCCGGACCGCAACACGCGATTCGAACAGGACGTCGTGCCGTTCCTTGGGCAGTTGTACCCGGCCGCTCTCCGGATGACCCGCAACCCCACCGACGCCGAGGACCTCGTCCAGGAGACCTCAGCCAAGGCGTACGCGGCATTCCACCAGTTCAGGCCAGGCACGAATCTCCGGGCATGGCTGCACCGCATCCTCTCCAACACGTTCATCAACAGCTACCGGAAGCGTCGCCGCGAGCCGCAGCAGGCGTCGAGCGGCGATTTCCAGGACTGGCAGGTTCCCGGGGATCCGCTGGCCCCCCAGGTCCGCTCGGCCGAGGCCGAGGCACTGGACCGGCTGGCCGACTCCGAGATCCTGCGGGCGCTGCGGGACCTGCCGGAGGAGTTCCGGGTCGCGGTCTACCTCGCCGACATCGAGGGGTATGCCTACAAGGAGATCGCTCAGATCATGGGGACGCCCATCGGCACCGTGATGTCCCGGCTGCACCGTGGCCGCGGACGGCTCCGCGACAAGCTGGCCGCCTACGGCCCGGGTCACGGCACCAGCCTAGCCCCGCAAGCCGGCTAACCGCGGCATCTGGCCGACTCGAACCCCCAGCGAAGCCCTGCGACCGGCGAAGGATCCTGCGGGCGGGCCTGTCGGGCGTGGCCGTTACTTGACGCTATAGAGGCTGAGTACGTCCTCGTTCGCGTGCCAGCGGCCAATCAGCCGCATGGTGTGGATGAGCGCGAGTTCCGCCCGTTGCACGGGGTCGGTCACCTCGTTCAGCGTGTGCTGGCTCGCTGATGTGATCAGCCATACCCGGCTCACGTTGCGCAGCCGGTGGTGCCAGGTGGCCAGGCTTACCTCGGTGCCGAGCATGGTGTCCGATTTCACCGGGGACTCCGCCAGCGCGATTTCCCTGAGCTGGCGGAACGGGCCGGGGTATCCCATGCCCAAGGAGCGCTGGTTCCATGGGACGTAGAAAACGATGTCCGTAGGACGCGCGTGAGCGGCGATGACCGCCGCGTTGAAGCGCAGGTTGTCGACCCGGGCGGTGGGCAGCCTGACCGCCCGCTGCGGTGCGATCACCAGGACAGCCACCAGCACCGCGAGTCCGGCCGATGGCAGCCACGCCAGGGCCCGGCCGCTGGACCGTGCTTTCGAGACGAAGGGTGCCGTCGAGATGACGTACGCGAGCCATGTCAGCCCTACGCCGCAGAGCAAGGCCAGGGCAGGCTGGCAGTAGAGCACGTAGCGGATGTCGTATATCGGCTTGAACCGCGACACCGTCAGCATGATGGCGGGCGGCAGGACGAGCCACGGCAGGAGGACCATGGCCGGGGTCGGCAGTCCAGGGACCGCCGCCAGCCGGGATCGTGCGATGATGCCGACCGCCAGGCCGCCCACCATCAAACCGCACAGGGCCAGCAGCGCGATGGGGATGACCAGCGGCTTGGACCCGGCGAAGCCGGTGAAGAGGGCCCGGATGGTCGCTGTGCTGGTCTTGGACAGCCAGCTGATCTGGCCGCGCTGCTTGAAGCCCAGCAACGCCACCGGGGATGCCGCGATGCCCGCGGCCACCGCGGCCACCACCCACCGCCACAGACGCACCGGGCCCGCGCCCGGGACCGCCCCGGAGTCCGCGGGCCCGGGCTCCGCGGGCCCGGAATGCGCCGTCTGGGCGGCCCTGCGCCGGCGGAGGTAGGTGAGCAGCACCGTCACGCCATGCGCCAGCACCAGGAGCAGCGAGAACAGGTTGAACAGGCCAGCCAGGACGATCACCAGCGCGTAGCAGGCCCACCACCGCCATGTGCTCGCCATCATGGCCCTGACCAGCAGATAGGTCGCGACGGTGACGAGCATGGTGACGATCGCGTAGGCCCGGCCCTCCTGCGCGTACCTGGTCACCTGCGGAGCGGCGACGTAGAACAGGCCAGCCAGCAGACCGGCCAGCCAGGGAGCGGGCAGGCCCGCGAGCCGCGCCAGCAGCCTGCCGAGCGCCGCGGTCATCGCGGCGGCAACCACGGTGGCGATCAGGGAGGGCAGCCGCAACGCCGTGGCCGACGTGCCGAGAAGGGCGAGCACCCCGTGCATGAACAGGTAGTAGGTGCCATTCACGGCGTCCGTGTGGTGCAGCAGCGCGAAAATCTTGGCGATGCTGCGGTCGGCGGCCTCGAGCGAGTACGCCTCGTCCCGCCACAGCGAGAGGTTGCCCAGGTGGTAGCCGCCCACCAGCAAAGCCGCTGCCGCGGGAACGACGAAGACCAGCCAGTCGCGCAGCCGATGCGAGGACGGCCCCGGGTCCACAGCGCCGGGACGCGCAGTGCCCGCACTGATCACTCCCGCGCCTCGCACCGCAGCCACCTTCCCACGCTCCGCTAAGTTGCCTCAGGCTATCCAAATGATGATATGAGGCCAGCTACCCGCCGAAGAGCCGCTCGCGGACACGGGCGGCCGCCTTGCCGTCATCCAGCGTGCAGAACTTGGTGACGAAAGCCTGGTACGCGGCGCCATAATCGGCCCCCGTCGTCCCCAGGTCCCTGATCGCGGTCAGTACCTCTTCGGACGTGGCCAGGAGCGGCCCGGGCGCCTCGGCCTCGAAGTCGAAGTAGAACCCACGCAGGTTGTCGCGGTACTGCTCCAGGTCGTAGGTGAAGAAGATCATCGGCCGGCCCGTGGCCGCGAAATCGAACATGACCGACGAGTAGTCCGTGACGAGGACATCGGTGGCCAGGAAAAGCTCGGATACATCCGGATAGCGGGTCACATCGAGAGCGAATCCGGGCCGTTGGCCGGCCGTGACGTCGTCGGCCAGCTGATGGTGCCCCCGGATCAGGACCACGTAGTCGGGTCCCAGCACCTCGTACGCCCTTTCCAGGTCGAGCCGAAGGTCGAACCGGTAGCGTCCGGATGCGTAGTACTGGTTGTCGCGCCAGGTGGGCGCGTAAAGCACCACCCGCTTGCCTCCGGGCAGGCCCAGCCGGCGCCGTACCCGCGCCGCGACGGCACCGGAGTCGTCACGGGCGAGCACGTCGTTGCGTGGGTAACCGGTCTCCCAGATCTCGCCCTCGAACTTGAAAGCCTTCCGCATGATGGGCGTGCTGAACGGGTTCGGGGAGAGCAGCGCGTCCCACTGGGCCACGTCGTTCGCCAGCTGGGTGAAGTAGCTCCTGCCGCTGGCGAACTGCGGCTGCTCGATGTCGAACCCGATCCGCTTCAGCGGCGTGCCGTGCCAGGTCTGCAGGTACACCTGCCCGTCGCGCTTGCGGTAGAAGTAGTGCATGTCGTCGTTGGATATCACGTATCGGGAGCGGGCCAGCGCCGTGTAGTACTCCTCGCTCCCGTGCAGGACCACGGTCGCGCCGGGCGGGGCGACGGTGGACCAGTCGGCCACCGCCCAGAAGTGCTCACGGTCATCACCGCTGCGGCGCAGTTCGTCTGCGATCGCACGCGGGTTGTCGTCGCACCCCTTGCCCTTCCAGCTGGTGAAGAACACGGCGTCGCGCAGCGGCATCCGGCGCTGCACGGGGTAGTAACCCCGCCGCATCAGCCGCTGGTTGAAGTTGCCCAGCTCAGCCCGGCGCTTGATGGGGGTGACGCGGATGACCGGCGCATCGTATTCCGACGTGGTGAAGACGTAGTTCTTCGGCCCGACGGCGACCTCCTCCTCGGCGAGGGCAGCCAGCCGGGCGTGATCGTATCTGAGCGGGATCAACACGCCATCGCCGCGCGTCTGGCGGACGAAGATGTCCCACACGCCGTCCCTGAGCGGCACCAGGTCCCCGAACAGCGGCACCCCGCCGACGGCGATCTGGGTCGTGAACCGCTCACCGTCAAGCTGCCAGGGCAGGACGTGCTCCACATTGGACGCCCGGAGGCGCAGCACGGTCTCCAGATCGCGGCCGGCCGGGCCCTGGTA
>Ga0066793_10001017_pt1 | contig 12205 bp, 13 predicted proteins | sample PersoiDNA2013189_FD_83876 | JGI IMG/M metagenome (GOLD analysis project Ga0066793, IMG submission 83876) | Permafrost soil microbial communities from the Arctic, to analyse light accelerated degradation of dissolved organic matter (DOM) -... | ecosystem: Environmental > Terrestrial > Soil >...
CACCTGAACCCCGAGCGGTGGCCGCTACGATCGGATCTGAGCACCAGGAGGATCACGCATGGCCACCACCGAGACCGACATGCCCCTCGGGAAGTTCTCCGACTATCTCCCGACGTTCGCGACCGTGGAAGAAGAGCGCCTGCACCGCAAGCAGCGTCTCGCGGCCGGCTTCCGCCTGTTCGGGAAGTTCGGATTCGACGAGGGCGTGGCGGGTCACATCACGGCTCGAGACCCTGAGCATCTCGACCAGTTCTGGGTCAACCCGTTCGGCATGAGCTTCAAGCAGATCCGGGTCTCGGACCTCATCCGCGTCGACCGGAACGGTCAGGTCGTCGAAGGCAGCGCCGCGGTCAACGCCGCGGCCTTCGCCATCCACTCCCAGGTGCACGAGGCCCGTCCCGACGTGGTCGCCGCCGCGCACTCCCACTCGTTGCATGGCAAGGCCTGGTCGTCGCTCGGTCGCTTACTCGACCCGCTGACCCAGGACGCGTGCGCGTTCTACGAGGACCACTCGCTCTTCGACGACTACACCGGAGTCGTCCTCGACCTCGAGGAAGGCAAACGGATCGCGCATGCTGTCGGGGACCACAAGGCTGTAATTCTTCGTAACCACGGGCTCCTCACGGTGGGTCACTCCGTCGACGAGGCCGTCTGGTGGTTCATCACCATGGAACGCACCTGTCAGGCCCAGTTGCTCGCCGAGGCCGCCGGGACACCGGTGCTCATCTCGCCCGAGGCCGCCGAGCACACCAGGACCCAAGTCGGATCGCACGTCGCCGGGTGGTTTAGCTTCTCTCCGCTCTACGCATCGATCGTGCGGGAACAGCCCGACCTGCTCGAGTGATCCGACGGGTCGCCGTTGTGGCGGCCGGGATGACGCTTCCGCTCGTCGTGGCAATGCCCGCGGGAGCGCGCGCCGCTCCGAACCGTTACGCCAGCGCGTGCCGACAAGCAGGCCGCGTGGTCGCCGCCCGTTCCGCGCTGCCCCCACTCCCGATCGGCACCGTGCTTCCCGACGCCCGCCTCGCCGTGGTCGCTCGTGTCGACGCGGTGCTCTATCAGGGCCGGAAGCCTCCGTCGCCGAAGCGACCCCCCGGATTTGTCGGACCGATCCCGCCTGAGGGCTGCCAAGTCGTCCGCCTCGTCGTCCAACAAGCCCTGCTCGGCAGCACGCCCACGAGGCTCGTCGTGGTCAAACCCGAAGCTCCGTACCGGCTGAGCGCCACCGGTCGCGTCCACCCCGGCACGTTTCTTCTCGATGGCGCGACCCCGTACCCGGGCATCCTCGGCAACTACGGACCCGACCCGTATCCGCCCAGTGAGGTGGCGGCCGCGCTCGCCCGGGTTGACCAGCGATCGGCCTGACTACCTGGAGCGGGCGTAGTCCTTCGTCCCGGCGAGGAACGCGTCCGGGTCTTGAAACTTGCCGGCGACGATCTCCATGAACCATTCGGGCACGTAGCCCTCGAACGAGCCGCGGTCGATCTGGGCGAGCACCGGCTCGACGATGGCGTCGACCGGGAGCATCTCCACCGAGTCGTGGAACCCGGTCTCGTTGTCCGGCAGGTGGAACAGCTCGGTGTCGAGGACGCCGGGATTCATGACATGCACCAGGACGCCGGTGTCACGCAGATCGACCGACATGCATTCGGAGAACGCCGTCAACGCTGCCTTACTCGCCGCGTACGCTGCCTCGATCGGAGGTCCGAGCCGAGCCGCCACCGACGAGATGTTCACGATCCGGCCTGCCCGCTCGATGAGCCCCGGCAACAGCGCGAGTGTCAGCCGCACCGGCGAGAAGTAGTTGATCCGCATGACACTCTCCACCTCATTGGAGGAGAGTCGTGTCACATGCCGCCGCTTCGGGATGCCCGCGTTGTTCACGAGGATGTCGACGCCGCCGAGATCCTCTTCCACCCCAGCCGCGAAGCCCGAGATCCCGTCGAGATCGGCGAGGTCGACCGTCCAAGCCTGGGAGTCCGGCGAGTGCTCGCGCACGCGGCCGAGCGTCTCGTCGAGACGGTCGGCGCGGCGGGCGCAGATCCCAACCACCGCACCCCGCTCGGCGAAGCCCGCCGCGAGCGCGGCGCCGATTCCTGACGATGCGCCCGTCACGAGCACATGCTTTCCTTCGATCGAGTAGCTCACCTGTCCGACGCTAATGCCGGACCAGGGCTACTGTCCGGCGCCGTGCCCCTCGACCCGTCCGCGGCTCTGCTCACCGACCGTGTCGCGGTCGTCACCGGCAGCGCGATCGGGATCGGTGAGGCGATCGCCCTGGCCTTCGCCCGCTTCGGTGCCCACGTCGCGATCTGCGACCGAGACGTCGAGAACCTTGATGGCACCGCGGATGGGATCGAAGCTGCCGGCCGGCGGGTCGTCGCCGCCGAGCTCGATGTCCGGGACGAGGACGCCTGTCGCGAATTCGTGCACACGGTGCGTGACGAGCTCGGTGGGGTCGACGTGCTCGTCAACAACGCCGGGGGCGGGTTCTTCGCGGACTTCGTGGACGTCAACGCCAAGGGCCAGGACGCGTTGGTGCGGGAGAACTTCGGCAGTGTCACGAACTTCGTCCGGCCGGTCGTCGCGGCGATGGGGGAGCGGGGCGGGTCGATCGTGAACCTGACCTCCATCGAGGCCCATCGTGCCGCGCCGGGGTACGCGGTGTACTCGGCGATGAAGGCGGCGGTCACCAGCCTGACCATGAGCCTCGCGCTGGAGCTCGGTCCTCGCCTAATCCGCGTGAACTGCATCGCCCCGGACGTGATTCCCACCCCGGGCGTCGGGCCGGTGGGTGTCCACACGCCGCTCCCGGTCGCCGGACATGTCGATGACGTCGCGGCGTGCGCGGTGTTCCTGGCGAGCGACCTCAGCCGGTTCGTCACCGGGACCACCATCCACGTCGACGGCGGCAACCTCGCCGCCGGAGGTTGGCACCGTCGCTCGGACGGCCAGTACGTCACGCACGCCCCATGACGATCCTGATCGGGCGCCGGAGGCCTTGGTGAAGTTCGGGATCGCGCTCGGCCGTCTCAACCCGGCGTTCTTCGACACCTGCTCGCTCGAGGCCGATCGGCTCGGCTACGAGTCGGTGTGGCTTCCCGAGCACCTCGTCTTCACCGCCCGGATGAGCCGCTCACCGCACCCCGGTGAGGAGCATCCCCCCGTTCCTCCGACCACGCCGATCTTTGACGCCTTCGCCTACCTCTCGTATCTCGCGGGTCGCACCGAGCGGGTCCGTCTCGGAACCCACGTGTACAACGTCGGTCTCCGTCACCCGTTCGTCGCCGCCCGGGCGGTGCAGACCCTCGACGTCGTCTCGGGTGGACGGGCCGAGTTCGGTGTCGGCGCCAGCTGGCTCGAAGAGGAGTGGGACGCCGCGGAGCTCGACTTCCACACCCGCGGTCGCCGGGTCGACGAGGCCCTGGAGGTCTGTCGGCGGCTGTGGACCGAAGCGGAGGTCTCCCACCACGGCGAGTTCTTCTCCTTCGACGGGGTGGTGTTCGAACCCAAACCGCCCCAGCGTCCCGGGCCTCCCATCCTGGTGGGAGGGGAGAGCGGCGCGGCGCTGCGCCGCGCCGCCCGGTTGGGTGACGGCTGGATCGGTATGAGCCACGACTTCGACTCGGGTGCCCGCCAGATCACCAAGCTCCGCGCCCTCCTCGCCGAGGAGGGGCGTGACCCGGCCGGCTTCCAGTTCTGCCTCGGCGGTCCGGTCGACTCGATCGCCGACGCCGACCGCTGGGAAGAGATCGGCGTGACTCGCCTCATCGTCGCTCCCTGGGCCCGTTCGAAAGAAGCGGTCGACGGGATGCGGCGCTTCGCAACCGAGATGCGCCTGGCCCCTTGACGCTACGGACCGTCGGCGAGCAGCTCGTCGACTCGGCCGTCGTAGTCGCGGATCGTCCCCCGGTTGCGGTGCGCCACCTCGACGACGCCCGGCTGCATGGTGTGGCAGATGCGGCCCTGGGTGTCGAGGATGTCGACCGCGTTCGGGATCGCGTCGAGGTCCATGCCCCGGCCCATCCCGATGTCACAGGCGCGCCGCAACACGATCGCGGCCTCGGCGGCGTCGGGGTCGAGAGTCTGATCCGCCCACCGAAGGAACCCGCCTCGCCAACGCACCTCCGCGTACGGGGGTGGATCGACGCACGTCATCCCTTCGAGGGTCCAGGTCAAGGTCGACTCGCCGTCACGCCAGAGCTCGACGGTGGCTCGTCGGCCACCTTGGGCTCCGAACGGGATGGCCACGTCGTACTGGCGGATCGTGCCGATCGGGCCGCCCCGTGCCGCGTGCGCGACCGCGAGGCCCGCGAGGTCGAACATGTGGGTGCAGTTCTGGCGAGGGTCGGTCCAATCCCCGACCGCGAGGCATCGGTGGGACAGCGGCATACCGGCGAGGGCCCGCAGGGGCTCGGCCGCACCGGGACAGGTCGTCCAGGGCCAGCGCCTCGAGTTGGCGTCCACCGCGGTGACGTGCGCGCCATCGTGGCGAATCTGGACCTGGAAGTAGTGGAAGTCATCCTCGAGGCCACCGGCCACCGAACCCGGCGCGTCGATCACGACCCGGATCCGTCGCCGGTAGGCGCCGCTGCGCACCGGTCCGCTCATGCGCTGCGCGTGCTTCCGCCGGGATAGTTCCCCCCACCGAAGCGCGCATCGAGGGCGTCATAGTCGACAACGAAGCCGTCTCGCGGGAGCGCCTCGACGAACTCGATCGACCGTGGCTTCTTGTACGGCGCGATCTGCGTCCGGCAGTGCTCGATCAGCGCGTCTTCGGTCACGGTCTGGGAGTCACGCAGCACGACGATGGCTTTGACACTTTGCACCCATCGGGGATCGGGGACCCCGATCACAGCACACTCCGCGACCGCGGGGTGGGTCGCGAGGCAGCGCTCGACCTCGGTCGGGTAGATGTTCTCGGCCGCGGACTTGATCATGCGGGTCTTGGGTCCGATGAACGTGAGGGAGCCGTCGGCTTCTCGCCGGCCGGGGTCATGGGTGTGATGCCAGCCGCCGCGATGGCGTCGGGCGTTCTCCTCGGGTCGGTTCCAGTAGCCGCACATGATCGTGGGTCCGCGGGCGACGATCTCGCCGACCTCACCGGCGTCGACCTCCCGGTCGGTGTCGTCGACCACTCGGATCTGGACTAACGGCGACGGCCGGCCATGGGTTCCGGCGGCATCGGCGCCGAGACAGCTGAACGTCATCATGCCGACCGCTTCGGTCTGCCCGTAGCCACCCGGACGCGCCGCCCACGGGCTCGGATCGGGGCTCGTCATCGCATCCCATTCGGGTCGGCCTCGTGGGGTTCGCAGGCTCGAGAGGTCGTAGCGGCCATCACGGTTGGTGGCGAGGATCTGGTCAAGCATGGGCCCGACGACGAACGCCCCGGTGCACCGCTCCCGCTCGATCACGGTGCAGAGCAGCGACGCGTCGACACGGGGCACGAACACGTTGGTTCCGCCGGCGACGAACGTGGCCAGCAGGTACATGAGCGTCCCGAGGTGAAAGAGGGGGCCGCTGTTGAGGTACACGTCCGAGGGCGACGTGGCCGTGAAGTGGCCGAACACGAGGCCTTGGCTGATGCAGGCGGTGTGGCTGAGCATCGCCCCGTTGGGTCGACCACCGAACGCCGCGGTGTACACGATCAGGAGCGGGGTGTCGGGGTTGACCGGACGATCACGGTCCTCGGGGGAGCCCGCGTCGCGCCACGCCTCGTAGCTGTCGGGGGTGTCGTCGTCGTGGCGTACCCATCGGGGCGAGCGGTTCACCTGGCGGCGGGCGTCGTCGATGGACGGACCGACTTCTTCGTCCTGCCAGATCACGACCCGGGGATCGAGATCGTCGATGACGAACGCCAGCTCCTCGGGGCTCTGGCGCCAGTTGACGGGACAGAACAGGGCCCCGAGCTTCGCCGCCGCGAGGAGCGTCTCGAGCACCCGGAAGGAGTTCTGTCCGACCCAGCAGATCCGCTCTCCGCTCTCGACGCCGACACCCGCCAGCTGGTCGGCGAGCTGGTTCGCCCGAGTGTCGAGCGTCCGGTAGTCGAGTCGTACGTCGCCGTCGATGGCGGCGAGCTGGCGAGGCCGGCTCCGAGCATGTTCTCGGGCCAGGTCGCCGAGGGTGAGGGCGTGCACGAGCTCCGAGGTCAAGGCTCCACCGACGCCCGGTAGCTCATCGGTAGCAGCTCGATGAGCTGACCATCCGGGTCACGCACGAACACCGCGGCCCCGATGTTCGTGTCGTCGAGCACCTCGCCGCCATGCTCCCGCACGGCGCGACAGGTGGCATCGAGGTCGTCGACGGACACCGAGATGTGGGTCAGGCCCAGTTCGTTCATGCTCCGCGACCGGGCCGGCCCCGGCCGGGCCCCGGCCCCGGCGAAGTACAGGAGCTCGAGTACCAGTCCGTCTCGTCCCAGGTAGCAGGCGGTCATCCCGATCGGTGCCGTGAGGCCCAGCAGCTGATCAGACGGCGAGTCCGGCGGTTCGATCTCACGCCAGAACTCGAAGCCGAGCACTTCCTCATAGAAGCGTCGCGACCGCGCCAGGTCGGCGACGCACTGCCCCAGATGGTTGAAGACCGCCATGGGGCGAATGTTCGCACGCCCCTGACAGGCCTGTCAGCGGGTGGCACGATAGAGCGATGACGGTCGTCGACGCCGACCAGCATCTCTTCGAGCCCCGCACCATGTGGGCGGACTACGGCGATCCCGGTGACCGGGACCGGATGCTGGCGATCGTCGACGACGAAGTCGGCAACGCGTGGCTCCGCTGGCAGGGGCAGCGGATCGGGTTGGCGCACGTCACGACGCCGGGTCGGCCCGACGACGTGGGCGACCAGCAGCAGCGCGCCCGGGCGGGGGAGCCACCCCGCACGCGCTACGACGAGGCGCTCCCGGACGACTTCTGGGAGCCGGCGGCCCGGCTGACCCGACTCGACCGGCTCGGCGTCGACGCCGCGGTGTGCTTCCCGAACTACGGGCTCTTCTGGGAGCGGGAGCTCGCCGGTGACCTCCCCGCGACGCTCGCCAACATGCGGGCTTGGAACCGTTGGGCGGTCCAGGCGGCCCACGACGGGCGGGGCCGCCTGCATCCCGTCGGCCACGTCACCCTGCGTGATGTCGATTGGCTCGAGCGTGAGCTGCGGGCCCTCGGCGCGGGTGGCGTCCGAGCCGCGATGGTCGCCCCCGGGCTCGTGGATGGGCGGGCGCTCTCCGATCCGATCTTCGATCAGGCCTGGCGGGCGTTCCTCGAGCACGGGATCACACCGGTGTTCCATGTCGCGAACCAGACCCGGCTGTTCGGTGATGCGTGGTACGACTCCGACCCGGACCAGTCGCTTCCGGTGTTCACCTCGGTGTTCTTGTGGGTGCCGGCCGCGGTGGCGATCGCCGACCTGGTCCTCAACGGCGTCCTCGAACGTCACCCGGATCTGCGGATCGGCGTGATGGAGCTCTCGGCGGTCTGGCTGCCGATGTTTGTCATGTTCTTGGATGGTGGTCACGACTTCACCCGGCGGCTGAACGGCACCGCGCTGACCGATCTGGCGCTGCGTCCGAGCGACTACGTGCGTCGCCAGGTGCGGGTCGCGGCGTTCTCGTACGAGCGACCCGGTCGGTTGGCCCGTGACGTCGGCGACGTGTTCATGGCCTGCAGCGACTGGCCGCACTCCGAGGGCACCGCCGATCCCCTGGGTGACTACCGAGCGGCGCGCTGTGATCCCAGCGCCGACCGGGGCCTCTTCGGCGACAACGTCGAGTTTCTGCTCCGCCCCTGACCGGAGGATCGGATCCGCCGCGGGAACAGACTCGGCGGTCAGCTCGGTTGCGGCGGGCGAACGTTGATGACCAGCGTGAAGATGGCCGTCACGACCGGGTCGTGGGTGGTGGCGTCTCGCCATGCGGTCTCGGTGACGTAGAACTCGAGCTTGCCCCCGTTCGCGCGTTCCTTCTCGTAGACGTCGGTGATCGTCGTCGTCCCCTCAAGGACGTCGCCGACCTCGGGCCAGCGGTGGTACTCGAAGGCCTGCTCGCCGTGCAGGATGGCGCGGCCCGGGCCGCGCAGCCGCTCGATCGGCAGACCGGCCGCGCCGCCGGTGCCGAGTGATCCCCAGTACGACATGACGAACGGGAACGTGGGCGGCACCGGTGCCTGGTCACGCTGGTAGACGTCGTCGGGGTCTCCGAGCGCCTCGGCGAAGACCCGCACCGGTCCGCGCTCGATCACGACCCGCTGCGTCCCGCTCGTTTGACCCTTGAGCTCGGTGAGTGCCAACGATCTGCCTCCTTCGGATGGGCGACGCTAGTCGCGCCGGGATTTGGCCCCGGTCGGCGCGACCGAGGCGCGGTCCGACCTCAGGGTGCCGGTGGCACCTCGAGGCGGTGCTTCATGACCTTGCCGGTCGCGTTGCGAGGCAGGCCATCGACGAGGTGTAGTTGCCGTGGCCGCTTGTAGTCGGCAAGACGCGCCGCGACGAAGGTGAGGAGCTGGTCGCGGTCGAGCTCGCTGTTGGCGCGCGGCACGACCCAGGCCGCGACGTCTTCGCCTAGCACCGGGTGGGCGACACCGGTGACCGCCGCCTCTTGCACGTCCGGATGTTCGAGGAGGACCGCCTCGACATCGGTGGCGTAGATGTTGTTGCCACCCCGGATGATCATGTCCTTCTTGCGGCCGCAGATATAGAGGAAGCCGTCCTCGTCGACGTAGGCGAGATCGCCGCTGCGCAGCCAGCCGTCGGTGGTCCACGTCGCGGCGGTGGCTTCGTCGTTCTTGTAGTACTCCCGTTGCTTGCCCCGCATGCGCAACAGGAGCTCCCCGACTTCCCGGGGAGCCAGCTCGGCGTCGCCCTCATCGACGATCTTGACCTCCATCGGGCCGACCGGCTTCCCAACCGATCCGATCCGATTGCTGATCTCCTCTTTCGGCATCACGATGTACGCCGGTCCTGCCTCCGTCATGCCGTACGAGTTCCCGACGGTCGCGTCCGGGAGTCGCTCGATCAACGTGAGCTGCGTCTTTGGCGCGAGCGGCGCGCTGCCGATGGAGACTTGTCGGAGACTGGAGAGATCCCGACCGGCGAAATCGGGGTGGGCGACGATCAGCTCGGCGAACGCCGGGACCAGCATGCAGAACGCCGGTCGTTCATGTTCGACGTATTCGAGCCAGCGTCCCGCGTCGAACCGCGCCTGATACAGGCCGACGAGCCCCATCTTCATGGGGTTGTAGATGAACGCGATCCCGGCGAACGTGAACATCGGTGCGCCGTGAATCCACCCTTCGGCGGTCCAGGTCGGCTCGACGTTCGGGATCATGGCGAGGTTGCCGTGGCGTACCGCGATGCCTTTGGGAAGCCCCGTCGTCCCCGACGTGTACATCACGTCGGCCAGATCGGACACGTCGACCTCGACCTGGAACGCGCTCGTGTCGTCGGCCCGGGCCTGGTCCCAAGCGACGACGTCCGCCCGATCGATGGCTCCGGCGCTGATGACCAAGCGGAGGGAGGCGACGTCGGGACGGACCGCCAGCGCCGCACCGAGCAGCGTCTCGTCGGTGAGGATCGCCGACACCTCCGCGTGGCCGAGGATGGAGGCCAGCTCGGGTGTGGTCAGGCGGGTGTTCGTCGGGACGACCACCGCCCCGGCCTTGTGGATCGCCGCGTACGCCACGATCCAGCGCAGCACCCCGTCGCTCGGCAGATACACCGAGACCCGGTCGCCTTTGGCCACGCCCAAGCTGACCAGGCCGCGAGCGAGCGCGTTCGAGTCCCGGTCCCACTCGCCGAAGGTGATCGCGGTGCCAGCGTCGAGGTTCCGGTACGCGACCGCGTCGGGGCGCTCGGAGGCCATGAACCGCAACTGATCGACCTGCAGCTCACCCCACTCCGGCACGAGCGCGAACGTAGCCGAGCGACCTGACGCCAACGTCAGGGTAGGGTGCCCGGCATCGGCTGTGGCCCGCGCCACGCGACGCGGGGCCGACAAGATGAGGAGCATCACCGTGGGAGACGCCGTCATCGTGGCTGCGGCGCGCACCCCGATCGGGACCGCCCGGCGCGGCTCCCTTTCGGGCTTCAGCGCCTTTGACCTCGGTCGGATCGCCATCGAGGAAGCACTGAAACGGTCGGGGATCCCCGCCGACGACCTCGACGACATCGTGCTCGGCGAGGTGCTCCAAGGTGGTGGCGACATCGCCCGCTACGTCGCGGTGGAGCTCGGTCTCACCGGCGTCCCCGGGATGGCCCACAACCGTCACTGCGCCTCGGGGATGGCCGCGGTCCAGACCGCGGCGGCGAACATCCGGGCTGGCATGGACACCGTCGTGATCGCCGGAGGCACCGAGAGCATCAGCCAGTCGCCGCAGGTGTTTCGCAAACTTCCCGGTGCGTACGCCGGCGTCCAACCCTGGCTCTCCCCGAGCCACCCCGAGACCCCAGACGCCCCGACGATGGACATGTCGATCACGGTCGGCTGGAACACCGCCCAGCGGTGCAACGTGACCCGCGAGGAGATGGACGACTGGGCGTACCAGTCTCATCAACGCGCCATCGCCGCCATCGACGACGGTCGGCTGCGCGAAGAGATCTTCGCCGTCGAGGTACCGGCGGGACGCGGCGAGACCCGGAGCTTCGACACCGACGAGTATCCGCGACGCGACACCACGCCAGAGAAGCTGGCGAAGCTGGCCCCGTTGCACCCCGAGATCCCCGGCTTCTCCATCACGGCCGGGAACGCGTCGGGGCTCAACGACGGTGCTTGCGCCGTGGTGGTCTGCGACGGCGACTACGCCGCGGCGCACGGACTCAAGCCGTTGGCCGTCATCCGATCCTGGGCCTCGGCTGGCGTGCCACCCGCCGACACTGGTCTGGGCCCGACCGTCGCGATCCCGAAAGCGCTGCAGCGAGCGGGACTCACGGTCGACGACATCTCGCTGGTCGAGATCAACGAGGCCTTCGCGTCGATGGCGGTTGCCTCCAGCCGGATCCTGGGCTTCGCGCACGACATCGTGAACGTCAACGGGAGCGGCTGCAGCCTCGGTCACCCGGTGGCGTGCACCGGGGCGCGCATGATCACGACGTTGCTCTACGAGCTGGGTCGACGAGGCGGCGGGTACGGCGTCGCGAGCATGTGCGCCGGTGGTGGAATGGGCTCGGCCACCGTCCTCGAGGTCCCGGCCGCCTAGACCTGGCGTGCCGTTCCCTCCTCGAGAACGCTCCGCGTCCCAGACGAGGCAGGACCTTCCACTGACCAGCTCCGATCTCGAAGCCGACCTGGTCCTCGCGCTCGCGCTCTGCGACGAGGCCGACGGGCTCACCATGAGCCACTTCGGCGCTCACGACCTGCGCGTCGACACCAAACCGGACAACACCCCGGTCACCGAGGCGGACCACGCCGTCGAGAAGATGATCCACGAACGGGTCGGAGCAAGTCGGCCGGGCGATGCGATCCTCGGTGAGGAGTTCGGACTCGTCGGCGAGTCGCGGCGACGCTGGATCGTCGACCCGATCGATGGCACCAAGAGCTTCGTCCGGGGGGTGCCGGTCTGGGCGACGCTGGTGGCCCTCGAAACCGACGGGGAGCTCGTCGTCGGCGCGGTGTCGGCACCAGCGCTCGGACGACGGTGGTGGGCTCGACGCGGGGGTGGCGCCTACGTGAACGGCGACCCGATCCGCGTGTCCGAGGTCGAACGGCTCGACGACGCCCACCTGTGCGGACCGAACGAGCGGTACTTCGACGAGGCAGGCCTCGGAGACCAGTACCGGTCCCTGGCGCGTCGCTGCTGGCGAGCCGTCGGCTTCGCCGACTTCTGGGGCCACGCGCTCGTCGCCGAAGGCGCCGTGGACATCATGATCGAGCCGATCCTCGGCATCTGGGACATCGCGGCCTTGCGACCCATCGTCGAGGAAGCCGGCGGGCGGATCAGCGATCTGACCGGCGACGGCTGGGCCGAGGGTGCGCCGTGTGTCACGACGAACGGGAACGTCCACGACGAGGTCCTCGACCTGATGCGAGCGGCGACGTGAGCGTGCCCGTCACCGTCGGGATCGACATCGGGACCTCATCGGTCAAAGCGATTGCGGCTGACGAGGACGGCACGGTGATCGCCAGCGCCCGGGTGCCCCACGCGTTCCGGGTCCCGACACCCGGCGGCTTCGAGCACGACGCCGCCGACGCCTGGCGGCGCGGTCCCCGACAGGCCCTGGG
>Ga0066793_10001021_pt1 | contig 12194 bp, 8 predicted proteins | sample PersoiDNA2013189_FD_83876 | JGI IMG/M metagenome (GOLD analysis project Ga0066793, IMG submission 83876) | Permafrost soil microbial communities from the Arctic, to analyse light accelerated degradation of dissolved organic matter (DOM) -... | ecosystem: Environmental > Terrestrial > Soil >...
CCACCGGCGGGCGCCTGCCGGTCGTCGCTGTCTACTCGACGTTCCTGCAGCGCGCCTTCGACCAGGTGATCATGGACGTCTGCCTGCAGGACCTGCACGTGGTGTTCTGTCTCGACCGCGCCGGACTGGTGGGCGAGGACGGGCCCACGCATCACGGCGTCTTCGACCTGACGTACCTTCGCGCGATCCCCAACCTGATGATCATGGCTCCGGCCGACGAGGCCGAGCTGGTCGACATGCTGCACACCGCGCTTGCGGCCGACGGTCCCGTCGCGATCCGCTACCCGAGGGGCAGGGGAGCCGGGGTGGCGCTACCGAACGTGCCGAGCGTGCTCGAGGCCGGACGGGCGCAGATCCGCTCGGAGGGCACCGACGTCGCTCTGCTCGCGATCGGGCGGATGACCGCGACGGCGGAGGCGACCGCGGTGCTGCTGGCGCAGCGCGGCATCTCCGCGTCCGTCGCGAACATGCGATGGGTCAAGCCGTTGGACCTCGAGGCGGTCACGTGGGCGGCGGAGGGTCACGACCTGGTGGTCACCCTCGAGGAGAACACCGGGCTCGGCGGCTTCGGCGCGGCGGTGCTCGAGGCGGCGTCCGACCTGGCGCTGACCACGCCGATCATGCACCTGGGTATCCCGGACTGCTTCGTCACTCACGGTGCCACCGACAAGCTGCTCTCCGACGTCGGGCTCACGGCGTCCGCCGTGCGCGACGCGGTCGTCGGCCGACTGTCCGAGGTCCGGGAGAAGAAGGGCGCGGGCGATGGCGCGCATACGGGCCGACGCCGCGCTCGTTGACGCGGGCCTGTTCCCGTCGAGAGCGCGTGCGCATGCCGCGATCCTCGCGGGAGAGGTGAAGGTCGGCGGCGAGCCGGTCAATAAGGCGGGGCAGCAGGTCGAGAAGGGTACCGTCTTCGAGGTGACCGCCAGCCAGCAGTACGTCTCTCGCGGCGGACACAAGCTCGCGGCGGCGCTGGACACGTTCGGTTTCGACCCCGCCGGGATGCGCGTCCTCGACGTGGGTGCGTCCACCGGCGGGTTCACCGACTGTGTGCTGCAGCGCGGGGCCCTCGCCGTGACCGCACTCGACGTGGGATACGGGCAGCTGGCGTGGTCGCTGCGCACCGATCCCCGTGTTACGGTCCTGGAGAGGACCAACATCCGCTCCGTGGAGGGCCCGCTGCCCGACGCACCCTTCGACCTGGCGGTCGTGGACGTGTCGTTCATCGGCCTCGTCAAGGTCCTTCCCTACGTCCGCGAGCAGCTGGGCGACAGGGGGCAGATCGTCGCGCTCGTCAAGCCTCAGTTCGAAGCGGGTAAGGGCCGTGTGGGAAAACGCGGCGTGGTGCGCGATCCCGAAGTGCACGCCGACGTACTCCGAACCGTCGCCCATGCGGCAGCGGAGCTGGGCTGGGTCGTGCGCGGCGTGACCTTCTCGCCCGTCAAGGGGCCCGAAGGTAATATCGAGTTCCTGATATGGTTGGCCGGCGACGGCGAGCCGTCGGACTTCACGCCCGAAGCGGCCGTCACGGCGGCCCGCGAGGCCCTGGGAGGCGAATAGACCCGTATGCGCGTGCTTCTCGTCCCCAACACCGGCAACCCGCGCGCGCTCGACGTCGCGAGGGCGCTGGCGTCGCACCTCACGGAGGCCGGGCACTCGCCCGTCCTCGCGGAGGACGACGCGCTCGCGGCCGACCTCGACGCGATGGCGGTGTGCGCCGCCGACCTCGGCGTGCCGGACCTCGCTGTCGCGCTGGGCGGCGACGGGACGATCCTCAAGGCGGTCCACGTGCTCGGCGGGGCCGATGCCCGGATCCTCGGGCTCAACCTGGGCCGCCTCGGCTTCCTCTCGGGCGCCGACGGGGCCGACCCTCTCGGCGCGGTGGACGCCGCCCTTGCGGGAGAGGGGACGCTGGAGCGTCGCATGACCTTGACGGCCGACGTGGTGGTGGGCGGGCGACCCGCGGGGGCGTATCGGGCACTCAACGAGGTGTACGTGGGACGCGGCTTCGGCCACCGCGCCGTGGAGATCGCCGTCCACGTGGCCGGCGAGGAGCTCACGCGCTTCGTGTGCGACGGGGTCGTCGTCGCCACCGCCACCGGCTCCACGGCCTACGCGCTCTCGGCGGGCGGACCGATCGTCTCGCCGGACGCGAGCGGGATGCTGCTCGTCCCGGTCGCGCCTCACACCCTGCGCGCCCGGCCGCTGATGCTGGGGCCCGACGAGGTCGTCGACCTCGTGCTGGATGACCCCACCCGATCGGACGGCTGCGTCGTGGTGGACGGCGACTCAGTGCCATGCCGAAGCTCGCTCGATCGCGTGACCGTGCGTCGCGACGCGCGCGACGTCACGTTGGTGCGCCTCGACGGCCGGTCCTTCCACCGGGTCCTGCGCGACACGTTCCTGAGGGGCTGACCGTGCTCGAGGAACTCCACGTCAAGGACCTCGCCCTGATCGACGAGGCATGGCTGGAGTTCGGCGCGGGCATGACCGTTCTCACGGGCGAGACGGGCGCGGGAAAGACGGTGCTCGTCGGGGCGCTCAAGCTGCTGCTCGGCGAACGTGCGGATGCGACGCTCGTGCGCTCCGGGGCGACCGAGGCGCTCGTCGAAGGGCGCTTCACACTCGAGGGGCGCGAGCGGTTCGTTCGTCGGCGCCTGACGGCCGAGGGCCGGTCCAAGTGCTACCTCGACGGCGAGATGGCGACGGTGACCGGGCTCGACGACGCGCTCGGCGCCGCGGTGGACCTGCACGGCCAGCACGAGCATCAGGCGCTGCTGCACCCCGCCCGCCACGTCGGGTACCTCGACCGATTCATCGGCGCGCTCGCGTCCGACGCGCTGGCCGGGTACCGTGACGCGTGGGCGTCCGCGGTGCGCGCGCGGCAGGACGCCGAGCGGCTCGCCGCAGCGCTCCGCGACCGCGACAGTCGAATGGACGCTCTGCGCTGGACCATCGACGAGATCGACTCGGTCGCGCCGAAGCCAGGCGAGGACATCGCCATCGAGACTCGGCTCCCGCGGATGCGCCACGCGGAGAAGCTCTCGGAGGCGTCCGTGGCGGCGTTCAACGCATTGCGGCTCGACGGCGGCGCGTCCGACGCGCTCGGCGAGGCGCTCGCCGCTTTACACGCGGCCGGTGGCCTCGACCCGGCTCTCGACGCGATGTCCGACGACCTCGCGGTATCGATCGCCGCGATCGACGACGCCGGGGCGCGTATCCGCGAGTACGGCGAGTCGATCGACTACGACCTCGGGGCACTCAACGATGCGGAAGCTCGCCTGGCCGCGCTCACGTCATTGAGGCGCAAGCACGGCGTGACCCTTGACGATGTGCTGGCCGCCCGCGACTCCGCGGCCGCGGAGCTGGACGTGTTGGAGGCGGGGGAGGCCGGCCTGGAGGCGGCGCAGGAAGCGGTCCGCACGGCCGAGGCCGCGCTCCGCGAGACCGGAGGGGCGCTCGGGGCCGTGCGCGCGCAGGCCGCGCCGCTGTTCACCGAGCAGCTGGCCGCGGCGGCCTCGGATCTGGCGCTCCCGGGCGCCGTGTTCGAGGTGGCGTTCTCTCCTCTTGACTTCGACGCATGGACCGCTGACGGCCCTCACAAGGTCGAGTTCCTGTTCTCGTCGAGCGCCGGCGACCCGCCGCGCCCCCTCGCCCGCATCGCGTCAGGCGGCGAAGTCAGCCGCGTGATGCTCGCGCTCAAGGGCGCCCTCGGCGCGGCCGACACGGTGTCGGTCCTCGTCTTCGACGAGATCGACGCGGGCATCGGCGGGGCCACGGCGCTGGCGGTGGGCAAGCGGCTGGCGCAGCTGGCACGCGGGCGTCAGGTCCTCGTGATCACGCATCTGGCGCAGGTCGCGGCCTACGCCGACGCGCACCTGGTGGTGGAGAAGTCCGAGGCCGATGGGCGCGCCGTCACGCGCGTGCGGCCGGTGACCGGAGAAGAGCGTGTCGTCGAGGTGGCCCGGATGCTCTCAGGGTCGGACTCGGACACGGGGCTGGCGCACGCGAGGGAGCTCCTCTCCACAGCTTCCACACGGTGAGCGACTAGCCTGCTTTTGGTACACTCCCCGGGGGCCCGCACACCACCCTCCGGCCCTCGGAAAGGCACGGAATGCATCATCAGGGAACGGCGCGCCTCGACAAGCGCACCAAGGACCTCGTCAAGCGGCTCGGTCCTTCGGACATCGCCATCATCGACCACGCGGACATCGATCGCGTCAGCGCCGAGGGCCTTCTCGCGACCGGCGTCGAAGTCGTTGTCAACGCCGCGCCCTCGATCACGGGTGTCTATCCCAACATCGGCCCGCTCATCCTGACGCGCGGCGGCGTCGCGTTGCTCGACGCGGTCGGTCCCGAGATCTTCGACACGGTCAAGGAGGGCGAGACCGTCGAGGTCGTCGGTTCCGACGTCTTGGCCGGCGGCCGAGTGATCGCCAGCGGGGTGCGGCTGACGGTCGAGTCCGTGGAACAGGCCATGGAGGATGCGAAGGCGGGCATCGGCGTCCAGCTCGACAAGTTCGCCCGCAACACCCTCGAGTACCTCGAACAGGAGAAGAGCCTGCTGACGGAGGGCGTCGGCCTGCCGCACACCACCACGGAGATCGACGGGCGCCACGTGATGGTCGTGGTTCGCGGCTACGACTACAAGGAAGACCTTCAGGCCTTGCGTCCGTACATCCGCGAGATGAAGCCGGTGCTCATAGGCGTGGACGGCGGCGCGGACGCCATACGCGAGGCGGGCTTCTCGCCCGACATCATCATCGGGGACATGGACTCCGTGAACGACGAGTCCCTCCGCAGCGGCGCTGAGCTCATAGTCCACGCGTACCCGGATGGGCGCGCGCCGGGCATGGAGCGCCTCACGCAGCTCGGTCTGACCGGTGTCACCTGGCCGCTCGCGGCGACGTCCGAGGACCTGGCGCTCCTGCTGGCGTACGAGTCGAACGCGGACCTGATCGTGGCCGTCGGGACCCATGCCAACCTCATCGAGTACCTCGACAAGGGGCGCAAGGGGATGGCATCGTCGTTCCTGGTGCGCCTCAAGGTCGGCCCTAAGCTCGTCGACGCCAAAGGCGTGAACAAGCTGTACCGCGCGACGCCGGGCCTGAGCGGGCTGGCGGCCATCGTCGGATCGGCGGTCGTGACCCTCACGATCATCGTGATGATCTCCACGTCCGCGCGGGCGGCGCTCGGCCTGGGCCTGCTGCGCATCCGCGCGCTCCTGGGCATGTAACCCCTCTCGACTGGAAGGTCGACCGCGCATGTATAACTTCCGCTACCACATAGCATCGCTCGTCGCGGTGTTCCTCGCGCTGTCCATCGGGCTGCTGCTCGGCACGGTCGTCGTCGAGCGGGGCACGCTCGACGCCCAGCGCACGACGCTCGTCGACAGCCTCCAGAAGGAGTACACGACACTGCGGACGGACAACACGCAGCTCAAGTCCGAGCTGGACACCGACAGGGCGTTCGTCGCGGATGCGGCGCCCGTGCTGATCGCCAACCGCCTCGCTGGACGGACGGTCCTGGTACTCACGAACGCGGGGCGCGCCGACGCGGCCGCCGCGGTGACCGACTCGGTCGCGAAGGCCGGCGGCGCGGTGATCACCGCCACGTTCCGCGACGTGGGCTTCGGCCTGAAGGACAAGGCATTCGCAGCGAAGGTCGCGGCGGTGCTCGCGACTGATGCGAACGGCGACCTCACGGCGCTGGTCGCAGACCAGCTCGCGCGGGAGTTGACGGATGTGGCGGGAACGCCAGCCCCGCTGACAGACCTGTTCGTGGCATCCGGAGAGCTGACCGTCGGCACGCCCGACGGGGCCGGGACACCGACAGCCGTGGTGACGACCGGATCGTTCGACGACAAGGCCGACGCCGCGGAGATCGCGCTGGCGGTAGCAGCCAAGGCGCGCGGGCAGCTGGCCGCCGGCGCCGAGACGACCAAGCATACGACGGGCGTGGCAGCGGCGGCCGCCGACGCGGGTCTGCCCTCCGTGGACGACGCCGACACGCCCGTGGGGCAGGTTTCGCTCGTGTGGGTGCTCCTCGGTCGGGCCGACGGTCGCTACGGTGTGACCCATGGGGTCGATTCCGCGTACCCGAGCCCGCTGACGGCGAACGCCCCCAAGTAGCTCACCGTCCGCGGGGCCGGGCGCTTGCGGGCCCGGAGCATGCGGCCGGGCGCGTCAGCGGGAGGCCCGCCGCAGGGAGAGCAGTGCTCGGACGACGTCGGCGAACTGCCGTCCGCGATGCGAGAACCCGGCGAGGTTCCTGCCCGTGGCGGCGTGCGCCATGGTCGTGTCGACCTCCAGGACGCGCAGCCCGGCCTTCAGCGCCCTCACGGTCAGCGCGACCTCCACACCGTAGCCCGACTCGAACGGCGTGACCGCGTCGATGGCGGCGGGTGTGAGCGCCCGCTGGCCGGACAGGGGAGCGGCGGCTGCGAAGTCCACGCGGCCGTAGCGCCGGATCCCCCAGCGCGCCAGCCGGATCACGAGTCCGAACCCGGCATTTCTAGCCGGCTTCGGGAAGCGGGCGATCGTCATGTCAGCGACCCCGTGGAGTACCGGTTCGAGCAGCAGCGTACCCTGCGAGGCGGTCACTCCCAGGTCTCCGTCCAACAGCAGGACCGCGTCCCTGCCGCGGCGGATGTGCTCGAGGCCGGCCTGGAGCGCGGCGCCCTTACCGACGTTGAGTTGCAAGCGCACGACGTCGGCGCCCGCTGCGGCCGCACGCTCCGCGGTGTCGTCGTCGGATGCATCATCGACCACCAGGACGCGCACGACCCCGGCGATGGCGCGCGCGGCCTTCACCGTGGCCTCGATCCGGTCCGCCTCATCGTGCGCCGGGACTATCACGACCGCGTTCACGATCCGGCCTTGCCCGGCAGAAGGCGTCCGGCCACGCGCCGCGCCATGGACGCAGCCATCTCCATCTCGGGTACCTTCAGCGCCACGAGCGTGCCGTAGGACACGAACAGGCCGGCGACGCCGCCCGCGAGGATCTGGCCTAGGAACGCGAAGCGGCCCGCGTGCAGTGCCAGGGACACGAGCCACGACACGCCCCACGCCGCGCCGCCACCGAGCAGCGACGCCCCGAGCACGACGCCGAGCGTCCCGAATATGCGCCGGCCGTCGAACGCGCCGATGCGGCGGCGCAGGATGATCAGCAGCACTGTCACGTTCAGGGTGTAGGCGATGGCGTCGGCCGCGGGGACGCCCAGGAGCCGGAAGTTGCCCCACGCGACGACCCCGGTCAGCCCTGCGTACAGCGCGACCTGCAACACCGTCACGAACACATTCACGATCGACGGGGTGAGGCTGTCCTGCATCGTGTGGAACGTCCGAAGCACGAACATGAAGGCGCAGAACGAGAACAGGCCGGCGGTCCACGCCATCAGGACGCTGGAGACCAGTGGCACGGCCGCCTGAGGGAAGTTGCCGGCTCGGTACAGCGTCACCAGCGGCGCCGCCAGCGCGATGAGCATCGCCGCCATCGGCATGATCAGGACGCCGAGCGCCCGCAGACCCCGGCCGAACGTCTCCTTGAACGAGGTCCAGTCCGTCTTCGCAGCCATCTCCGAGAGCTCGGGGACGAGCGCGGTGATGAGGGCGACGGCGAACACCCCGTACGGCAGCTGGTACCACATCCAGGCGTACAGCAGAACCGCGGAGCCGTCGGGGAACGCCGAGGTCGCGAACGCGTTGCGGAACGACACGCCCACGATGTTCGTCGCGACGTACAGCAGGATCGGCAGCATCTTGACGCCCAGCTTGCGCAGCGACGGGTCGCGGAAGTCGATCTTGACCCCGAACCGGAAGCCGAGCTTCAGCAGGACGGGAAGCTGAACGAGGAGCAGCGCCACGACACCGAGCGTCGTCGCGACCGCGAGCGCGGTGACGGCCCACATCGGGTGCGAGGCGCGCAGGGGGATGTAGACGCCGAGCAGCGCGATTATGACCACGATGTTGTTGAGCACCGGCGCGATGGCCGGCGCGAAGAAGTGCCGGTACGAGTTGAGGACGCCGGTAGTGATCGCCATCATCCCGTAGAAGACGATCTGCACCGCGAAGAAGCGGAAGAAGTAGACGGCGAGCTGGACCTGCTCCGGCTTGACAGTGAACGTCTGGGTGCGGACGAACGGGAACGGGAAGAAGGTGCCGACGAGCGCTACGAGCCCTAGGACCACGAGCGCGAGGTTGAACAGCGACCTGATGAAGTGGAAGGCGCCCTCCTGGCCGTCCTTCTCGAGGCGCTCCATGAAGATCGGGATGAGCATCGCGGACAGCACGCCGCCTGCGATCAGCTCGTAGATCATGTTCGGGATGTTGTTCGAGATGTTGAACGACGAGGCGACCGGGATCGCCCCCGTCGAGGCCATGGTGACGCCGAGCGCGACGGCCATCGCCCACGTCCGCACGAAGCCCGTCATGCGGGAGACCAGCGTGGAGACCGACATGGTGGCGGTCGAGCGCGCTATGGAGGGAGCGGCGATGGTGGCCTCCGGATGTGTGCGATGAAGCGATGTGCTTCTCGCCATTCTACCGGACGGCAACACACGTACAGGAACTTCCGCGTCGCCGCGACATCTTCCGGTATACTTCTGGTCGGGCACCTCTGCTGCCCGGGCGCGCACGCGCACCATACCGCCCGATCCGTCACCAGCCCCGTACTTTAGGCCCCGTCGCCCGGGCCGGACCATGCGTCCGCGTGCCCGGGTGCGCCGTTTGGAGTTGAGCGCATGAAGCGCCGCCTGGCCGTGATAGTCGCGATGGTATGCCTCCTGGCGTTGTCGACCCCTCTCACCGGCTCGGCGGTGGGATCCGCCCCGGCCGTACCCTCTGGCCCGCGCGCCGTCGTGGTCGTCCTGGCGCCGTACATGACGTGGGACGACATCCTCAAGGGCCCGGTACCGTCGATCCGCGGCCTGGCGCAGTCCGGCACCCTGGCGAACGTGAGCCTGCGCAGCGGCTCCGTGGGCATGGGTACCGAGGCGATCATCAAGGGAGCTCTGCTGTTCTCAGCCGGGGCCGGCGTCACCGTCGATCCGACCTCGCTGGAGGCGTACTCCGCCAGTGAGTACCTGGAGGGCGGGCTCGCCTCATCCGTGTACTCGCGACTGTCGGGGGTCTCGTCCTCCGGCGCCCAGGTCGTATACCTTGGCGTTCCGCGGCAGGTGTTCGCGAACCGCGACCTGTCGACTCCGGGCGCGGTCGGCACGCTGGGACAGGCCGTCCGTGACGCTGGAGGCACCACCGTCGGCGTGGGCGATTCCGATCCCGGACTCGGGCTGGCCGACATCGCGCGTGTGCGCCCGGCCGGCATCATAGCGATGGACGCCGCCGGCCGCACGATGTTCGGCGACGTTTCCGCGGCGACGCTCGACGACGATGCGACGAGGCCCTTCGGCGTACGCTCGGACGTGGCAAGACTGCTCTCCGTCTACACCACGGCCATGGCGTCTGCGACGATGGCGTCAAGCAGCGGCGCCGTCTTCGCCGTCGTCGATCCCGGTGATCTGTCCCGCGTCGCGGCGTCGGCCTCAGACGCTTCGACGCAGGTCGTCGCGGCGCAGCACGCGACCGCACTGAGGGAACTCGACAAGGTGGTCTCCCGGGTGAGCGCCGCGCTCGGGCCGCAGGACACGATCATGGTGCTGAGCCTCGCATCTCCGGAGGTCGAAGGCGAGCCGCCCGCGCTCGTGCCAGCCGTGCTGAAGGGCCCGGGCCTGAACGGTGGTGTGGCGGAGGCGTCCTCGACGCACCGACCGGGGATCGTGACGTTCATGGACCTCGGCGTGACGACGCTCGCCGCGCTCGGTGCGAAGATACCGCCCAGCATGGCGGGTGCGGCGATCGGCTCGGTGCCGGCCGGTGCCACGCTGGCGGACCGCGTCTCGACTCTCGATGACTACAACCGCACGTCCGTGGCCGTCGAGGTGGTCCGCTTGCCTGTGGTCAACATCTTCATCGGCGTGGTCGTCGGCCTGATGGTCATCTGCACGTTCCTCGTGATAGGTGGCGTCGACACCGTGACCGGCCGCTGGGGCAGATGGCTGAGGGCGCTGCTGCTGCTGACGCTGGCCGTGCCGCTCGCGAGCATGCTGGGGTTCCTGTTCTGGCGCTGGCCGACGACGGGTGCGGGGGTCACGCTGCTGCTCGTGGGAGTCTCTCTGCTCCTGTGGGCCGCCGTCCTGGTCATCGAGCGAAACGATCGCGTGGGCGTTCCGATCGCCGTGTTCGGACTCGGCACGACAGCGATCCTGCTGATCGACCAGTGGGTCGGCGCTCCACTATCGCAGACGGGCATCTTCTCGTACTCCCCACTGTTCGGGGCGCGCTACTACGGTATGGGCAACGAGTCCTCCGCTCTGATCCTCGGTGCCTCGATCATTGGAGCCGGCGTGCTGCTCGATATCCTGCGCGACGCGCCATGGATCGGCGCTGCGAAGAGGTGGGGCGTTCCGGCCCTGGGCGCCCTCATGGTCGTCACTGCCGCGGCCCCCATGTTCGGGGCCAATGTCGGTGTCGCGATCTGGGGAACGGTGGGCTACGGCGTGTTCTGGGCCATCGTCAACGGCAAGAAGGTCCTCAGCTGGAAGACCGCAGTGGTGGTCCTGCTGCTCGTGGTGGTCCTGATCGCGGCGCTCTCGGCGATCGACCTGCTCGGTAACCCTGGACAGGAGACACACCTTGGCAAGGCGCTGCAGTCCGCCGGGACGGGCGGCTTGGGCACGCTGTGGACCATCTTCGCCAGGAAGGCAGACACCAACCTGAGGGTGCTGACACGTACCAACTGGACGTATCTGCTCGTCGGCATCATCGGGACGCTCATCTACCTTCGGTGGAAGCCGCGCGGTGAGTTCAAGGCGATGCTCGAGCGGTGGCCCGGGTACTCCGCGGGCCTGACCGCCAGTCTCATCGCAGGCACCGTGGCGTACTTCACCGAGGACTCCGGCATCATCATCCCGGCGCTGATCATCCTGTACGTCGGCGTGGGAGCGCTCTACCTGATCATGACCCGGATGGCGACCGAAGGGCCCGCGCCGGCAGATGATGTGCCGGTCCGCCCCAAGGCGAAGGCCGTCACATCGTGACGATGTCGATGTGGACAGCCGGGATCGTGTCCGTCGGGCTGGCGCTGCTGGCCGGGTGGGGCGTCCCGGCTCTCGGCATGCGCGCGCTCATGCCGACGCTGGACCGGTCATGCGTGAAGGTCCGCAACTACCGGGGGCGTGAGGTCACAGTCGGGCTCGGAGTCGTGTGGGCGCTGTGGGCGGTCGCGGTGTGGACGGTCACGGCGGTCGCGAACGCGATGGACTCGCTTCCCGGTCTGGCCGTCAGCGAGGCACGCTTCTACCCGGACGCCCTGCGGGAAGGCGCCTGGCTCGCACCGGTGCTGCTCGTGCTCGCGACGTTCGCATTCGGGCTCATGGACGATGTCTTCGGCGACCCGAGTGCGAAGGGATTCCGCGGGCATGTCGCGGCGCTGCGGCACGGGAGGCTGACGACCGGTGGGGTCAAGATGCTCGGCATCGGGTTCGCCGCGCTCGCGGCGTGCGTCGAGCCGGCACTTCGGCGGTCGTTCGCGATGGCCGAGAGCGCGCCCGAGGCGTCCTCGCAGGTACTCGTCGTGGTCGCGGGATGGCTGCTCGGCGCCGCCGTGGTCGCGCTCTCGGCCAATCTCGTCAACCTCACCGACCTTCGCCCGGGTCGGGCACTCAAGGTGTACTCGCTGCTGGCGTGCGTGGCCGTGGCGGCGACCATCCCGTGGGCGCTGAGCCTCGTCGCGGTGACGGAGGAGCTGCCCGTGAGTATGCCCCCGGTGGCGCAGGCGCTGCTCACGGCCCTGACCATCGCGATCCTCCTGCTCGGCCCGGTCTTCGCCGTCTGGCGGTTCGACCTGGGCGAGCGAGGCATGCTGGGCGACGCGGGCGCAAATGCGGCCGGCGCCGTCGCAGGCTTCGTGTTGGCGGCGACGCTGCCGGTCTGGGGACTCGCGGTCGCGGCAGCGGTCCTCCTCGCACTCAATCTCGCCTCGGAGAAGGTCAGCTTCTCGGCCGTCATCGAGCGGGTCGGCTTCCTGCGGAGGTTCGACGGGCTCGGCAGGGAACGTGCAGGATTGGATGCACCGACGGGACCGGACGCCGACGACATCGACGATGCGACAGCGACAACGACACGGCCGTACGGCAC
>Ga0066793_10001026_pt1 | contig 12175 bp, 11 predicted proteins | sample PersoiDNA2013189_FD_83876 | JGI IMG/M metagenome (GOLD analysis project Ga0066793, IMG submission 83876) | Permafrost soil microbial communities from the Arctic, to analyse light accelerated degradation of dissolved organic matter (DOM) -... | ecosystem: Environmental > Terrestrial > Soil >...
CGCCGTTCCCACCCTCTGTTCTCGCCCCTGCCGTGCTGCCCACGATCGCGCTTGCGTTCGGCGCCGAGTGCCGGGTCGAGCGGATCCTTCCCGGCTCGGCCTGCCACTCGCCGCCGAACGCATGCGAGATCGTGGCCAGCTCGGCAGGGTCGTAACCGTGTGCGAGCAGCGGCCGCAGGGCGGCCGCGCTCGGCGCGGTGAATACGACGGGAGGCGCTGGCAGGCGGCGGCGCTGGGCCCGGAAGCCGCGCCCGCTGCGGCTGATCTCCCACAGCGCGCCGTAGTCACACAGGAGTTCGGTCAGGCTCGTTGCGTCATCGTTCATGGACGGGATTATATGAGTGCACTGTGACGCTCTATAGAGCATCACAAAGCTCTCTAGGCAACCCCGCTGCTCAACGCTGTTCCCCGGGCGGGGAACAGCGCAACCGTGGCCTGATCGTTACGCTGCGCGGGAGGACAAAACCAGTTCGAATGCCTGTCCTGGCTGTGCGAGTATCACTGCCTGACCGGCAACTCGACGAGCGGCGACGGGGGTGGCAGCCGAGCATGCTTCTGACGATCACCTCGACCGCGGCGCCCGCGACGGATCTGGGTTTCCTGCTGCACAAGCATCCGGGTAAGACACAGTGCTTCGATGTCGCGGCCGGGCAGGTTCACGTGTTCTACCCGGAGGCCGGCCAGGACCGGTGCACGGCCGCCCTGCTGCTGGAAATCGATCCGATCGGGCTGGTCCGTAGCCGGCGATCCGCCGGCCCGGACGCATTCTCGCTGGCCCAGTACGTCAACGACCGGCCCTACGCGGCATCGTCGATGATGGCCGTGGCCCTGGGCCGGGTCTTCCGCACGGCCATGGCCGGCCGGTGCGAGGCGAGGCCGGAACTGGCCGCCACCACGCTGCCGCTGGAGATCGCGATCCCGGCCCTGCCCTGCCGTGGCGGAGCCGAGGTTGCGCAACGGCTCTTCGGCCCGCTGGGCTGGACGGTCGAAGCGACGCCGGTGCCGCTCGACCCGCTGATCCCGCAGTGGGGTGATTCCCGGTATGTCGGGCTGCGGCTGTCCGGGCGGCTCCGCCTCGCCGATGCGCTGAACCACTTGTACGTGCTGCTGCCGGTGCTGGACAACGCCAAGCACTACTGGGTGAGCACCGACGAGGTGGACAAGCTGATCCGGGCCGGCAGCGGATGGCTGGGCGGCCACCCTGACCGGGACCTGATCACCCGCCGCTACCTGGCGCATCGCCGGGAACTCGTGCTCACGGCGGTGGGCCGGCTCGCCGAGGCCGACGACACGGAACCGGAGACGCTGGACAATGCCGTGCCCGACGACGGCACGGATGAGGCACCGCAGCGGCCGCTCTCCCTGGCGCAGCAACGCAGTGGAGCGGTCGTGGCGGTCCTGCGGGCAGCGGGCGCGACCACCGTCGCCGACCTCGGCTGCGGTGAGGGCGCCCTGCTCAGGATGCTCCTCGACGAGCCCGCCTTCAGCCGGGTCCTCGACGTTGACGTGTCACACCGGGCGCTGCAGGCCGCAGCGAAGCGGCTTCACCTGGACCGGATGCCGGACCGGCGGCGGGAGCGCGTGGAGTTGCTGCAGTCCTCGCTGACCTACCGCGACGAGCGGATAGCCGGATTCGACGCGGCGGTCCTCATGGAGGTCATCGAGCATGTCGACCCGCCGCGGCTAGGCGCCCTGGAGCAGACAGTATTCGGCTCCGCCGGCCCGGCCACGGTCGTGCTCACCACCCCCAACGCCGAGCACAATGTCCGGTTCCCCGACCTCCCCGCTGGGTCGATGCGTCACCGTGACCACCGGTTCGAGTGGACCCGTGCCCAGTTCCGCGGCTGGGCCGACGCTGTCGCGGCCAGGCACGGCTACGGCGTCCGGTACCTGCCGGTCGGCACCGACGACCCGGAGGTCGGCCCCCCGACGCAGATGGCGGTGTTCTCCCGCCATGGCTGATCCGCAGGCACCGCTGCCGCAGGCACCGCGACGGGCGCTGGGCATTCCCGAGATGGCCCTGGTGGTCCTCGTCGGCGTGTCCGGCTCGGGCAAGTCCACGTTCGCGCGCCGCCACTTCGAGCCGTTCGAGGTGCTCTCCAGCGACTTCTGCCGCGGCCTGGTCTCCGGCGACGAGAACGACCAGGCCGCGACCCGTGACGCGTTCGACGTGCTGCACTACATCGCCAGCAAGCGGCTGGCCGCCGGGCGGCTGACCGTGGTGGACGCCACGAACGTGCAGCCCGAAGGCCGGAAACAGCTCGTTGAGCTGGCCCGGTCCCATGACGTCCTCCCGGTGGCGATCGTGCTTGACCTACCGGTCGACGTATGCGCCGCCAGGAACACCACGCGCCCACAACGGAACTTCGGCGCTCATGTCATCCGCCGCCAGCATGACCAGCTGCGCCGGTCCCTGCGCTCACTCAGCCGGGAAGGCTTCCGCAAGGTCCACGTGCTGCACAGCGTGGCGGAGATCGACTCGGCGGTGATCGTCCGGGAACGGCTGCTCACCGACTACCGGGACCGGACCGGACCGTTCGACGTGATCGGCGACATCCACGGCTGCCGCGGCGAGCTGGAGGCCCTGCTGAGCCGGCTCGGGTACGTGATCGAGCGGGATCCTGACCACCGGCCCACCGGCGCGGCCCATCCCCTCGGGCGCACCGCGGTATTCCTGGGTGACCTGGTGGATCGCGGCCCTGACTCGCCCGGGGTGCTCCGCCTGGTGATGGGCATGGCCGACGCGGGTCACGCCCTCGTGGTTCCGGGCAACCACGAGAACAAGCTGGTCCGGGCCCTGTCCGGCCGTAACGTGCAAGTCAGCCACGGCCTGGCCGAGACGCTCAGCCAGCTCGCCGCGCAGCCCGAGGAGTTCCGCAAGCAGGTCGAGGCGTTCTGCCACGACCTGGTCTCCCATCTCGTCCTGGACGCCGGGCGGCTCGTTGTCGCGCACGCCGGGCTGAAGGAGGCCTACCACGGCCGGGCCTCCGGGCGGGTGCGCAGCTTCGCCCTGTACGGCGACACCACCGGCGAGACCGACGAGTTCGGGCTCCCAGTCCGCTACCCGTGGGCGAACGACTACCGGGGCAGCGCCATGGTCCTCTACGGGCACACGCCCACGCCGGAGCCGGAGTGGGTGAACAACACCATGTGCCTGGACACCGGCTGCGTTTTCGGCGGCAGGCTCACTGCGCTGCGCTATTCCGAGAGGGAGATCGTCTCCGTCCCGGCCGAGCGCGTCTGGTACGAGCCGGCCCGGCCGTTCCGCGCCCCCGATCAGCTGCCGGACGCGGATTCTGCCGAAGGTGGCGCGGCGGCCGCCCGTGACCCCGGCATCCTGGATGTCCGCGACGTACTGGGCAAACGCGCCGTGGAGACCCGCCATCACGGGCGTGTCACCGTCCGTGAGGAAAACGCGGCGGGCGCCCTGGAGGTAATGAGCCGGTTCGCGATCGACCCACGGTGGCTGCTCTACCTGCCGCCGACCATGGCGCCGTGCGCGACGTCGGTCCTACCGGACCTGCTTGAGCACCCGGCCGAGGCATTCGACGCCTACCGGGCCGATGGCATCGCGGAAGTCATCTGCGAGGAGAAGCACATGGGCTCCCGGGCCGTGGCCCTCGTCTGCCGCGACGAGGTGGCCGCCCGCCGCTTCGGCGGGGCCGAGCCGGCTACGGGCGACTCCACTCCCTGCGGCGCCGTGTACACGCGCACCGGACGGCCGTTCTTCGAGCCCGTGCTGACCGGCGAATTGCTCGGTTCGCTGCGCGCGGCGGTCAGCGCCAGCGCCCTGTGGGACGAACTGGACACTGACTGGCTACTGCTCGACTGCGAACTGCTGCCCTGGTCGGCCAAGGCCGAGGCCCTGCTGCGGCACCAGTACGCCGCCGTCGGCGCGGCCGCGCGGGCCGCCCTGCCCGCCGCCGCGGCGGCGCTGGAGCAGGCCCTGCAACGAGGCTCAGACGTCGCGCCGCTGCTCGACCGGGTGCGGAGCCGGGCCCGCAACGCGGACGCATTCGCGGCCGCCTACCGGCGGTACTGCTGGCCCACCGACGGCCTGAACGGCATCCGGCTGGCCCCATTCCAGGTCCTCGCCACCGAGAACGCCACCTACCACGACCGTGATCACAGCTGGCACCTCGCACTCGCTGACCGGCTGGCGGCCGCCACGCCGGGACTGATCACGACCACCCGCCGCCTGCTCGTGGACACCACCGACCCTGGCTCCACGGCCGCGGGGGTCGCCTGGTGGGAGGAACTCACGGCCAGCGGCGGCGAGGGCATGGTGGTCAAGCCGCACGCCAACCTGGCCCGGGCCCGGCGCGGGCTGGTCCAGCCCGGGATCAAGGTGCGGGGCCGCGAGTACTTGCGGATCATCTACGGGCCCGACTACACCGACCCGGGGAACCTCAGCCGGCTCCGGCAGCGGAACCTGGGCCACAAGCGCTCGCTGGCGCAGCGCGAGTACGCCCTCGGACTCGAAGCGCTGGAAAGGGCGACGCGGAAGGATCCGTTGTGGCGTGTGCATGAAGCGGTTTTCGCCGTCCTGGCCCTCGAATCGGAGCCGGTAGACCCGCGGCTGTGAGCGTGCGGCACCGAACGTTCTGCCGGGAGGCGGGTCAGCTCTGGGCCGGTGCTGGGCGGGTGGTGCGGTGCGGGCGGGCGAAGCCGTCGCCGACCTCGGCCGCGAGCGTCAGGTAGGCGTCGGCCGTCGCCCGGTTCAGCTGGAGCAGATCGACCTCGGCGCCCTCCTCGAGGTGCGGGTCGTAGGGGATCCGCACCACTGCCCGGGACCGGGCGGCGAAGTGCTGCTCCAGCCGATCCATGTCGACCGTGCTCTTGCTGCGCGGCCTGATCACGGACAGCACGACCACGGCCTGGCGGACGAGGTCGCCGTAACCATGCGCCTGGAGCCAGTCGAGCGTCGCACTCGCGCTCCGGGCGCCATCCACCGACGGCGAGCTGACCAGCACGATCTGGTCCGCCAGGCGCAGAACGCCCGCCATGGCGGAATGCAGCAGGCCAGTCCCGCAGTCGGCCAGGCAGATCGAGTAGTAATGCTCAAGGACCTGGGCGACGTCGTAGTAATCCTCCTCGCTGAACGCGACCGACACGGTGGGGTCGCGATCGGAGGCGAGGATCTCGAGCCTGCTCGCCGCCTGGGTGGTGAACCCGCGCACGTCGGCGTAGCGCTGGATCTGGTCCCGCTCGTTCAGCAGGTCCCGGACGGTGGCGGCCGTCTCCAGCCGCAGCTTGTCGGAAAGCGTGCCGCGGTCGGGGTTGGCGTCGACGGCGATGACCCGGTCACCTCGCACCGAGGCCAGCATGGCTCCGAGGGCCACCGTGGTCGTGGTCTTGCCGACGCCGCCTTTCAGGCTCAATACGGCTACCCGGTGGTGCCCGGTGCTGACCGGGGTGCGGGCCCGGCCGGTCAGCTCACGCCGCCGCAGTTCCGCCGCTGACTGGGGGGCCCGGATGAGGCCGCCGGTGCCCCGGTAGACCGCACGGCGCCAGCCGCCCGAGGGCGCCTTGTGCCTGCCGCGCAACAGGACATCCGCGGTGAGGCTGTCAGCTGTCACGTTGGTCCGCGTCCCGCCGGACGGCCCGGCCGCGGGTTCCTGGAAAGCGGGCTCGTGGGCCGCGGGTTCCTGGAAAGCGGGCTCGGGGGCCGCGGGCACGTCGAAGGCGGGTCCCTGGGAGGCGGGTTCCTGAACTGGGAGCGCCTCGGGGGAAGGAAACGGTTCGGGCTCGGCGGGCGCCTGCGGCTGAAGTTCAGCCCGGGACTCGGAGTGCGGCTCAGCCCCGGACTCTTCTCCGGCCCCGGACTCTTCCCCGGTGGGTGTGGCCTGCTGCTGCGCCGGAGGCTCGGCGGGAGCGTACGGTACCTCCCACGGCTCAGCCGAAGGACCGGCCTCGGGGTGGGGCGCCGGCGGCTGCTCCCGCTGATCAGCCCGGGCGTAGGACATCTGCTGCGGCCATGACCGCGCATCCGGTACCACCGGAGCGTACGGGGTCACCTGGGGGCCCGCGGAGCCGGACGTTTCGGCCGGCCCGTAGTCATCCGCCGTGTCGTAGTACTCGGCTGTGTCATACCCGCCGGGGGGCCCGTAGGCGTCGGCCGTGTCATATCCGCCAGGCGCCCCGTATGCGGCCGGCGGCCCGTAACCGGCTGGCTGCTGCGGATACGCGGGCTCGGCGCTTGGTGCGCGGGTACCGAACGGCGGCTGCCGGCCGGAGGGGCCCGGTAAGCCGGAGGCCGGCCAGCCGAACGGGCTTACCCCAGCGTTCCCGTCATCCCCGCGCCAGGCGCCATCGGCCCCAGGCCCAGACGTCCGGGGCTCGAGTCGGCCTGGTTCGCCTGCGGCCGTCTGGTCCTGGTCGTGATCGGCCAAGGTCGTTCCCCTCAGCTCTCATCAGTAGGAGAATGGCGTGCCCGAAAGCCCGGACGAGTGCCTCAAGCCGAAGCCTAGGCCACCCGGATACCGGCAGCACACCCCCGGAAACGAATTGCTACCAGGAGCTTGCATGCGTGCCATCGTCATCACCACTCCCGGCGGCCCTGAGGTCCTTCGCCTGGAGGAGGTCCCCGATCCCGTGCCAGGGCCGGGTGAGGCACTGGTGGAGGTGACCGCGGCCGGGATCAACCGCGCTGATGCCATGCAGCGCGAGGGTGGCTACCCACCTCCTCCCGGCGCCCCTCCCTATCCCGGAATGGAGTGCTCCGGCCGGATCAGCGCGGTCGGCCCGGACGTCACCGGCTGGCAGGCCGGGGACGAGGTGTGCGCGCTGCTGGGCGGGGGCGGCTACGCCGAACTGATCGCGGTCCCGCAGGGTCAGCTCCTGCCCATCCCGGACCGCGTGACGGTCACCGAGGCCGCAGCGCTGGTGGAGGCGGCCTGCACGCTGCAGGCGACCGTGTTCCGGCAGGCGCGGCTGGTTCCCGGGGAGACGCTGCTGGTGCACGGCGGAGCGGGCGGCATCGGGACGTTGGCGATCCAGATCGCCAAGGCCCTCGGGGCGACGGTGGCCTGCACCGCGGGATCACCGGCCAAGCTGGCCCGCTGCCGCGAGTTGGGCGCGGACCTGGCGATCTCCTATCGCGACGATGACTTCACCACGGCCGTGCGGGACTTTACCGACGGCCGCGGAGCCGATGTCATCCTCGACATCATGGGCGCCCCCTATCTGCAGCGGAACCTGGACGCGCTGGCTACGGGAGGGCGGCTGATGGTGATCTCCACGCGCGGCGGCGGCCGCGCGGAGGCCGACCTGAGCCTGCTCATGCGCAAGCGGGCGAGCATCCTTGCCTCCACCCTCCGGGCCCGGCCGCTCGCCGAGAAGGCCGCGATCGTCGCGGGCGTCCGCGCGGACATCTGGCCGCTCATCAGCTCCGGGCAGGTCTCGCCGGTCATCGAGCGGATGCTGCCGATGGCGGACGCGGCGGACGCGCACCGGCTGCTCGATGACGGCACCCATGTGGGCAAGATCCTACTGGTCAATTGATTGCGGGGCATCGTGGGCGGCCCCGCGACGCAGGGACTCGGTGGAAGGAGCAAGACTAGGACCATGGATGACCCGAGAAACGCCGAAGCGGACCCGGCCGGCCGGGTGGTCGTGGTCGGTCCCGACGAGATCGCCACCGACGGCGGCACCGCCGAGTCCGGCGGCGAGCGGCCCGTGATCGAGATGGTTGAGCAGCCGGCCAAGGTAATGCGGATCGGCAGCATGATCCGCCAGTTGCTCGACGAGGTCAGGGCCGCGCCGCTGGACGAGAAGAGCAGGGCGAGGCTCAAGGAGATACACCAGAGTTCGATCAAGGAACTCGAGGATGGGCTGGCTACCGAACTGGTCGACGAGCTCGAGCGGCTGTCACTGCCTTTCGCCGAGGACGAAGTGCCCAGTGAGGCCGAGCTCCGGGTGGCGCAGGCGCAGCTTGTCGGCTGGCTGGAGGGCCTTTTCCACGGCATCCAGACCACGCTGTTCGCGCAGAAGATGGCAGCCAGGGCGCAGCTTGAGCAGATGCGGCGGGCGCTGCCCCCGGGGATGATGCCCGGCGCTGCGGAGGATGGCCCGCCGCAGCAGCAGCGCTCGTCCGGTCCCTACCTGTAAGGCCGTCCCCGCCTGTGCCGCGCCCGCCTGCGCCTCGCCCGGCCCGGTGCCTGCCCGGCCCGTGGCCGCCCGCCTGTGCCCCGCCCGGCCGTGCCGTCAGGCTGCCTATACGCGGCCGTAACGCAGCCGGGCCAGCCAGGCGGCCGCTTGCGCGAACTCCGCGTCCGATGTGCCCTGGCGCACCTGGGTCCGGCCGCCGTCGTGGCGCGGATAGCTGCCCAGGAACCTGACCTGAGCACAGACCCTGCGCAGGCCCATCATCGCCTCGCCCACCCTGGCGTCGTCGACGTGGCCCTCGCAGTCGATGGAGAAGCAGTACTTGCCGAGGCCGTCCCCGGTCGGCCGGGACTCTATGCGGGTCAGGTTGATGCCGCGCACCGCGAACTCGGTGAGAATCTCCATCAGCGCACCTGGGTGATCTTCAGCCAGGAACGCCACCAGCGATGTCCGGTCGGCGCCGGTGACCGCGGGCGGGGGTCCCGGCCGGCTCACCACGACAAACCGGGTCACCGCGTCCGCCCGGTCCTGCACGTCACGGGCGACCACGGCGAGGCCGTAGGTGTCCGCCGCGAATGCCCCGGCCAGAGCGGCGTCGATCTCGCCATCGGCAGCCTGTCGCGCCGCCTCCGCGTTGGACGAGGCCTGCCGCCACACGGCATCGGGCAGATGCTCGGCGAGCCACTGCCGGCACTGCGGCTGGGCCTGCGGGTGGCCGCCCACCGTCTTGATGTCCGCGATCTCGATCCCGGGCCGCGCCAGCAGTGCGAAGGCCACAGGTAGCAGGATCTCCGCGCGGATGACCAGGTCCGTTCCCGTGGCGAGCTCATCGAGGGTGGCGGTGACAGCGCCCTCCACCGAGTTCTCGATGGGCACGACGCCGCGCTCGGCCGCCGCGGTGCGGACGGCCTCAAGCGTGGCCTGGATGGTCACGCACGGGATGGCTTCCACGTTCAGCCCGCTGGCGAATTCGCGCAGCGCCGCCTCCGTGAACGTGCCCTCGGGGCCCAGGTAGGCATACCGGTCTGGCCCGGCATTTGTCTCCACAGCGGTCCACGATAGTCCATATTTCTCAGAGAGCCTCCGCAGGTCAGGAGCGGTTCGCCGCTCCTGTGAACTGCTGTGGATTCCGCTGACCGCTGTTGGAGTCTCGCGGCCCATTGGCTCCCGGATTGGCTCCCCGGAAAGGTGCGAGCCATGATCGCCCGTGCGCGCTTCGCCGCGCTGATCGTGATAACCGTGCTGGTCACCGCCGCCACGCTCATCAGCTTCGCGGAGTCCTACCGGGGCCTGTTCCTCTGGGCGCACGAGCACGGCGTGCCCGGCGTGTGGGGGCGGTCACCTGGCCGCCCATCGTGGACGTGTTCATCGCGGTCGGTGAGCTGGCGCTGTTAGCGGCACTGGCCGACAGGTGGTCTGCGCTCGCGGGCGTGATCGGATGACAAAGTGAGTCTGCCCGTTCCGGGGACAAGAGGCGCCCCGCCGGTCATTGACTGGCGGGGGGCTGCGCATGTTGTACGCGCGTTCAGGTTATGGGTTTGGCGCCGTGGGCCGCCGCGATCCGGTCAATATGTCCGGCGAGGTCGAAGTCGAGATCGGTGATCCGGTGCCCGGCGTCGTGAGTGGTGATCCCGAAGCGGATCCGCTGCCAGCGGATGTCTATGTCGGGGTGGTGCCCGATCTCGCGGGCCTTGGCTCCGACGTACATGGCCAGGTGCAGGCATTCGTGCCAGGTGCAGGTAAACGTCCTGGTGATCTCGTTGCCGTCACGGGCCCACCCGGGCAGCCCGGCCAGCCCGCGCGCTATCCCGGCGTCGTCCAGCGGTTCCGCTGTCATGGCCAGGCCTCCGCCGCATCAGGTGAGGGAACCGAGCACCCGCGCCAGTTCACGCCCTGGCGCCGTAGAAGCCCACGGCGCCATCGTGCCCCGCAGCGCGAGCAGCTCGCGGCGCAGCCTCGCCGAGCCGGTCTCGCGGACCAGGCCCGCGACGTCCCCAGCGATGCGCACCGCCTGTTCCGGTTCCCCGGTGGCCGCAAGCGCAGCGGCGTGGCGGGCCCGGAATACGGCCGTGTCGCGCCGGGCGGATCCCGACATGCCGCCGAGGACCTGGCCCCACAACCTGGCTGCCTCCTGGGCCGCGCCGAGGCGCCCATAACAGGTGGCCCGCTGCACCTCGAACCAGCCCGGGGTGCGGTGGCAGGCGTTCCCCCACACGTGCTCGTCATCGACCTGCGCGGCCAGCCGCGCGGCGCCGTCGAGGATCCGGTCACACTCGGCGCGTTCCCCGGTCAGTGAGTGGCCGTGCGCCGACTGGACGGCCGCCATGACCCGGGTTTTCGGCAGCAGCCGGCGTGGGTCGCCGAGCATGGCGGCGTGGCCAAAGTCCACGACGGCACGCCCGCTGCCAGTGTCGGTCAGGAGCATTGCCTTGTTCGTGAGCGCGTAGCTGATCAGATCAGGGTCGCTGCAGCGGTGCGCCATGTCGAGGGTGACCGACCGCCAGTAGGCCGACTGCGGGATGTCCCCCGCGTCCTGGTGAAGCCAGCCGATCAGCGCCGCGTAGGCGGTCCCAGCCCGCAGCAGGCCAGTCCGGACATCGCCCGCCGGCGTGCGGGAAAGGTCGCAGATCAGGCGGTGCTGCTCGGTGACGGTCGGGATCAGGTGGTGCGGGCCGAGGAACATGTCGGCCCGGTAGTGCCCGGCGAGCTGGGTGCGGAAGTAGTCCACCAGTTCAGGCGCGACCGGCCGGGCGTCCGGTCTGGCCGGGGCACCAGGCGTCACGCCGAACGCCGCGAGCACGCCCCCAGGATCATCACCGGTTCCCCGCAGCGCGGCGGCCTCGAGAGTGCCGCCCGCGCCGAGGATGTCATCGAGCTGGTGCGCCAGTTTCGCGGACGGCCGCTGCCTGCCGTTGAGGTAGCGGGAGATCAATGCCTTGTCGCACGGGACGCGCCGGGCGAGCGAGGCCCCGCTGAGGCCGCGTTCGGCCATGAGTGCGCGTAATGCCTCTGCGAAGTCCATCCGCGTACACCATTTCCCCGGATGACCAAGACGGTTGACCGCCGTTGACGCCCAGGCGTCAACCCTCCCACCGTAACCGGTTCGGACCCCACAGTGGCCGCATGGTGTACGACGACGCAGGCGAATCAGATGTGACCGCACTGGAGAAGCTCGCCGCCGAGATCCGCGGCCGGGGCTTCGATCCCGTGATCACCACCGCCGCCGGCCGGCCAGCGTTAGTGGTCTCCAACCCCCGCGTGCCAGCGCTCTCCGAGAACATCCTGGCGGACGGCCGGTGGTTCTGGTGGTCGTGGGCGGAACGGATCGTGTCCACGGCCGACGTCCCCGGCGCGGCCGACGCAATAGCCCGTGTCCTGGCGCATGGGAACAGCTCGACGTGACCGCACGTGCGCCGCCGCAGCGCCCGGTCAGCCTGGCTGCCGCTCCTCAGGCGGCACGACGAACGTTCCCCAGCCGACATGAGTCTGACGAATGGCAACCCCCCGCAACTCAGCGGCCCCGGCCGGTGCTTCCACACCAAACCGGGGCCTGGACCGCTCAACGAGGGAGCGACCGTGAATCCATCATCCCGTACCTCCACACCCGCCGACGATCTCCTGGAGCACGTGCGCCAGCTGGTCACTGATCTTGTTGAGGTCTGCCAACTCCTGCCAGTACCCGCAGACCGGGCCGAGCCGGTCGCCAAGATCATGGACCGGCTGAGCGAGGAGTGCGCCGAGGCCGCCGCTATGCTCCGGTCGCTGCCTGGACGGCCCGCCGAGGCAGCCGGGTACACGTTCGCCGCGCTCGCGGCGGTCATGACGGCGGCTGAGACCGAGCACCATTTCGCCGGCTGGGTCGCCCTGGTTCTGACGTGCACCGCCGCCCGCCTGGACAGCTCGGCAAAGCTGGTCGCCGGCCGGGACGGCAGCTGGGAAGCCGCCCACGTGCTCGGGCTGGTCCGTGAAACGGCGGGCTGGCAGGACGAGCACCTGAGCGCGTACAAGAACGGTGCGCTGCGGTGATCAGCCAGGCTAGCGCACTTGTAACCCCTGCACTGCCCGCTCC
>Ga0066793_10001027_pt1 | contig 12171 bp, 9 predicted proteins | sample PersoiDNA2013189_FD_83876 | JGI IMG/M metagenome (GOLD analysis project Ga0066793, IMG submission 83876) | Permafrost soil microbial communities from the Arctic, to analyse light accelerated degradation of dissolved organic matter (DOM) -... | ecosystem: Environmental > Terrestrial > Soil >...
AAGTCGCCATTGGTCATTAATTCGGATATGTATTGCTTTGCCCGATCACCCTTCAGTTTTTCTAGCCAATTACCGGGCGGAGCGATTAAGTCTTGCAGGTTTTCTGCGTCATCGATATAAATTAATTTACGTCGAGCAGTGCGTTGTATATCTTTCGGCAATTTCATTGAAATTATCCAAGAAAGATTTTCTTTGTTTCGTCAGAAGCAGGGTAAAAATATATTTACACAAAATGGAGTCTTAATATAAATGTGAACCAATAAACTGAGCCGTTCGCATTTCTTTTATTGTAAAAAATCGGTAAAACAAATAGTGTAGAAAAGGATTGGGCCTGAAGGTGGACACATATCTGCCCTAGCAATTGACCCGCTGACACCGACTACGCTGTATGTGGGGACGTGGCGGGGTATGTTTAAAAGCACAGACGGTGATGGGAATTGGAATGCGCACAACACCGACCCGGCTCCTAGCTCTCTGGTAATTGACCCGAAGACACCGGCCACCCTTTACACGGGAATATGGAGGGGTGGCATATTCAAAAGCACGGATAGCGGTGAGATCTGGAGCGCGGTTATCGGGGGACTGACCAATTAAAATATCGCCAACCCGGTTAATATTAAGGACAATTCCTTTTCAACCAACTAAAAGCAGCGGCTTGCATTTCCATGTCGAATTTATGCGGACCGAGATAAAACTGGCCGGTGTAGGCATCTGGAAAGCCAACCTGGCGGTAATGAGCGGCGATCTTTTTGTGCGCCCCCTGCATACCCGCCAGGGTGAACAGGTCATCATCCTCATCATACTGGACCAACAAGGGCAGCGGCGCGCGGCAGGCAGCCAGGTCGGGCCAATCGCCGTAGCGCGCCCAGCCAAACGGGAAGAACATCCAGGTGTGTGACGCCACGTTGTGGTCGAGCAGCCCCTGGTAAGTGCTCATCAGGCCCACAATGACCGCGGCGCGGATCCGGTCGTGGGTCGCCAGGAGCAGCGCCGAACGGTTGCCACCCCCGGACAGGCCAATGCAGCCCACGCCAGATGGTAAGACGTCTGGGCGCGTCAGGAGGTAATTTACCGCGACGCGGTCTTCATGGCTGACCACACCCGCCAGGTCGGTCCCGAGCAAATTGCAATACTTCGTCACCAGGTGTTCGTGAAAACCGGACGCCTCGTTATATAGGCCAATTTCATCCGTTTCGGCATCTAAACCACCGGGTCGGTAAACCGATTTGGCCAGCTCCTGCATCTCTCGCGGCATCTCATCAAGCGGGAATTTGCGGCTGCCCCACATAAATGTGTCGTGGACCAGGACGATAAAACCCTCTTTGGCCAGGGCATTGACATAGGCCCGACCACCGTAGACTTCACGGTGCGTCACGACAGCCTTGACTGGCTCAACCGGGCCATCCGCGATTTTTTCTTTCCCAAAATACTTAAAACCGCCGTGGTCGTGCAAAGCCACAATACCCGTCAATGGACCTGTGGCGCCAAGCGGTTTGATCACATAGGCATGCGTCCGCGGGCCATATCCCACCCACCAGGATATCTCCTCGCCCGCGCAGCCGTCCTTCTCCCAGGTCCTTTCCACGCGTACCGCCAGGGGTATTTCGGGCTGTCGGTTGAATCCTAAAATTCCCTTGATCCGCTCGCGCGTCTCCATGCCTGGGCTGGCGGACGGAAACACGTTACCCTGGCGGTTAGCTTCATCCACCAGGTCGCTAAAAATCCCCAAATGTTTGTAATGAGATGCCATTTAATGAATTCCTCTTGATCGACTTCTGCTCCCTTCCCTTTAGGGAAGGGCCGGGGATAGGTTAAAGCCATACCCGAGAGTAGTCTTGGCCGGTTACATTCTGATCAATGGGCGTTTACCTCTCCCTAACCCTCCCCTAAAGGGGAGGGAATCTGTCTACCACGCATTAAGCTGGGGGCTTTGATGAATAGTCGATCACAAAGAAACCGCGCAAACCCTCTCCGGTCGATTGTGTGATTTTGGCACTGACCGTCGTTTTTAACCCTGTCACATTCAGGGTAGGTGCCATCCCTGGATGGTTGGGTTCGTAGAGATTAAGTGTCAATTCATCCGTATCTGGATTATAAGCGTAACCGGTCACAACCACCTGGTGATTATGGGTCGGATCGACCAGTCCCTTGACCCGGATTAAGACGAGGACGGCCGGCTGGCCCTGATCGACCAGGCGCCGCACCTTGGGAATCTCCTCCAGAACGACTTTTTTCGTTGAATCCGCATCATCCAGGATCATAAAGGAAAATATTTTCTGAAGCGCATCTTTTCCCAGACTGTCAATTTGCCGCTTCCATAAATTTATAAAAAGGCTGTAATTGATATCATCCACATTGGTGGTCGCTGGGACAGGCTTCCCAGCGTATAAGTAATCCAGGGCGGTAAAACACATGCCACCACATAATCCATAAACAATCTCGTTCGTTGCGATCGGGATTGCACGGACAAACGGCAGGTTAATTTTGAATAAATCGGGAAATTCAAAATGGTTGACGAATTTAAAACCATTGACTAACGGATCGAACTTGGTTTGAACGGTATCCATGATTGTATCCCATTTTCTCAGGTAAACTACAAGAAATGTATCGGCTCTCTGGGAATTTCCGTGGTGAATACCCACATTTTGGGGTATTTACCACGGCAAATCCCAAAGACCCAATGTATCTGCCTAGATCCTTGTGAGCAAATCCTGGTAGCCTTCACGCGGCTAAGCAGTTGCGATGAAAAACAGTTAAACCGATCATACATCAGAAAAACCATCAATTCAATAAGGTTACTCAGCTTTTAATAAATTGTTGCCGTAAAAAGGATGACAATGAAACCAGATAAATTTTCCCGCAGAAAATTTTTGAAGGGTTTTGCTTTTTCGGCTGCCAGTTATGCTTTCACCAGTCGATTCGGCAGCCAGCAGGTAAATCAGCCTGTGCATGGCCAACCCTTGACCGCTGATAAACCTCTGTTCTTACCTTACATCACCCAAATTTGGATTCTCCTGGTCGGTCCGACCCGGTCCTTAAAAACCCCTTCCGCGGCCTCCCAGGTCGCCAAAGACGGCGTGGTGATCCAGATAGACGCCGGTCTGTATTCAGGGGACACCGCCACCTGGCGCCAGAACAACCTGACCATCCAGGGCTTAAGGCCGGTAAAATCGCGGGGGTAAGGCAATATGGGTAAGGCAATATGGGTCATCCAGGGTAATAACACCGTGATTGAATCGGTCGAATTTTCCGGCGCGACCGTCCCCGATCAAAAAGGCGCCGGGATCCGCCAGGAGGGTATTAACCTCAACTTGCGGCATTGTTATTTCCACGATAACCAGGAAGGCATCCTGGCCGGGGACAACACGGCAAGCGAGATATGGATTGAGACCACCGAATTTGCCCGCAACTGCTTTGGCGATGGCTACTATCATAACCAGTATATCAACCACGTCAAGAAATTGACTTTGATGTTATGTTAGCCATCTCGCAAAAATCGGGCGCATGGGGAAAAGCCGCGCCTACGAAAACGTCATTCTATATAACCGCATCATGGACGAACCTGACGGAACCTCCAGTTACAATATTGACCTGCCCAACGGTAGCCTGTCTTAGGTAATTGGAAATCTGATCCAGCAATGACCGTTAAATGATAATCCCACCATCGTGACTTACGCCGAAGAAGGCGCAACCAATCCGCTGCAATATTTTTATGCGGTCAACAACACCCTGGTCAACGACGGTTCAAATGGCACTTTCTTCCGCCTTACCGGTTCGCCAGTCTCAGCGGTGGTCAATAACCTGATGGTGGGCACCGGAACCGCCTATTCCTGGACGATCAAACAAGATCACAACCTGCTCCTGGATGGGTGCAGCATGGTGGACCGGGCACATTACGATTACCATTTGAAGGCAAGCTCAGGCGCCATCGATGCCGGGCGGGATCCCGGGTTTTCTGGTTATCACTTCAATTTGACTCCAACCAGGTAGTACGTCCATCCCGCGAGCGGGGAAGCCAGGGTCTTAAAAGGCTCCATTGATGGTGGTGCTTTTGAATACTATGGCGGCTGAACCAAAGATTTACTTGGCTAGATAAATGGGATTGGTCAAAGCACGCATGTGCCCGTCGGGGGCTCGCAATTCAGCACGAACGTATAAACTGTCCAGGGCTTTCAGGCTGATATCACGAGTAAAGACGGGGTCGTTGACCGCCTGTTCGTAAACCAAACCGTTCTGGTCCAACACGCGCAAATGGCCGCCATCCCCACCCTGGCAAGACGCGCGCAGGGTTAAGCTGCCGTTGGGATCCAGCTTAACGCAGTCCCCTGGTAAGTATGCTTGTTTATCTCCCGCCGCGATCGACAGCAGTGGCCCAGATGGATTGTCCGACAGGCAGACGTGCCCATCCCGAATGGATTGCAGAATCGATTTCGCGTTGATCACACCCGGTACATACACCCAATTCGCCGGCGACCCCAATTGTCTTTCGGCTTCCCCCCACAGCTCGCCTGCGCGGTGGTAATCACTTCCACCCACCGCCGTGATACGCCTTCCGCTCGCCAACAGGGACAGCCAGTATTCCAGGGCAATGTCGTTGATCACCTCCCACGACCCGTTCCAGACTTCGAGGCAGTCGAATTGGGTGATCTCGGGGTAATCCCAGGCCGGTCCATAAGGCTTCGGGTGATTGCAGGAGACCAGCCCCCCCAGGTCAGCGGCGCGCTGCAAGGCTGACTTCAAATCATCGGGCCGCTGGATCCTGAAATCGATCCAATCCCGTATGCCCCACACATTGAAATGGCCCTTAAACGTGGTCACTTCAACCCCGCGCAGCAAGATTAATCCAGGATCGGAACATTTCGACAGCGCTAGTTGGCTCGAAATCGTGTTATGGTCTGTCAGGGCAATAAAGTCCAAACCCTTCTGCCTGGCCAACCCCAGGATAGCCTCAACACTTAACTCACCGTCACTGTGCTGGGTATGGACGTGCAATTCACCGCGAAGCCACGGGGCAAAAGGGGCAGTTGGCTGAGAAGTGGGTAAATCGGTCCCGCTGTTTTGGGAGGACGATCGGGCTGGAGACTGAACGACTTCACTTAATTTAATTTTAATCCGGTAGTGACAACCCTGCGGGCCAATTTTGTACAGGCCAAGATGGATTGCCCATCGCCCCGGGTTGATCGGTCCCGCGAGATAACCTGGCGTAGCTTCATCTTCGCCGATAGCGATCTGCAGCCGCTCGCTCCCGCTCCAACCGCGAAACCCGCTGGTCAGAAATTGGCTCCCGCGCTCGTCAAAGATCCCCAGGTCGATGGTGTTGCCCCCCTCCAGGAAGGGTTCTGACCCGATACGATCGGAATAACCCAACTCAACCTCCAACCGGTTGAAACCTTCCGGTACATCAAATGGCAGGTCGAGATATATCTTTTCCTGCTCGCGGGTAAACTCACCTTCGATCGTAATGGTTTCAGGGGTCATTTTCTCTCCTCAGTTTGGTTTAACCCAATCGTAATGACTCAAGTCCATGGGAAAAAGGTCCGAATTTGAGGGGTTTTACACGTACCGAGTAAGCACACCTCAAATTCGGAAACTTTCTACCCACGGCTGAGCCGTGACACTCAATCCTATATTCACTATTATAATCAGGGTGGTATCCGTTCGAAAGCAACTCAAAGAGGAAAATAAAAAGTTATGCGTATTACCACCTGGAATATCAACGGACTGCGCGCGGGTTTAAATAAAGGCTTATTAGACATTTTACCAGGCCTGGATGCAGACATCTTATGCTTACAAGAAATTAAGGCCCGTCCGGATCAATTGGACCCGGCCAGTATGGAAAAAATCACCCAGCAATATCCTTATGTGACCTGGAACCCGGCTGTCCGGCCTGGATACAGCGGGACTTCCACCTGGGCCAGGCTCAAACCGGACGAGATGAAAACGGGCCTGGGCTTCGCCGAATTCGACAACGAAGGGCGGGTAGTTATTTCGTGTTACCCCGATTTCTGGCTGTTCAATATTTACTTTCCAAATGGCCAAAACGACCTGGGCCGCGTGCCTTACAAATTGGATTTCTATGCCCACCTGCTGGAGCTTTGCGACACGCTGCATGCCCAGGGACAGCCAGTCATCCTGTGTGGGGACTTCAACACTTCGCATCAATCGATCGACCTGAAACACCCCAAGGCAAACGAAAAATCAACCGGCTTTTTACCTGAAGAACGAGCCTGGATCGATACATACCTCAATCACCGGTTTGTAGACATTTTTCGCAAAAGGTATCCGGAGCGGGTCGAATATACCTGGTGGACATTTATCTCCAACGCGAGAGCGAGAAATGTGGGCTGGCGCCTGGATTATTATTTGATCTCGGAAAGCCTGGAAGACCGTGTAGTTGACGTCATCCACCACCAGGACATCATGGGTTCGGACCACTGCCCCGTGACGCTCGTTTTAATCGACCAACCCCCACACGGGGCAGCCTATTGAAATCGCATAACACACAAGGAACCCTGTTCGCGGTCGCGAGCGCGGCATTTTTATCGACCACATCCATCTTTATCCGCTACCTCACTCAAACATACCACATCCCAGCCCTGATCCTGGCCATGTGGCGCGATATTTTTATGGTGATCACCCTTCTGCCGGTGTTATTCTTGGTTAAGGGCAGCTTGTGGGAAGTTAAACGGAAACATCTGTTATACTTGGCCGGTTATGGCTTTGTACTGGCGTTATTCAACTCCTTCTGGACACTGTCCGTTGCCGTCAACGGCGCGGCTGTCGCTACGGTTCTGGTCTATTCATCGGCTGGCTTTACCGCGGTTTTAGGGTGGTGGTTTTTAAAGGAAAATTTGGGATGGAGCAAGATCGGGGCAGTGATCTTCAGCCTGGCCGGCTGCGGGCTGGTATCGGGTGCATTTGAACCGGGCGCCTGGAAAGTAAATCCTTCGGGTGTTTTCATCGGGCTGGCAACCGGTATTATCGCTGGTGTCTGTTACGCTCTTTACAGCCTTCTCGGTCGTTCTGCCTCGCAGCGCGGCCTAAACCCGTGGACCACCCTGTTCTATACGTTTATCTTCGCCACGTTTTTTCTGGTGGTGATTAATTTACTCAGCGGTGGTATGATCCCAGGCGCTGCCGCCAACCCCGCCGATTTCCTCTGGCTTGGAAAGGCGTGGGCCGGTTGGGAAGTCCTTTTCTTGCTCGCCGCGGTGCCCACCCTGGCGGGCTTCGGCTTATATAACGTGAGCCTGAGTTATCTGCCTTCCAGCGTGGTAAATTTAATCGCTACAACAGAACCGGCTTTCACCGCGGTGACCGCCTATATCTTCCTTGGTGAAAGTTTACGACCCATCCAAATTATGGGCAGCGTCGTGATCCTTGGGAGTGTCGCTTTTTTACGAATTTATGAAGGCTGGTCGAACGGTAGGGCCCAACCGGCCATCACAAATGCATGACAAGATATTGAATACCCCAACCCAGACCAAGCGAAATCAGCGGTCTGGGCCGGGATGAAATTGGGGCGGTGAAAACGATGCAATTACCAGGTCGCGGAAGCGATGTATGACAATCCAGGCAGCCCAATCATCATTTTCATTAAGACCATAGAGGTTCAGCCGCCTGCGATTTGAGCATGGCCTGCATTTGGGCGGAAGAAGGCGCCTGGTCAAAATGGCTGGCAGCTTCTAACACCTTGGGCAAGACGTGGATATCGCCGGCTGTATTGATAAAGGTACCCGAACGTCCCATGGCCCAATGGATCGACAGATCGATCGAAGCCTGGTCGGTGAAGGGTTCGTACCAGGTCGCGGCAAAATGCGATTGATCGCTCCACGGCCGGCGCTGTGCAGTTTTGATCAATTGTACAGCAACGTTCTTGGACTGAGCCAGGGAAACCAAGGCTTCAAAATCGGCGGCATATACTGGATTCTGCATCAACATGAAATTATAAGGAAGCAGGACCGAATCGAAATCAAACTTTTCCAGGCTGCGCTGGTGGATTATCGGCGCATGCAGGGTATGGCTGGTAATACCGATGAAACGCACCAACCCCTGTTGCCTGGCCTCCACAGCGGCTTCCAGTGCACCCCCAGGCCCCAGGGCTACTTCCCATTCATCATCCTCAATCACCCCGTGCAGTTGGATTAAATCCAGATGGTCAGTCTGCAGGCGTTCAAGCGACCGGTGAATGGATTCTTTCGCTTCTTGATAGGTGCGATCACCAGTTTTTGAGGCGAGGAAAAAATCATTGCGGTGGCGTGCGATCCAGGGTCCCAGGCGAAGTTCTGCATCGCCATAAGATGCGGCTGTATCGATATGGTTGACCCCATATTTCAACAGTACCTCCATCGCCTGGTCAGCCTCAGCCTGACTCACCTGCGAAAATGCGGCTGCGCCAAATAAAGTCCGGGTGCTCAAATGCCCCGTACGGCCAAAGGTTAATTTTGGTATCATTTTTTTCTCCTGTTCGACATCGTTAACGTTGAAACTGATTATAAATGGTGGTTACTTTATTTTCAATACCCTGTCAAATGCACTCTCAAGCGAATGTGGTTCTGAACCCCTTTTGGCTTTACTCAGGGCGCCCTGAAGCGGGGGATGAAGGAACCCTGCATGCCAGCCGTCGAGGGTTCTTTCAGTCACCAAAGCTGGTACCGACGCGACGCGCGCTGATAATCCAGGGATGGTCGAGCGGTACAGGTTTCGCCTTTCCCACAACCTGATCCAATGGAACCGGAGTCGGCCGGGCATCCCTTGAAGCCACCATGACCCCATAGTGGTTATCAACAATCAAAGACACACAGGTTGTGCCCAATTGGGTTGCCAGCAATCGATCGCGCGCCGAAGGCGCACCGCCGCGTAAAATGTACCCCAGGATTGCGATACGCGTCTCCAGGCCGGTATATTTTTCCAACCGGTTAGCGAGGTAAGTCGTACTTCCTTTTTGCTGGTTCTTAAAATCTTTGATCTGTCCGGCAACCTTCTCGCGATCTTCACCCATCCTCAAACGTGTATTGGCCTGTTCCAACCGGTTGAAGAAGGACACGTATTCCTGTGAGATGATATTCTCGGCGACCGCGATGATACTGAAATTTTTCCTGGCCTGACTGCGGGTTAAGATCGTTTGAGCAATTTTTTCGGGGTCATAAGCGATTTCGGGGATGATGATCACGTCCGCACCGCCAGCCATGCCGGCGCCTAACGTGAGCCAGCCTGTGTTGCGGCCCATTAATTCCACAATTAAAATCCGGTGATGGCTTAAAGCCGTGCTGTGCAGGCGGTCGATCGATTCGGTGGCAATTTCTAATGCGGTATCAAACCCAATGGTGGTATCCGTCATGGCGACATCGTTGTCAATGGCCTTTGGCAGGGTGATGACGTTTAGACCTTTTCCCATCAAATAGAGAGCTGCTTCTTGTGTCTCTTTTCCACCAATGCAGACCAGGCAATCCAGATGATGCTTTTGATAGGTGCGGATCGCATCTTCAGTCCCATCAAAATCCCCTTTACCTTCAATCACCAGGTGATCGGGTTTATCCCGGCTGGTGCCCAGGATCGTCCCACCCATCGACAGGATCCCCGAAAATGATGAGCCGTCTATAGGAAAGACCCGGTTCTCAACAAGTCCTTGAAATCCATCCTGAAAAGCGGTGATCTGCATGCCAAAAGAGCCCTGAGCTTCTTTGCCGATGGCGCGCACAGCTGCATTCAGACCAGGGCAATCACTGCCGGCAGTCAGTAAGCCTACTTTTTTAGTCACGGTCAACCCTTTTGTGGTCAATTCAAGAAGAATAAAGGTATGACAGGTTAACTATACACCCATTATTACCAGAACCAAAATTCATGGCACATTGGGAATTACTGTTGGGAATCACAACCTGCTCTACTTAAATAAACCACCGGACCTTGCGAGCCGGTGATTTAAGTTAGGGACTGGGTGCTTTGGCCTGTCAAACCGTTTACGAAAGAATGGTTTGACCTTCTCGCAAGCCCCCTATTTATTCAACAATGGCAAAAAGACGTGCAGCTTGCCGTCAAATGCTGTGTAATTGGGTACCATCGTATCGATGACCACACCACCCAATAGGGTTGTCCCGGCGTAACCCTCGACCGCTACGCGGGGGGTGATCCCTTGTGGCACCGGCGAACCCGTGATAATGGTTACCGTTACCGTCGTTTGCTCCCCTGGCGCAAGGGTGACCTGCACCGGCGAGACATAGACCGTCCAATCGGCAGGCAGATCGATCCGGCGTGCGCTCACATCGATCAGCGCGGGAACCGCGAGAGGGTTAGCGAGCTGAATAGTCGACACTGAATTATAGACCTGAGCCATTGTGTTGCCGGTCGCGTTCGGACTGAGACCTGCCCCTCCACTGACGCTGAACCCGGGATGGAAGGTCGGTGGATAGAGCAGCGAATTTCCCAAAGCCCGGCTGATAGACGCTTCATTTGTATATATATCCAACAAATTGCCGGCAATATCATTAGGATTCCCGGCAATAATTGCCTGACGATAGGTTTCGATCTGCGCGTCAGTCAGGCCGATCAATTTAGCGTCGGCGATTTCCTGGGCGGAAAAGCCTGAACTCGCCAACCGCTGCTGAAAACTGGTTACATCGCCTACCGAAACCGTAATCTGAGTTTCTCCTTCCGAATTAAGCAGCAGAACGAAAGCATCCAGGCGGTCGGCATAACTCAGCAAGGCAGTGCCCAACATTGTATTGTAATAGAGCAGCTCGTTTGCCTGCTCCGATGACCATTGGAGATTGTTGGCCGCGGTTGCACCGCCGTACCGGTCCATCGCGGTCGTCGCAGCGTTGCCAAACGCCACGACCTCGACCAGTGCATCGTTGACTGCATTCAACGCTGCGGCGCGGGGGACCGAAATATTAGCGTCGGGCAGGACCAGTGGAATTGGATGGCGCACCGGTAGGGTAACCTGGTTGTAGTCCTGGCGAGGCGGGTCAAGGCCCTCTGCCGTGGTAATGTCACCCATCATCCCCTTGATCCAACTCCACCACCCCCCTATAACCGCCTTTTGTACCTGGGTTTGACCAGCCGGGATTTTACTCACAGCTTTGAAGGATTTATCGGCTCTAGCCAGGACCTCCTTCCCCGACGGCGTACCCAGCGATCCCGGATACGCGTTCAGATTCTTCTGCTTCTTTCCACTGCTGCCAGACTGCGGCTGGAGTACAGGGGCCAATCCAATGGCTGTGATGTTGTAATTAACTTGAACACAATAATGTCCTGAAACGACCGTTGGGAATGACGCCGATAATGAGACGCTGCTGTTACCCGGAATAACCTGTCCGGTGATGTCTTTGATCGGCCCAAACACCAGACCGATCCCTGCCTGCGCGTAGCTAAACGTCACATCAACGGTGATGGGTGTAGTGAGTGGATTGGTGAGTTTGGCGGTGATCGTCGTAGGAACGCCAGTAATGACCGGCATTGGATTTATTTCAATGTCGCCATCAAAGTAGGAGGAAGGCGCATTCGGCAGCAATTCGGTTACGTTGATGGGTGTCGTGAATGTCACAGTTGTCTCCGGCGACAGCGCACCCTCACAGGCGACCACATCGAGTGACGCATTGACCACCGCATCTCCCGCGCTGGTCGAGGTCATAAACGCCAACGCTTTGCCGTTGGGATCGGTGATACCCCCATCCGTCACCGCGCCAAAGGAAGTGGTTAATCTCACTTTGCGTCCGGGGAGGGGCATGCCATTGCCATCGCGCACCGTAATATCAAAGTACATACGCGTGATGCCGTCGGCGGGGGCGAACCATCGGCGCGGTGTCAGAGTCAAGATCGGCGCACTGCTTAGAGGAAAGGGCACAGTCGCGTTGGGACCGATGAGCACGGGCAAAAAGAACACGCCCTCCGTAACTTTGGCTCCAAAGCCCGTGCTGCAGCCAGCCACATCCGATTGTGGCCCGCCGGCATCTCCCCACCAGTTGTTGGTCGCCAACACTGCGCGCGCCGGCGTCAGATTGCGCACGCCATAAAGAGCGTTGTCTACGATCTGGCTCTCCAAAATGGAACCGCCCCAGTTGCTGTCGAAGTCCACACCATCATGTAAACTGTAGCGGATGATGCTGTGGGCCACAATCAGCCGGCCGTTGGCTACTTCGATATTTGCGCCGCTGATGCCATTCCCCGCGTATT
>Ga0066793_10001028_pt1 | contig 12163 bp, 5 predicted proteins | sample PersoiDNA2013189_FD_83876 | JGI IMG/M metagenome (GOLD analysis project Ga0066793, IMG submission 83876) | Permafrost soil microbial communities from the Arctic, to analyse light accelerated degradation of dissolved organic matter (DOM) -... | ecosystem: Environmental > Terrestrial > Soil >...
GACTCGCTGCTCCGCCTCGCCAGCCGGCCGGTCGGCGTAGTGGGTGACGCTGCCGACCGGCCGGCTGGCGAGGCGGAGCAGCGAGTCCATGCTGTCGTCGATGGATTCGGCCCGGCGTTCGATCAGCCCGTCCGTGAACAGCAGCAGGGCGTCGCCCGGCTCCAGCGACGTCGTCACCTGCTCGTAGGAGGCGTCCGGGTCCGCCCCGAGCAGGACGCCCTGCGGGAGACCGAGGTCCCGGGCAACACCATTGCGCACCAGGACGGGCGGCATGTGACCGGCCCGGGCCCAGTGCAGGGACCGGCTCGCGGGGTCGTAGAGTCCGCAGACGGCCGTGCCGACGATGCCGTCCGTGAGATGGCATGCGACACCGTTCAGCCAGCCGAGCAGCGCCGCGGGACCCGCCCCCGTGATCGCCAGCCCGCGCAGGCAGTTCCGCAGCGCGACCATCCCGGTGACCGCGTCTATCCCGTGCCCGGCGACATCCCCGACGACCAGGAGCACCTCGCCGCCCGGCAGCGGGACAGTGTCGTACCAGTCGCCGCCCACCAGGTTCCCGGGTCCGGCGGGCCGGTACCGCGCGGCGATCTCCAGACCGGCCACCTCAACGGGCTGCGCTGGCCGTGGCGTGATCGCCTGCTGCAGGCGCAGTGCGAGGACCCGTTCCTCCTCGGCCCGCTCCTCGCTGTCGGCGAGCTGGTCACGTGTCGCGGCGAACGCCACCTGCGTGTGGTAGTCGGCGGATACGTCCTGATAGGCGCCGCGCAGGGCGACCAGGGTGCCCGCCGGATCCGTGACGGGCTCGGCGAAGGCCCGGATCTGCCGCACGCTCTGGTCCTCGGAGCGGATGATCCGGAAGACGGCGGCGGTGGCCCTCTGCTCGGTCATCAGTGTGCCGCGGAATCGCTCGACCCCGGCGACGTCCTCGGCGGGTACGTGGCTGTGCAGGTCCGCGACCGGGACCGGGGCGCCGGGGGGCTGCCCGAAGAGGGCGAACGTCCGGTCGGTCCAATGCACGTCGCCGGTGAGCAGGTTCTCCTCCCAGCCGCCGATGTGGCCGAGCCGCTGGGCGTGCTGGAGCAATGCCGCGAGCCGCTCGACCTCGTCCGCGCGCCGCCAGGCGATGACGACGCCGTCGAAGAGGCGGACGATGCGGACCTCCATCACGGGCGCCATGGCGCCGTGCCGCACTGACATGCTGATGACCTCGCCGGACACGTGCTGCGGCTCGCCGGTCGCCAGCACCTGGACCGCCCGGTCGTACAGGCCGCCCGGGAGTGCCGCTGCCGGGTACGCCTCCAGCAATGACTGCCCCGTCAGGTCCGCGGCGCTGCGGCCGGCCGGATCGCGGAAGCCGTCACTGAGGTGGCAGATCAGGAAATCCACCAGGTGCCCGTCATCGCCGATGCGGCGCGCGAACATGGCCGACTCAAGCAGTCCATCCAGCAGTCCGAGTATCCATGGCGCCCGGTCATGGGCGAGATCACCATCCGTCAGCCGGGTGCCGAGGGCCTGCGCGGACACCTCGGCGAGGGCGGTGAGCTGACGGCGCAGCGGGGTGGCGAAGGCCGCACGCGGATCCGGCCAGCAGATTTCCATGGCGCCGAGCGTCACCCGGTCGCTGCGCATCGGGAGCACCACCCGGGCCCCGGCAGGCCAGCGGCCCATCAGGGGAGTGCTGTCCCCCTCGGGGCGCCCGGCAGGCCACCAGAATTCGACGTCGTCGCGTGCCGCCCGCTGAGCGAGTGAGCACATGTCTGGGTGTATCCGGCGCCACCGGCTGGCCTCGCGCGCACCGAAACCAGCCTCACTGGCCAGCGCCAGGCCGCCATCGGGTTCGGTCAGCCAGAGTGCCACCGCAACGGCACCCGCTGGAGCCAGGGCCTCCTCAAGCAGCGCGGCCGCGACATCGGCGCCGTCGGGGGACGTCTCCATGGCCGCCGCGGCCAGCCTGATCCCGTGCTCGTCCTGACCGGCCAGCGGTGCCTGACCGGCGAGCAGTGCCTGACCGGCGATCTGGGCGGCGAGTTCCGGCACGCTCGTCCCGGATTCCGCCGAGAGGTGGGCGAGCTGCTCCTGAGCCTCGGCGGCGGAGCAGCCGAGCCGCTCCATCAGCATCCCCCGGGCAAGATCCGCGACCGAGCGGGCGGCGGCCGCTGACTGCATTCGGTCCAGCTCGCGCCGCTGCCGTGCTATCAGCGCGCTTAGCCTGGCGAACTCGCCGTTGCTTGCTATCGTCGCGGTCACGCCTTCCCGGGGCCAGCCCATCGACACTACGCTACCTGCCATGATCGGCTTGTACCGGCAATTGTTGCCCCAACGGCCGTGGCAGTATCGGCCTGTGGGAGAAGCGCGTAACGAGGCGCTTTCTCGACGCCGGGACATGAGGGAGCGTCGATGACAGAGGCCACGCAGCAGGCAGGCCCGCCAGCGGACCCGCGGTTGCAGCTATTGCTGGCGGGCCTGACCGCCGTACGGGGCGGGGACTTCAGCACCCGCCTGCCGCACAGGGGTGATCCGCTGATGGATGAGATCGCCACCGTGTTCAACAGCATGACCGACCAGCTAGCCCTGTTCACCTCGGAGGTAACCCGGGTGGCCCGGGAGGTGGGCACCGATGGGAAGCTCGGCGGCCAGGCTCAGGTACCGGGTGTCGCGGGCACGTGGAAGGACCTGACCGACTCGGTGAACGCCATGGCCGGCAACCTCACCGGTCAGGTCCGGGACATTGCGCAGGTCGCGACGGCGGTGGCCAGGGGTGACCTCAGTCAGAAGATCACCGTGGATGTCAAGGGCGAGATGCTCGAGCTGAAGGACACCCTCAACACGATGGTCGACCAGCTGTCGGCGTTCGCTGACGAGGTGACCCGGGTGGCCCGCGAGGTGGGCACCGAAGGCCGCCTGGGCGGCCAGGCGCAGGTGCCAGGGGTGGGCGGCACCTGGCGCGATCTGACCGACTCGGTGAACTTCATGGCGGGCAACCTGACCAGCCAGGTCCGCAACATCGCCCAGGTGACCACCGCGGTGGCTCAGGGTGACCTGTCGAAGAAGATCGACGTGGATGCGCGCGGCGAGATCCTGGAGCTGAAGACCACCATCAACACGATGGTCGACCAGCTCTCGTCGTTCGCGGCCGAGGTCACCCGCGTCGCGCGGGAGGTGGGCAGCAAGGGGCTGCTCGGTGGCCAGGCCGAAGTGGAGGGCGTGTCCGGCACCTGGAAGCGGCTGACTGAGAACGTCAACGAGCTCGCCGGGAACCTCACCCGCCAGGTCCGGGCGATCTCCGAGGTGACCAGCGCGGTCGCCACGGGCGACCTGACCCGCTCCATCAGCGTCGAGGCCGAGGGCGAGGTCGCCGAGCTCAAGGACAACATCAACGCCATGGTTCAGTCGCTGCGCGAAACGACCAAGGCCAACCAGGAGCAGTACTGGCTGAAGACCAACCTGGCCCGCATCGCGGGCCTGCTGCAGGGTCACCGGGACCTGGCCACCGTCGGCGAGCTGATCATGAATGAGCTCATCCCCCTGGTTGGCGCGCAGCACGGGACATTCTTCATCACTGACGACGGCAGCGATGGCACCGTCCTGCGCCTTATCGCCGGCTACGGCCTACGGGTTGACATGGCGGCACCCATCGAGTTCCGGCTCGGCCAGTCGCTGGTCGGCCAGGTGGCGAAGACCAAGAAGCCGATTGTGGTGACCGACGCCCCGGCTGACTACGTGAAGATCTCCTCCGGGCTGGGGGAGGCCGCGCCGCTCAACCTGATGGTGCTGCCGATCGTTTTCGAAGGGCAGGTCCTCGGCGTGATCGAGGCCGGCTCGTTCAGCCCGTTCACCCAGGTGCACCAGGACTTCCTGGAGCAGCTGATGGAGACCATCGGCGTCAATGCCAACACGATCATCGTCAATTCACGTACCGACGACTTGCTCGCCGAGTCGCAGCGGCTTGCGTCGGAACTGCAGTCCCGCTCTGGTGAGCTGCAGGCCAGGCAGGAGGAGTTGCAGCGTTCGAACGCCGACCTGGAGGACAAGGCGGCTCAGCTGGCCCACCAGAACCGGGCCATCGAGACCAAGAACGCCGAGATCGAGCAGGCCAGGCAAGAGATCGAGGAGCGGGCCAAGCAGCTCGACCTGGCGTCCAGGTACAAGTCGCAGTTCCTCGCGAACGTGTCGCATGAGCTGCGCACCCCGCTCAACAGCCTGCTCATCCTCGCGCGCCTGCTCGCGCAGAATCCGGCCGACAACCTCACGCTCAAGCAGGTGGAGTACGCCAATGTGATCCACTCGTCCGGGACCGACCTGCTGCTGCTCATCAACGACATTCTTGACCTGTCCCGGGTGGAGGCGGGCAAGCTGGACGTCCATCCGGAACGGTTCGCCCTCGCGTCGCTCGCGGAGGATCTCCGCACGGTATTCGAGCCGCTGGCCGCCGAGAAGCGCCTGGATTTCGCCGTCGAGACAGAGGCCGATGTCCCCGCCGAGGTGCTGACGGACCGCCAGCGGCTACGCCAGATCTTGCACAATCTGCTGTCAAATGCCGTCAAGTTCACCCCGGAGGGCCGGGCGGAACTCCGGATCGGCCTGCCCCGGCATCGGGCTCCGGACGAGGAACCTGTGATTACGTTCTCGGTCACCGATACCGGGATCGGCATCACCGATGACAACCTCGAGACGATCTTCGAGGCCTTCCAGCAGGGCGACGGCACGACAAGCCGTCGCTACGGCGGGACGGGCCTGGGCCTGGCGATCAGCCGCGAGGTCGCCGCCCAGCTCGGCGGTAGGATCACCGCCGAGAGTGAGCCTGGCCAGGGCAGCACCTTCACCCTCTACCTCCCGGTGGCCTATCCAGGTGCGGTCGAGGCGCTCACCCCGGACCGGACGGATGATCTCGCGGATGGCACAGCGGGCCCGCTGACGGCGCCCTGGGCGGGCGAGGCGGCGGCGGTGCGGCATTCGCCAGGAGCGGATCGCCTCGCGGCCAGTCCTGTGCCGGACACACCGGCCGTGGTCTCGGCCCGGCCGGTCCCCAAAACCGGAACGCACGACAGCCTGCGCGGCAGGAATGTCCTCGTCGTCGACGACGACCTGCGTAACGCCTTCGCGATCACCAGCATCCTCGAGCTGTACGGGCTCACCGTCATCCATGCGCCCGATGGGCAGCAAGGCATCGGGATGCTGCAGTCCAACCGGGACATCGATCTCGTCCTGATGGACGTGATGATGCCGGAGATGGACGGATACGCGACGACTGCCGCGATCCGCGCGATGCCGGAGTGCGCCGACCTGCCCGTGATCGCGGTAACCGGCCGGGCCATGCAGGGCGATATGGACAAGAGCCTGGCCGCTGGCGCCAGCGACTACGTGACCAAGCCGGTCGACACGGAGGAGCTTCTCAGCTGCATGGAACGCTGGCTCAGCCCGGCATGAATGGCGCGCCGTTTCCGCTAGCCATGGTCAGTTGGCAGGCATGACGATCCGGTACTCGTGGATCTTGCGGTAGATCGTCGCCCTGGACATGCCCAGCGACTTGGCCGCCTTGACCTTGTTGCCCTCATGGTCCAGCAGGCTTTGCACGATGGCATCGCGCTCCATCGACTCCAGCGGGCTGAGCAGCCGGCGGCTTACCGTCCAGCACTCCGGCGGCAGGTCGTTGGGGTGGATCGTCCCGGTCCGCCGGTGCTGGACGACCTGCTTGAGGATGTTCCAGAGCTGCTCGGTGTTACCTGGCCAGCTCGACCTCAGGAGGAGCTGCATCGCCTCGGGCGAGCAGGTCAGCTGGCCGGGCCGGTTGAGCTTGGCCAGGAAGAACGGCACGAGCTCATGCAGGTCCTCGCTGTGATGGCGGAGCGGCGGCATTTCCACGGTACTGGGGAAGGACCGCAGTAGCTCGGCGAGGTCCCCGCCGGCATGGGGGGTTCCGGGGGGCCACCCCCCCGGGTCAGCAGAGCCCTCACTCAGCGTGACGGCGACCCACAACGAGTGCTGCCTGCCCGCGGCCAGCGCTTCGTCCAGCGCTGTCGTCAGGGCATCCAGCCGCCGGATCTTGAGCCTGTCGACGTGCCTGATCACCAGGTCGCCCTCGCCGTCGAGCAACTCGGCGCGGACTCGGGCCGGCCAGTCAGGGTCGCCGGCATCCGCTGCGTCAAGCACCTGGAAGTGGCGGGCGGGATTGCGCCGCTGGTGCACCGCCCGGATCAGGGCGAGCTTGCCGGTTCCGCGTTCACCTTCGAGCGCGAGCCACTCGGACGCCCCGTAGACCGCGTCCACCTGGTGGCACGCGCGCAGCCACAGCGGCCCGGTGCCGACCAGGGCAGGCAGGAACATCCGGGCTTGCGGCCCGGTATCGACGCCCTGCCGGGTGCCCCAGTCCACGAGCTTCACGTGCACCACGCCGCCGGCGGGCCGTCCTTCGCGGCCGACGGGACGGCAGTGCAGCCGCGCCTTGATGCCGGTAGGCAGTTCGACCGTGACCGGGCCGGGCTGGCGGCTGGCCAGCGCATCGGCGGCCTGCCCGAGCAGGACGACCTGGTCACCCGGGTCGAGCACGTGCCGGGCGTAGTCGTTCATCATGACCACGTCGTTGTTGAGCGCCAGCACGATCCCGGCCGTGCGCTTGCAGGCCCGCAGATACTCGGACAGCAGTTCAAACTCCCGCGCGCTGCTGTCAGTCAGCAGCGCCTGGGTGATCTGATCCGCGGTGGTCTTGGCCAGGGCGACCAGCAGCGGGTCGGCGTCCCTGCGCCAGCAGGTGAGATCCACTGCGCCAATCGTTTTACCGGAAGTCGGGTGATGGATCGGCACCCCGGCGCACGCGAGGTCTTCGAGGTTCTCGGCGTAGTGCTCGTGGCCGAACACGTGCATCGGCCGGCCGCCCTCCAGCGCCGTGCCGATCCCGTTGGTACCGACGAACTCCTCCGCATAGCTGAAACCGGGCGCGAGCTGGACACTGTCCAGGTGCCGCTCAAGATCGCGATCGCCGGTCAGCCTGACCAGCACCACGCCTGCGGCATCGGTCAGGATGACGCTGATCGGCTGGCCATCCAGATTGTCCCGCAGGTTCCGCAGCACAGGCAGCGCATTGCGGGTCAGCGGGGTGTCCAGGTTCGGATCCCGGATGTAGTTGAGCTCGATCCGATCGGCCGCGACGTTCCAGTGCCGGGAACGCCACCAGGACGCGAGGATCGTGTCGCGGACGTGATTTGGCTCGAAAGAGTCGGCAGTCAAAAACCGCTCGCGAGTCTTAGCGAGCCGCTCGCCGTCGGTGGCTTGGGGTCGGGGCATGGCGCCTCCCTGTACCGTCCCGCAGGCGACCCTGTCCGCGAGGTCGGGTTCGAGATTGCGTCGTGCCCCCAAAGATAAGCCCGACTTGCCCGATACGTGTCTCATGTTGAGACCGCTATTTTGGGCCAGCGGCCATTTCATGCCTCACGTAAGCTCGCGGGAACTAGCGGGAACTAACCGGGAGGCGCCCGATGGACCGGCCAGATGAGCTGCCGGAGGAGACCTACAACCCGTGGAGCGTCGTCAACCTGGTCTTTCACCATCTGGTGGCCCACGGCCTGCACCCCACGCTGGGGGACGCGGGCGACCCGGGTCCGCCAGCCGCGGATTTGCTCCGGGCGCTGGGAATCGAGCCTGCCGCGGAAGGCAACCGGCAGGTATCCCGGGATGTTCACGACCATCTCGCGCAAATTCGGGCCGCCGTATTCGGCGAAAGCTGACCGCCGGGTCCTGATCGCCGGAAGCTGATCACCGAAAGCGGATCAGCCACGCCCGTTGGCCTGACAACGCGGCACCCTGCCTCATGTTGAGAGCCCAGGACCTGCCCCCCGCGCTGGGGGACGCGGGCGGCTGGGGCCGCCCGCCGCGGATTTGCTCCGGGCGTTTGGAATTGAGCCGATTGCGGAAGGCAACCGGCTTGAAGCCCAGAGTGTCCGTGAGTGCCTCGCGTAACTGCGGGCCGCTGTATTCGGCGAAAGCTGACCAGGCACGCCGACGCGTCGGGCGACATCGGGGGCAGTTGTCTCATGTTGAGAGCTCAGGACCTGCCGCCACGGGTTGTGATGCAGCACAGGAGGACTTTCCGGGCGTGCCATCTGGTGCGCCCCCGGTCCGGTGAGGCGCCCGGGCCGGGAAAGACGATCAAGGCCGCAAGCAGGCTGTCTCAGCCGACCCAAGGAAGGGCAAGGGGTGACTATGAGTCGCCAGAGTGTGGCTAAGGCCCACCAGAAGATCCAGGAACTGTCCTGGGAGCCGCTCTACCACGAGCCGGTGGCGCAGTACGGCACCGACTACACGTTCCAGAAGGCCGCGAAGAAGGACCCGCTGAAGCAGGTCCTGCGGTCGTACTTCCCGATGCAGGAAGAGAAGGACCACCGGGTCTACGGTGCCTCCGACGGCGCCATCCGCGGCAACATGTTCCGCCAGGTACAGGAGCGCTGGCTGGAGTGGCAGAAGCTGTTCCTGAGCATCATCCCGTTGCCCGAGATCTCGGCCGCGCGGGCCATGCCACTGCTGTTCCGCACGGTACCGAACCCCGAGCTGCACAACGGCCAGGCGATCCAGATGATCGACGAGGTCCGGCACTCGACGATCCAGCAGAACCTCAAGCGCCTGTACATGAACAACTACATCGACCCGGCCGGCTTCAACTCCAGCCTGCGCAACTTCCAGAACGACTACTGCGGGACGATCGGGCGGCAATTCGCCGAGGGCTTCATCACCGGTGACGCGATCACCGCGGCGAGCATCTACCTGACCATCGTGGCCGAGACAGCGTTCACGAACACGCTGTTCGTGGCCATGCCCGCGGAAGCCGCGGCGAACGGCGACTACCTGCTGCCGACGGTGTTCCACTCCGTCCAGTCGGATGAGTCCCGGCATATCAGCAACGGATACGCCACCCTGCTCATGGCGCTCGCCGATGAGGGCAATCACCAGCTGCTCGAACGCGACCTGCGCTACGCGTGGTGGAACAACCACCGCGTGGTGGACGCCGCCATCGGCACATTCATCGAGTACGGCACCAAGGACCGCCGCAAGGACCGCGAGTCCTACGCGGAGATGTGGCGCCGGTGGATCTACGACGACTACTACCGCAGCTACCTCGTGCCGCTGGAGAAGTACGGCCTGGTCATCCCGCACGACCTCATCGAAGAGGCCTGGAACCAGATCTGGAACAAGGGCTACGTGCATGAGGTCGCGCAGTTCTTCGCCACCGGCTGGCTGGCGAACTACTGGCGGATCGACCCGATGACCGACGCGGACTTCGAGTGGTTCGAGTACAAGTACCCGGGCTGGTACGACAAGTACGGCAAGTGGTGGGAGAACTACAACCGCCTGTCGATGCCGAACGGCCATAACCCGATCGTGGCTGAGAACGTCGACTACGTGTACCCGCACCGGTGCTGGACCTGCATGGTTCCCTGCCTGGTCCGCGAGGACATGGTGATGGAAGAGGTCGACGGGCAGGTCCGCACGTACTGCCACCAGGAATGCGCCTGGACCGACACGACCGCCTTCCGGCCCACCTACCAGGGCCGCGAGACGCCGAACATGGGCCAGCTCATCGGCAAGCGTGAGTGGGAGACCCTCTACCACGGCTGGAACTGGGCCGACGTGGTCTCCGACATGGGCTACGTGCGTGACGACGGCAAGACGATGGTCGCGCAGCCGCATCTGAACCTTGACCCCAAGAAGATGTGGACGCTGGACCACCTGCGCAAGATGGGCCCGGTGCTCAGCCCGAACGTGCTGCTCAACGAGATGACGCCGGAACAGCGGAGCGCCTTCCACGCGGACTACATCCGCCAGGGCCCGGCCGGGCGTCCCGCGCCGCAGGACTGACCGGCAGCCCGGTAAGCGAGTAGGGCGGGGGGCCGGTGGCCCAGCCACTGGTCCTCCGCCTGTCCAGCCTTTCCGCGACGTCCGTAGTCAACAGTGCAATCCGAGAGCGTGCAGTCCGCGAGGGAGCCATGGCCGACAAGCATGTCGTGCGGTTCGAGCCGGTAGGCATCGAGATCGAGGTCGATGAGGACCAGACGGTCCTGCGGGCCGCGGCAGAGCAGGGAATCATGCTCATGCACGGCTGCAAGGAGGGCCAGTGCTCCTCCTGCAAGTCGTTCGTTCTGGACGGGGACGACATCGAGCTCGACAAGTACTCCACGTTCGCGCTGCCCGACTACGAGCGGGAAGAGGGCTTCACGCTGCTGTGCCGGGCGCACGTCTACGAGGACGTCACGATCGAGCTGATGAACTACGACGAGGACATGATCCGCTCGGGCCTGCCGATCCAGCAGGCAGTGGCGGAGGTGGTGTCCAACGAGCCGGTCACGCACGACATGCGGCACCTGGTGCTGCGCCTGGTGGAACCTGAGGACTCTGCTAACCCGGGGGACACAGCTTCTACCCCGGGGATACCCCGGCCCCATGGCCGGACCCCCGACTTTAAGTTCTTCCCCGGGCAGTACGTGGACATCGCCGTCCCCGGCACCGATTCCACCCGCTCGTTCTCCATGGCGAACACCAGCAGCAGGGAGAGCGGCCAGCTCGAGTTCGTCATCAAGGTCTACCCGGACGGGCTGTTCTCGCACTTCCTGGACACCCAGCTCGCGGTCGGCGACCGGCTCGACCTCACCGGGCCGTTCGGGGTATTCACCCTGCGCGAGGGCTTCGACACGGACCTGGTCTTCGTCGGGGGCGGGGCCGGGATGGCGCCGATCCTGTCGCTGCTGCGGTCCATGGCCGAGCGCGGCATCGAGCGCAAGGCCACGTACTACTACGGCGCCCGGGGGCGCCGGGACCTGTGCTTCGAACAGGAACTCCGCGCCTTGGAGGAGGCGCTGCCCCGCTTCCGTTACGTGCCGGCCCTCTCCGAGCCGGCCGAGGGGGACGGCTGGGCCGGCGAGGTGGGGCTGATCACTGACGTGGTGAAGCGGCACGAAGGTGATCTGAAGGCCGCGCACGCGTACGTGTGCGGGCCGCCGCCGATGGTGGAAGCGGCGATGCCGATGCTGACCGGGCTCGGTGTGCCCGAGAAACGCATCTACTACGACAAGTTCACGACGACCGCTGACCCGGACAGGTGAGGAGGAATTACCCAACCTAACTCCAGCTCGACTGGGGCCAGCCCCGGTGGCGACATCGGCGGACTTCGAAGGTGAGAGATACCTGATGACAACCTCGGAACAACGCGATTTGCCCAAGCCTGTCTTCACCGACGCAGAGGCCGGGGCCAAGGAATTCCCCGACTCGACGGCGCGCAGGTTCAACTACTACACGCCGAAGAAGCGCAAGCAGACCCACTACGAGGACGTGACCGTCGAGGTCCAGCCTGACCCCAGGCACTACCTGGCCCAGGGCTGGCTGTACGGGTTCGCCGACGGCCGGGGCGGCTACCCGCTGGACTGGACGGTCCTCAAGGCATGGGGCAGCGACCGGCCCGAGCCGAAACGCTATCCCGGTTCCGGCGGCAAGGGCTACGACTGGCCCGCGCACGGCTGGCACGAGTTCCGCGACCCGAACGAGGAGTGGGAGCTCACCCTCTACCGCTACAACTCCAACGTGGTGCGGCAGCTCAACCAGAACATCGATGCGGCCAGGCAGTCAAAGGCGTTCGAGCAGTGGAACCGGAACTGGGTCCGCTTCGTCGAGCGCAACGTCGGCGCCTGGATGCACGTCGGGCACGGCCTGGGGCTGTACCTCTTCGCCAACGCCAACCGCCGGGCGCCGACGAACATGCACAACAACGCGATCTCGGTGAACAGCATGCACCGGATCAGGGCCGCCCAGGACCTGGCGCTCTACAACCTGACGCTGACCGAGGAGATCGACGGCTTCGACGGCGCGGCGCACATCGAGACCTGGAACGAGGATCCCGCCTGGCAGGGCGTGCGGAAGACCGCCGAGCAGCTGACCGCCATCGACGACTGGTGCGAGGCGATATTCGCGGCGAACGTGGTTTTCGAGCCGCTGGTCGGCGAGCTGTTCCGGAGCCACCTGGTGCAGCAGGCGGCGCCGCGCAACGGCGACTTCGTGACACCCACGATCGTCGGGGCGGAGGAGTATGACTTCGCCGAGCGCGACCGGCGTTACACCAGGGCGATGTTCGAGCTGCTGACCAACGACCGCGAGTTCGCCGACCACAACAAGACGATCCTCCAGC